>Ga0116149_1003144_pt1 | contig 17344 bp, 16 predicted proteins | sample AD_UKC057_MetaG_FD_89787 | JGI IMG/M metagenome (GOLD analysis project Ga0116149, IMG submission 89787) | Active sludge microbial communities of municipal wastewater-treating anaerobic digesters from USA - AD_UKC057_MetaG | ecosystem: Engineered > Bioreactor > Anaerobic > Digestate | place: USA... | reverse complement strand
GAGGACATGCCACCGTCAACAAAAACTTCGTGGGCAAATCCGCCCACCTCATTTTGAAGGAACTCGGCATCACCGCCGGTCCCGAGGTTCGAGCCGTGCTTGTCGAGGTCCCCAACGATCACCCCCTCGTGTGGACAGAGCAAATGATGCCCGTGCTCCCCCTGACCCGCGTCCGCAACGTCGATGAGGCCATCGATCTTGCGGTGGCCTGTGAAGGAGGCAACTTCCACACGGCATGCATGCATTCCCATGATCTATCCGCCTTGTCGAAGATGGCGCGACGCTGCAACTGCAGCATTTTCGTCAAAAACGGCTGCGGCGTCGACGGCTTATCGTTTCGTGGTGAGGGACCCACGTCGTTTACCATCGCTTCTCCCACGGGCGAGGGGCTGACGACACCCAGGTCGTTTTCGCGATTCCGACGCTGCACCCTCCGTGACCACTTCCGGATCGTCTGATGGAAAAACGAATGAATTCAGACACTTCCAACACTGCCCCCCTGGGGCCGGCCGTGGCCATGCTGGATATCGTTGATATTCCTGTGGGTCTGCAGACTCTGGATGTGTTGGTGAAAGAGGCGGAAGTGACGGTGGGGGCTGCGGGGACGATCCAGCGCGGGCACTATCTCATCTTGTTTGGTGGGGAAGTGGAGCCGGTGGAGTTAGCCTTCGAGCGGGCTGTGAATCATGCGCGTGGCTATCTCGACGATGTGGTGAATTTGCCTTATGCCGAGGAGCGGTTGGTGCCCGCGATGATGAACGGGCAGGTCCGCTGGCCGGCTCCGGGCGATTCGTTGGGGGTGGTGCAGACGGGATCGCCGCCCACGCTGCTGCGTGCGATGGATGCGGCGCTCAAAGGCGCCCAGGTGGAATTGGTGGAGTTGCGGATGGCCGATGGGCTTGGGGGAAAAGCGTTTGCCACGTTGTGGGGGGAGCTGGTCGATGTCGAGGCGGCGATCGCTTTGGCCACCGATGCCATGGCTAAGGGGAGTTCGGACCGTGGTTCGACTCGCATCATCGCGCGCGCCGATGAGGCTGTCGTGCGTGCAATCTCTTCAGGAACTCGGTTTTTTCGGGAGTGGCGAGGATGAAGCTCGGAAGAGTGATCGGGACGATGGTGGCTTCTGTCAAAGCCAAGGGAATGGACGGCCTCAAGTTATTGGTGGTGCGTCCGCTGACGTCCGAGTTGGCTTCCGACGGCGTGCCTTTCGTGGCGACGGATGCATCGGCGCAGGCTGGGCCTGGGGATTTGGTGACCTACGAGGCCTCCCGGGAGGCTGCGTTGCTTCATGATCCCTGGTTCATTCCGGTGGATCATGCGATCGTGGGGATTGTGGATCAGCATGCGTATCAGGAGCAAGGGGGTGCTTCATGATGCTGGGTCGCGTATGTGGAACGGTGGTATCGACCGTGGAGCATCCGTTTTATGACGGTCGCAAGCAGCTCATTGTTCGGGCGATTCGGCCGGATGGCAGTCTGGATGGGCAGCGTTATGTGATTGCGGTGGACATGGTGGGGGCGGGGGTTGGCGAGACGGTGTTGGTGGAAGATGAGGGGAATTCGGCCAGGCAGATGCTGGACGCGGCGCCCCGGGGACCGGTTCGCGCGGTGGTGATGGCGATCGTGGACGAAGTAAATATGGTGTAAATTCGTGAGGTTGGGGCTCTGAGGGGAAAGCGATGACAAAACCAACGACAATCACGCTGGCGGCAATGCGCGGGAAGGTTCGTCGCATTCATCCTCGTGTATTGATCGCGAATACGCTCTTATTTCAAGTCGCCAGTGTGCTTGTGGCCGCGTTGTGGTCCGCGATTGTCTGTGGTTTCAACGGATGGGGGGTATTGCCGGGGTTGTTGATGGGGGCGGGGGCTGCCGGGGCCACGGCTTCCTTGTGGTTGATGGGCTCGTTGGGTTGGATGTTGCAATCGGGACTGTCGGGGGTGCAGCGGATGACGCGGGGATGGGTTGTATCGCTGATCCTCGTTTCGCTGGTGGGCGCGCTGGTGGCAACTCCTTTTTGGGCAGCGATTGCGGCGGCGGCGGTGGGCTTGGGGCTTATGCCGGTGCTAGCCAAAATGGCCAGGTCCGTGGAGGAAACGAAGGTGACCTCCTGGGGGATGCCGAAAGCCTTTCTCCCTGCTTTGCAAGGGATTCCCGAACATCTTCCGCCGCAGGTCGACAGCATCCTATCGCTGGCGTTTCAAGACTGGATGCATTTGCGGGATCTCGTCGGATTTACTGCTGAATCCGCCCTTCGGTCCTATGTGGATATGACAGCGTTGTTACGGGACGCCGAGCGCACGGTGTTGTATCTATTGCGAAGGGCCCCCGTGGCGGCGAAGCTGGTGGTCCTATCGAACGAGCGGGGGGAGTTGACGGCGCGCCGAGCGGCGGAGACAGCCTTGCAGCGAATGCGAAGGGTAGGGGAGGTGCTGCACGAAGCCGTGGCGGCCGCAAGCCAATTTGCCGCTTCCGAAGAGCGGGAAGAGGCTCACGAACTGAAAATTCGGGTCGATGGGCTCAAAGAATTGGCTGAAAGCCTGGAATTCGATGGGCTGGAGGTGGAGATCTCCAGGACTTCGGAGGATGCGCAGCGGTTGCGTGTCGGTCAAGGGACGTCGGAGCCCGGGATGAGGGTAGCGGTGCAAGAGCCGGAAGCGCAGCCGCAAGAGGTTCCCGTGGCGGACGATGAAGAGGTGAAAAAGGGGTCCGTATAATTGTAAGTTGTTGTTTCATTGACGGTTTTACGATACTCGGACCAGCGCGAAACGCGCCATTATGTTCAAACACTGATAAGTTTCGCCGCTGTCTCGACTCTCTTCATCTCACGCTATCTACCTGCCTGTAAGCCTTTTCAATAAGTATTTTCCTGCTTGTAGCGTTCTTATTCAGTATATATTGAGTATAAGCTATTAAATATATGCAACGTCGTGGGCGTTCAATGTCACACATCCCCTCATAACGCGTTTTTCCAGATACCCTGGCTTGAGATTTCGTGTAAATCCTGATAAAAGAATCGCTACCTTGCCAGTGTGAGGAGCGAACGGGGATGTCCGACCTGACGCAGACGAATCAAGCGGTCACGCAAGGAGCTACCCCTCCGCGGGGGAATCGCTTGTCCTCCAAAAAACAGGGAGAACCAGGACTTGTTCAGATTTTCCCGCGCGAGGCTGACGCAGCTCCGGCAACGTGGAAAATCACTCACCGCGATGTCGCTGGACGAAGCTCCGAATGCCCCTGGCGTCTCGAAGATACGAAAGTATCTCGTAAGCATCTGGTCTTGGAGCCGGCTCCGGAGGGATTTCTGGTCTCCGACTTGGGCAGTCGTAATGGTACGTACATCGACGGCGTTCCTCTCGGGTCGGGCAGCCAGGCTCTCGTGCATTTCGGCTCGGTATTGCGCGTTGCCAATACCTTGCTCTTGGCTGTTCCCACCGTCCAATCCTACGCAACGCCCCCTCGAGCTTTTTCCGCCGCGTCCGGCGTTTCGAAAGCTGTCGTAGCAGGACCTACCCTCTCCGCTGTCTGGGATGAAGCCGCTCGGATCGCCGGGGAACCGCATCCCGTGCTCGTCGTTGGTGAGAATGGCTCAGGAAAAGAAGTGCTCGCGCAGATCATCCACGCCGTCGGCCACCCGGATAAACCCCTGGTGGCTCGTAATGTCGGCGCAATCCCCGAGGGCCTTTTCGAATCCGAACTATTTGGGCATGCGCGAGGCTCGTTCACCACGGCCGTCCAATCTCGTTTGGGCGCCTTTCGCTCTGCCAACCATGGTGTCCTTTTCCTTGATGAAATCGCCGACTTACGCCTCGATCACCAGGTCAAACTCCTCCGTGCCTTGGACGACGGACTCATCATGCCGGTGGGAGAAGACCGACCTATCAAAGTCAATACCCGGGTGGTGGCAGCCACCAACAAGGACCTTCGGCAGTTGGTGATCGAAGGCCGGTTCCGGGAAGACCTGTTTTTCCGCCTGGCCACTGTGACCTTGCGTGTGCCTCCCCTGCGCGAACGCAAAGACGAAATCATCCTTCTCGCGTTGCGCATGCTTGGGGCTCAAAGCGGCGGTTTTCGAATGTCCACGGATACGGCGGAAGTGCTGGCCCTGGCCCCTTGGCCTGGTAACGTCCGTAATCTGCTGCGTGTGATGCTCGAAGCCTGTCGGCAGGCGACGAAGGAGAATCGCTCCATCATCGAGCCCTCGGATTTACCTGACCTCGAGCCATTGGGCTCGGACGATTCCGAAAATCGTCCCGTCTTGACGACGGAGAAGTTGCGAACCGCCGTCCTGCGCTCCCACGGCGTCATCAAACGCGCGGCTCTTAGCCTGGGTATCTCGCGATCCTCCTTTTACGAGGAATGCAAACGGCTTGGTATCGATCCCCGGGAGCTTCGAAAACGATCATGATGCCGTCGTTCTCCCCCCAGGATCTCATCGGATGCCTCGTGGACGGCCGGTATCGCCTCGAAACCCTGGCCGGACAAGGCGGTTTCGGCTCCGTCTATCGCGCTCACCATGTGCGGTTCTGCGGCTCCGTAGCTGTGAAAATCCTGCGAATTCCCTCTTATCTCGATGCGGAGGCGAGAAAATGCCTCGTGGCTTCTTTCGAAGGTGAGGGGCGACTGCTTTTCGAGCTTTCCGCACTTCATCCGGCCATCGTTCAAGTCAAAGAAAGCGGTGTTCTCTTCTTCCAAGGCCTTTCCTTTCCCTATCTGGTGATGGAATGGCTCGACGGCCTCACGCTCGAAACCGACATCCGCAATCGACAGAGCGAGGGATATGGCCCTCGCGACCTCGAAGAGGCCATCCAAATCCTCAATCCCATCGCAGAAGCCCTTGCCCTCGTCCACTCCCAAGGAATTGCCCACCGTGATATCAAGCCGGGTAACGTCTTTTTATCCCGTGTAGGGACTGCTCTGACCCCCAAACTACTCGACTTCGGAATCGCCAAAGTCCTGTCTCCCGCTGGCACCCAAAGCGCCATGTACGCTCCCACCTCCGACGGACGCGGCGCATTTACCGAACTATATGGCGCCCCCGAACAGTGGTTCTGCCGACTGGGTGCCACGGGGCCCTGGACCGATGTTTATGCTTTCGCCCTTCTTCTGGTCGAAATGCTTTCCGGCAAGCGGCCGCATCTCGTGCAGACCACCAAACAACTCGCAGGCGCCGCCATCGACCCGGAAATTCGCCCCACCCCCCGCGCCGCAGGCGTCGACGTCCCGGATGCCGTCGAAACCGTTTTCCAAAGAGCACTCGCGGTGGACCCCCGCGAAAGACCGCGATCCGTCGGGGAATTCTGGCACGAACTCCTAGAGGCTTCCCGATTTGTCCCCTCTGCGTTCGCCACGCCACTTCCCTACGATACAACCGTTCTGCTTCCCGCAAAACCGCAAGACCCCATTTCCGTACACCCCGCGGAAAACGGTATCATGACTGGTGTTACCGAATCCGCCTCCCATCCTCCCACCTCGCGTACTCCCCCCCTCGGACTCCATCCCCCGGTTTCCGGTGATTTCAACCCCAAAATCATCGGGCCCCACCCCCCCTCTCGCCGACAAATCGTGGGAAAATGGTTGTCTCCCATCGCCGTATCCGTCGTGCTCGCGCTGCTTACCCTTCTCGGATTGTCCCGATCTTCAACCCCGCGGCCCCAAGCCGCCAGCCAACCCACCTTCTCCGAAAAGCCTTCGCCTAACCCTCTTACTACGCAAATCATGGCTGCCCCAATTCCCTCGGCTTCGATCTCCCGCTCCACGATGATTCAGCCTGCTGCCATGCCCGCGCCGACCTTCGACCAACCCCAAAACGCTCGCCCGCCAGTTCGACGATCCCCTATCATGCCCGCCAAACCCGCTCATTCCAACGCCTCACCCTCGATCGCCGCGCCAACGAACGACAGTAGCGAACCTGCCACCCTCTCCGTTCATGATGTCCTGCAGTCGTGGCGATAAAGCATCCAATCCTCGTTTCATCTCCCCTCTGTTGCGCCGAGGCGGCCCGAACCCCACTCAGGTCGAAATACCTAAGCTCCGAGCCCTGGCGAACAGTCGAAAGCCAATTCCGCCATGCCAATCACAAGAAATGCCTTTTAAAATAAGGAGATACATACAGCCGGAGCCCTTCTGCCACGATTCCCTCGAACGTCATGTTCATGAAAACAGCGCCAACCGGGACAAGAGGTCAAAAGACGGTACCCACTTGAAAATAATAGCCATTATTGGTCGAAACCGAGGCAGAGCGAGCCGGGTCCTGCGAGCCAGAGGCAAATAACCAGACGGATCCCCCTCCCAAGAGCAAAGCCGCACCTATCGAAATGGTGGCTACGTTCGCGTAGCGCTTGGAGGATTCATGGGCCTCGAGCCCCTCTTCACTGCAATACCTGCCAGTGCACAATTCGTCGCCCTCCGCTTTTTTTACCAATGTCATGATTCCCGAATACGCACCCACTCCCAATCCCGCGACCGCGGTGGCCGCAAAGATATAGGCAAGCGTGTCATCCCCTGTCTCCGTCGACACCTCCTTTGTTGCTTCTGTCTCCCGTGCTTTCACGGGGGGGGTCACAACCCGTCGAAGCATCGGAACTTCTGTTTCGATGATTCTCACCCCATCGGGGACCTCGACAGTCCAATCCTGGGATATATAGCCGGGTGCCTCCGCTCGTAAGTGAAGGCTTCCCGGATCGACGGGAATAGCACAATTCCAAGCACCTTCTGCCAGGACCTGATCGCCAAAGCGCACTTGCAATCCTTCCGGAGAGTGGTTCACGATGATCTGAATCCTCGCCAGCCGTGGCTCGAGGTCTTGCAGCCTTTGCAACGCGAAATTCTCTCGTTTCGTATCCCCCTTGTCGTGGGCCGCGGACAGCAAATCCCGGTATACCGCCCACGCCGATGCGCTCTTTCCGCGGTTTTCATGGCACCAAGCGAGATTGGCAAGAGAACCCAAGGTGCGAACCAAACGAAGACTCGCTTCGAATTTCGCACAGGCTTCTTCCCATCGCAGCTCTTCCGCAGCCTGCCGGCCTTGAAGAAACAAGGACTCCGCAATGGCCGCATCCTGATGTTTGTTGGCCTTTTCGGGGACGGGCTCCTCGGCCAATACCCAACCGCCATGCGTGGAGAGGAGCAATCCCATCCAGAACGAATATTCGAGAAGCCTGGCACAAAAGCGTGCCGTCCGGTGCCCCCAGCTTGCCATGTCCGCCGAAGGGATAAGTCCCGAATTTCCTCGCATCGTCATCATTTTTTATCAAGAATTGGGTATCTGAGCCAGAATATGATGAACGTTATCCCAAGGTAAGGGGAACTTGGCCTTTACAGAGAAATACGGAAGGAATCTCGTCCTTTTTCCCCACGACCAGCCCCGCATTTTTCTACTACACCTGAGGCATCCTTTCCTTTTCCCCTACGCATTTTTTTTCGCAATCCTGGTATCGAAAACTCATTTCCCCCGAAGTCTTCGACATTGACGTTGCCCTTCTCCGGATGGCTTCGTGAACGAAAACTGGCTGACTTGGACCCTTGCCATGGGCTATTCCGCTCGTAGCTCCTTCCACGCCTCTACCCCCATCATCTCATTCCTATCCAAAATCATAAAACGTTGCTGGTAGCACAAAGCGCCGACGCCGCCTCATCCATGACGGAAGCGCAACCTCCAAAACCACCATCCTTCCCTCGACAATTCCCCGAAACGCCAAGGCCCAATACCCGCAATCAACTCCAGAATCGACACAATACGTTGTGGTATGTATAAAACGTTGCTGCATGACTATATGGTCTATGCTCCCGCACCGGTATTCCAATCGTCTTTGGAAAATCCCACCAGCATTCTGCCCGCGGGTTCAAAGCAACGACGCGATCTCCTCGACTTCCGACGCGGACTTCCACCCGTCCATGCCAGTTCGCCACACCAAATGCACTCCATCGGGTAAGGCTTGCACACGACGCGCTATCGCTTCTGCCGTTAGCCCATCCAACTGCTGGATCCCATTCGAATAACTGAATACAGGCGGCCCCACCGGTATCGGAGGAGGTGCCGCCGCCTTGGGCTTCTCGGCTTCTGACTCCGGAACTTTCGCTCCACACGCACGCGCCCTACTGATGACATAAGCCCGAGCAGCAGCAGCGTCGACCGCAAGCCCCGACGCACACGCCAGCGACACCAACAGCGCGAGCGCCTCGTTGCTCAATTCCCCATCTTGAAGCGCTACCTTCAGCGCCGACTCAAATCCCTGGCTCGCAGGTTGACCAGAACTTCTAGGCTTATCTTGCTGGCTCGGCCGGCTCATCCACGCTTCCGCTAGCTCATCGATCTCGTCAAGTATCTGCCAGTTCGTGCTCCCCTCTTGTCGTATTTCGATTTCTGACGGTCCAACTCCAAGCGCCTCCGCATGCAGTATCAATTGCCGCTTGTTGTAAGGCCCCTGCATGTTATGCCCCAAACGCAAAAAATAGCGCTGAGAGGTCGTCAACTGGCGAGGACGATGCACCCCCAAGTTCTGAAGCGGCGTATTTTCCGCTCGAAACGATGGAGTGACCACAGGCTGGGGCAGGGGAGCCATAAGCGGCGGCAACGCCATCATCGCCATCCCCGCGCCCGAGGCCGCACCCTTCCCAATCCCCTCCAGCATCGCCCGCTGGCCTTTCACCAAATGATATCGCACATAGCCCGGATCCCGCGCAAGCTCCATCTCCTCCCGCTCCACCGCCAGCGTCGCCCTCTGGTGCGATATCTTGTTGAGTTCCTGACGCGACTCGCCCGAAAGCTGCAATCGCAGATCCACGAAACGCGTGATGCGAAGCCCCTGGTGATCAAATTGATGACGCGCATTATCGATCACGAACTGCCCAATCTGCTCCGAATACTGATTGGATACCACCTGCATCACGGGCGCCGTTGCCATGATTTGCCCCACCACCGCGCTCATCAGCGAACCCACCCGTCCGTTGAGCCATTCCTCCACCTGCCCCCCCGCCGTCACTCGCTGCCCCGCCAACGTCTCGATCAACGTCACCGGCTGATGCACTTGAAGCCCAAAACGCGCCTGAAAGAACAACGTCACCAGGAGCTGCGTGCAAACATCCGAAAAACTCCCCAATTCCCGCGACCCCGTACCGTGCAAAATTTCACTCCGACGAACAAAAAATAACTCCGTCACACAATAGTTGCCCCCCGTCATAGGGGAAACGAGCCATTCCGTAAGAAATGGAATGTTTCTGCTGTCCAGCGAATACACTCCAGCCTCGAGAATCCCCATCGACTTGCCGTCTTTGAAAAAAACAGCCGTTTCATCCGACCGTACGGTCACTTTCGCCCCCGAAGGAATCGATTGCTCCGGATACCGCCATATAATACTCCCCGCAGCCCCCTGCGGAGAAGCGATGAATAGGTCGCGAATCGGTTTCTTGAAAAAATCCCCAACACCCATCATCGTCTTCCTTTCCAGTCTCTCTGGAAATTATACGGTTGCCAGGTGCAACAACTGAGCTTCCTGACTGTTACACCTTTCTTTCCACGCCTCTCGTACCCGTTGTACCGCATCCGGACTGTAATGAGGTATCTCCAACGCTGTCCGAAGCATCCAAACCAAATTAGTCATACGCTCCGACAGAGTCTCAAAGTTTAGCGCCCGCCCCGCCACCGTCAAGGCATAACGACGCTGCACCAACTTGCTCCCATCCTCCCGTTGCCGATCCAAATTCACCTCGATCCAATCGGGGGGATAAAGCCCCGAGCGCGCGTATTCTTCCGGATCGGCCCCCGGATCCCAAGGACGATTCGATACCGGTGTATTTTTGGAACGATAACCTGGATAAAAACGAATGTCGCAATTCCATGAGCGCCCCGCACCGTCCACATGCGGCTTCACCTCCGGGGGATGATGACTCGATCCCAGCGCAAATAACGCACAACACGGCCCTTCGAAGGAAATCTGCGGCGCCTCATAGGCCATGAATGTCGTGGCTATCAAAGATGCCTTTTCCCTTGCCAGTATCTGACCGAACACGATACATCGTCGCAACAACACCGTCTGCGCACGAATACAGCCAAAGACCACCGCATCCTCAAGCCTCACATGATCCGCAATCGCATCACCCCTCACCACCATGCTCGCCTTTTCCGCACCCCCCACGAGCGAATCCTGAAGCTTACGAGGCGCCCCTTGCGCCGCAATACTCGACGAGGCATGCACTCCCGCGAGAAAACGCACCGGTGCCCCAGGCTGAGCCTCGATCGTTACATCTCCCCGCCCCAACACCGGACCCATGACCGTCCCCGGCCCCCGAAATCGAAGATTCCGACCATAGACAGAACCCTCGATGAAAAATGGCCCCTCCGATGTCTGACCATCCGCAGACAACCCAAGATGAATCTCGGATTGCTTTTGTGGAAAATGACTGCCCGCACTGCGCCCAGTCACAACGACCCGATCTCCCTGGCGTCTATCCGTCATGACAACCCCATCTTGGCTATTCCGTAATCGTTTCTAACCCAAATACTTCGAGATAATCGCGATATCCGGGCAATAACTCCGGATCAATCAACCCCTTTTCCGCCAATCGCGCAAGCGATTGCTTCAACGTATCAATCTCCTCCGGCCCCAGTTTCCTCGTCTTCAATCCTTTTGCAATAGTCTCGGACTGCTCTTCCAACACCCCAAGCGTCGCACTCGCCGCTTTTTTAGACTCGAGACGATAATGAACCCCTTGCCCCCCCGCGTCCCTCCCACTCAATACCGTCGCACAAGCTGCGCCGATGACTTCCTTGCCCCCCGTCCCCTGAACCACCGATACCGCCACCGGTATCGCCACCCGTTCATGCTTGCTCGGAGAACGGATGGAATAACGCGACGCCAATTCGTGCTCGAATACATGGTGCGCTTGCAACAACGGCTCGAGAAGATCACGCCCCATCGCCTCCAAACTCCGATCCAATGCCTCCGAACGCCCCCGCAAAACCGCCTCCTCCACAAGCAAAGGAACGTCCAGCGAATCATCCGGCGGCCGCTGCATCGGCAACTCCGCATACGCCTGAAAATCCTCCTCGTATATCGAATAGATATGCTCCCCTATCGTCCGCAATTTCCGCTCAGACTCCTTGCGAACTTCATCCGAAAGCGTGTCGTATTGCCCTCGAATGATATACACGTTCTCTACCGCTTTGCCAAAACGCTCGTCGATCTCCGTCGCAAAATGCCGCGTCCTGTCAATGGGATCCTCCGCCTCATTCAAAATCCGTATCACCTCCATCTGGACAATGGCGGTGCTCATCTGCCTCACACTGCTGTCCACTACCCCCAATCCCGCCTGCACCGTCGAAAACCCTTGCGCCGCTGTCTCATGCATCAAACCAAGCCGCGCCTGCGTCGCCACGAATTGCTCGAACGTCATGTCGTGCGACTGCTTATGCACCGATAATGCCTTGCCCTCCGCTTCCAACAGGAGGTTGATTCCCTTGACCATGTCCTTATGCAACGCCTCCACGCTCTTGTCGACGTTGTTCATTATCACCTCCATTTCGTTGATTCGCACGACCAGCGGATTAACATAACTGCGAACGATGGCATGTACTTGCGATTCCGTGACCCCATAACCGTTTGACATGGCTATCCCTCTCGCATCAACCCGTGGTCTGTTTCCGGTATTCAAATAGCTCTTCCGGACGCAAAAACACGCGAACCGGATCGGATGGTGGTGGGCGACGATTCATCTGGTTTTGCGGCTCCAAGTTCAGTATCGTTTCCTTGTTTCCCGCACTTCGCTTCAATTCCTCGAAATTGCCTCCCGCCATTTTCGAAAGCTGCTGCTGTCCCTGCGCTACCTCATCGTCCCTCAATACCCCCATCGCCGCCAAACTTCGAACCGTCGCGTCAAGCTGCTTGCGCTTGCTGTCCGCCTCGCTGATCGCAATGATCAGATTCTCCCGCACAGGACGCATATCCGCCCGATATTGCTCCGCCACTTCTCGCAACGCACTCACCTCCTTCTCCATCAAACGCTGAAGTTGCTCGTTCGTCCGGAATAACTCCGCCTTGCGAAAATCATCTTTCTCTTGCCAAAGCTGGTTCCACAACGGCATCAATAACTCATCCTTCATGCGAAGCATTCGCCCCATCCGGGCTTGCGCAGGATCCGTAAACCGCGTCCCGCACGTTTGACACGACCAAACCCCATCGTCCGGATCCAAAAGCAACCGCGATACCCGCGATAATTCGAGGACCGGACGAGCCTGACCCGTCATGATATGACGGATTGCCGAGTGTAAGTGCTCGATATTATGTGCAATTTGATCATCGAGGGCCCGCAGCCGCGATTGCAATATCCGCACGCTCTGCAAGTTCATCGCTATCGCCGGATCGTTCTGAGACTGCGCCAGCGCCTCACGCATGCCACGCAACTCCGCCAGCGAATCCAAAATCGTCCCAACCCCATCCAATAGATCCGGCTGCTCCTCGATCCGCGCCTTCGCTTCCGGCTCTGACTCCAACGCCGCAAGCAGCTCCGCCATCGGCATCTTCTCCAACGATGCAAGATCCAATCCCACCCGATTCAATAAATATGCCGGTATGCGATGACACTTCGGACAATAATACGTCAAATATGGTAAATCCGAACGGGCCAGCACCTCCGCCAACCCTCGCTGCACCTGCATCATCGACTCCGTGCGCATCGACCGATACGCCTCGAGCGTTTCCGACAAATCCGTCTGCACCTCGCGAAGTGTCTTCCCAACATCTCCCCCCACGCTCCGCAACCGCGTCGCCAACTCCGTAATGCGCTGCACCCGCTGCTGCAATTCCTCCGTCTTTCCCCGGCGAAGTTCCGGTCCTACCTCGTTTCTCTGCTCCACATCCGCTCCCCCCATCTCTTGCGCCACATACTGCGCCAACTCTCCCTCCGCGGGAACCAACGAAATCTGCTCCTCAAACATCGGAACCGATTCTACTAATTGTGTAAAAGAGGAAAGCGCTTGCTCCAACTCCTTCTCTTCCCCCTGCAACGTGCCCAACAGCGAAGGTTTGGCTCCACTCGATTGAAGCAACACCGGATACTTCTTCGCCGCTCCGACGACCTCGCGAATCCGTCCAATTCGCTCCGGATCGGTCGCAAGATCCGGCATCCGCAAGGGGACACCCTCGGTCGCTCCCGCCTCGTCGAGCAATACCGGATATCCCGCCAGATCCATCCAACGAAACGTATGATATATCCGCCCCACCGCCTGCACGTCCGGACGGGGAGATACCTGCTTACGCTCTTCTTCCACTTGCCGTAGCGCTGCTTCCCCCTGCGCCACCGCCCCCTGCGCCATCGTGAGCTGGTCCTGTACGGCCTTGATCGCCTGCGATGCCATGTTGGTCCTTAGTTCCTCATTGCGCAGGTGCTTCGACCGCAGCGCCATCCCGACCCCTCCCGATATCAACGCCAATAAAAACACGAGCATGCCGAATCCGGGATTGTCCAAAATAAACAGCACAAAACCTAAGAGAATCAGCACGCCCATCATGACAAGAGCGATCGTGGACGGATTGCTGACGGGAGGCCTTGCTGCTTCAGCCTCTTGCACACGCATCAACTCCGCCTGATAGGCCCCAAGGCTATCGTTCGCCTTTTCAATCTGTTCTCTGACCTTGTCTTCGGTCTGTTGAAGCTCCCGAAGTCGAACAAAAGAACGGGCCCCGTCCTGCGCAAACAGCGCAAACATCAATGCCCTCTCATCTTCCCTCGTCTCGGCCTCCGCAATCGGTCGTCCCGCTACGATCATCCTTTCCTCCTTCCTTCCGCACAACCACCACCCGCTCCCGCTCCACCATCAGCTTCTCTTCCCTCGGCGCCGCACGATATGGCCCGTTTTCCGCCGCAAGCCGAATCATCGCCCCACGGCCAGGAAAGCGCAGCGCTCACCTCCCGGCACTCCACGTGGATTTCCAACCATTCTGCCAACCCGTGTCTCCTTCAAACCCCAGCAATCACCATTATCCCTCAATCCACGCTACAACGCTTTCCACTTCCGAATCGTCTCCGTCGTTTTCCCAAAAATATGGTATTTCTGTGCGGGAGGGCCGTATTCATAACGCTGTCTGAATACCGTCAACTCGAGCCCCGGCCCCCCCTTGCGATTGCGCGTCATCACCGTCTCACAAGTAAAATGACCTTGCCCCATCTGAATGTTCACATCGCACTTCGTGAAACGACTATCCATCTTTCCCCAAGAATTGTATGTCCAACGAAGCGCCTTGCTCGCTTCCTCGTGGGAACGCATCGTACCGAATAATTCCCCAGGATCGGCCATCAAATCGGTGGTGGTAGACGGATCCCGCGAGTTCAATGCCGTCTCGACCAGACGAATATACATATCCGCCTCGGCCAGCACCGCCGGAGCACGCTTGCCCGGCGACAAAGAAGCACGACGCTCACAACAAAGCCCTATCATGCCAGCCTCGGCGGAAGAAGCCTCGAGATTGCCCCTGACTCCGCAGCCACCCTCACCCCCTCCTCGCGTTACCCATGCCTCCCCCGTACCCGGCGTGATCGTCCAACTTTTTCGCTCCGCTATCACCGGATTCACCCGGCAGGCAAGATGCCACTGCTCCTCCGTGCATAAATCGAGGCCAATCTCCTCACACGCCTCCCGCGCTTCCGTCCAGCGCACCCCCACGGGCACGTCCCGCGGAATCGCAAAACGATACCCCGCTATCCAACGCAAATCGTCAAGTGTCGTCGACGATGGCACCTGGCCCTCGACAGCCTCGATCTCCTTCGGCATCATCACCCCCGCCGGTGCCGAAACAAGGGGAGCCACAGAATCCGCGGGCTGCGTTGCCGTGACCTTTTCCTTGTCACAACCGAGCAGTCCCACGAGCCATGCCGCCACAATACCAGCCCAAAATACGCGCCCATTTCGGCCTTCAAAGTGGCATAACATATTGATTTTATGATGATTTTCCATAAATTCTTCCCGCTATTGGTCGTCTCGTGCACACCGAATTCCCGTCGATAAATCACCGGTGGCAGGATGGAGCGCCACGCGACGCCACGTGTAAGCCTCCCCCAACGGTGACTCCCAGCCCCCTCCTCGAACAATCCCTTTCATCCCAGGTTTCCAGGGAACATGAGGATCGGTCACGGCTCCCCGACGATACGCGGATTCTTGGTAGCAGTCGGAAACCCATTCCCGCACGTTGCCCGCCATATCGAGGGCACCGAAGGGAGAGGCGTTGGCTGGATAGGTGCCGACGAATGCCGTACCCATGGTTCCACTGCGGCAGATTCCCGCGCCCGCACGTTCAAGGATGGCCATGGAACAAGTCGGCCTGGAATTGCCCCACGGGAACCGATTTCCCTTGGCTCCCCGTGCCGCATACTCCCATTCCGCCTCCGTGGGCAAACGCTTGTGGGCGTACCGGCAATAGGCTTCCGCCTGCAGGCGATCGACACAATTGATCGGATGATTGCCATGGGTAGGGTCAGAGGCATTGCACAAGGAGCCTCGTCCAGCCACATCCGAAGGGGCCAGGTCCGGCCCATGCATCTGCGCCGTGGTGCAAGCTTCCGCGCGGACACAAGCGGCATACTCGGCAACCGTGACCTCATACCGGTCGATCAAGAACGGACGGGACAGGGTGACTGTATGCTCGGGGCGTTCGCTGGCGCTGGCGTTGCTATCCCCCATGGTGAAAGATCCCGGCTCCACGCGCACCATTTCGCTTTCCGGGGGCCGCATGCCAGGGTCTGTGACGGGGGGAGGTGGTGTTACGGACGCTGTTGGATTCACTGGTAATGGCTGTCGAGACGACTCCTTCGAGCCCTCCGTGGAGGAACCACCGAAAACCCACCAGGCGCCTCCGCCGAGTCCAAGAAGAACCAGGGCTCCCAGGGGAATTCCAAGCTTGGCGGCCAGGGGAAACCCACTGGAATGCTGCAATTTCGGTGCGGCAGGCACGGGACCCACCTGCGGAGACGTCGTCGTTCTTTCCGGAGAAACCACGACGGGCACTGGCGCGGATAGGACATCCGTAGAATTGTGCAACACCGCTGCCAGAGGAGCCGGGGTAAGCTCCGTACCCGAGGATGGGCTTTGCAAGACTCGCTTGATATCCAACGAACCATGCACGGCCGAAAAGAGTTCGTCCCGAAAGTCGCCGGCTTTCACATACCGCTCGCGGTGATTCACCCTCAGCGCCTTGTCGAGGACCCGGTCCACGGCCTCCGACACGCGCGCCCCGCGGCGACGCGGCGTAGGACGCGCCTGAGGATTCGCCGAAGCGACAAAAAGCTGGATAGTATCAATGCCTTCCAAGGCAGGGCGTCCGGTCAGCAGCTCGACGAAAATCAGTCCAAGGGCGAAAACGTCCGTCCACGGCCCGGTGGCTCCCCGCGATGGGTCGAATTGTTCCGGCGCCCCATATTGCGGCGTAAACGCCTTGATCGAAGTCCCTGTCTCCTCGAAAGCCCGGCTCAGCGCGGTTGTCTGCGTGAGGACCTTCGCGATGCCAAAGTCTAATATTTTCAATAGGGTACGCCCACCCACCTGAGCCAGGAACAGATTGGCTGACTTGATGTCCCGGTGAGCCACGCCTTCTTCATGCACGACCGCAAGCGCTTCCAGCGCTGGGGATAGAAGGTCCAGCGCCTCGCGAACCGGCATCGCCGCGTTCCCGAGGGCCCGACGACTCTCCAGTTCTTCCTGCAATGACTCGCCCTCGAGCCATTCCAGAACCAGATAGGGTGTCCACGTGCCCGACGGGCTGATCGCGGTTCCCATGTCCAAGGCTTGTGCAATGCCGGCATGCGCTCGCGAAAGCCGGTGAAGAAGGCGTCCTTCGTCGAGGAAGGACTGCTCGAAGGTGGCGCGATCCCTATCGGCCAGAGACCCAGGTATTTTCAAGCACTTGATGGCGACGGGTTCGTGGAGTCCCTGATGCATCGCGCGGTATACCACACCGAATCCGCCTTCTCCCACCACGCGCTCGACATGATACTTGCTGTTGAGATCCTGTCCCACCCAGCCAAAAGGGTCTGAAGAAGCGGTCATCGCCATATCATCTCCCACGAGCCGATCCCGCTGCGGCCGGGCCCCCTGCAAAGACCTTGCAACCAAGGAATATGAATCACCCACGGCATCGTTCGACAATTCCGTGGTCATGTCTGGAGGCGTGCATTTGTATTACGGTCTATTCGCATGCATGTGCCGGGCCACGCGCTAAGACGAAGATCCACAGAGGAATAGAGCAGTCAGAGGGGAACGAAGTGTCCGACAAGTGTTCGAGTCGTGTCCGAGCTGGAGGCGACTATTCCCCAGCCTGGCCCTCGCCCCCGTTTATTTCCCCCCACCCTGGCCCTCG
>Ga0116149_1003143_pt1 | contig 17353 bp, 16 predicted proteins | sample AD_UKC057_MetaG_FD_89787 | JGI IMG/M metagenome (GOLD analysis project Ga0116149, IMG submission 89787) | Active sludge microbial communities of municipal wastewater-treating anaerobic digesters from USA - AD_UKC057_MetaG | ecosystem: Engineered > Bioreactor > Anaerobic > Digestate | place: USA... | reverse complement strand
GACCGGCATCAGGACCGTCTGGTCGCTCCGGGCAAGGACGGCGACGCTTTCGGCCATAAAGCCGACGCCGCACAGCACGATGTATTCGGCATCTGTGCGCGCCGCTTCCACCGCGAGGCGGTAGGAGTCGCCGACAAGATCCGCAAACGAAACAATCGCGGGGTCCTGGTAATGATGGGCCGCGATCGCGAGCTTTCTGGCGAGCTTCTGCTTGAGTTCGGCGATCCTCGCATCGATTCCCGCATCGATTTTCGCGTCTACCTGCGCGTTGCGTTCTGCGCTTTCGTGCGCGCCGGCAGCAGACTCGCCGGTCGTTTCTGGTTTCGCCGTCACCCGACCGACTCCTCTTTGAGCGAAAAGTCTAAGGCGCGCACGGTATGGGTGAGCTCGCCGAACGACACGAAATCGATTCCGCTTCCCGCGAGGCTGCGCAGCCGCTCGATCGTCATGTTTCCCGATGCTTCGGTCTCGGCGCGGCCTGCAATGATCGAGACGGCTTCCGCCATCAGATCGTTCGTCATGTTGTCGAGCATGATGCGGTCGACCTTCATGGAAAGGGCTTCCCGGACTTCGTCGAGGTTTCGGGTTTCGACCTCGATCTTGAACCGGTTTCCCCAGTGCGCGCGCACCTTGTTCACCGCGTTGGCGATACCGCCGGCGGCATCGATGTGGTTGTCCTTGATCAGCACCATGTCGAAAAGTCCCATGCGGTGATTGCTGCCGCCGCCGGTTGCGACCGCGTATTTTTGGAGCATGCGGAGGCCGGGTAGCGTCTTTCGCGTGTCGAGGACCACGGGCTTGCCGCCCGAGGCTGCCGCGAATTCCGCCGTCTTGGTCGCAATGCCTGAAAGGTGCGACACGAGGTTGAGCGCCGTGCGCTCTCCGGCGAGAATTGCCGCGACCGGTCCGCGCACGCGAGCGACGACCGTGCCTTTCGCGAGCACCGCACCGTCGGAGAAATACGCGTCGACCGAACACTTTTTCGAAAGTTCGGCGAAGGTTCCCGCGAACGCGTCGATGCCGCAGAGGACTCCGTCGTCCTTGGCGAAGAGCGTGAACACCGCTTTCTCTTTGGAGCTGAAAATTGCCGAACCGGTAACGTCCCCGTTCTTGCCGAGGTCTTCTTTCAGCGCCCGCCGGACAACCGGCTTCCAGTCTTTTTTCTTGAGTTTTTTCAGGGAGGATTTCATTCTTCGCTGCTCAGCTTCGATTTTTTGGAGCCTGACGAAATGCCGAGCCAGGCGGCGACGACGAGGGTCGAGATGATGCCGGCCGCGGCCGCTTCCGGGATTCCGTTGGCGACGAGAATCGTACCGATGACCGCCCACACGGTAACTCCTTCAGCGCCCCCGGTCAGGGTGCCGGAGCCGTTGGTGAGCACGAGCATGCCGAGCACCAGGATGGTGTGGACGAGCGTCGCGAGCACCGAGGACACGATGACGGCGGGGATTTTCTTCCACTTGGAAAGGAGCGCGTAGAGGAGCCAGGCGGCAAGCGGGAAGAGCACGCGGGGCAGCACCGAGACGAGCGGGTTGCGGAAGAGCGCGTCGATGCCGACCGGGTTCATGTTTGCCTGGTACAGGCTGAAAATGCCGAAAATCGCGCCGATGCCGGTGCCGACGAGCGGGCCTTCGAGAATCGCGCCGATGATGGCCGGAATATGCAGGATGGTGATCGATGCGCCCGAAACCCACGGAATGAGGCCGAGCCGAGTGACGCCCAGAAAAACCGCCAATGCGCCCAGCGCACCGGTGACGACGAGTTTGCGGATATACCCGCCGGAAGCTGCTTTCATGACAGACTCCTTACTATTTTTGATGTGTGGGTTGATAATGACAACTTGGCCCCTGCGTGTCAAGAAAAATTGACTTAAGCGCTGCTGAAGAAGCTTAAAAAAGGCTGTTTCCGGAAGAAATTTTACAAGGGTACGGAAGCGTATCGCAGAAAGAAAAAGAACCAGGAAACGTACCGCTTCCTGGTTCTTCTGACTGTACGCCGACAAAGCGGCGCGAAATCTTCAAGAGATTCGATTCTCGATCCGGATAGGGAAATCGAGCATCGAACCCTGGGGATGCTCTCAGAAGGTCATGCCTCCGACAATGGTAATGCGTCCGTCTGTCATCGGTTCAAGAATTTTCTTGTACTGAGCGTACGCGATGATTACGTCGCGGAGCGTGGTCGAGGTGTTGTAGGCTTCGACGTTGTTCTTGAGCACTGCGTAGCCGTCGCCGCCGCCCATCAGGTAGTCGTTGGTGACGAAGGTGTAGACTGCGTCGGGATCGACGGGCTTGCCCTTGATGGTGAGGTCCTTGAGTTCGCCTTTCTTGATGTCGTTGGTGTAATCGATGGTGTAGCGGGCTTCGGCGGATACCTGTGCGAAGGCGCCGGCGCCCTGCGGGATGGATGCGATGAACTCGAAGAGCTTGATGACGTCGCTGCCCTTCATTTTGGTCAGATAAATCCAGTTGTCGAAGGGAAGCACGGTGGTGATCTGCTCGCGGGTGATCTTGCCTGCGGGGAGTTCTGCGCGGATGTTGCCGCCGTTGGTGAAGGCGAAGTCTGCGTCTTTCTTGAGCACTTCCTTGACGTACCACATGGCTCCGTCGTTGACCATGTCGCCCAGGGCGATTTCCTTCTTGCGTGAGAGGCGGTCGCCGAACTCGAAGAGCGCGGAGGTTTCGGCTACGACTTCCTTGAGGGTGAGGTCTGCTTTTTCCTTGTAGGGCGCGATCATCGCGGCGACATCTGCGTCGGGGGCAAAGGTGACTGCGTCTTTCTTGTTGATCTGGACGGGCTTCCAGGCAAAGGCTTTGACCGTACCGTCCACGATTTCGAAGCGGCCTTCGCCGACGAATTTGCCCCATTCGTTCGCGGAAACGATCGGGGTGCTTCCGACGTATTTGACTTCGGTAAGGGCGGTGTGCGAGTGGCCGTCGATGATCAGGTCGATGCCGGGAACGGCGGCGGCGAGTTTTTCGGAGGTGACCTGTCCGGCGGTTTCTTCAACGAGGCCAAGGTGGGCAACTGCGATGACGAGGTCGCATTTTTCCTTGGTCCGGAGTTTTTCAACCATTGCGGTTGCGGTCGCAATTTCGTCAGCAAATTTGAGGGACTTGTCGGGGCTCGCGATGGTGAGGGTGCGGAGTGTGGTCAGTCCGAAGACGCCGACGCGGAAGCCGTCGTAGTTCTTGACGATGTAGGCCTGGTCGAGGTATTTGCCGTCGGCTCGGGTGACGTTGGCGGAAAGCCAGGGGAATTCTGCCTGGGCGATCTGCTTTTCGATGAGTGCGAGGTCGTTGTCGAACTCGTGGTTTCCGAAGGCGACCGCGTCGTACTTCATCAGGTTGTACGCATTGATGTCGATTTCGCCCTTGAACATGTTCGAAAGCGCGCTTCCGGTGTTGATGTCGCCTGCGTCAAGCAGAAGGACATTCGCGTCGGCGACGCGAACGCCTGCGATATAGGTGGCCCGTTCGGCGAGTCCGCCCTGGCCTCCGTTTGGAAGCACGGTTCCGTGGTGGTCGTTGGTGTGCAGTACGGTCAGCGAGTAGCTTTTTCCCGCTTCGCGCTTGACGGCGGGCGTTCCTGCGCAACCGGCTGTCGAGAGAGCGGCTGCGGTCAGGACGACGGCGGCTGCGATCAGCGCGAGGGCGCGCGAGGCAGTCTTGTTCAGCATTCTTTTCATGATTTCTCCTCCATTAAGAAGAGCTTAACACAACCGTGCAGTTATTGTACGATGTGAAAAGCTTTTCTTGAAGGATACTGCTGTTTTTTTGCGCTGTCAAATGAAGAACGCGTTAAAAGAGGTGGAGAGCCGGAGAGCCGGAGAGCCGGAGGGCGGCTTTTTCTGTTTGCCTGTTTTCCGCTATACTCCCGGCATCAAGACCTGTGGAGTGTGTGCTGATTGATGTTAGTATCCGCCGAAAACCTTACATTCCGGTATCCGGATGCCGCAAAACCTGCGCTCAGGGGCATTTCGCTCACAGTGCACGCCGGTGACTATGTTGCGATTCTTGGGGCGAATGGTTCCGGAAAAAGTACGTTTGCCCGCTGCGTTGCAGGCTTGCTCACACCCGATTCCGGTTCGGTCCGGTTCGATGTTCCGGAAGGATGTGTTCCGTCGGCTCTTGTTTTCCAGTCGCCTGCAGACCAGCTGGTGGCCGAAACTGTCGAGCTGGATGCCGCTTTCGGCCCGGAAAACCTTGGCATGAGCCGGGAGCGCATGCGTACTGTCGTCCGGACATCTCTTGAAGCGTTCAATCTTGACCGGCTTGCCGACACTCCGGTTCATTCGCTTTCGTCCGGGCGCAAGCAGCACCTTGCTCTTGCAGGTGTTCGCGCGCTCGATCCCGCCCTGTTTGTGCTCGACGAGCCGACTTCCATGCTGAGTCCGCTTGCCCGGAAAAGCCTTCTTGATGTTCTTGACCGTTTCCGCCTGGAAGGCGGGACGGTGATGCATATAACCCACGACATGGGCGAAGCCGCCCGAGCCGATCGAGTTGTCGTGCTCGAGGACGGTCTTCTGGTCTTCGACGGAAGTCCAACAGAACTCGCTGCAGTGCAGCCTGAGGCGCTTGTTCGCTGGGGGCTTGCGTACGATGCCGGCGCCGGCACCACGCACACTACCGGCGCCACGCACCCTATAGGTACCCAGCACCCCGCCGATTCCCCGCACACTACCGGCGCCCCGCTCCTGAGTGCGCGCAGTGTGTGCCGGGGACCGGTCAGGAATGTGTCGTTCGACCTTGCTCCGGGAACAATAACAATGATTACTGGGGAGTCAGGGTCCGGGAAAACACTGCTCCTTGAAATGCTTGCCGGTCTTGTCCGGCCCGACTCCGGAAATGTCGAGCTGGTCGGCGATTCGGCTGCAGCGCTTGCCGTTCAGGAAAGCGAAGCGAGTCTTTTTGCCGAGTTTGTCGCCGACGACATTGCTTGGGGACCGCGGAATTCGGGGCTCTCCGGAAAACCGCTGGTGGAGCGTGTGCGCCGCTCGATGGATTTGTGCGGACTTCCCTTTGCCGATTTTGCCGAACGGCGCACCTTTTCGCTTTCCGGCGGCGAACGGCGGAAAGCAGCGCTTGCGGGCATCATTGCGATGGACACTCCGGTTGTGCTCCTCGACGAGCCGTCTTCGGCCCTTGACGTCAAAAGCCGGGGTGCGTTGATCGACCTGCTGTGTGCCCTTCGCTCGGAAGGGAAAGCTGTTGTGTGTTCGACCAACCGCGAAGAAGAATGCGCAATAGCCGACCGGGTGATCGCGCTTGAAAGCGGGGAGTTTTCTGATTGCGGAACGCCTGACAATGCGAGTGCCCACACAGCGCGCGCCCCCGGGCCCCACACACCTTCGACGCGCGAACAGGCTTCGCTCGAGCGGCTCCGGCTTGGCGCAGCCGGCTCGTACCGGAAGCTCGACACGAGCGTGCACCGTCTTTCCCCGCTCAGCAAATACATCCTTGCCGCCAGCCAAGTTGCGGCTGCGCTGGCGGTCCAAAGTTGGCCGTTCATCCTGTTATTGCTCGCGCTCGAAGCCATTCCTGCCACGCTTTCGCGCCTTCCGGTGCGGAACCTGGCGCGCTCTTTTTTCCGGGTGCTGCCCTGGCTCGTTTTTTTCGGCGCGCTCCAGCTTTATTTTAATCCGGCCGACCCCTTTGCGCCGGTGCTGTTTATCCTCCGGTTTGCCGCGCTGCTCGTTCCGCTTTCCGTGTTCGTATTCAGCGCAGGACACACCGAAATTATGTACGGCATGGAAGACATGTTCGGTTTTCTGCGAATTATCCGGATTCCGGTGCGCGATCTTGCACTCGTAACCGGAATTGTCTTCCGGTTTGTGGGCCTTCTGTACGAGGAAGCGGCACGGATAACTGCAGCGCGCATCGTGCGGGGCTCGGGCTCGGCCGCCAACAGAGCCGCGGGCATAACAAGCAACGCCGGCGCAACCAGAAAAGTGCGTGCAACCAGCAGGCACAACCGGCTTTCTGTCCGCATCAGGTCTATGGCGTCTCTGTTCGTCCCGCTCATCCTGAGGACGCTTACCCGGGCTGAACGGCTTTCGCAGGCGATCACTGCCCGGTACTACGGCACCCGCGTCCATTCGCGCTACCTTGAGTGGAAGGCAGGCCGGATCGAACTGTTCTTGCGGGTTGCGCTTCCTCTGGCCGCCGCCGCCCTTGTGTACGCATCAATTGCAACCAGGATGTACCTACCATGACCCCGGCACCCATGAAATTCTGCCCGCGCTGCGGCTCGGACGGCTATGAATACCGGGACAGCAAGTACTGGTATTGCCCGTCCTGTTTTTTCACCTATTTTCACAATGTTGCCGTTTCCGCAAGCGTTATCGTTGCCGTCGACGGTTCCGTCCTCATGCTCTGCCGGGCTAAAGATCCCCAAAAAGGCATGCTTTCCCTGCCCGGGGGTTTTGTTGATCCCGACGAACGAGCTGAAGACGCCGCCGTGCGCGAGTGCCGCGAGGAAACAGGGCTTGCGGCAGCCGGTTTGCGTTTTGTGGGCTCCTGGCCGAACGATTACGCGTACAAGGATGTCTGCTATAAAACCTGCGACCTGTATTTTTCTGCAACAATCGGGTCCGGCCTTGCGGACATGGTGCTCGATCCCCGCGAAGCCGCTTCCTGGCGCCTTGTGTCGGCGGAAGAACTGGACACTGCACCGATCGCCTTTGAGTCTCACCGCCGCGCAATCCGTGCGTTTTTCGAAACCGCGCACTCCGCTCTGCCCACGGCCTCATCCGCCGGCCTTTGACTGTTGCCTGACCCCTCCGGTATGCTATACAGTAGCACGTATGAAAAACAAACAACACCGGGAGCTTGCCGTGTGCGGCTTCGAGGCGGTCAAAGCCCTTGCCGACATGCACCCCGAACGGATACAGCGCCTCTTTTTTACCCAGGAAAACGCCCGTTTTTTTGGATCGACCTGCAAGATGCTTGCCGCAGCGCGAAAAATATATCGGTGTGTGGAGTCTCCGGAAGAACTTGAAAAACTGAGCCAGAGCGTCCACCACCAGGGCGTCGTCGCGATGATTGACGAACCAACAATCCCGATTCTCGATTTCTCCGCGCTTCGCGGGTGGTTCGCGAACAAGGAACGTATCCTGGTTCTCGATCGCGTCGGCAATGCGAACAATCTTGGCGCAATCGTCCGCAGCGCTGCCTTCTTCGGCATTCGGAAAGTGGTAATCGGCGCGGACGATGCCCAGGCGCAGATCACGACGAGTGCCTACCGCGTGGCCGAAGGCGGTATGGAGCACGTCGAAATGTGGCGCGCGCCGTCGGCTGCCTGGATTGTACAGGGGAGCGCCCGCAAGATGGTCAGGATCGGCGCCGACCACCGGGCTTCCCGCACGCTTGCCGACCTCGGCTCCCTGTCCGATCCGGAACTCGGACTGATGATTGTGATGGGGAACGAGGAATTCGGTCTGTCGCCGGAAGTAACAGAATCCTGCGACCATCTGGTGCGTATTCCGGGTTCCGGGGCAATCGAAAGCCTCAACGTCGCGCAGGCAGCAACGCTCTTTTTGTACGGGATTTCCCTTTTGTGACAAAGTCACAGCATGACGGGCAAAATAGAAGTATAGTAAAGGTGTACACAGAACAGAGAAAAACTGGAGCTCCCTCCGGCAGGGACTAACGCGCTCCGTTTTCAAAATCGACCAGGAGGCATGAACATGGCTGTATTGCATACAAACGCTGCAAGTTTTGACAAGGTAATTAATCAGGATATCCCTGTTTTGGTGGATTTTTGGGCGCCCTGGTGCGGTCCGTGCAAGATGCTCGGGCCCGTGCTTGAAGAGGTCGAAAAAGACATAGGCGGGAAGGCTGTTATCGCCAAGGTGAATGTGGACGATGAGCAGGATCTGGCCGTGAAATTCGGCGTGTCCAGCATCCCGACGATGGTGGTTTTCAAGAAAGGCGAAGCCGTGGACCGCACGGTCGGTTTCATGAGCAAGGAAAAGATCGTAACTCTTCTGCAAAGCCACATGTAATACAGGCGCGGTGCAGAAAAAAGGCGGACACGCATCGGTTTTCCCGGATGCGCGTTCGCCTTTATTTTTTTATGTCGGCGAGGCGGCTCCGAGCGCTGTTCGTTCGCCCCGCTTTGTTCGTTCTGCCTCGATCTTGCAGATTCTGTCTCTGTTACAGTTCTACTTTTTTCTCCAGAAGCCAGGACGAGAGTGCGAACAGGGCTGCTGCGAGAAGTAAAAAGAGGATGAACGGGGCGAGCGGGATTTCGAAGGTTTTCGAGGTAATGGTGCCGGTGTGGATTGCGTCGGCGATGCGGAATGGACCGGCGTTTTCCAGCCTGAAGCGGACCGGAATTGCAAGGTCGAGCGTTGTGCCTAAAAAGGTGGCGAACTTGAGTATCCAGTTGGTGACGATGACGAAGAGGGCAACGCCGATTGCGGTGGAAATGCCCCTGTTTTTGACGAGGGTTCGCGAAGCCACGGTGACTGTGGTGAGGAGTATTCCGGAGCTTGCGTACACGCTGAGGATTACGAGCGTCAGTGTGATGACGGCTTCTGCATTGACGATGAATACCTGGTAGTAGGAGGTTCCCAGCGCGGTAAAGAAGTTGGTGAAGCCCGGGTTTTCGCCCATCAAAAGACCGATCGCAAGGTGGATGCTCAAAAGGACGCCGGCGGTTACTGCGTAGATGAGGAATTCGATGAGACCGGCGATAAAGCGGCCTCCAAGGATTTGCCAGCCGCGGCGCGGGATGGTGAGCATGAGGTAGCTGGTGTCCTTGTACAGGAGCGCGTCGACGTGGCCTGCGCCGCAGAGGAAAAACATGACGATGACCGTGCAGACGGTGACGCCGACGGAGATGGGTATCCAGAAGGCGAGCATTGGGGTGAACTCGTTGGTGCGGTGTGCGAGAGCCTGAATTTCGGCGGCCCAGGCGGCTGCGTTGAGAATGCCGAAGATGGCGAGCAGCAGCTGAATTGCGCCTTTGCGGGCTTTAAGCTGGTATTTGATGATTTCTTTCATGGTTGTGTCTCCCTTTAGCGGTCTTCGAAAATATCCAGATAGAGTTTGTCTATCGATTTGCCCCGCTCCGTTCTGAGCGCTTCTGCGTCGCCGGAGAGTATGAGTTTTCCTTCGTCGATGAAGGCGACGTCGTTGAAGATCTGCTCGACGTCGTTGACGAGGTGCGTGCTGATGATGATGGCCGAATCTTCGGTCCAGGTTTTGATGATCGTGGAGACAATGCGTTCCCGGGCGACGGGGTCGACGCCGCCGAGCGGTTCGTCCAGGAGGAAGAGCTTGGCGCGGCGCGAGAAGGCGAGGGTGAGGTTGAGCTTTTCGATCATTCCTTTTGACATCGCTTTGACGCGGTGGGTCGGTTCGAGTTTCATGAAGGAGAGCATATCGTTCGCCTTTGCCCGGTCGAAGTCTTCGAAGAAGTCCGCGTAGAATGCGATTGCGTCGGCGGCGGTCATCCAGGGGTAGAGGGTGTTGCGGTCCGGCAAGAAAGAGACGAGCCCCTTGATGCGGTTGCTGTCGGTTTCTCCGGCGACGGTGTAGGCGCCGGCGCTCTGTTTGAGAAGGCCGGCGAGGATTTTGAGAAGGGTTGTTTTTCCCGAGCCGTTCGGGCCCATGAGCCCCAGAATCCGGCCTGATTCGAGCTTGAGGTCGATGCCGGCAAGGGCGCTCTTCTTGAAGTATGATTTGGAAAGGCTGTAGGTTTCCAGGATGACTGCCATCAGTGTGTTCCTCCGCTGTTTTGGGCGGTTCTGCTGTGTTCGAGCGCCCGTTCGACTTCTGTTACTATCTGCGCGTCGGTGAATCCGAGTGCGCGCATGCCTTCAATGCATTTCCGGATTACTTCGTGCGCCATCTGTGCAGCAAGATCCGGTATAAGGTTAGCCTTTTCGGCAATGAACGAGCCGGTTCCCCGCCGGGTTTCGCTTACCCCTTCGCGCTCCAGTTCCTGGTACGCCCGTTGGACAGTGTTCGGATTGACGGAAAAGGCTTCCGCCTGTTCCCGTACCGAAGCGAGCTTGTCGCCCGGTTTCAGTTGTCCGGCAACAATGTGCTGCTTGATCGAATTCATGATTTGCAGGTATATCGGAATGTTTGTGTCGAATTCATTCATAGTTCCTCCTGTTGCAGTGTCTTATCCAACTAATACACTAAGAAAGTGAGTATGTCAAGCGTAACGGAAAGAAATACGTGCATTTTGCAATTGCCAGCCATGAAAATGGGTCAGTGCTTAACTTGACCGTTACTCCGGTTTCCCGTAGTATCGATTTCATCAAAAGCAAAAACAGGAGCGGTACCAATGACGGGCGGAAATGTACAGATTCTGGTTTCCATGATTCTCTATTTGCTGTTTACGATAGGGGTCAGTTTGTGGTATTCGAAGCGGAGCGCACGGAATACCGAGTCTTACTTCCTTGGCGGGCGCGGTCTTGGTCCTTGGGTTGCGGCTATGAGCGCCGAAGCTTCCGATATGAGCGGCTGGCTTTTGATGGGATTGCCGGGAGTGGCATATTTTACCGGTGCTGGCGAGGCTGTCTGGACTGCAATCGGGCTTGCGATCGGTACTTGGATCAACTGGCGGATCGTGGCAAAACGACTGCGCTCCTACTCGCAGATAGCAGGAAATTCGATTACGCTTCCCGAATTCTTCAGCAATCGGTTCCATGACAAAAAGAGAGTTCTTTCATCGATTGCGGCGGTTCTTTTGCTTGTATTCTTTTCCATATATGTCGGTGCCCAGTTTGTTACGTTCGGTAAGCTTTTTAGCTATGTGTTCGGTGTGGAAGAGTATTATGCGGTGATGGTGGTTTTCGGCGCGCTGTTCGTTCTTGCCTACACGATTGTCGGCGGATTCCTTGCCGAGGCTGCATCCGATTTTATCCAGGGCACGCTGATGTTTATTGCGCTCGTTTCTGTGCTGCTGATCGGTACGGTCCATGCCGGCGGCCCTGCTGCGATTGCGGCAAACCTCCGCGAGATTCCCGGATTTCTTGATTTTTTCGGAATTGCAGTGCCGTTCGACGCTTCCGGGGCGGCTGTTTCTGCGGCAGCAGGGAATTTTCAGGCTGCGGTTGCGGGCAAACCGGTGTTCGGGCCTGCGATGAAGTACAGTATTTTAAGTATTGTGTCTTGCCTTGCCTGGGGTTTGGGGTACTTTGGCATGCCGCAGGTGCTGCTCCGCTTTATGGCTATCGAAAAAACGTCAAAAATTGCCCAATCCCGGCTGATCGCGGTGGTCTGGTGCTTTATTTCTCTGTTTGCTGCAGTCTCCATCGGTTTGATCGGCCGGGCCCTGATGCCGACGCTGCTTGTCGATGCAAGTCAGGCGGAGACGATTTTCATTCATCTTGCGGTTGACTTCTTCCCCCCGCTGCTCGCCGGCTTTATCCTTTCCGGCATTACCGCAGCGTCGATCAGTTCTTCCGATTCTTACATGCTGATCGCTTCGTCGTCGCTTGCAAACGATCTGGTGCCCGCACTGGCCGGCAAGCCGGTATCCGAACGCACCATTATGTGGATTGCACGCGCCACGCAAGTTGCAGTTACCTGCTTCGGGATTTGGGTTGCACTTTCCGGAAACACATCGATTTTCCGCGTCGTTTCGTATGCCTGGGCAGGGCTCGGCGCAGCCTTCGGTCCGCTTATTCTCTACTCTCTGTTCTGGAAGCGGACGAATTTCCAGGGTGCCGTCGCCGGTATGCTTACCGGCGGTATTACGGTGTTTCTGTGGAAAAACGTGATTTCCGGACTTGGCGGGGCTTTCGGCGTGTACGAGCTGCTGCCTGCTTTTATTCTTTCGGCAATCGTAATTCCGGTCGTCAGCCTTTTGACGCCGGCACCCTCTGCAGAAATACTGGGTGAATTTGAAACTGCGAAAACCGCGGAATTCTGACCGGGACTGGAAAGATGCACATACTCAAGGATCGCATTCTGAAGGACGGTGTCGTTCTTCAGGGAAATATTCTGAAAGTGGGAAGCTTTCTTAACCATCAGATGGATATTGCCCTTTTTAATGAAATTGGACGGGAATTTGCCCGCCGGTTTGCCGGGGTGCCTGTTACCCGTATTTTGACGATCGAGGCATCCGGGATTGGTATTGCATGCATCACCGCTCAGTATTTTAACGTACCGGTCGTATTTGCCAAAAAGAACCGCACGAGAAACCTTTCGGACGATGTGTATGCCACCGAGGTAAAGTCTTATACACACAATACGTCGTATGACGTTATTGTGGCAAAGGATTTTATCCGGAAAGGAGACTCGGTGCTGCTGATCGACGATTTTCTTGCAAACGGGTGCGCCCTTGAAGGACTTGCAGATATCGTTGAGCAGGCACATGCGTCAGTTGCCGGCGCAGGTATCGTAATCGAGAAAGGGTTCCAGGACGGCGGATCGCGGCTTCGTGCCCGGGGCATCAGGCTCGAGTCTCTCGCCGTAATCGAGCGGATGAGCCCGGAAGAGGGCGTCGTGTTCGTACCCGGGCCGCAGGAGCTTTGATTGGATACACACGGAGCCGGCGAGTCCTTGTGCGGACAGCCTGGCTCCGCTTGGTATAGAGATGAGCCGAAGAAACACAATCGAGTTTTTCGAGGCACTCAAGAGGAGAAAGTTGTATGAAAAAGGTTCCGGGAATTGCATTGATAGCGGCCGCTGCGCTGCTTTCGGTCTCGTGCGCCAAAAAGGCCGACGAGGGGAAAAGTTCTGCCGCACTCACGAAAGAAACCGTAAAGGTCGGCTTCGTGTATATCGGCAATATTCATGATGAAGGCTATACCGAAGCTCACGATCAGGGGCGGCTCGCGCTCAACGAGATGGGTATTGCTACCGCGTATATCGAAAATGTCGCCGAGAACGCAGACTGTGAAAAAGCGGTACGAGACCTCATCGATCAGGGATGCAATGTAATCTATACAACCAGTTTCGGGTTTATGGATTGGACGCTGAAGGTTGCCGCCGAGTATCCGAACCTCTACTTTGCCCACTGCTCGGGGTACAAGAGAGCCGACAATGTGTCGACATACTTCGGCAAGGTGTATCAAGCCCGGTATCTTTCCGGAATTGCAGCAGGCAAGAAAACTGATACCAACAAGATCGGCTATGTTGCGGCTATGCCCATTCCCGAAGTTATCCGCGGAATCAATGCGTTTACGCTTGGCGTGCAGTCGGTCAATCCTGCGGCAATTGTAGAGGTTATCTGGACCAATACCTGGTTTGATCCGGCCGTTGAAAAACAGGCAGCACTCGAACTATTGAACAAGGGCTGCGATGTGATGGCTCAGCACCAGGATTCCACCGCAGCGCAGATCGCTGCCCAGGAAAAAGGCGCGTTTGCGATCGGCTATAATACCCCGACCCCGACGGCTGCTCCGAAGGCGTATATGACTGCACCGCTTTTCAAGTGGGCGACGTTCTATGTCGACGATGTACAGGCAATCTTGAATGGCACCTGGTCAAGCCGCGCGTACTGGGAGGGTCTCGACAAGGGTATGGTTGCGCTTGACGATCTTACCGCCAACTGCGCGGAAGGTACCGCCGAGCTTGTCGACGCTGCAAAGGCGAAGATCATGGACGGTTCGTTGTATGTGTTCACCGGTCCGCTGCTGGACCAGAGCGGAACCGAAAAGGTTGCGTCGGATGTGAAGATGACCGACGAAGAGGTGTGGAACATGGGCTGGTTCGTCAAGGGCATTATCGGCTCTGTGCCCAACTGATTCAGAAGACGGTATGGCAGACGCACGTTATATTGAATTACGCGGCATCACCAAAAAGTTCGGCGCCGTGGTTGCGAACGACGGCGTCTGCCTGGACGTTGCGCGGGGCGAGATTCTCGCCCTGCTCGGAGAGAACGGATCGGGCAAGAGTACGCTGGTAAACATGCTTTCCGGGATATACGCTCCCGATTCGGGTTCGATCTATATTGATGGAAGGGAAACGGTGTTTTCTTCTCCGGCGGACGCGATCCGTGCGGGGATTGGAATGGTGCATCAGCACTTCAAGCTTGTTCCGGTCATGACGGCACAGGAAAACGTCTCTGTCGGAGAAAAGGCCGGTTTGTTTGTGCGCTTCGCGCGTGTGCGCGAAAAAATGTATCAGATAGAAAAAAAATACGGACTGGTAATCAATCCGGAAAAAAAAGTGTACAATATGTCCGTCGGTGAAAAACAGACGCTCGAGATTCTCAAGGTGTTATACCGGGGTGCGAATGTTCTGATTCTTGACGAGCCGACGGCTGTACTTACTCCGCAGGAAACCGCGCAGCTTTTTCAGATTCTTGGGAAAATGAAGGAGCAGGGCTGCGCGATTATTATAATTACCCATAAACTGAACGAAGTAATGGAAATCAGCGACCGGGTTACCGTGTTGCGAAAAGGCAAAAGCGTCGGCACTGTGCTGACGGCCGGGACAACGCCGCGAGAGCTTACCGAGCTCATGGTCGGCGGTCCGATTAATCTTGAGATACAGCGGGAATCCGTTACGCGCACGGCAGAACCGATGCTTGCGGTGCAAGGACTGACGCTTGCAGACGATGAAGGCGTTACCGTGCTTGACGGTATGGATTTTGACCTGTATGGCGGCGAGATTCTCGGCGTTGCGGGCATCGCCGGCTCGGGCCAGAAGGAATTGTGCGAAACCATCGCCGGGCTTATCGATCCGCATCGCGGCTCGGTGCGCTTTCTGGGCGAGGAGCTTCGCGGGCTTTCTCCACGGGCGATAATCAAAAAAGGCATCAGTATGAGCTTTATCCCGGAGGACCGCCTCGGCATGGGGCTGGTGGCCGGGATGGATATAACTGACAACATTCTGCTGAAGTCCTACAATCATACCAAAGGATTCTTCGTCGACAGGGCTGAAGGGCGCCGCGACGCCGAGAAAATCGTCAGCCATTACGGGATCGCAACTCCGTCGGTGCATCATGTGGTGAAAAAACTTTCGGGCGGCAATATCCAGAAAGTGCTGCTGGGACGGGAAATCGAACAGAACCCGAAACTGCTCATTACGGCGTATCCAGTGCGAGGACTCGACATTGGCGCGTCGACAACTATTTACGATATGCTTAACGCCCAGAAAAAACGGGGAGTCGCAATCCTTTTTATCGGTGAGGATCTGGACGTACTGATGGCCTTGTCTGACCGCATCATGGTAATTCATGCCGGCGCAGTCATGGGCATTGTCGATCCGTCCAGGTTATCGAAAGAAGATATCGGCCTCATGATGCTCGGCTCCAGAGGAAACCCGGAGGCTTCTGGAAACCCGGATACTTCTGGAAACCCGGGCGGTGCGGCGAGGGAGGCCTTGAAATGATCCGCATTATTACCAAGACAGAGCCTTCTCCGATGCGCGAGAACTTGATGCGGATCGCGGCTGTCGCGATTGCGCTTGCAGCGTCTGCGGTTATCATGGCGCTGATCGGCTACAACCCCTTTGACGTGTACGCCAAGATGGTGCAGGGCTCGCTCGCGACTGCCTATCGCTTCCGCGAAACCATGAACAAGACGATTCCGCTTGTCGTGCTGTCGCTCGGAATTGCCGTAGCCTTCAAAATGAAGTTTTGGAATATTGGTGCCGAAGGGCAGCTGTACCTGGGAGCCTTCGGGGCAACATTTGTTGCGCTGAACTTTGGCTATCTACCTGCCGTCTTGCTGCTTCCGCTCATGTTTTTCGCCGGATTTCTGTGCGGAGGCTTTTGGGCCTTCATTCCCGCCGTGCTCAAAGCCCGCCTTGGCGCGAGCGAAACACTCGTCACGCTGATGCTCAACTATGTTGCACTCAAGTGGATCGCCTACCTCCAGTACGGCCCCTGGAAAGATCCTGCGGCGAACGGCTTTCCCAAGATTGCGACCTTCGAAAAAAACGCGATTCTGCCGTCTGTGTTCGGCGTGCACATCGGCTGGATTGTCGCGCTTGTTCTGGTTGTTGTGATGTATATTCTTCTCAGGAAAACCAAGCTCGGGTATGAAATTGCTGTGCTCGGCGAAAGTGAAGCGACCGCTCGGTATGCCGGCATCAGCGTGTCCCGCGTGACCTTCATCGCAATAATGATTAGCGGCGGGCTCTGCGGTGCAGCCGGCATGATGCAGGCCTCGGCTATCGAGCACTCGCTTTCCGAACAGCTTTCCGGCGGCCTGGGCAATACCGCGATTATCACTACATGGCTGGCGCGCCTGAGTCCGCCTGCGATTGTCGTTGTTTCGTTCCTCTTTTCCCTGCTGCTTCAGGGCGGCTCGTTCCTGCAAACGTCGATGAAAATCCCTGCAACCGTTGCAGACATCCTTCAGGGAATCATCATCTTTTTTGTCCTCGGCAGCGAGTTCTTCATCCGCTACCGTTTTGTGTGGACATCCCGGAAAAACAAAGGGGAGGCAGCCGAATGAACGCATTCGTCGAGGCGCTCGCCCTGTTCATGCAGACTGCTGTCCAGATGGGCACGCATATTCTGCTTGCAACATTGGGTGGCATTTTGTGCGAAAAAGTGGGAAACATCAATCTTGGTATCGAAGGCATGATGCTCCTTGGCGCCTCGGTCGGCTTTTCGGCTGCCCTCGCCACAGCCAATCCTGCGGCCGCCGTACTTGCTGCAGGGCTCGCCGGCGCAGCCGGTGCCTTCCTCTACGCCGTAGTCGCAGTCACTCTCCGGGGAAACCAGGTTGTAACCGGCCTGGTGCTTACTATTTTCGGGACCGGTGTTTCCGGCTTTATCGGCAACCGGCTGTCCGGCAAGGCAATTCCCCAGGAAGTGCTTGCCGCTTTCGCTCCGGTAAAAATCCCGGTACTGCGTGATATCCCGGTGCTGGGCAAAATGCTGTTCGAGCAGAGCCTCTATGTACATGCGTCTCTGGCGCTCGCCGTGCTGATCTTTGTGTACTTCAGGCATACCTACTCCGGGCTCAATGCCCGCGCGGTGGGAGAGAATCCCGGAGCTGCTGACGCTTCCGGTATCAACGTGGATTTGTGTAAGTACGTCCATATATGTCTTGGCGGTTTTTTGTGCGGAATCGGAGGCGCCTGGCTTTCGCTGGTGTTCGTTCCCCGCTGGCAGGAAAATATTACCGCCGGTGCGGGCTGGATTGCCGTTGCTCTGATTATTTTCAGCACCTGGAACCCGGTCAAGGCTGTGTTCGCGGCTTATACGTTCGGCGCGCTCAAGGGTGTCGGCTTCAAATTCCAGAATATCGACGCGAGTCTGTTCGGCCGGAAAATTACGTTCGCGCCGCAGATTCTTGATATGATCCCCTATGTTGCAACAATCATTGTTCTAATCTTTATTGCCCGCCGGAAAAAAAAGGAGTACCAGAGCCCGAAAGGCCTTGGCACCCCATATTTCCGCGAAGAGCGGTAGCCCCGCCGCGCTTGCG
>Ga0116149_1003140_pt1 | contig 17357 bp, 9 predicted proteins | sample AD_UKC057_MetaG_FD_89787 | JGI IMG/M metagenome (GOLD analysis project Ga0116149, IMG submission 89787) | Active sludge microbial communities of municipal wastewater-treating anaerobic digesters from USA - AD_UKC057_MetaG | ecosystem: Engineered > Bioreactor > Anaerobic > Digestate | place: USA... | reverse complement strand
CCCAATATTTCAACAGGCATGCTCGGTGTTGCCTCTTCCAGTTTTTCACCCCGGTCGTTGAAAATTGCCCGAACGCGTCCTGAGAACACGCCCGCAACATACGGATCGCCAGTGCAGAGAGTTCCGCGCTCAACGATGATAGTTGCAACGATACCGCGACCATGGTCGATTCTTGATTCAATAACCTTTCCTTCCGCCCTGCAATCATAATTCGCAGACAGTTCAAGTATTTCGGCTTGAAGAAGAATGGCATCGAGAAGATCATCGATTCCGGTTTTCTGGAGTGCGCTTATCTTCACATACATTGTGTCGCCGCCCCAGTCTTCCGGTACAAGACCATGATCAGAAAGCTGAGTCATAACCTTGTCGGGATTTGCTTCCGGTTTGTCTACCTTATTGACAGCAACGATTATCGGTACTTTTGCATCCTTTGCATGATTGATTGCTTCTACAGTCTGCGGCATGACGCCGTCATCTGCTGCAACAACCAGCACGACAATATCGGTTATCTCCGCTCCGCGGGCGCGCATCATAGTAAACGCCTCGTGACCCGGAGTATCGAGGAATGTAATAACACCTTTATCAGTCTGAACCGTATAGGCGCCGATGTGCTGGGTAATTCCGCCGAATTCGCCGCCTGCTACGTTCGCACTGCGAATTGCATCAAGCGTTTTCGTTTTACCATGATCGACGTGACCCATTATAGTAACGACAGGAGGTCTGGGATACAATTCGGTATCGCCGTCGACTTCGCTTTCGATGACGGTTTCATCATAGAGACTGACGATATGTACCGTACAATCATATTCCGATGCGAGAAGCGTTGCGGTATCAGCATCGATGGACTGGTTCATGGTTACCATCATGCCCATAGACATAAGCTTTCCGATCAACTCAGAAGCTTTCAGATTCATTTTTCGGGCAAGCTCCGATACGGATATTGATTCCATTATTTCAATATCTTTGGGAATGGCATTTGCCTTGTCCAGAGCTTTTTTCTTTTGAAGAATAAGCTTCTGTTCATAATCTTCTTCTTTGTTTCTGCGGGAATATACAGTTTTTTTGCCTTTAAACCCTTTTTTGACCGCTCCGGCTGCGCGTCCGTCGCTGGGAAGGGGTGTAGCTGACGGGCCTCTGCCGGGGCCGCCGGGACGTCCGGGCCCAAAAGAGCCGGGGCGTTGTCCCTGATAGCCGCCAGTTCGGGGAGCTCCAGGACCACCGGGACGCTGTCCCTGATACCCGCCGCCGCCCTGATACCCGCCAGAACGCTGACCACCCTGGTAGCCTGAACCGCCGGCAGGACGTTGTCCGCCCTGATAGCCTGAACCACCACCCTGGTAACCGCCTGAACGCTGTCCGCCCTGGTAGCCTGAACCGCCGGCAGGACGTTGTCCGCCCTGATAGCCTGAACCGCCGCCCTGATAGCCTGAACCGCCGCCCTGATAGCCTGAACCGCCGCCCTGGTAGCCGCCTGAACGCTGTCCGCCCTGATAGCCTGAACCGCCACCCTGGTAGCCGCCAGAACGTTGTCCGCCCTGATAGCCTGAACCGCCACCCTGAGAGGGGCGCGACGGGTCGGCACCAGCAGAATCGCGCGCACCTTCGCGCGCCTGCGCTCCGGTAAATCCGTCCCTATTTTGCGAAGTGCCCCAGGAACTTCCGGTACCTCCACGAGGTTGATACCCGCCCTGTGAAGAACGGTTTCCTGTACGGGAGCGGTCGGCAAGATTGCCCACTTTGACATTAGGCCTGGGCGGACTAAGTTCAATTGAAGAGGGCTTTCTGCGATCCTGAGAGGTATCCGGCGCGTTATTGTTTTTCTCCGATGAAGCATCTGCGGCAACAGCCGGTTTTGAACTCTGGGAATCCGCTGCATCAACCGGTTTATCATTCGTATGTACCGGTACGACATGAACAGTCTTTCTGACAGAAGCTTGCGAGGCCGGCTGTTCGGTCTTGTCAGACTGAACAGGAGATCTCGAGGGCGGTACTGTGTGAGAAATAGGTTTTTTCTTGATAACGACTACTTTTTTCTTTTCAGTTTGTTCCTGCTGAGAAGAAGTATTCTGCATTTCTGCGGAAACAGCATCGTTCTTTTTCTGTTTGTTGAGAATTACCTTTGGTTTCTGGGTATTTTCGAGATCTTCAGCCATATCGTATCCTATTCTTCGTCCTCAAATTCAAAGCTGAGACCGATACCACAACTTGGACAGGTTGTCATATCGATCGTAATGGGTGAACCGCATTCAGGGCATTCGTACACTTCTGATTCCTGCTCTTCATACGATTCGACAGAGTCTTCTGAGGCAGTTTCTTCCTGCTCTTCTTCGACAATCTCTACGCTTTCTTTCAGTAAAGTGGATAGTATTTCAATCTGTTCCGGTAAAATACCTTCCAGAGATGCTAACTGATCCTCGGAAAGAGAAAGCAGGTCTTCGATTAATTCAATATTATTCAGCTTCAATACTGAAGCAATGTCTTCGGTCATACCCGGCAATTCGTCTATTCGGGATATTTCTTCATTTTCTTCGGGATCCGAGAACAGATCGTTTACGGCCTTTCTGGAATCAGCTGACAGATCCATCTGTGCAAACTGTTCTTCAGTTTTAACATCGATGCTCCAGTCTGCAAGCCGGTTCGCAAGCCGCACATTAAGCCCCTGTTTACCGATCGCCAGAGAAAACTGCGATTCGCTCACAACTGCAAGTGCCGAACGTTTATCCGGATCGAGTACTACAACATCAAGAACTTCTGCCGGCGAAAGGGCGTTTTTAATGAAAATATTCGGATTCTCGTCGTATTTGAGAATATCAATTTTTTCGCCCTCAAGCTCGCGTATTACCGCCTGTATCCGGACACCCTTTAAACCGACACAGGCTCCGACAGGGTCCACATCTTCCCGATGCGAAAAGACAGCAACTTTTGTCCGGTATCCGGGTTCGCGCACAATCTTGTGAATCTCTACAGTTTTATCATAAATTTCCGGAACTTCCAGTTCAAGAATTCTTCGAACAAAATCAGGGTCGGAGCGCGACAGAACAATCTGCAAACCGGAAGTTGTCTTTTTGACTTCAGTAATCAATGCTTTAATGCGATCGTTTTGACGGTATGTTTCGCGTGGCGACTGGAATTTTTTCGGAAAAATACCTTCGACTTTTCCAAGATCGACGAAAATATTACCGTTCCGTTCCCGCTGATAGTACCCGATGATTATTTCACCCACTTTGTCTTTATACTCAGAATAGAGACTGTCTTTCTGTATATCGCGAATAGACTGATGGGCAGTCTGTTTTGCAGACTGAACCGAGATCCGGTCGAATTCCCGGGGATCAACTTCTATCAGGAGTTCATCGCCGATTTCACACTCCGGATCCAGATCAAGAGCCTCTTCCAGTTCAATTTCTATAACAGGATTATAGACTCCATCGACAATTGTTTTTCGGGAATAGATCGAAACATCGGTGTGGGCGTCATTAAAGGTCACGACAGCGTTATCGTTTGTTCCATATTTTCGTTTGTATGCGGCTTTCAGCGTGTCTTCGATCATTCTGAAAACCAGATCTTCGTCAATACCTTTTTCCTGAACGAGTTGGCGTATAGCTTCTGCCATTTCTGCGGACATGAAAAAACTCCTTGTATAGCCAGCCAGCTTTTAGGGCTGACCGGTAAGTTTTGCCTTGTTGATTTTATCAAAAGGAACTTCAATTTCCGAACCGCCTGTATCCAGACGCACAGATCGGGTATCTGCGGACAGAACAACTCCCTGAATCCAGTCGGAAATATCAGTATTCCATATCTTTATACCTCTGCCGGTAAATACGGAAAATTCTGAAGCATTTTTTAGAACGCGTTCAAGACCCGGAGAGGTTACTTCGACATACATGTCCTGGGACTGAAGAACTGCTTCAAGACGGGGGAGCAAAGCTCTGTGCACTTTAGTACAGTCTTGTATACCGACGCCTGATTGTCCGGTAATAACAACGCGGACATGCCATGTCGACTGCCGTTTGAATACTACCAGTTCCACAAGACTATACCCCAATCCCCTGACAAGGGGATCGCAATCTTTCATGTACGGAATGGATTCCGGCGCACTATACTCCACTACTCTGCTACTCCTGTGGGGACGAAAACACGCACCCCATATATAAAAAAAGAGCCGCTCGAACGACTCCTGATAGGCAAGGATAACTATTTGTTCTTCACAAAAATACCACAGATGTTGGTATATGTCAATAACTGCTGTTTTTATCAATCGTAGAACAAGGTTATACCCGACACGGTTGAGCAACCCGAGTTCTTCAGTTCTGCCGCACAGGCATCCAGAGTTGCTCCGGTTGTACACAGATCGTCTATCAGCAGTGCTTTTTCCGGTAGAGGAAATCCGCGCTTTACCGAAATATACCCTTTCAGATTTAATGATCGCGCAGCCCTTCCCAGCATTTTTTGCTGTAAGCCGCCGGTGCGTTCGAGACATCGGTATACATTCAAGCCGGTTTTTTCCAGCAGCCGGACAATGTCCTCGATCTGATCCCATCCTTTTTGGCGAACTTTTCCCGGCCGCGGCGGAACCGGGACAAGAGTATATGAAGCAAAATCCTGTCTGGAGCGAATAGTTGTCAGAATACACCAGGCAAACAATGCACTCAGCACCCGTTGACCCTTTGTTTTCCAGCATGACACCAGATGGCTGTTCTCCTGCGAATAATGAAACAGGGGGTACAGGGAATCCAGACCCGAAAAAACAGGTGCGGTACGGCATGCGGCGCACAGTTCCTGTTCCGATACCAGTGGCCGTCCGCAAAGGACGCATCTTGATTCTGTTGTATCCTTTTCTGCAAATGCGGGGAGCATTGTGCCAAGATGCTGCCTGAAACAGGCGCGACACAACGGATACGGCGACTGCGACAGACATCCGCAATACACGCACAGTTGCGGACTCAGGAGTACTGAGGCCGGAACTGTCAAAGACGAAACAAACGGAAAGACGTTTTCAAGCTTCATACCCTGCTTATCGCACAGGAACAAGCGATTTGGCTTCCGTTCAGTCCGGATACAGCCTTTTTTTCCAGGCGTCTACAAGATTGAGGGCGTCGATCGGCTTGAGTGCGTTAATATCGAGAGAGAGCAGCTCCTGCAGAACCATTTCCTCTTCTGAAAACAATTCCGGAACTGATCCGGGACGGGGTGCAGACTGTACCGGTACGGGTGGCGATACGCAGCCAGCAGTTTCGTGCACGCCGCCAGCAGTTTCGTGCACGCCGGCTGCATCCCGAAGCGCGTGTTGCTGAGCCGATCCGGCATTCAAAAATGCTTTTGCCCGTGCAAGAACCGGTTCCGGCACACCCGCAAGACGTGCTACATGGATACCATAGGAATTTGCAGAAGCACCCTGTCTTACTTTTTTGAGAAATACCACTGTGCCGTCTGTTTCCAGCACATCCAAACAGTAATTTCCGAGTCCGGGATGACTCATCCGCGACAATTCATGGTAATGAGTCGCAAACAATGTTCGTGCACTGATGTGATCGAGAAGGAATTCTGTTACAGCCCGCGCTATTGCAAGGCCGTCCTCGGTTGACGTCCCTCGACCCACTTCATCCATAATGACCAAACTGTCTTTGGTCGCTGATCTGAGAATGTGTGCTGTTTCGATCATTTCCACAAGGAAGGTCGATTCACCGCGGGCAAGATTGTCGGTTGCCCCTACCCTGCAGAATATTTTGTCGACGGGAGACAGCAGGGCCTCGGAGGCCGGAACAAAAGATCCTATTTGGGCCATGAGCACGATCAGGGCTGTTTGGCGAAGGAATGTGCTTTTTCCGGCCATATTGGGACCGGTTATCAGGGCAAACGAGGGGGATTCGTCATTCGAAGCGGACAGCGGTATGTCATTCGAAGCGGACAGGGTTATGCTGTTCGGTATAAATTCGTTCGGCGGAAGATGCGCTTCGACGACCGGATGGCGTCCTTCGATAATGTGTAGATACCCTGAGCCGGTAAATGACGGTTTGACCCATGCATGAACAGTCGCGGCATAGGCGAACGACTGCAGGACGTCGATATGGGCAACAGCGCGGGCAATGTCCAGCAATGTTCGTATGTGTTCAGAAATTGTGTCGCGAATCTGAAGGAAAAGGCGCTGTTCACATTCGACTATTAACGATTCGGCGCCGTTGAGCTCTGTTTCCAGCTCGACAAGGCGGTCGGTTGTGAACCGGTCTCCGTTTGCAAGTGAACGCCTCCGGATAAAGTGATCGGGAACCGATTCAAGATTGCCGCGGGACACTTCAAGATAATAGCCAAGCATGCGATTGTACCGCATTTTTAGATTGGTTATACCGGTTTTTTCCCGCTCGGACGCAAGGTATTTCTCGAGCACTTCATTCGAATTGTCGCGCAGGGCGTGCAGGCGGTCGAGCTCTTCGGACCATCCGGTACGGATCATGCGGCCTTCATGGAGAACGACCGGAGAATCTTCGAGAATGGACGCACGTACCAGGGCAGAAACTTCGCGCGCGCAGGACAGATTGGAATCCGGAAACACAAATCCTGAATTTTCGGGGGAATTCAGTATTTCGGATAATCGCAGATACCCTTCAAGACTTCGTGAAAGCGCGATTAGATCTTTGCCATGAGCGCGTTTCATTGCGATTCGTCCTGACAGTCGTTCAATGTCGAGAATTGCCGACAGTGTTTCGCGGATCGATGAAAGAACTTTCTGGTTTCTGTAGACAGATTCAACGGTTGAGGCCCGTTTTTCTATTTCCGTTACGGAGGTCAGGGGATGCAGTATCCAGTTGCGCAGCAGTCTGACCCCCATCGAAGTTTTGGTATGGTTGAGCACTTCGAACAGGGTAAAGGAAGAACCGGAATCTCTAAGGTTTTGAACAAGTTCGAGGTTTTTCCTGGTGGAATCGTCGACAGAAACGAACTCGGAATCGCCATACAGGCGTATACCCTGGATATGAGCTATGCCGGGACCTGCGGTTTGTTCAAGATACTCCAGGAGCAACCCGGCCGGAGGCACTTCAGGAGAGTTCTGCGTCAGGGAAAAAGCCTGCAAGCTTCCGGTGCCAAAGGCAGAACACAGACGTTTGTAGGCGGTGTCCTGGTTGAAACTCCAGTCCGGATAGCGATTGATTACCAGAGCGGGATACTCCGAGACCGCACGGGCTGTTTCTGATTCGGGTGAAAGCAGCGACTGCTGAACCAATAGCTCCCGGGGCTGTATTCGGCCGAGTTCTTTGAGAAATCGTTCCCCTGCATCGTCCGCAGGGAACGACGTCGCGGCAAATTCTCCGGTACTGGCGTCGATATACGCAAAACCGATGAAACCCGATGCGCCGGTTTTCGATACAGAGACAGCGGCAAGATAATTGTTGCTGTTCTGTTCAAGATAATCGTCTTCGAGCGCTGTTCCCGGTGTGATTACTTCTGTTACTTTCCGCTCGGCAAGACCCTTCCCGGGTCCAGGAACGGACAGCTGTTCGCATACAGCAATTTTTTTTCCTGCGCGAAGCAGCCGTGCAATGTATATCCGGGAGGCATGATAGGGAATCCCGCACATAGGATAACCGCCGCGCTGCGTCAGGGTTAAATTCAGCAGGCGGCTGACTTCCCGGGCATCCTCGTTGAACATTTCGTAAAAATCTCCGAGCCGGAAGAAGAGAACCGCGTCACGATACTCTTCCTTAATGCGGAGATATTGAGCCATCATCGGTGTTGTTTCAGACATTGGACACGTCCACAGCAGGTTACTGGCGGGAAGTCATATTACGTATTACTTTATCGGTGATATCGACTGTCGGACTATACCAGATAATAGAGGTTCCTTCCTGGAGACTGAGTACCATGCTGTACCCGTCGGCTTCGCCAATTTTTCGTATTTCTTCGAACAGTAACGAATAGAAGTCATCATCGGTAAGCAGCTTTTTTTTGAGCGTATCCAGTTCGCTGTTTTTTGCTTTTGAATATTCCAGAAGCATTGCCGTCTTGCTGTTAATATCGGCTTCCAGCCGGAGGGCTTTGCTTTGGTCGTTAGCTGCAGCTGCGTCTACTTTTTGCTGGCGCATCTCTTTGATTTCATCGGCCATTCGCTGCATTTCTGCCTGATACTGCGTTTTTTTTGCTTCATAATCGCGAACATTTCTTGAGTCTCGATAGAAGGTACTGTAAATGCGAGCGGTATCCACTACTGCAAATTTGGTAATTTGCTGTGCAGACAGGCTGCCGAGCACAGAAAGCAGGATGCATATTCCAAGAGTTTTTTTCAGGTTCATGAGCTTTCTCCCTTACATATTCGCAATATTGAACGACAAGACGAACTTCCAGTCCGGACCGGTACCGTTCGACCATTCAAGTTTCCCATCCGGGACGGTGAATGTGTTGACAAACATCAACCGGAGAGGAAATTGGGGAATGGAAAACCTCAGGCTGGGTCCAAAACTGAAATAGTAGTCGTCGAGCGAGAGATCGGTGATGTCGGTTATAGTATCCTTGACTGCTATTGCCTCAAAAAAGAAATCGGCGGCGATAACTCCGGGAGCAATCGGCATTCTCAGCTCAAGCCAATGATTCACCATAAGCTGGCCGCGATGCGAGGAGTATAATGAGTTCCATCCGCGGCCGGTGAACATACCGTCTATGTACAGCTTGTTTGCAGCTCCAATTTCCCTGTCTCCGGCCGGGACAAGAAAGGTAAGGGCTGAATAGCCGGCCAGAACAAATTTGAGATTCCAAGTGTCAAACAGCGGATAATCGACAAGCGTAAAATACAATTCGCCTTTTGTCTCGCTTTTTATGTAATAGTCAGTTTCCAGATCGGGAACAAGGCCGTATACAGACACCTGCTGACTGGCAAACCAGCCTGTGGAGGGGTCATAACTTAGATCGCGATCGTCAAGGGAAAGTCGGCTCCACACTGAATTGGTCCAACCCCAACTTCCATGCTGCTTGCGAACCGTAGCGTCTGCCGGACGATACAGGGTTTCATCGTAAAAGTTTTGAACAACGGAGAAATTAATGCCACCGCGAAGCGTGACCATAGCCAATGCAGGAAACCATCGATAGCCTGTTGATGCACCTGCGCTGACAGAATGTTGATCGTATTTCATGCGGTATGAGTCGTCGTACGAAGTTGCGCTGCTGTATTCCGACGTACTTAAAAAAGGATCCTGAACGCCGATGGGGAAAAGAATATCCTTGTTGGCAAAAAGGCTCTTGTGCGAATAGGCAAGTTCAAAACTGACTGTCAAAGGACTTCCAAGAAACCAGTTTTCGGAAAAACCGAGAGAAATGCTCTGAGTGTCCGGCGAGGCAGTCAGATTCGTGGATAGAGTCTGCCCGTTACCCAGGAAATTTTTATCTTCCCATTGCAGGAAAACAGAAAGCGGGAAGGTATCAACATCTGTGACGCCCGAGAAGGTGACGCCGAACTGAATCGATGCCGTCGACTGTTCTTCAAGGTTGACGATCACATCCACGAGATTTTTCTCGGACCCTTGGACAATATCCGGGGCTACAACGGAGAAGTAACGCAAATTGTACAAATTTCTGATACTGTCGAGCAATTTGGATTTAGAGAAAATATCACCTTCTCCGACAGTAAATTCCCTGATGATTACGTTTTCTTTGGTTTTGGTATTACCCCTGATTATGATATGTTCGATATGGCTGCGTTCGCTTTCTACGACAATTATCTCGAACGAAACCCGTTTCCGTTCATTATCGCGAATTTCTCTTCTGTTGATATAATTCGAGGTATATCCGTTTTCGAAATACACATCGGCGACTGCCTGGAACCCTTCATCAAATCGGTTCTGATTGAGAATGTCGCCTTCCTTCAATCTAATTTTGCCCAAAAGCATGTCAGAGGAAAATATTGAATTTCCCTGAATGGACGTCCCGCCGTAGGTGAACTGTTCTCCCTCTTTAAGGAGAAAGGTCAGCGTAACAAGATTCTTTTCCGGATTTGATTCGGTGTCGATTTCGCGAATGACGTTCTCAATCATCATGTCAATATATCCACGTTCGAGGTAGTATCTCCTGATTGTGGATTTGTCCTCTTCCAGGGAAGATTCAACAAATATTCCACTGGTAAAAAAAGTATCTTCCTTTAACTTCATCGCTTTTTTCAAAGTTTTTGAAGCGATAACCTTGTTTCCCTGAAACTCGATCCTCGAAACTACTGTTTGCTTGCCTTCGGTTATATTAAACTGAAGTGTAACAGACTGGTCCGAATTGGTTCTGGTTTCGGAGACAATTTTAATATTGGCATAGCCTCTTTCGAGATAGTAGTCGCGCAATGCCCGTTCATCGATCCTGGCTTTCAGTTCATTGTAAATGTCGCCTTCTTTTAGCGTAACTTTTTCCAGAAGCTCGGTTGCTCTCAGCCGTGCATTGCCGTTGAAAGAAATGCTTTTGATAACCGGCTTTTCGGTTACCGTAAATTGGAGCAATACGGTTTTACGGTCTGCATCTCCAGGGAGCGCGACGGGAGTAATTTCCTCGAAATATTCAAGGGCATACAGTTTCTGAAGAATATCCCAGTACAAGTCGTCTGAAAACTCTTTCCCGATATACGGTTTGAATACCCCATCGAGTTCGCTGCGGACAACATTTTTTAAACCGTCAAAGCTGATGGTTCTTATTGGTTTCCCCTGATACCAGGTGTCGTCTGTCTGGGCGAAAACACCTCCGAGGCATAGCAGCAACAGAAGAAGTGAGAGGATTTTAGTGCGCATTACAAAAGCTCCTTAAGCCAATAACCATAATCGTGTAGATACCGTCATCCGGTAAGCACGGATTTTTTACTATAGCATACATACGGTCAGTATGAAAACTTCCATGATAGCGTAACCGAATTGTCGGCGACAAACAGTGTGTCCGGGTGAACAGGCATAATTGCCCATCGCAGCATAAATAGCGGAGTTGCTACTTCAAGACCAAGCTCCGGCTGGATAAGCATATTACCATACACACCCCGTACATCACCGGCATTTTTCACCGATTTTGGATCATAATAGCTGAAATGAGTGAGCAGGTCAGCATACATAGCGGATCCAAGGTACTTTCCCATATAAACAGTCGTATTGTCAAAATAGTTACCGATGGACATAGCTGACTCTGTACTCGTTTGAAGTGCTGAACCGAGTACTGCATTCTGGAGAATAAGAGTTCGTACCGAAAAAATGTCAAGATTTAAAATATCGCGCAGTGCATTTTCAGCGTTTCTGAACACACTGATTTGCGTTAACAGATCGGAGGCGGTAACCACCGTATCCCGGATAAGCGTTTCTCTGCTGGAATCTGCCGCGGTTATCTGTCCGAGCAGAATCAGGATTTCTGTTTCTGATTTTAACGGATCCGAGGTAAAGACCGGTGTAAATGAGGTAAGAGGCTGGTTGTCCACGCCAAGAATTATTCGGACGGGTTTCCCTTCACTGTCGCGCTCGCGAATTTCCGCACGCACAGTGATGAGGGGATCAAAAATATTTTGACTTTCGTTCAATACTATGCGGCCTTCTCTAAGGTAGAAATTTCTCTTGAAATAAAATATTTCCCCCCCCTTAAGTGCGGTTTCTCCGCGAACCCTGTAGGTACCAGCCCTGGTATCTATTTCGAGAGACAAGGGTTTATCAGCAATGACCAACCCTCTGATTATTGTTAACGCATCCAGTTGACCCCGGAATTCGACTTTTTTACCGATGGCCAACGAAAGATCTGCCAGAAAATCCGGAACAGAATCAAGCCAAACACGATCGCTTCTTCCATCAGGAGCCATTGAAACAGCAATATAGCCTCGCTCGATACCGGATTTTCCGGAAAAAACGAGACCTGCCGAATCGTATCTGGCTAACAGATCGGCCCAAAAAAACGATTTTATGCGGACAAGACTGCTCGTAATATCGAGGGGAATCAATCTCTTCGGGTCTGTGGCTATATGAAATGAAAAACCTGACGGTATCCACCGGTCGAATTCGATAGCTGCATCGACTGAGCACATGCCGGTTCCGATGGGCACTGTGAAAGCTGGAATTGCGATGTTTTTACCCTGGCCGTCGAGGGTAAAACTGAATGGGCCAAGTACATCGGAAAACACTGATGGAACGGCTATCCTGATGTTGCGGGCCTGAATGTTTCCGGAAAAATCAGGATCATTCATTATCCCGGAAATCTGTAATTCTCCGTCCAGTGTTCCCTCAAGGACGGAAAAGCGGTCGAATGCTCCCGAAGCGGTCAAACGCGGCAAGTCGCTGTGGATTCCATTTACAGTTATATCTACTGTAGAAAAATCGAGATATCCGTCTGCCTGGAAAAGGAGCGGACTGTCTCCGGTTGACGAGAGGGAAAAGGTTCCATCGTCAATCAAATAACCGGATACTGAACGATTTTTCCCGGCAAACACTTCAGTAATTCCCGGCTGGCGTACAAACATGCAGGTTATCGGATTTTTGAATGCGTAACCGCCCCAGGAAAGACTGGACAAGTCAGCTTTTACGGTAAACATTTCCGGAATACGCACAAGTTGCGATAGGGACCGGGATTCCGAACGTATCACATGGTCAGGGGAATCAACTGCAACAGAAACGAGAGCCGAGAGACCCCGTTTACCGAGGACGCCTTGATAGGATGCGCTCATCGAACCGGAAAAACTTTCGAGAGAAAAAACTCCGTTTACATTGGAAAACGTATTTCCGTGCCAGCTCCCGACACCCTCAGAAAAAGATACAGACCCGTCCTCAAGAACAATGCTTGTTTGCGCATCAAGATCGAATTCACCGATACGGTACACGATGTCTGAAATGTGTGCGGTTGCAAGTATATTTCCTGGAGTACCGGAGAGGGTGAAATCAAGCGACGCATAATTTGAATCAGTTTGTCTCTTGAGAAAACGCGATAAGGGAATATGCTCGAAATGACCGCGTCCTTCGAAAAAAAGGTCTGCCGATTTGAACAATTGTCCGGAGATCCGGTATCGTTCTGCACCAAAACCGGATTCCAGATTTGTATCGAACGTCACCCGCTGAGTGCCGTCGATCGAGGGGATCAACGTCAGTGACACAGATCCGGACACTTCAGAAGCAGAGTCGGACATAACAACTGAATCAAAAAAAGCTCCCGAAGGATCAACCGAACCGGAAAGGCTTAAAACAGTCGACAAGGGGAGAACAGAACCCATCTCTTCCACCGAAGCTCTTTGAATATGTAATTTCCAGGTCTGATCCGGCTGCACGGTGAAATCAGATTCCAGATTGATCGAGAACAGGAATGGATCCGAAGAAACGGGGAAGCCGGTACAGGAAGCACGACCATTGATACCTCCCATGACATCGAAGAAAACAGTACTGGAGAGATTATAAGACCCGAACAACGAGAGTGTCCTGTTGCTGTACAGACCGGAAATTTCATAGGGCAGCGAGCCATACAGAAATGTACTGCTGAATACGATATCGTTGAATGAATTTCTGCTGGCGTTGATCCCGCCGGTTATCAGCTTTGAACCCAGGGACACTTCGATATCGTGCAGTTCAATACCGTTTTCAGTACCGTTGGACGATAACAATACGTAATATCCATCCCGTACCGTAGAAGCGAGAACAAGACGCGGCAGATTATACGAAAAGCTGGAAAAATCCGATGATATGTACACTTCGGTTGTCAGTTCGTACTCTTTGAATAATGACATCAATCGCGACTGTGAGGGAAACGGGCGCAGTGCAGGAATTTCGAATACGGCTGCGAGGGAGTCAGATACGCTCACCGAATCGAGGGACGCGTATGCCTCAAAAAATGATTGCGTACCGGTAAGCCAGGAACCCTCAAAACCCAGTTTTCCGGAGGAGTCGTAGGCAGAAGCAGAAAAATCTATGCGGTTCCCTGCAAGCCCCGCTTGTACTGAGACCGAAGTCCAATTCGAATCTCCGAACGCAAGTTCGGGAAGTAAAAGTTCTATCTGATCTGCAGTACCCTGAACATAGACATCAGCGGAGACAGCCGGTAATCCGGGAAACGCCAGTCCGTTTATAGATGCATATCCTTCTGGTATATGATTTCCCAGGTCATAGGAGCCTGTCAGAAAAGCAGATCCGGACAAGCCTTGCAAAAACAGTGAAGAGATATCAATCGAATCACCGGTTCCGGCAAGGGAACAGTCGATGCTCCCGCCCCCAAAAAAAGCGGTGGGAAGCACCGAAGAAAGATCCACGGTATATTCCAGGCCAGATTCCGGTTTCCAGACCACATCGACAGAACCAGAGACAAACGACTTGTTCAGTTTTCGGATCATCGCATCGGTATTCTTCAGCTCGATCCAGCGAAACGGCTGCAATCGGTCGCACACAAACGATGCGGTAAGCGTACGTGACTGCGGGAACCAGGAACTATGAATATCAAAGGGTTGAATATTCTGGACTGAATCTATTCCGACTACGCCGTCCTTGACAGAAAGCACGAAGGCAAGACTGGACAAGGAAGCAATTTTACTGTCGATCGATTTAAGCCGCACGCGAGAATTTCCCGAACCCGTTTCAAGATCCATAACAGTGTCCAGAGAAACGCTGCACCGTACCGTTCCCGCCTGTTCGAATGTCGGAAACAGCACTGAAAGCGATGCATCGAGCTTTCCTCCGATCTGGCCATTTCCAAGAGAAAAGGAGCCGGATGAAATCTGGGAGTCCAGGGAAAGGAAAGGATCAGATACGAGTACCCGAAGGTTGGTTGCCTGAAGACCGATTTTCATACCGAGACCGGAAAAACTGCTGTTGCCGGTATCAGAACGGGAAGACAGACGCTCAAGAGTATCCTTGTGAATTACAGTATTTACATGAAGAACGCCATTTTTTACGGTTATTTTCTTGAGTGAAGTATCGATTTTTCCTCTGAGCAAGGTGTACAGATCATAGGTAAGGGATACCTGGTGTATATTTGCAAGCACAAAACCGGTTCGTGTATCGGTGATTCGCAAACCGGTAATTACAATTTTTCTGAAAATCGAGGGTGAAAGAGCCGAGTACGAAAGAGATAATCCGGTGTTATCTTCGAATTTCTGAACAAAGCCTTGTGCAGTTTGAGCAAGCCTCTTGTCGAGTTCTGCAGACAACGGAACGGAAATCCACACCGAACCGGCGAGCAGCACTATAAACAGGAGTATTTCCATTACGTATATTTGCCAAAGCTGCTTCATTTCAATGTAGAATCATATCAGAAAATGAGCTAGTATCAAACAATGATTCTGAAGAATTTTGCAGTTTTCGAAGGCATTGACGGAACCGGCACCACAACGCAACTCAATCTGCTTTCCAGGCGCTTTGCAGAATCCCGGTCCGGTTCTGCAGATGTATTGCACATTACCTGCGAACCGACTGGAAACGAAATAGGCACCCTTATCCGCAAAGCGCTTTCCGGTGAAATTCAATACCATGAACAGACAATCGCACGACTTTTCGCGGCGGATCGTGCCGAACACGTGTACGGTATGCATGGCATTCTGGAACATTTGCAAAACGGGAAAGCAGTTTTCTCCGACCGCTACCTTTTTTCAAGTCTTGCTTATCAGGGGGAAAAAGCTGGTGCAGATCTTGCAGCCGAGCTGAACGACAAATTTCCGCTTCCGGAGTATGTTTTCTATTTTGATATTGATCCTGTTTCTGCAATGGCACGGGTAGATCAGCGTGCGGGGAAAAAGGAAATTTATGAGAAACTGGATTTTCAGATACTGGTCAGATCCCGTTATCAGAAGATTATGACCGATTTGCAATCTTCGCATTCCGACCTGCAAGTTATCTGGATCGATGCTTCACAAAGTGTCGGTGAAATTTCTGATTATATCTGGAGTACAGCAAAAAACCTGCCGAAACTGTAAGGGATGAAGCATCGACCAGTACAATTCGCCAGCATCGCAATCCTTCTGTGTTTCACTGTTTCAAGCCTTTCGGCCTATGTCGTACGGTACAAGGAACAGTTTTACGAGTTATATCATATCCACTACAATCAACATCCCGACGATACAATGGAAAACATCTATTGGCTTGAACGTGCGATAGAAGCAGATTTTTGCAACCCGTTGTATGCTGTCGGAACAATTTCTGATGAAAAAGACTGGGAGAAATATCGGTACCTGTTCATGATGCATCTGAATCTGAAGCTTGCAGAACAGCATGTGCGTCTCGGCTCAAAATGGGATAAACAGAAGGCGTATTTTTATAATGCACCCTGGAAAAAACAGAATCTGGAGAGTCTCGAAACTGCCGAAACATGCTACAAGACAGCTCTTTATTACTGGAACGAAGCCGTCATCTGGGCAGAAAAGGCGAATGTCCGCGAATTTCAGTTTCGATTTCTGACAGATCTCCAATTCTGGGAAGACGAGCGAGAACGCATTGCCGACGGCTCTCTCGATTATAACAGAACTATTCAGAGAGAACTTGCGCGGCTGGCTTCTGTACGATCTGCCTTCCTTGCAATGGATGAAAATACTTACTAATATAGCGAAATGGACATGTTTACCTTCAACCTGCCAACCGGACCTTGTCAGATTCTGTTTCATACAGAGCCGTACGTTCCGCAACTTCCCGAAACGGGCGGGATGTATGTTGCTGATTCCAATACCGTAGAACTGCTGAGAAAATCGAAAAACTTCAATCCGCACGCTCCACTGGTTGTACTTGATGCCGGAGAAGAACACAAAAATCCGGATTCTATCAGCACAATTCTTTCCTGCGCACTCTCCGCAGGACTCGCCCGTGACAGTCTTTTTATCGGTTTTGGTGGCGGCGTTATTACCGATATGACCGCTTTCGCCGCATCGCTTTATATGAGAGGAACCCGGGTCGAACTGGTTCCGACAACGCTGCTCGCAATGTCTGACGCGTCGATCGGCGGAAAAACCGGCATCGACTTTCAGGACACAAAGAACTGTATTGGGACTTTTTATCCGGCTCAAAAAATCCATATATCGATCGGGTACCTTTCGACACTCAGCGATCAGGAATTCCGTTCAGGCCTGGCAGAGACGCTGAAAACAGCTCTGCTGTACGCACCAAAACTGTTCCAGATTCTGACCGAAAAAAAAGAACCAATTATGTCTCGTGATCCTGCCCTGCTGCTCGAAATCGTTAAACGTTGCGTACAGGCCAAGGCGCACGTTATCGAAAGAGACCTGCATGAGTCAGGCGAACGAATGTTTTTGAATCTTGGCCATACATTCGGCCATGCGCTGGAAAGCCTTGCTGGTTTCGGAACAGTTGCCCACGGAGATGCCGTAGCCTGGGGAATCGCGAGGGCACTTACGCTCGGAAAAAGACTCGGCATAACTGATCCTTCGTACATCGACGAAGTATTTTCGGTTCTGGAGT
>Ga0116149_1003139_pt1 | contig 17369 bp, 10 predicted proteins | sample AD_UKC057_MetaG_FD_89787 | JGI IMG/M metagenome (GOLD analysis project Ga0116149, IMG submission 89787) | Active sludge microbial communities of municipal wastewater-treating anaerobic digesters from USA - AD_UKC057_MetaG | ecosystem: Engineered > Bioreactor > Anaerobic > Digestate | place: USA... | reverse complement strand
GTCCTGGAGTTGGGCCTCGATCTCCCACTGCTCGGCCCGGCGCGAGGCCAGGTCGCTGATGAACTGCGAGGCGATGTTGCTGGTCATGACGATCAGGGTGTTCTTGAAATCGACCGTGCGCCCCTGTCCGTCGGTCAACCGCCCGTCGTCCAGCACCTGGAGCAGGACGTTGAACACGTCGCGGTGGGCCTTTTCGACCTCGTCGAAGAGGATCACGCTGTAGGGGTGCCGGCGGACCGATTCGGTCAGCCGCCCGCCCTCTTCGTAGCCCACATATCCCGGCGGGGCGCCGATCAGGCGGGCCACCGAGTGCTGCTCCATGAACTCGCTCATGTCGATGCGGATCATGGCGTCTTCGGTGTCGAAGAGCAGTTCGGCCAGGGCCTTGCACAGTTCGGTCTTGCCCACGCCGGTGGGGCCCAGGAACAGGAAGCTGCCGATGGGCCTGCGCGGATCGCCCAGCCCGGCGCGGTTGCGCCGCACGGCGTCGCTGACCACCCGCAAGGCCTCGTCCTGGCCCACGACGCGGCGGCGGAGTTGGTCTTCCATCTTCAGCAGCTTGTCCCGCTCGCTCTCCATGAGCTTGGCCACCGGGATGTGCGTCCACTTGGCCACCACCTCCGCGATGTGCTCGGGGGTGACCTCCTCGCTGGTCAGGCCCCCGCCGTCCTGCTGGAGCCGGCTCAAGGCCTTCTCCTGGGCGTCCAACTCGGCCTGGAGGCTCCGCTGTTCGCCGTACTGGATGCGGGCAGCCGTCTCCAGGTCGCCGCGGCGCTGGGCCTGTTCCAGCTCGGTGCGCTTGGCCTCGATCTTCTCCTTCAGGCCCTGGATGCGCTTGAGGGCCCCCTGCTCGTTCTCCCAGCGGGCGTGGAGCTGGTCGAACTCGGCCTGGAGGTCGCCGAGTTGCTTCTCCAGGGCGACCAGGCGGTCCTTGCTGGCCTGGTCCTTCTCTTTGCGAAGGGCCTCGCGCTCGATCTGAAGCTGCATGATGCGGCGTTGGAGTTCGTCCATCTCGGCGGGCATGGAGTCGTTCTCGATCCGCAGCCGGCTGGCGGCCTCGTCGATGAGGTCGATGGCCTTATCGGGCAGGAAGCGGTCGGTGATGTAGCGGTGGCTCATGACGGCGGCAGCCACCAGGGCCGAGTCCTGGATCCGCACGCCGTGGTGGGCGTCGTAGCGGCCCTTGAGCCCGCGGAGGATGGCGATGGTGTCCTCGACGCTGGGCTCGTCCACCAGCACGGGCTGGAAACGTCGCTCGAGGGCGGCGTCCTTCTCGACGTGCTTGCGGTACTCGTCCAGCGTGGTGGCGCCGATGCATCGCAGCTCGCCGCGGGCCAGGGCGGGCTTGATGAGGTTGCCCGCGGAGATGGCGCCCTCGGCCGCCCCCGCCCCCACCACCGTGTGCAGTTCGTCGATGAAGAGAATGATCCGTCCCTCGGACTCGGTGACATCCTTCAGGACGGCCTTGAGGCGGTCCTCGAACTCCCCGCGGAACTTGGCTCCGGCCAACAGGGCCCCCATGTCCAGGGCGATGACCGTCTTTCCCTGGAGCCCGGAGGGCACGTCGCCGTTGACGATCCGCTGGGCCAGGCCCTCGACGATGGCCGTCTTGCCCACGCCGGGCAGGCCGATCAGGACGGGGTTGTTCTTGGTCCGTCGGCTGAGCACCTGCATGACGCGGCGGACCTCGTCGTCGCGCCCGATGACCGGGTCGAGCTTGCCGCGGCGGGCCATCTCGCACAGGTCGCGCCCGTAGCGTTCCAGGGCCTGGTACTTCTCCTCGGGGTTCTGGTCGGTCACGCGCTGGTTGCCGCGGATGTCCTTCATGGCGGCCACGATCGCCTCTCGCGAGGCCCCCAACGTGTCGAGGACCTGCCCGGCGGGGCTCTTCTCGCTCGCCAGGGCCAGCAGCAGATGCTCGACGGAGACATACTCGTCCTTCATCTCGCGGGCTTCCTTGTCGGCGCGGAGGAGGACGCTGTTGAGGGCGGGGTCCAGGGCCAGGCCGGCCTGTTCGCTCTGGCTGGGCAGGCGGCCGAGTTCGCTGCGGACGATGGAGCGAATGCGGTCGGCGGGGATACCGACCTTCTCGAGCAGGGCCCCGGCGAGCCCCCCCTCCTGCTCCAGCAGGGCTGCCAGCAGATGCAGAGGGGCGACCTGGGCGTGCCCGGACTCGCCGGCGATCGCCTGTGCGCCGGCCAGCGCTTCCTGGGCCTTGACTGTCAGTTTGTCCAAGCGCATGGTTCACCTCGCGGAACGGAGTCTATGCGCCGAGAAAAGGGCAAATGGCGTGCCGAACGCAAACTATTGTCCAGAAAGCGATAAAGACGTGCGGCCCTGCCAGTCTGGCCCGCCGGGGCGCCCGGGCCTGCCAAGCTGACGGCCCGGATGGGAACCCTGACGAGAGACCGACGGATCGGGCGGTGGGGAACCGACTGGCGATCGCCGAAAGCGAAGAGGGCACAAATGGCGGCGGCGGCCGCCGGCTACCGCCGGACCGCGCCGCCACCCATGCTGCTGTCGATGTCCTCGAGCGCGTCATGCACCTTCTGAGCGTACTCGCACTTGTTCTCGCCCGTTGAGCTGCCCTGTGCGGACTGGTGGGAGCAATCGGCGATGTAGACGCCCGTCGCGAGCATGGCCACGATCACGATGAGGATCACCAGCTTCGGACCTAACATGTTGCCCTCCTTGCGGGTTCCTGGACCCGCGGCAATGTCGGTTCGAACGGAACGTACGATTCCCCCGGGTCAGGGGCAAACCAAACGGCGGAAACGACTCCAAGGCGACCGGGCGGATGACACAGCCCGGCCCGCCAGCCACACAGGAAACCGCGTCGTGCCTGCCCCTTTTTCCTTTGCCAACGCCGGGTTCATGCTATAAATACTCTGTTCCCGGGGCGGAAGGATACAGGACATCTGTGGACTCATTTACGCTGAACAAAGTGGAGTTTGACGCCGTTCGCCACATCCTGGCGGGTTATTGCAGTTGCAGCCTGGGCAAGACGGTGGCGATGCACATCACCCCGTCCCGCACACCCGCGACCATCGAGTTGTGGCTGAACCAGGTCTCGCAGATGGTGGCGGCCGTCCGGGACGTCTCGCCGCCTCCGTTTGGCGGGGTGACGGACATCACGGCACACCTTGAACGGGCCCGCCCGGGCGGCGGGGCGGACGGCAACGACTTCGCCACGATCGCCTCCACGCTGGAAGGCGCCCACAACGTCCGCACGTACCTCGAGCGACTGGACGAGCGGCTGGACCTGCTTCGCGAGCTGGCGGGCGGGATCGGCAACTTCGAAGGTGAGGTGCGGGCGATCCATTCCACCGTCGACAGCGACGGTCGGGTCCGCGACGAGGCCTCGCAGCGCCTCGCGGACATCCGTCAGCAGATCGCCCAGACCACGCAGCACATCCACGACGTCATCTACGGCTACCTTCGCGATCCGGAGGTCTCCCGGCTGCTTCAGAACCCCACCGTGACGCTGCACGGCGACCGCTACGTCCTGCCGGTCAAGGCGGAGAACCGCGGGCGCCTGAGCGGGGTGGTGCACCGGGCGTCGAATACGGGCGCCACGGTCTTCGTCGAGCCCAACGCCAGCGTCGAGTTGAACAACCGCCTGGCCGACCTGTGCGAGGACGAGCGACGCGAGGTGCAGCGCCTGCTGAGCCAGTTGGCCCTGCGAGTGTCGGCGCGGGACGAGGAAATCGCCGCCGCGCTCCGCCACCTGGCGCAGGTGGACCTGCTGTCGGCCAAGGCGCAGTATGCCTACCAGTTCGACATGACCTGTCCGGAGATGGCCGAGCGCGGGCCGCTCCAACTCACCCAGGCCCGCCACCCGCTGCTGGTGGACCAGGCCCACCGCCAGGAGAAGTCGGGCGTGGCCCCGGACCGCCGCCACCCGGTCGTGCCGATCGACGTCCGCCTGGGCAGCGACTTCGACCTGCTGGTGATCACCGGGTCGAACACCGGCGGCAAGACCGTCACGCTCAAGACGGTGGCGATGCTGGCCCTGATGGCCCAGAGCGGGATGCACATCCCGGTCCAGCGGGGCTCGAAGCTGCCGATCTTCCGCGACATCTTCATCGACGTGGGCGACGAGCAATCGCTCCAGCAGTCGCTGAGCACCTTCGGGGCCCACATCAAGCGGATCCGCTACATCCTGGGGAAGATCGATCGCAACTGCCTGGTCCTCCTGGACGAACTGGGCAGCGGCACCGACCCCGACGAGGGCGCCGCCATCGGGCAGGCCATCCTCGACGAACTGCGGGGCGTCGGCTGCCTCGGCATGGCCACCACGCACCTGTCGGCCCTGAAGGCCTACGCCTACAACCACGAGCGGGTGGACAACGCCTCGGTCGAGTTCGACGTGGAGACGCTCAGCCCGACCTACCGCCTCCAGATCGGCACGCCGGGCGAAAGCCACGCCATCGCCGTCGCCCAGCGGCTGGGCATGCCCAAGCGGATCACGTCGGCCTCCCGAAAGCACATGGGCGAGCAGCACAAACAATTCCGCCGGGCCATCCAGGCCACCAGCGTCGCCCGCCAGAGCGCCGAGCAGGCCCGCAGCGAGGCCCTGGAAACCCAACTCGAAGCGCAGACCCAGCTCGAGGCTTACCAGTCCAAGCTGGCCGACCTCCACCGACTCCGCGAGGAGTTTGAGACCTGGCTGGCCTCGCTCAACGAACTGAAGAAGGGCGACGAGGTCATGGTCCCCTCGCTCAAGAAGACCGGGCATCTGGTCCGGCTGGAACTGCACCGCCAGATCGCCGTCGTCGACGCCGACAGCGTCCAGGTCGAGGTGCCCCTCCGCGAACTCATGCCCGACCTGGGCCAGCATGACGTCCGCGAGCAGATCTCCGCCATGCGAAAGCAGATCCTCGACCAGGCCGGCCAGACGCAGGCCGCCATGGCCGAGGCCAGGCGCCTCCAGGAGGAGTACCAGCGCAGCCTCCACCAGCAGCAGGAGCGCGGGCGACAGTTCGACAACTGGCTGTCGGCCATCGCCCGCCTGAAGGTCGGCGACGAAGTATCCATAGCCAAGAAGCCCGGCCGGGCCAGGGTGCTCATGCTGGACCTGGGCGGGTTGCGGGCAACGGTCGAGAGCGAACTGGGCCAGGAGGTGATCTCGCTGCAGGACCTCTTCCCACAGACCGGCCCGTTCGCCCACCTGCCCCCGCCCTCCGCGCGTCCGGAACGCCCGCCCCGCCGCGGACACGAGCAGCGCGGCCAGCGCCGTGACGACCGCGGCGGCGACCGCCGCCAGGGCCCGGAGCAGCGAGGCCAGGCCGCCCAGCGCGACCATCATCGCCCTCCGCGCGAACCGCGCGAGCCGCAGCCCGACCGCCCCATGGAACGCCGCAGCCCCGAAACCCATTCCGCCCAGGCCAGCCGAGAGGCCGTCCTCGCCCTGAAGCCCGGGCAGCAGGTCTATGTCGTCCCCTTCCACAAGCGGGCCACCCTTATCCGCATCAATGCGGAAAAGGAACTGGCCGTCGTCCAGTCCGGCATCTTCGAGATGGAACTGCCGCTGGCCGACCTCGAGCCGGTCAAGGACCTCCGCCCGGAGAAGAGCGAGCGGCACGAAAAGGGCCCGGGTCGAGACAAAGCCCCAGGCCGCGACAAGAACGCTCCGCGAACCCGCGACGAGCGAGGCGGACCCGGCGAAGGCAGAGCTCATGAAGCAACCGCCCCGCAAGGAAAGACGCCTGATGAACAACAGGAGTCCGTGCAGAAAGAGCAAGGGCAATTGGCCGAGGACAACGAACACCCGAGAGAAGATGAGACTCTCCCTCCAGCAACAGGTGGCGAGTAGACCACTATTGTTAATGCAGTGATGAACAGAAGTCTTCTTCCGTTGCGCAGAGAAGGCAGGGCTGCTGTCTACTCAAGGATGGAATCATGACTGAACCACTATCGCTGATCGCAGTGGCTGCGGCCGTTGGTGGTGCTGCGGGGAAGTTTGTCGAGAAAGCCTGGGAATCCGGGGAGAAATGGATAAAGACCTACTTCGCGGACCACCGCCCTAAGGCCATAGCCCAAGCCAACGCTAACTCGGCCAGTTTCTTGCAGGAACTGGCCCAGCGTATTAAGGCACTTGAAGATGGTGCATCGGCGTCGAAACCACAAATCGAATCGGCGCAAGACCACCCCGAATTCTCAGTTGTTTTTCAGCGAGCAGTGCTGACTGCTGCTCAGACCGAAGATCCCGAGAAGCATCAGTTACTAGCGCGGGTTCTTGCTGACCGCCTAGCTGCCAAACCTGAGGGCATGCGCGCAATGGCGGCCAAGTTAGCCATTGATGCAATCGGATTGATGACTCCTGGTCAACTGCGGTTGCTTGGCTTGGTCGCGGAGATTCGGTACATAAGACCCATGACCCCTCTGCAGGCAGATACGTTTCGGGAGTGGTTCGACCGCCGATTTTCGCCTTACGTCGAGGTCTCGTTCAACAATCTCGACCTCCTCCACCTTGAGGCTTTGTCCTGCTTGAGGTCCATACCTTTTATTTCAAGGGATTTGCGGACCATTCTCAAAGAGAAGGTCCCTTTCGAGATTGAGCCTGTCATACTGGAAGGCCCGCCGGGAAGCATAGTAATGGCCCTGTGGAACCGGGGACTCCAGAGCGTAGACCTTACTTCTGTGGGGCAGCTCCTTGGTGTATACGTTTCCGACCTTCTGACAGGGACTACTACGGAGTTCACCGGGTGGAACTAGCGCCTCGGGTGGGCGCAGTGCGTTTCTGCGATGGTCCTGGATGGACTCAGGGATCTCCCCGTGCGAATTTTCTCCCGCGTTAACTCAGGTCGGTCCCCCGAATGACGACATACGGGGTAGATTCATCGCCCCAATAGGGACAACAGAATCGGAGGCGACAGGCTCGGGATAAGCCAATGTATCCCGGGCCTGTTCTTTTTCCACGAATTCCGCGAATTGCACGAATCGGGCGAATTACGCCAATTTCACGCAAGGTACAAACCACACGAGTCAAGTGAAGGGATCGGGCGGGAGAAGGCCTGCTAGGTCTTGACCGAGTCCATCAGCACCATGGCCAGCGGCCCGAAGGTCAGGATCGGCAGCCAGGCCGCCCATTCGGGAGGCAGGCCGACGTAGCGGCAGACGTAGATCGAGACGTAGAAGACGCTAACCACCAGCAGGCAGCGAGCGGCCGAGGTCTTGATGCCTCGCTCGCGGGAGAGGATGAAGGGCAGGCCCAGCAAGAGCATGACCAGGTTGTTGATGGGGTCGGTGAAGCGGGTGTGCAGGGTGAGGACGGCCGGTCGCGGGTCCGGCAGGCGTTTGAGCTGGATCAACTCGGAAAGCTGCTGGGTGGACATGAGGTTCAGCCATCGCCCCGACTGGCGCAGGACGAGGTAGCGGCTGTCCAGGTCGCTCTCGCGGAAGAACGTCCCGCCCTGGAGCTTCCAGGCGGTGGGCGTCTGGGGGTCCCAGACGGCCTGGTCGGCGAAGAACGTCCCCAGGACCACTCCCTCGAGACTGGTGAAGGTGAAGCGGGGATGGATAAGCGTCCCGCCGTACACGTCGCGGGTCTTGTCGTTCACCAGGGGCTTGAACCGGTCAGCCTCGATCGTCAGGTCGTACTGGGGGTCCTGGATGCGGGCCCGGGCATCGAGGATGGCCTGGACCTCCATGGGCATGGGCTTGCCCTCGCGCTGTTCGTAGTCGCGTTTGGCGGCCTTGAAGATGTCGGCCGGGCCGACGTAGGTGTAGACCCGCTCGGTGTCGGGCATGTTCTCCCAGGCCTTCTGCGTGTTGAGCGTGCGCATGAGGACGGCGTCGTAGAAGAACCACCCTGCCTTGCCGTCCAGCGTGCCGGGCCTAGCGTGGTGGGCGGCGACGGCGGCCAGGGCCCGGAAGGTCCCTTCGGCGCTCTCGCGGACGTCGCGGATGTGCAGCATGGGCATGTTCATCTCGCCCGTTTCGGGGCGGAACGTCGGCGACCAGAAGACGGCCCCGTGGGCGTCGCTGACCAGGGGGACCTTGAACTCCCGCGTGCCGGGCACGTCGTCGCGGGTGCGGACCAGCTTGTCGCCCACGCGCGGGATGATCAACTCCTGGTCGGCCACGATCATCGCCCCCAGCAGCACGGCGAAAAGCACCAGGGGCCAGACCACGCGATGCAGGCTCACGCCGCTGGCCAGGATGGCCGTCAGTTCGTTGGAGTGGTTCATGCGGGCCAGCGTGAAGGCAGCCGCCGCGACGATGCCGATGCCGCCCAGCTCCATGAAGTACACCAGGGACTGGTAGCTGTAGTAGCGTGCGATGTGGTGCATCAACTCGCCCAGGGGCAGGCCCAGCTTGGCGAACTCGTCCATGTTGACGAACAGGTCCACCACGATCCTCAGGGCCATCAGCACCACCAGCCACAAGAGGGCGGCGCCGAGGAAGCTGCGAATGACGTAGCGGTCGAGGGTCTTCATCCGCTCATCTCCGCACCAGGCGCCAGTAGAGGACCACGTTCGCCAGGCCCAGCAGGCCGATGCCGCCCCAGATGGCCAACAGGCCGAAACCGGTGTCGATGTCCGGGTTGCGGACGATCTGCTTTCCCATGACCAGCATGACGATCACCACGAACGCGGGCACGACCGAGAGGGTGAAGGCGGTGATCATCTGCCCCCCGCGGAACAGGACCCCCAGCGCGGCGCCCATGGCCACCATCAGGAAGCAGCTCACCCCGTACGCCACCCGCACGTGCAACTCCGCCAGCAGGTCGTTCCTCAGCTCGCTCAGCTTCTTCGCCAGATACTCGGACACCTTCTTGGTCCAGGCGGGGCTGTTGGGGCCCGGGTGGAACATCGCGTCCTGGTGGGCCAGGATGCTGTCGACCAGATCCTGCGGGACCTCGGGCGAGCCGACAGCCCATTCTTCGCAGCGGTGGGTGCGGGCGGCCACGGGGGTGCTGCCCGCCTCCTCGACGGTCACGTGGCCCTCCAGCCGGAGCGTGACCATGCTCTTGCCCTTGCTCGCGTCGCCCTCGTAGACGCCCTGGTAGGGCCTGGCCGACCAGGTGGGCAGGACCCAGCCGCCGTCGGCCCGAACGGTGCGAACGACTCGATCGTCCTTCCGCAACTCCACCTCGACGCGCTGTGCGCCGGTGCCGAACAGCCGGGCGTGCGAGCCATACCCGCTCACAGCGGCTTTGGCCGCCCGCACCAGGTAGGTGTACTCCCGGTCCTTGAGCCTGTCGTAGGCCCGGCCGGACTCGACCGCCGCCTTCAGCTCCCGCAGCATGGAATCGTGGCTGAGGCGGCGCAGCGCAACGTTCACCGACCGTTGGATGCTCTGGTTCTGCTCGGGATGCGCCAGCATGTCCAACAGGCGACTCCAGTCGTACCACGAAGGCTCCTCCTCCATGGGAGGGCGCAGCGGGACCGAGTCCAGGGGGAAGAACGACTGCTGGACCACCGTGGACTCGCGGGTGTGGCGTTGGCTGGGGCGGACGGCCACCGCGTCATGCAGGTGGACCGTGGCGAAGTACTCGCCCTGCTCGTTGGTGTCGAAGAAGATGCGGGCCCGCCCGGCCGACACCAGCTCCATGTCGTCCTTCTTCTTGGCGTTGACCATGACCACGCCCTGAAGAAGGTTCTGGTCGGGATCGGTGTGCTGGGCGTGAATGATGTAGCCGCCGTGGTCGAGGTAGCCCTGCGTGCGAAGCCTGTTGTAGAAGATCTCCTTGATGTTGGACTCGACGGCCATGGAGGCCATGGCCGCCATCCGCGGGGTGACGAAGTTGCTCAGGGCGAGGGTGCCCACGCTGATCACCACCCCGAGCATCAGGGCGGGGCGGAGCAGGCGGAGGGTGGAGATTCCGCTGGCGTTGGCGGCCAGCAGCTCGTTCTCCTGGCTGAAGCGTCCGTAGACGATGGTCGTGGCGAAGAGCGCCGCCACCGGCAGGGTCAGCGAAACCATGGTCGGCAGGGTGAAACCGAACAGCGAGATGACCTGCTCGGTGGACAGGCCCTGCTTGCGCAGCGGCTCCATGACCGCAAAGACGGTCATCACCAGCGTGAATGCACCCAGGGCCAGCACCGCGATGCGGGCCAGGTCCCGGGCCAGATATAGATGCAGCGTGCGAACCACGTGCCTCTCCAAGACGCCGCAAGGCGCCCACGCGCCTGCAGCCTAGTACTGTACCCGGAAGAGCCTCCCCGAGTCCATCCCATCCGCTCGCGGATTGCGAATTGCCGATTGCGGATCTGCCTGCCGACAGGCAGGTTCGCAATCGCTACTCCAGGGTCAGAACGGAGGCCATGTCCACCCGGGTGGCCCGCCAGGCGGGATAGACAGCCGCCACCGCCGCCCCCACCGCCGCCACCACCACCGCCGCCGCGATCCACTGCCACGTGATCGTCACCGTGAGCAGCGGCTTGAGCGTCGCGATCAGCCAGGCCGCAAGGAAGCTGAGCGCCACCCCCATGGCCGCCCCCGCCCCCGTCAGCAGCAGCGACTCCGCCAGAACCTGCCAGATGATGAAGGCGTTCGACGCCCCGCACGACTTGAGGATCGCCACCTCCCGCGTCCGCTGGAGGACCATGGTATAGAGCGTGACCATGATAAACAAAAAGGCGATCACCAGGGCCACCGCGTTGACCATGTCCACGTAGACGAACATCACTCGCCACCGGCTGGTCAGCATCGAACGGTAACGGTCCAGGGGGAACACGTCCTGCGCGGTCGCTTCGGAGAGCCTCTCGCAGGCCGGGCCCACGTCCACGCCCGCTCGAAGCTTGATGAAGATCATCGTGCTCTTCTGGATGTCGCCCGAGAACAGGAACTGCGCGGTGCGCCGCGGCAGGAAGATCCGCGTCATCACGCCGGCCGGCACGATCCCCGTGATGGTCCATGTGTGGTTGGCCGTCTGCACCTTCTGGCCGACGCGGAACTTGCCCACCTTGGCCAGGCGGCTGTCGATCACCAGTTCCAGACCGTCGTGGGCGGGATCGGACAACTCCGCCGGCCTGATGTCCACGACCTCGTTCTCATCTCCCCCGCCCCCCAGCAGACGCTTCTCCAGCCAGGCAGCGAAGCGGTTGTCCGGGTCGAACAGCCGCCCCTCACTCAGCGTGCGACCGCCCGTGAGGATCTGCCACTGTCGCGGGTCCACCCCGGCGGCCATGTGGTCCTGCCCGGCCAGCTTCATCGACCAGGTGAACACGGGCACGGCCTGGTCGACGATGTCCTTGTGGCGCTCGGTCATGATCCTGGCCAGCTTGTCCGAGACGCCCGCCCCGCTGCGGATGGTGGCGTCCTCGCCCCAGCCGCGGGCGAAGAGGATCAGGTCGGCCCCCACCGACTCCCAGCGGTCGGCGATCTCGTAGAGGCTGCCACGGGTCAGCCCGGCCAGCGTGATCAACATGCAGATGCCGATCCCGATGCCCAGGCTGGACAGGACCGATCGCAGTTTGTGGTGCAGCACGTTGGCCAGGGGGAGAAAAGCCATTCTGGTCGCCAGTAGTCAGTAGCCGGTGGTCCGGTAGTCGGCAGTCCGTCGATCTCCGCGCGACAGGGGCAGATTCTATACCGCCGACCGCGAGAGGCAAAGGAAAGTGTCAACAATCTGCCTGCAAAAAGCACGTTCTCCCCTGTAGAATGGCGTGCGACATGAACACGAGCAGACAATTACTTGTTTGTGCGGCGTTTGCGGCCCTCCTGGTCCTCTGCCTGCCTTCCGGCGCCGACGCGGCGGCGGGATGGATGTACAGCCGCCCTGTCACCGTGCCGAAGGTCAAGCCCAGCGGCCTGCCGGGCAGCGAGGTAGCCGTGGTGACAATGCCCACCGGCGGGCTGTGCAAACCCGACGGCAGCGACATCCTGGTGCAGACAGCCCTGGGCAAGGGCGTGCCTTTTCGCATCCTGATGATGGGCCCGGGCGACCAGGCCCGCATCGCCTTCGCCCTCCGCGGCAACGTGGACAACTACCTGGTGCTCATGGGCAACCCGAACCCGCCCCCCGCGCCGGCCCCGCTGGATATCCAGCGCGGCGTCCTGCTGGAAACCTGGGAGTACGTCGGGGGCACGGCCGGGAACGTCGACCAGGCAAAGCAGGTGCTCAAGCGGGCCTCGACGTTGCTAGGGCGCGACTTCCGCCCCACGGTCTTTCTCGGTCACAACCCCTTCGGGCCGCAGAACCGCATCGTCTCGGTTACCACCGCCTGGGTCATCGCCAAGAACACCGGCAGCTACAAGTTCGCCATCACCAGCCAGGACGCCAGCTTCCTGCTGGTCGACGATACTCTCGTGCTGTCCAAGCCCGGCTGGGGCCCGCCCCACCGGGACATCCGCCTGAACAAGGCCGTCGATCTCACGCCCGGCCTGCACAAGATTACCTTCTACCACGTCAACGCCAACGGCGACCCGATGCACACGCTGGGCTGGCAGGCGCCCGGCGACAGCCGCATCTGGGTCATCCCCAAAGAGGCCTTCGCCCCCGTCTACCAGGGCGTCCCCGGACCCATCCGCAAGTACGCCTCCTCTCAGGACGTCGACTTCATCCCCGTCCACGCGGGCGAGTGCTTCATGGACAATCACTACCTCCAGCGCTACCACTTCGAGGCCCTCAAGACCGGGCCCGGGCAGGTGGTCTGGAACTGGGATTTCGGAGACGCCCAGACCTCCACGGTCGCCCAGGCCGAGCACGTCTACCTCGTGCCGGGCGTGTACACCGTGAAGTTGACCGGGCGAACCTCCGCCGGCACGCTGGAGCGGACCAACCGGATCGTCGTCTCGCGCCCGTGGGACAAGGTGGCCGACCAGGCCCAGGACTCGTTGGAGACGCACGGAGCGATTGTCGCCGGCTATGACTTCAGCAAGCTCCAGGTGGAGGCAGCCGGATACGCCGTCGAGATGTTCAAGCGGCTGAAGAAGCCGGCCTCGGTGGTGGCCGTGGTGGACGCCCTGCTGACCAAGGACGCGGCTCCGCCGGAGGTGCTGCGCCGCGCCATCGCCGAATACTGCGACGTGCTGATCGCCCAGGGCGAGTTCGACAAGGCGGTCAAGGGCTGCCAGAAGGCCGCGACTATGACCAAGGACCCCGGCGCCGCCGCCGACGTGCTGATGCGGGCCGGACAGGTCTGCCTGCTGGACGCCAAGAAAGTGGACCAGGCCCAGCAGATCTTCGACGCGGTCCTGAAGAAGTACGGCGCCCTGACCACCAACCCGGCCATTCGCTCCGCCCGGATCGGACAAGGCGACGTCTGGCGGGCACGGGGCGACTACGACAAGGCCGCCAAGGCCTATGAGACCGCCGGCGAAGGCGAAGAGGTCACCCGCGGCCGCGAGCCGATCATCCGCGGCGATTTCGCCCGCCACGTCGAAACGTACATCGCCGCGGGCGACCTGGAGTCCGCCCAGGAGTACCTGTCCCGGTGGGAAGACGCCTTCCCCAGGGATAAGCTGGTGGGCTACTGGAGCCTCATGCAGGTGCGATACCTGCTGGCGTGCAAGAAGCCCGCCGAGGCCATCGCCGAGGCCGAGACGCTCGCCCGCGTCAACCCCGCCTCCAACTATGGCGCGGAACTGCTGATGCTGGCGGCCGGGCAGTACAAGGCCCAGTCCAAGCTGCAACAGTACCGCCAGACGCTCCAGCAGATCGTGGAGAAGTTCCCCGAGTCGCCCCTGTCGCTGGAGGCGGCCAAGCTGCTCAAGCCCTAGCAGCCCTTGGCCGCGTGGCCTGTTTCGCGCTCACGCCTCGCCCTGCCCCAGCGACCGCGCGATCCGCTGCCCGCGGTCGGTCGCCAGCAGCTGCCCGAACGCCGGAAGCGGGCGCCCCTTGCGGTCGTAGTAGTAGCGGATCCCCCGCCAGATGGCCAGGTTGGCCAGCCAGCTCCTGCCCTTGATCGGCCAGACCCCCAGACGCCGTAGCGAACTCGCGGGCGAGTAGAAGTCCGCGAACGCCGCGAGTTGGGCGAAGCGCAGTTCGTTGACCGTCATGCGCCGCGGCTGATAGACCACGCTGGCGCCGTTGTAGCGGTCCCAGTCGGTGGTGATCAGCCGCCCCTCGGCGCGGAACTGTTCGAAGACGGCCGTCCCCGGATACGGCGTGAGGATCGGGTAGCACGACATGGCCAGCTTCGTCCGCTGGGCGAAGCGGACGGCATCCATGCAGGCCCGCCAGTCGTCACTGTCGAAACCGAAGATGAAGCTCCCCCACAGGCTGATGCCGTACGACTGTATCTTCGCGATGTGCCTGGCGTACTGCGAGGCGTCGACGTAGCGCTTGCCCGCCTCGCTGAGGGTGCCGGCCCGCGGGCTCTCCAGGCCCAGGATCAGCCCGATGCACCCGCTGTCGCGCATGGCCGCCAGCAGCTTGTCGTTGCGGGCGATGAGGATGTCGCACTGGCTGGCCCAGCGGATGTCCAGCCCGCGCAGGGCGTCCAGCAGTTCCATCGCCCAGCGGTGGTTGCCGCACACGTTGTCGTCGCTGAAGATGAACGTCCGGCTGCCGCAGGTCTCCCTGGCCTGGCGGATCTCCTCCACGATCGAGCCGATGTCCCGCTGGCGGTACTTGCGCCCGAAGATCGCGGGCGTGGTGCAGAACGTGCACCCGTGCGGGCAGCCGCGGGTGGTCTGGATCGGGTTGAGCACGAGATAGTCCGACGCCTTGAAGAAGTCCTTTCGCGGCGCGGCGATCGGGGCCTCCGGCTGCTCGGTCCATTCGTAAGTCCGCTTGGGCGGGTTGGTCGGGTCGGGCGCGGCGGCCAGGTCTCGCAGGGCTCGCGGCAGCGTCCCCTCGGCGTCGCCGCGGCAGACGATTGTCGCGTGCTGGAGGGCTTCATCCGGCAGGGCCGAGGGGTGGATGCCCCCGAGGATGACCGGCACGTTGAGGCGGCGGTACTGGTCGCCCAGGGCGTAGGCCCGCGTGGCCTGGGTGGTCATGGCGCCCATGCCGACGGCGTCGACATCGGCCTTGGGCTCGTGCGGGTCGCTCGTCACGTTCTCGTCGATGACCTCGACGTCCCAGCCTTCGGGCACGACGGCGGCGCAGATGGCCAGGTTCAGCGGCATGAACAGCGCCCGGCGCGAGAAGGTCATCCGCCGGATGATCTCCGGCATGGTGATGATGGACAGCGGGCTGCGCGGGTTGATGAGCCTGAGCTTGCGACGTTTCTCCGCCATCGAGGAGACCACCGCAGCCTGCCCCGCGAAGTCCCCAGGGGACGAAGCAGGCCGCACACACGGAACACGGGGATTCCACGATACCCAGGCCCACGGAAAGCCTTCCGTGGGCTTCTCTGCGAATCACTGCAAATACACTTCCGCCACCGACCAGGGCTGCCGCCCCTCCTGGAGGACCTGGATGCGGACATGGCGGGCCAGCACGGGCGTAAGCAGCAGCAGCGTCGTGACGCGCCGGCAGCCCGGCGCGGCGTGGCGGAAGACGAACTCCTTGCCGTCGCCGCTGGTCAGCACGCCCAGCCGGACGGGGTAGCCGTCACGGTTGGGCCCGTGGTCCACCACGACCATGTTGAACAGGCATGGCCGGCCCAGGTCGATCGTGAGCTGCGAGTTGGCGTACGAGGGACCGCTGACGGTGCACGTGGTCACGTCGCCGTCGATAGCGACCCGGGCGTTGGGCAGGTCGCCGGAGATCGCCCACTCCGTTCGCGGCGAGACATAGCCGACCATCGACCCTTGGGGGTCATTGTAGATCGCTCCCACGCCGCATCCGCCCGCCGTCGCCGCCATGAACAGCCCCGCCGCCGACAGCATCCGCCACGTCGTCACATTCCGATTCGTCATCTCTCTGTCGCTTCCGTCAATCAATTCAGAATGCGGCATTATACCTTCCGCGGCATGGAAATGTGCCATGCTTCTGAAGTCTCAGCGGGCCGCACAGGCTTTGCCGGCCTGGTTGCACGCGAAAAGCGTGGCACAGGTCCGCGCCGGCTGGGTAGACTGGACCAACCGGAGCGCCAGCGTGAGCCAGAGTGTCATCTACAGTTGCCCGTTCGTCCCGGCCGAGTGGGTCGCCGCTCACGGCCTGCGCCCCTGCCGCGCAGCGCCCGAGCGGTCGGCCTGCCTGCCGGGCCGGGGCCTGCCCGAGGGTCTCTGCGCGTTCGCGGGCCAGTGGCTGCTCGAACTGCGCCGCCGCCAGGGCCGTGCCCTCGCAGCCGTCCTCACCACCGTCTGCGACCAGATGCGGCGCCTGGGCGACCTGGCCGAGCCCGAGTGCGACCTGCCGGTCTTCGTCCTGCACGTTCCGCACACGTGGCAGTCCCCCACAGCCCGCCGCATCTACGCTGACGAGCTGCGCCGCCTGGGGCGGTTCCTCGTCCGCCTGGGCGGACGCGAGCCGAGCCGCTCGGAGTTGGCCGACACCATCCGCCGCTTCGACGACGCCCGCCGCGAGCTGCTGGGCCTCCGAGGAAACCTCTCGCCCCGGGCGTTCGCCCAGGCGCTGGCCGACTTCGCCCGCGAGCCCCTTGACTGCGATCTGCAAGCCGTCTCTGTCAAATCGACAATCGACAATCGTCAATCGTCAATTCCCCTGGCCCTGCTGGGCGGACCGATCATGCGCGGCGACGAGTGGATCTATGACGAAGTGGATGAGCTGGGCGGACGGATTGTCCTGGACGTCACCGAGACGGGCGAACTGGGCCTGCCCGGCCCCATCGACCGCCGCCGCCTCGCCGAGGATCCGTTGGAGGAACTGGTGACCGCCTACCTGGACCACATCCCCCACCCGTTCCGCAGGCCCAACACGGAGTTCTACGCGTTCCTGGCCCGTGAGCTGGTCGGCCGGGGCGTGCAGGGCGTGCTCTTTCGCCGGTACGTCTGGTGCGACACGTGGCACGGCGAGCTGGCCCGCCTGCGGGAGTGGGCGGAGAAACTCGTGCCCGGCCGGCCCATCCCGGTCGTGGACCTCGACTGCGGCCAGAGCGGCGGCGACCGCGGACGAATCCTCCAACGCGTGCAGGCCATGATCGAGACGCTGCAACAGACACCCGGTGCGTAGAACCCATGGATAACCGACCCCGCCAGATCACGCTCGACGAATGGGACGCCCGGCACGCGGAGCTTGTCCGGGGCGGGCTGGTCGAGCCTGCCTACGGCGGGCCGATCAGCCGCCACGTGATCGAGGGCGGCGACCTCAGGCTGACCAGGCTGCGCTTCGACAACTCGCCGGCCGCCCTGCGCCTGTGGAACTTCCTGCTGACCGAAGAGGACCGGCTTCGCCAGGCCAGGGCGGAGGGCAAGAAGCTCGTGGGCGTGATGAAGGACCTGGGCACCTCGGCGGCGTTGGCCTGGTGTTTCGACAACCTGGCCGCCTTCTACCCAGACGGGGCATGGTGGATCCCCTGCGTGATGGAACTGAGCGACGGGCTGTTCCACATCGCCGACTCCCTGGG
>Ga0116149_1003138_pt1 | contig 17371 bp, 18 predicted proteins | sample AD_UKC057_MetaG_FD_89787 | JGI IMG/M metagenome (GOLD analysis project Ga0116149, IMG submission 89787) | Active sludge microbial communities of municipal wastewater-treating anaerobic digesters from USA - AD_UKC057_MetaG | ecosystem: Engineered > Bioreactor > Anaerobic > Digestate | place: USA... | reverse complement strand
GCCGGACGTATGGTACGCCCACGGCATTCACTTCAGCGACGAGGAGATCAGCCTCCTGGCCCAAACCCGAACCGGAGTGGCGCATTGCCCAACTTCCAACGAGAAGCTGTGCTCAGGCCGGGCGCCGGTGGAGAGGCTACTGCAGGCTGGCGTGCCTGTTGGACTGGCGGTAGACGGCAGCGCCAGCAATGACTGTTCCAACATGCTGGCAGAGATCAGGACTGCGTATCTCCTTCACAGGCTGGCAATGGGCTACCAGGCCTCGACCCCGGTGGACGTCCTGGAGCTCGCCACAGAGGGCGGAGCCCGGTTGATCGGGCGGCCTGACTTGGGTTCCATAGAGGAAGGGAAAGCCGCCGACATGTTCCTGGTGAAGGCCGATACCCTTGAGTGGGTTGGAGCGGATTTCGACCCCGCATCCGCACCGGCCACCATCGGCCTCCACAGGCCCGTAGACTACACCATCGTTGCCGGCAGGATCGTGGTGAAAGACGGGCGCCTTGTCAATATCGATGAGACCGCTGTGGCGAGGAAGGCAAGAGAGTTGTCGCGGCGACTATGCTCGGGGCGGTGAGGCGCTCAGAATGTGTGGGGTGGCCCGCAGGAACTCATCAGTAACCGCAAACCCGCGCTGGCCGCTGTGTTGATCCTGAGCCATGCGGCCTGAATAGCCACAATGCCTATCCCAGCCGTGGTTCTGACGGGCCTCGGGCTGAAGACGCCATACGTACAGGCCATGGGGGTAACCATTATCCTCTACCTCGCGTCCGCCTATGCCCCAACGCCGGGATCCAGCGGCGCCGCGGAACTTGGCTTCGTCGGCCTATTCAGTTCGATAGTTCCCAGGGCTGTACTGGGTCTGTTTGTGGCCGTATGGCGCATGATCACCTACTACCTCAACCTGGCCTTGGGCGGCGCCCTGATGACGTTGAGGTTCATGTGCCGCAACTCCGGACCTCCCGGCCGCCTCACACAGGCCGGCAGCTCAGACGCAATGTAGCCTCCGCTTCTGCTAAGTCCTGCCTGGTGTTCACGTTGAAGAAACAGCGCAGGTCGGGGTCGAATGCCTCGCAGACCTCCCGCTCGAGGTAGAGAGTACGCACAACGTCAAACAGCCTCGTAACCTTCCTAGGCCCGATCGCGAGCATGGAATCGATATGCGAGACGCATGACCACGAGTAAACGGCGCACAGGGGTTCCAGCGCCGCTCCGGGCCCGAGTCGCGGCGCCACAGCCTGAAACCCGCGCGACCGTACGGCCATGTATCGCAACAGAGGAGCAGACAGAAACGGCATGTCGCATCCGACCACAATGCACCTTGCGTGCGGCGATGCGACAAGCCCTGCCCTGATTCCCGCTAGCGGGCCCAGACTCCCTTGCCCAACTCCGACTGCCTCGCCCGTGACGATTCCGGCTCCATCCCACGTGCATATCAGCTCGCATCCGGCGGGCAACGTCACCGCCTCGGTGATCTCACGGCTTTTGTGCGGGCATGACCCCACGATCACCAAGGTGTCGACAATACTTCCGAGTCTGTCCACGGGATACTGGATCAGCGGTGTTCCTCCCAACTTCACGAGGGCCTTGTTCCCTCTCAGTCGCTTGCCCGCGCCCCCGGCAAGAACTACCCCTGCAACGCCATCGAGGACTCCCACTGCCGATCAGGCCTTTCTTGTCCGAATCGCCAGATGAGCAGATCGCCGCCTGGTACCATCGGCCTCCAATAAGCCCTCCTTCGCCACGCTGGGCAAGATTCCCTCTTGCACGCCCGATCCGCTCTCCGCAGCAGCCGTGATTGCTGAACCGGCACACTCACCTGCCTGCCGGCCAAACTTCCGCACTCGGGCACGAGTTGTCGCCTGATTTGCGGGAGGGCGTAGACTGAAAGCCGTGGTAGAACGCATTCCGTTTGCAGAGATCGTTAAGAAGGTCAAGGCCCGAAGATCAGGGCATGTGCCCGTGGAAGACACGGCCTCCGCGATCTCAGACGACGCATCGGCGGAAAAGCGGCACGGAGCTGGTCAAGCGCCGGTCACTGCGCCCGAAATCGTGTCGGTGATCGCCGATCGGACTGCAAGCGGGTCGTGTTGGGGATGGCAGTCAACCGAGACGGCTTCACCTGTGCGCACGAAGTCTTTGAGGGCGGCCGACAGGACGCGAAGAGCCCAAACAACATGATGGATATCCTGGAGAAGGGAACGGGAAGGCTTGAGGGAAGCACGATCATTGTGGATCGCGGGATAGCTCTCGATGAGAACCTGGCGGCGATCAGGGGGAGGGAGTGCCACTACATAGCTGACCAGGGCAGAATCGGCCTTCAGGGCAATGAAGAGCCCGCTTTCTGAAAGACCCATATTCCATCAGACAGTCACAGTGGTCCTTCCTACGACCAACAGAGGAACCCTCAGAATCCGATGCGGTTCGGCGTGGAAGCCCACGTGTGTGTGCTGCAGAGCGCGCTTGATGCCCTATCTCTTGGACTGGGCATTACCCACATCGCTGGCAGGGAGGCGAATCTTGCTCATGGGGCAAACACCTTGGGAGGAGATCAGCCCATACTCGAAGGCGCCAGTATCGATGAAAGCGGCCTGGCGCAGGTATTTCGGCGAAATCGCGTTTACCAGGGGATCAGTGAACCGCTAATAATATGACACGGTTTTTGAGCGCACCTTCCCAGATGTGACACGGTTTGGGCGGGAAGGAGACAAGAACCGGGCTTATGTGGGAGTTTCCGGGTAATCGGAGGTCGTCAGAGGCCCTCCCCAGGGATATTCTGGAGGTATTCCGGGGGCACACGAGTGCAACCACATTATGTAACCCGTGTCTGCCTGCGGATTTGATGATGGTGTGGCTCCGCAAAAATGAGGCGCCGCTAGCGGCGCGAATTCAGATGACTCATGCCTGTTCAACCGTGCTGGATCCAAGAAGGTTCGGCGAAAAACCGTCTCAGAAATGAGCAGGATGCCGCACAGTCAGCGGCACCGGCGTATACGTTGAAACGCCCATCGCGGGCGAAACCCACCAGGGTCAGTCCGCGGTAGGCGGCCATGTGGACAGCCCGGTCAGTAGGAGCGGATGGGGATACAAGTACGCGAACGCCGAGCCTGACCGCCTTGGCTACTGTCTTACCGAACACCCTCCCGCTTGTGGCCAGCATCGCCCGTTCCGCGTTCACAGCGCTCAATAGGCAGTAGCCTGCCGCCTTGTCGATGGCATTGTGCCTGCCTATGTCCTCCCGGAACACGATTAACCCGGATTCGTCCGCAAGCGCCGCCGAATGCGTGCCTCCGGTGCGCCGAAACACGTCTGAGTGCTCGCGCATCACCGCCATGAGTCTGTCCACCCGCTCTGGGTCGACCGCGAGTTCGCGCGTGTCGGACTCAAGTTCCGGCTCTTGCCGTGGTTCTCGCCCCGGCTCCGCCTCCGCTCCCAGTCGCGGCAATGATTGCAGCATCGACGATGACTTGACGTCAATGCACACCGCGCCATGCGCCTGCAAGTCCAGGTCGATCCTGTCGATGTCCACTGGACCTCCTATGACGCCCTCGCAATACAGATGCCCCACAGCCAGCTCGTCCAGGAATTCGGGCGTAGCGGACACCGCGGCCGCTGTGCGGCCGTTGAGGCGGATCGTTGCCAAGACCTCCCGAACCACCATGTCTTCGACATCGGTCCACTCTCCCCGCGCATACCTGGCTATCTCAACACGCCTGGTGATCTCCGCGAGCCCATCCGATGCAGCGTCTACCTCAGGCGTGATGAGGCGCATTCTCGATCCCTGCCTTTCTTCAAGAGCGATTCACACCCATGCTCCGCAAACAAGACAAACAGGGCGGCTGTGATCAAGTCTGCAGTGGTTCCGGGATTGCGCCGGTTGCCGTCCGCTCGCAAATATGCATCAAGCTCCTCCACAGCACTGCGCCAGGCGCACGACCCAGGCGGCCCTGAGCGGATCGTTCGCCCTGCAAGGCGCGATGTCTCCTGCGCCGTCTTCCAGCCGACCTTCCTGGCGATCAGGGTATCGGGCACTTGGGCAAGCGCTATCAGAAAAGTCTGAACAACTGCCGTCTGCCACGACTCGCAATCTGCCGCGGCTTCCAGCAGGGCAGGGTATACAAGCTCAAAGGTCAGTTCATAGCAACTGCAGTATTCTGAGGCCACACTGTCGCGGGACTTGGCAACGTCCATTGCTTGGAGCAATGTGATCGTGGGCTCGTCTGAAACATCGTGCTCGTCGATGCGGCCCAGCCCCCCTGGATGCGCCTCTCGTATGGCCGCGTAAGCCAGCGAACAGTCGCGAACGGTGAGGCCGTCCAGCACGCGCCGGAGTCTATCCCGCAATGACCCCGGCGCCCGCTGCACTGCCGCTTTGGCAAAGGGAGCAAGCAGAAGGATGATGCCCAGGTTGGTGTTGGCGCTCACGAACCTGCTCGTCGCCCGCCTGGCTCCCAAGATCAGCTCGCCCACGGAAAGCTCATGGGAGCGGGCAAAAACAGGCGCAACCGCCCAAGCACTCACGAGGAAGTTCTCACACGTTGTGTCGGCAAAGTCGTGATCTCGGTTGACATTCCCCGGCTTGGGCGCCATCACGTCAACGATGCAAGCCAACTCGACCGCTCGGGCTACATCCTCGGGGATCATTCGCCTCGCCTCCCCCCTTGCGCCATCACGAAGGAGGCCACTTCCTCCGCGATGCTGAACGGGCATACTTGCTGAAGACCTTGCCAGCCCGGAATCCCGTTCACCTCTACTACAAACATCTCGCCGTCTTCCGAGGACATCAGATCGACGCCCGCGTAAGGAGCGCCGATGACCCCTGCCGCGCGAATCGCAAGATCCTCCGCCTCAGGGCTAAGGTCGATCCAGCGTGCCGTTGCGCCTTGCGCTACGTTGGTCTTCCATGACTGCCCAATGCGTTCCATGGCGGCCAAAACCCGGTCGCCCAGGACGAACGCGCGAATGTCGCGGTTCGCATGGGGAATGAATTTCTGTAGGTAGAACACGTAATTGCCCATCTCCAGCGCTTGGAAGACCCGGTAAGCTATGTCGGCGCTCTCTACCCTCACCATGCCCCGTCCCATCGAGCCGAAGAGCGGTTTGACCACCACATCCCCGCCCAACTCTTCAAAGGCGTCCATTGCAGCCTCGCGACCCTCAACCACAATCGTGGGCGGCGTAGGCAGGCCCGCAGCCGCCAGCAGGGCCGAGGTGTAGTACTTGTCCACCGTGGTTTCGATCACTCTTGCGGGATTAAACACCGGGATGCCGCCGAGCTCAACGATGCGTAGAACGTTCATCCTGAAGATGATCTGCTCCAGCGAACCTGCGGGAATAGATCTCACTACTATGATGTCGAAGTTGTCCAGCCCGCGCTGGATCGGAGTCGTTGGGTCAACCGGCCTCGAGGCGGCCTCCGTTGCCGATCCCAGTCTCCCCATTTCCCCATCGGCCGTCTCCATTCCGCAAACCGCCGCCACTTCGGTGATCTCGCGCCGGGCGACATCAGCGCCGCGCGCGGCGAATGCAGAAGCCAGTTCCTGATAGTACCAGCTGCCATCGGCGGCCAGAATGCATACTCTCACCGTGAATACACTCCCATCGACTCAAAGCACGTCTTAACACACTCTTGCAGCATGGCGAGCGATGGCTCTCCGGCCTGCAGCACATCGCCCGTTTCAAGGTTGTTCACCACTACTTGGGCAGGACTGAACGTTAGCGGGTCGATTTCGCCGAATCCGCCGCACGAATCGAGTAGACTGAGAAAGGGTGTCCCGAAGGACGGCGACGAACTCCAGGGAACACGCCCAAGGACTGAGTCGATCTCCCGGCCCCGGTCGCGAAGCGTCAGCCGGCACTGGCCAGTGCTGGCAATCGCGTCATTGGCCAAGCCCATCGCGAGCCTGTCATCATCAGCGTAATCTCGGGCATCATCCCGAGCGCCATCTCGGGCGCCATCCCAATCACCATCCCGACCGCTACATCTCGCATTGTCGCGAACTCCAATCCCATTCTGAACCAGAGGGGCCAGCGCGCATACCCCCGATGCCGACTCCACGCGGCTCACATCGTACCCAAGGTGCATGAGCTTGTGCAGAGCCGTCTCAACTACTCGCGCCGCGATCTGGACTAGACCTGCCCTGCTCGCAGTGGGCGCCAGGAGAAGCCAGAGGTCGCTCGGCGAAAGACGGCGCTCCGCGGCGATCCGGGCGATGATCTCCTGAGGTGGAAACCGCCGCCCCTCCAAGACCAAGACTCCCACATCGGATTCCTCGGAGTAGTCAAGCAGTCGAGACGGACCGCCAGCGGCGCCGGCGGCAAGGAGTTGAGCAGGCCCCGAGCCCATGACCGAGCAGCCCTGGGCCGGGATCGACCAGCCTGCATACTGCGAGCCCAGGCAGGCAAGGGCGGGCATGCGCACGTCTACCTTCACCCCGGGAAGCAGCGCGCCTTCTAGCAACACCCAGGTCATCTCGGCTCGGCCGAGACCGCCAAGGCACGCCTCCGCCAGCAGAAGCCCGGCCTCGGCGCTCCCCGGGCACCGTGCCCCCATGTCCACCAGATTGGCCTGTCCGGGAATGGACACCGCATGTACGCCAAGGTATCCGCGGGAGGCCAGGATTCTGCCCACAACCGCCCGAGCGTTCTCATTCAAGCATTGTTCTCGGTTTGGCAAAGCAAGATCTCTCCCTTGCCCCGATCATTGGCATCTCCCAGATATCGACTGTATAGCCCGTTCACCTGCCGCGGCTGAATCCAACCCTCCAGGCCTATGCGCCTGAGGCGCTCCCACACAAGTCTCAGAAAGATGGGACGGTAATCGCAGCTGTAGGCGAATGTCGGAAGCAGCTCCAAATCGCCCGCGCAGACCAAGACGCCATCGGTCATGCCTGCGCCGGCGCGCCGACCTGCGTTGCCGCAGACCGCCAAAATGCCTCCGCTCATACCAACTCCGGCAAAGCGGCCGCAATCGCCCGCAACCGCGATGAGCCCGCCCGACATTGACGCGCCCACCTCGCCGCCCGCATCGCCGTGGATCAGGATGCATCCGCCGCTCGCGCCCTGTTTCTCTCCGGGCAAGGTGGCGCCGACCAGATTCCCCGCGTCACCGCGAACGCGGATCATTCCTCCACTCATCTGGGCGCCGACCCAATCGTCCGCGTTGCCCTCAACCTCGATAGCGCCGCCTGCTATTCGCTCTCCGAGATGCATCCCGGCCGACCCCCTTATGCTGAGGGTCCCCCGATCCATAGCAAATCCCAGATACTTCACTCTGGAAAGGTCGCCTTCCACCACAACCCGCTCAGCCTGAGAGCCGTCCGCCGGCGAGCTGCCTTGCACATCGAAGAACTCTCCAAGCTCTACACATTCCCGGCCGTGCAGAAGCGGAAGCCGTGTGATCTCATCCGTTGACTTGCCCCAAAACCCCGTGGGCGAAATGCATTCCGCTTCAAGCGGCGCAATCGGCGGTTGCTTGAGCGCAAGGTGTAGCCACCCCATCTTCACGACCCCTCTTCATTCGATGCGTCCGAGCCCGGCGGCTGCATCACCCTGTGCAGTTCCAGTCTGTGCGGCCCGATCTTCCCATCGTGGTTGACGGCGGTTATGCGCAGAATCCCGTGCCCGCGGCATGCAGCTGTGATTCCGGCGCGAAGCGCATCCTCCACACACTCGATCCCCAAGCCGCTCACTACCACCTGCACTGCGGCGTGAGCTTCGCCAGGAAGAGATGATTCCGCTTGGCCGCGCAGAGCGGGGCAGAAAGATGCGCAGGTCGACACGGGCTGCGACTTGTAGCGCGACCCGATGCGGAGACCGCTCCTGTGCATTCCGGAAGGGTAGGGCAGAATCACCCCTGCCACTTTCGAAATGGCGCCCACGGCATCGCAGCCCGCCCGTAGCGCCGCATCCAGGGTCTCGCCGCAAATCACGAAGTTGGCGCCGCCTATCCCGTCCGTGCAGCCAAACGCGGCTTCGACCACAAATTCGCCATCCATTACAGGAATACGCCAATAGCGATTGCCTTCCAGCGCGATGTCGCTTTGCCAACCATCGCCGAACAACCTGAGGTCGGTTCCTACACTGATCTGAGTTTCGGACTCGAGCCCGTTGTAGCACGCGCTGGTCGGGCAGCTCATCACGGATTGGCCGATCCTGGCCGCAAGCTGCGCTCGGAGGTTCTCCTGCGATGAGGCGAAGAATAACGCGGCAACGCCCGGGCGCCCATCGGGCGTGGGCATGCCGGGTCCGGCCGCGTTGGGCCCAGCTTCGTTGCGCATGGGCCCTTCGATTCCCGCTTCACACCCGCACGCCGCTACCGATGTAGCGAAGCCCGTGAGGTTCGTCGCCGCAGCGCAGGCCAGCTCAAGGCTGTCCGCGGTGATCTGCACCCTGGTTCCCACAAGGTCGTAGGCTTCGGAGACTGCGTTGCCTATCGCCACCCCGTCTATCTGCATGGTACCACCTCGCATGGCTCAAACCTCTCTCGGTCTATGGGGTAGTTGCTGAACGACACACTGTAGAGCCTGGCAAACTCCGGCGCCAGCCAGCAGGTCACGTGATCTCGGTCCGGAAGGTCCGGCAAAAACCTACGCCCGAAGCACTCTTGGACCGCCCGGCCGTCTCTGACCACTACCCGGCCGCCCTTTATGACGTAGCGAGGCCGCGCGAACATGGCCTCGTAATCGCTGCACGGCTCATACACAGCTATGTCGGCGTCCGCCCCCACGCCCAGATGACCCTTGTGGCGCAGCCCGAGGCGGGCGGCGGGACCCGCTCGCGTGATAATGGCTATCTCTTCGAGAGTGTACTCGCGCTCAAGTTCCAGCAGGCAACTGGCTTCGAGCGCCCTCTTGTTCAGCGTCTTGGCAATTTCCTCGCGGTAGGCGCGGTCCATGAGCAGTTTGATCACCCATGGATACGCCGTGAACGGGCCGCCGTTGGGGCTGTCTGTGGTCAGGTAAATCCGCCACGGGTCCTCCGTGAGCAGGAAGATCTCCATGCCTACCAACCACTGTGTCGCGCCCACGTAGGTGTTCTTGCTGTAGGCGAGGGGCACCACCCCCGACTGCGTCTCCATCTCGATCTCCTTGTTGGTCCAGCGATCCTTGGTCAGCTTGAGCAGGCTGTGTTGAAAGGGCGCGTCCCCCGTCATGGTCACGGCCGGCCCGAAAACTACCTGCCCCACATCGACTGAGATGTTGGGGTGACTGTTCACGTAGTCCGCCAGCGGCTGAACGCCTGAGGCAAACGGGGCGCCCTTCTTGGGCCCGTACGCGTTGAACTGGAGATGAGTTATGTGGAGCGGTCGCCCATCGGCTAGTTGCATGGTCTGCAAAGTTGTCTCTGCGCTGGTGGGCTGACCCAAGTTGTTGCAGTGAAGATGGACCGGATGAGGCAGACGCAGCCCCTCGTTCACATCGATCAGGGCATCGATGATGTGCCTGGGGGTGATGTCGTGGCCATCGATCGCATCGTCCAGCCCGCCCAGATTGCCGCGCCGCCTCCAGTTGACTCCGCCGCCCGGGTTCACCGCCTTGATGCCGTAGCCTCCGGTGGAGCCAAGCAGGAACACAACGTAGTCTGCGAGCCTTTCCTTATCGTCCTCATCTATCAAACTCAGCACAAAGTGGTTATTGCCCATGAGCAGCAACATACCCGTATCGAGCATGGGTATGTCATCCAGCTCTTCATGGACATGCCTGGCCTCCATGGGGGGGGCCGCGGCTTCCATGACCGTGGTGTAGCCCATCTCGGCATAGCGGCGCCCTATGACGAAGGTGGACGGCACCACATGCCCTACACCGCCGCGCATGGATCCAAAGCGCGGCACAGGGTCCATGCGATGGTCGCCCGGGCTGAGTGTGCGGCCTACGTTAACCTTGGGCCCTGCGATGTGCGAATGAAGATCGACACCGCCCGCCATGACCACCATGCCTCGGGCGTCTATCACCTCCGCGCGTTCGCCGGCGCTTCCATCCCCATCGGCGCCGGGCGCCCTCTTCCCATCGCAGATCTTGCCGCCGGCCGCGTATATGTCGCGCACCTCGCCGTTCACGCCATTTGCAGGGTCATACACACTCCCGCCTACTACGTGGAGCATTGCCTCACCCCCTCTTCGATGCGGTTGAGTATCTGCCGGTCATCCGGGTACTCCGAGTCCACCAGCTTGCGGAGGGGAAGCGGCACGCCGTCCATTCGGTAGGCGGTACCGCTCGCTGCAATGCCCGCCGATGCCGATGGGATATAGACCTGGGCCATCTGCGCCGTGGCCGAGAACTGCGGATCTATTACTATCGTCGAAATCTGAGCAAACCGATCCGCTGCTGCCGCCGGAAATGTGGCCGCAGGGTCGGACGCCACCACCAGCGCAGCATCGGCCTCGTCTCGGACTAGCACGTCCACCGCGCTGAACTCGCCCGGGCTGTAGCGTGGATAGCCTCGGCTGAAATTAACGGCGAACGGGTAGCCTGTGAGCCATGTCATCACAGTCTCCGCCCCGGTGACATTACCGTGACCGCGCATAGGTATCACCGCGAAGGCGGTGTGATCATTCAGATCCCGGGCCAGCATCAATGCCTGATACACATTGTGCTGGCATCCACTGCTCATGGTGAGGCCCATTCCGAACAGGATCACCCCGTATTTCGCCCCAAGCAGCGTCTGCGCCGCCTGCTCCAGCTGGCTGCGGGGCACGCCTCCGAAGGTGTCTCCCGTCAAGTTCGCGCCGTTTATCAGGGCGCGCAGAGCTGTAAGTACTTCGAAGTCCGAGTTGGGCTCCACCTGAAGAAAGACATCCGCCATTTTGGCCGTCAGGGTCTTGCGAACATCCACGGCTATGAGGGTGCGGTTCTGCCTGCCTTCGGGAGTCTTCCAGCCGCGGGCCTGCACTGAGTAGCGGCCGAAATGGCGGGGATGGGCCTCTACGGGATTACACCCCCAGAAAAGGACCACATCGGCGCGGTTTCTGACCTCGCCCAGGGTGCAGGTGGGAATACCCAGCATCTGTCGCGCGATGGTGCCGGGCCCGTGGCAGACCGATGATGTGGAATCGATGGTCGCTCCCAGGGTTTCAGCGAGACGAACGGCAGCGGCCTGAGCCTCGGCAGTGGTACTCGACAGCCCGTAGATCAGCGGGTACCGCGCCGACGACAAGATGCGCACTGCAGCGTCTATCGCCTGATCAAGGCCGGTTTCGCGGCCCTTCACCAAAGGCGCGTTGGCCTCCGGCGGGCTCAGAAAGCGCTTTCGCCCAATGGCGCATCCACCGGTCATTGACACTATCGCATTGTCCTCGACCTTCAGTGTGATGTCATCGCACAGTGATCCGCAGAATGCACACACCACACCCTCATACTCAGCCACCGTCATCCCTCCGCACTGTGCAGCCGATCCCCTTGAAAGCGGGCATTCCGCTTCTCCCGGCCGCATGCCCGGTGAGCCTGTTGGCCGAGGGACCGTATGGAATGAAGACGATGGAGTCGGGAAGATCGGCATTGCGGCAGGTGAACACGGCTGTTCCATACTCCGTGCTAACGATGACCGAGTCGCCCTGCGCCGCGCCCAGCTCGGCCATGGCGGCGGCGCTCATCTCCACAGAGCCCGTCTCCTGCCGATACAGGCCGGAATGCTTACCTTCAGCCAGCCCAACGCCTTGTTTCACAGTCCTGCCTGTTATGAGCACCGCTTCGACCCGCGCCACCCTTGCCGCACCTCCATCCCAGACCCCGTCCGCGCCATCGCCGGGCGCGTAGGCACTCCAAGTCGCGTCCGCCAAAGGTGCCTGGCCTGCGACATGAAGTGCCCGCCGCTGCGCCGCAGCGATGGACCTGTCTACTTGATAACGTCGTAGAGACGAATGCGATGTTTTCCGAGCTTATCGCCGTAGTTGCCCGCTGTGATCTCGACGATGCCCTCGCGACATGCCGCCTTGATCCCGACTTTCATCGCTTCCTTTACCGAGCCCATGTCCAGTCCGTCCACGATCATCTCGTAGACGCACGTTGCTCCCTCCGCGACCAAAGACTTATCGACCTTGGGGCGGAGTGTCGGGCAGAACAGCGCATTAGTGGCCGCCGGCAGAAAGTCATAGTTGGCTCCGCCCACTCTGCTTCCGGACCGCACGACCCCTCCGGGGAACGGCAAAATGACGTTGGGGACCTTGCGCATCTCTGCGGCAGCTGCGGCAGCGACTGCCAAAGTGGATGTCCTGTCGCGCCCCATGATGATGAAATTGCCCCCGCCTATTCCGCTGACGTAGCCGAAGATCTCCTCCATGATGAACTCGCCGTCCATCATGGGGACGTGCCACAGTCGACGCCCGTCCTTCTCTTCCACATACTCATAGGAATCGCCGAAGTGGCGAAGAAAGCCTCCTGTGGCTACCGTCTTCTCGCTCGTAAGTCCATTGAAGGCGGCTGTGGTGGGACATGTCAGAACACACATGCCCACCCGGCCCTGCAACTGACCATCCAGATCTTCAGGCGTGCGCGCAAAGACCAGTATCGACACTCCGGGCCTTCCATCAGGAGTATCCTTCACCTCGCCCTCGATGCCGCATTCTGCGCCGCATCCGATTATGGATGCTCCGAAGCCAACGGCAGCTCTGGCTGCCTCCATCGCCCACTCCAGAGTGTCTGCAGTGATAATCACCCGAGTTGCCAGGAAGTCAAAAGCCTCCGCATAGGTATCTTTGATCGGCACCTGATTGATAATCACAATATCACCTCGCTGAAGTACCTTACTGACGCTATGCAATACGTTGCGAAGCTGGGCGCCCGAGGTCACCTCCCTTGCCATATACTCCTGTAAGCTGGTCGATCACCCATCCCTGTTTCTCTTGTAATGCCATGAGGCATTCGTCGCGTGACCTTCCGGAAGCCAGTACTGTGCATACCGGGGCGCCTCGCGATACGGCTTCGCTGGCGTGAGGCACATCTCGTATGCCCAACCCATACCAGGCGCCGGTGTTGGTCACCTCCAGGTCGCGCGGCGCATAGACTATCGCCTTCCCGAAATAGCGGCCCGGATGGCCCTCCCCGTCCACTGCAGTCCCTGATTCCCGCCCAAGCTTGCCGCCGCAGGCCTGGGCATGCAGACCGAACAGATCCGCCCCGCGCAATTGTCGATACAGCTCCATCGAGGCACAGTAACGCGGATTGACCTCAAGAAACATGGGATCGCCCGCGGCAGTCACAAGAAAATCGATACCGTTCAGCCCGCGAAGCCCACACTCTCGCACGACAAGACCAACCATGCGATCCACCTTACGCCGCAATGAACCCGAGGCTGATGCCAAGCTGCCTCCCTGCGACCCGCAGGTCGATAGAGGCACAATATTGCCGCAATACGTGAAACCTTTGGCCCCGAATTCACCCAGGCCGCACAGCTGTTCGCTGAGCCCGATGACGACCGCCTCGGACCCATCGGCCACAAACGATACCGATGCGGGACGCCCGTCCGCATACGCCTGCAGCATGTATCCCTCCGGCGCTTCGCTCTGGGCCGAAGCCCACTCTATGCCGGTTCCGCCCCCACTGGACATAGGTTTGTAGAGCCACTGACCGGGCGGGGGAGGGCCCTTCCAGCCATAGTGGGTTTCGGGGCACAACACCCCACTCGCGCCGAGCAGGGCATATAGACGCTCAAAGTCCCTGGCCTTTGCAGCCGCCCCGCTCGTGTTGCCCAAAAGCATCTTCCCGCGAGTCAGGCGCTCGATAATGTCCGGTCGATTGTCCACTCCCGACACGTAGGCAAAGGCATCGTAGTCGATAGTCGCGGCCGCCTCGGCCAGGCCGTCAGGGCTGTAACCCAAGCTGCCGAAGTCGCGCGAAAGGGACAGGGTTTCACCCCACAGCTGTCCGTCTGAGTCGCCGAAGTAGTCCAAAGTCACAAGGCTCCACTCCGCGTCTCTGGCCAGACTGCTCAGCCCAAAGCATTCTGCAAACCCCCGGGTGCTGTATCCGGCAATCAACAGCCTCATGTCTCTCTGCCTCCCTGAGCCGCGGTGTCTGCGTTCAACCCTAATGACGATGCCTGCCGATACTGGCAGTTCTGCATGAACGATCACGCAATATACATGCCAGCGGCCTGCACCTAAGGCATTTCTACAGCTCAACGTGGATTTCTCCGAAAACACTCGGATTCCGCCGGTAGGCGTGTTGCCCCATAATGAAACACTTCGACAGGGATTGCGGCCGGATTGCGCAGATGCCAACGGTTGGAACCCACAATCCGCAGCAGCTACGGGTTGTGAGTGTATGTGGATGATGGATTATGTGCGTGTGACTGCCCCGATTTGGGACATGTATCGCTATGTGGCGGTCTTCCTCATAGAACCCAGGTCGATTCCGTGCAGTGCCAGCTTTCGGTAGAGGGTGGTCCGGCCTATGCCAAGGCATCTGGCTGCATTGCTGATGTTGCCGCCGCATGATCTCAATGTCTTGAGCATTAGGGCCCTCTCCGCCTGGTTGAGAGTGGACAATCCCGGAGTGTCCAGTGCGATTGCGACTGCCGCCGGATCCGGCTGAGAATCGCGAATCCGCTCAGGGAGGTGCTCTAGACCTACCTCATTTCCCTCCAGCATATGCACGGCCTGTTCGATCACGTTCTGCAGTTCTCTCACGTTGCCGGGCCACGAGTAACGCATCAAGGCCTCCCGCGCCTTTTCCGACAATGATATCTCGCCCTGCCCCCTGAGCTTCGCGAAACGCTTGAGAAAGCAATCCGCCAGCAGAAGCACATCCCGGTTGCGCTCGCGCAGCGGCGGCACCGTCAGGTTGACTACGCTGATTCGGTAGTAAAGATCCAGGCGAAAACGCCCCTCCTCCACCAGGCGCGCTAGGTCCTTGTTGGTGGCGGCTATGACCCTCATCTGCAGGGGAATCGGAGCATGCCCGCCGATGCGCACCACCTGCTTCTCCTGCAGCACCCGAAGCAGGCTGATCTGCACCTCCAGCGGGATGTCGCCGATCTCGTCCAAAAGCAGAGTACCTCCGCTGGCCAGCTCGAACTTGCCTGGGCGCCCTCCCCTCCTCGCGCCGGTGAACGCGCCCTCCTCATATCCGAATAGCTCGCTCTCGACCAGATCCCGCGGGAGCGCGGCCGCGTTCACGGCCACAAAAGGGCCTTCTCTTTGCGGACTCGCATTGTGAATAGACTGGGCAAACAGCTCCTTGCCCGTTCCGCTCTCTCCGATGATCAACACAGTCGAGTCGGAGCGCGCAACGCGGTGGGCCATCGCTATAGCCGCAAGAAACTTGGGATCCTCGCCGACCAGGTCGGACAGGGTGAACCGCGCCTGCGCCCCTGCCATTCGGGTGACCAGTCGCTGAACGGATTTCATCTCCCGACACGTCAGTACTACACCGAACACCTTCCTCTGCTCGGAGCAGACAGGCCTGCTCGACACGGTGATGTGTACTCTGCGCCCATTGAATGTGATTGCAAGTTCTCGGTCGTTGAAACCTTCCCTGCCCGTCTTGAACATCTGCAGAAGAGGAAATGAGCCCTTGAACACTTCCTCCACAGGCATACCCACACAGCTCGACGTCTTGAGTCCGAAAATCCTGCCGGCCACGGAGTTCATGTGGGTTATGAATCCATCGTTGTCAACAGCAATCAGGCCATCGGAGATCGACTGGATGACCGAGTAAAGCTGATTTGCGGCGCGTTCCAGCTTCATCTGGTTTTCGATGGCGGCAGACGCCGCCACGATCATTCCGAGTGTATGAGGATGACATGCATCGCCTACGCCCAGTATTCCGATTACGCCCAGGAATTCGCCTTCGGGACTGACAATGGGAGTGGCCGCTCCGGCCAGCCGGCGATAAGCCGCGAAATAGTGCTCCGCTCCGCTGACCGTACAGGGAACGCCCTCCCGTATGGCTAGACCGACAGCACTAGTGCCCTGGTGTTCCTCACTCCACAGCGTCCCCGGAGTGATATCAATTTCGCCCGAGTCCAAACAGGGCTGGCTTGCACGCGATGCCAGGATGCATCCGTGTGAGTCAGTGAGAAACACCCAGAACCCGGAAGACACAAACGATAACATATCATCCATGAGCGGCCTAGCCAACCTGGCAATGTCGCTGGCGTGTTGGAAATGCAAGTCGAACTCCTTCGACGATACCCGAACCGCCCTCGGGCTCTTCTCGGGATCCATGCCCGCCTGTCGGCATCTTGCCCACGATTCTGAGATCATCGGCTGGCAGGTCATGCTCGGCCACCATCCTCCCACGCGACCCGTGCCCCCGAGTTTCTGACCCTAAGACACCTTACGTGCGCAGCGATATTCGCCTCCGCAAGATATGCGCCGACCGTTGTCTCCAGGCGTTGTGCTGCATCATCGCCTTCCACAACTGCGTAGACCGTTGGGCCCCACGAGCTCTGGCCTGCCCCGGTCGCTCCATTGTCGAGCAGAAGGCGGACGATCCCCTCGGCAGACGGATGGCTGTAGAGTCCGCCCTGAAACTGGGCGAACTGCTTGCCTATGGTCCACTGCATCTCTGTGAGCGCCTGCCCGAACTCGTCTATGTTTCCCTCAATCACTGCAGGAAGAAGCTGCATCACCAGGAGTCGACATACTAGGCCCACATCCTCGGGGGGAATGGGCGGAGTCATGTCAATGGGTATCCCGTGGCGCGTCTGGCCAAGCTGTGTCGCTGTCTCCGGAGTCACCACTATGAAACGCCAGTTTTGGGGAAATGGGCGCTGGAAGATCGTTGGAGGCACGTAACCCTCGGCGCCCGGCCAATCAAGTTCTCTCGGAACGCCGCTGGCCACTACGAGTCCGCCGCTCTTGAATATGCCGACACATACATCACACTTGTCGCTGGGCAACATCATTCGCGCCACATCTTCTATAGTCAGCCCCAAGTCGTACAGAGCAGAAAGCGCTGAGCCCACAGAGAGCGAAAGCAGACTTCCTGATCCCAGCCCTATATGGGCCGGGATTGACTCCCGTACAACGATTCGCGCCCCTGATCCGATCTGCGCTTTGTTCATGAATGTCCTGGCCAAATCGGACACGCGCGCGGTGTCGAATCCCTCCACGACCAGCCCGTCCTGGCGCTCGGCCCGAAGCACGATTCTCGGGCCATCGAGCGCGACCCCAATGCCCCCATACATCCGTCCCAGCGAGCCGTTCAGATCTAGCTGGCCAAGATGCAGTCGGCACGGAGCGGTCACCCTCAACATCTCTTCCATCACTCCTTCGGCACCGACGATCCCATACCATCAACTAAGTGTATCACGAATGGGGTAGGTGACGGGATTGCTCCCGCCGACCTCGACCGCGTCAATCTACAGTAGGAAAGAAGAGCTAAGAAGCTGTTCCGTAGTACTGGAATATTGCTCCTGTTTGGGATGCTGGCGG
>Ga0116149_1003137_pt1 | contig 17371 bp, 14 predicted proteins | sample AD_UKC057_MetaG_FD_89787 | JGI IMG/M metagenome (GOLD analysis project Ga0116149, IMG submission 89787) | Active sludge microbial communities of municipal wastewater-treating anaerobic digesters from USA - AD_UKC057_MetaG | ecosystem: Engineered > Bioreactor > Anaerobic > Digestate | place: USA... | reverse complement strand
CTTGTGCCGTTTGTGCTGTCTGTAATGCACGATACGCCCGGATTTCCCGACGCCGAAGATCCCGTTCAGCTGCTGTTCCGGGCAGAGGGCGGGCTGTCTTCCGGTCTCCGGGGTCCGGCCGAACTGCTTGGAGAAGAGCCGTTTTCCTGGGCGGGTTTTGCGACAGCTTCACCTGCGGACTGGTTCGCAGAAGCTGAGACCGGCCTGGAGCTGGTCACGGGATTCAGTTTCAGGGCTCGTGCCGGATGGAAAGCTTCGGCATTCAATCGGGGTGTGCTGCTTGGAGACGGAACACGGCTTGCGAACGGTCTGGCCCGGGTGGCGCTGTTTTCCCGCGACCGGCTTGAAACTGCAGCCGAAGCAGGTTGGACGGGTGCAATGGCATCCGCTTCTGCCGGGTATTCGGGCATTTGGCTCGACGAGACGCATTTCGGGGTAGCGCACCGGTTGATTCTTGAAGGAAGGGTATTCGCTCCCGGCGATGAGCCGCAATGGAATGCTGAAGTTTCCGCGTCGTTCCCGCTTGATTCGGGGGAGCTTCCCGAGGTGTCCGTGCAGGGCTCTGTCCGTCCGTTGCGGGATGTTTCGCTGTCTTTGGGCTGGAAGGACGCCTTGCCAGCCGTAACGGGCAAAAACAGGTTCAGGAACGGCCTGTACCGCACTGCGTGCGGGGAGCTGACGCTTTCCGCACAGGTGGATTTTTAACGCCGACCTGGGGACGGCACCGAGCTGCGGCAGATGGGGAGCGGCTGGCAGGCGCGACGGCCGTGTGCATCGGACTTGCGTCATGCCGGATTTCCCGGCATAGTGTACGACTTGGTCAACAAATGTTATTTTTGGGCTCCGGTACGCGTTACCCTTCGGCCCGTGTGCGTTTTTATAGTAAAGAGGAGTTGATATGCTGAACGTTTTGATATCCGGTGGTCCTGTGATGATTCCGATCGGACTGTGCGCTGTAATTGCGACAATTCTGATTATCGAGCGTATTCTTTTTTACGGGGCTATCAAGAAAGGGGAGCGGGACCTGCTCCCCCGCCTCAGATCGAGTATCGCGAAAGGTCATTATGATGAAGCCGCCGCCATTTGTGACACCGTCGACAGTCCGGTTTCAAGATTGATGAAAACGGGGATCGAAAATCGGCAGTTCAGCGATGCGCTTGTCAAGGAAGCGGTTATGAATCAGGCGAACCGCGAGGTGCCTCGCCTTGAACGATTTTTGTCCACAATCGGTACGATCGCGAATATTTCGACGCTGCTCGGTCTTTTGGGAACGGTAACCGGTAATATTCAGGCTTTCGGCGTGCTCGGCGATATGGGTACGATGGGTAATCCGGCAATGCTTGCCTCGTCTATTTCCGAAGCGTTGGTGACTACTGCCGCGGGCCTTATTGTGTCTATTCCGACAGTGGTTTTCTACAATTATTTTATTGCTGAAGTTAACCGTATGGTTACCGAAATGGAAGCTTCCGTCAGCGACCTGGTGCTGCTGATCGGTGCGGAGAAAAACAAGAATGAAATTCAGGCGTAGTCTCGAAACCCGTGCGGTTGTCGACCTTGTGCCGATGATCGATGTGGTATTCCAGCTTATCCTCTTTTTTCTCGTATCGACGACGTTTGCGATGCTGCCCGGGATTACGCTCGATTTGCCGCAGTCGTCCACGTCGGAAGGGGAGCGAACGAACGGAATTACGATTTCTGTGGAAGCTGCCGGAACGGTGTGGGTGAATACCGAACAGGTAGCTCTTGAAGGCCTCGATGCTGCGCTGGATTCGCTCGGTTCGACGGTGCCCCGGGAAACGGTGCCGGTGAGTCTTGAAGCGGACGAGATGGTTCCGAACGGGACTATTGTCCGAATTCTGGATTCGCTCAGACGGACCGGGTATACCGCAGTCAATCTGCGGACGAGGGAATAGCCGTGACATACACAGGCAGGACTGACGAATCGGATATACGGAGGCTTGCATCCAGCGCTGTTCTCGCAGTTCTTCTTTGGGCTGTCGTCGGTATTGTGCTTGCGTTTGTTCCCGCCTTCAGGCGTACGAATGTGCCGAAAGAATATCGCGACCTGGTGATTACGCTGGCTTCGCTTCCAGCTGACGTTCCGGTGTTCGAGGCCGAACCGCAGAAAGTTGTGCCCGAGGAGCCGCAGAAAGTTGTGCCCGACGCGCCGGCTCCGGTTCCGGTACCGGTGCCTCCTCGTGCACAAACAGAAGATCCTGGAAAAGTCAGTGTCAGCAACACTCCGGCGGCAAAGCCGACACCGGCCGCAAAGCCGGAGCCTGCTGCGAAGCCGCAGACTGCTGCGAAGCCTGAGCCTGCGACGAAAAGCGCCGGGCTCGGAATTCCAAATTTTTCGGCCCCTGTTCAGTCGTCTCCTGCCGCAGTTTCGGATGCAGAGTTTCTTGATTTTTCAAGCCAGGCTGTAAGCCGTCAGCAGGAAGCTAAACGGTCGAAAGACGGAGGAATCCCGGCCGCCGAATTGCAGGGCGCAGCTGGTCTTGTGGCACGGGATCAGAACGTTCCGGCAAGTTCTGTCCGGCCAGCCCGGGTTCAGCCGGGCGCAGCGGACACCGGGACCATCGCCGCGCTGGATCGTATTGCGGCTTCGGCAAAAGCGGGCGACTCTGCAGAAGTGACGGCCGGAGGCGATTTTGCCGCTTCTGCGGGCGAATCGCGTTCAAGGGCGGCGGCTGCCGGTGCGGTTTCGTTATCTGCGATTTCGGGACTCTCATTCGAAGGCGTTCCCCGCAAATTGATGCGCCCCGCTGTTCCTTCTATTACGCTTCCCGATTCGCTTGCGTCGCTTGTCGATTCGGATCGCAGCGTTACCGTGCAGTTTACGGTTCTTGCCGACGGCACTGTGCCGATCGGTCTGGTTTTTTTCTCTCCTTCGGCTGTCCTTCCTCCGGAGATCCGGGATTACCTGAAACGGGAGTTTTCCCTCTGGCGTTTTGAAAAGCACACCGAGGATGGACAAGCCCGCTTTGTGTATAGTATAAAAATGCAATGATTTCCGGAATTGACGCGGTTGCGTTTGATATCGACGGTACTTTATACCCGAATGTCGGTTTTTACCCGCGCCTTTTGCCCTTTTTATGCAAAAATGCCGGATTTCTTGCCCGTTTCGGCGTCGTTCGCCGGGAAATTCGCGAGTGGCAGAATTCTCATCCCGGTGAAGCCCATGTTGATTTTTTCGGCTGGCAAGCTTCCCTGTATGCTGCGCATGCCGGCTGCTCTGTGGAAGATGCACGTTCTCTGATACATTCCAAAATTTATGAGGGCTGGAAACCTGTTTTTTCGCGGGTTCGTCCCTATGCGTATGCACGGGATGCTGTTCTCGCTTTCCGGGAGGCAGGATTGCGGGTTGGACTGCTTTCCGATTTTCTTCCGTCCCAAAAAGGCGATGTGTGGGGAATCGGTCCCCTGTGCGATGTTGTTCTCGGTTCGGAAGAAACCGGAGCGCTCAAGCCTTCTCCTGTTCCGTTCCGGGTGCTGTCCGACGCGCTCGGGGTTCCCTGTTCTCGTGTGCTGTATGTCGGGAACAGCATTGCCTCCGATGTGAACGGTGCTTCCGGCGTGGGTATGAAAACTGCCTGCATCCAGTCTCCGGTCGCTTCCTTTCTTGGCATGCGCGTTCCCGGGGCTGATATTTCCTTTCATTCCTATCGCCAATTAATCAGCATTGTGCTAAAATAAGTCCTTGAGCTGTGTGTACTTGGATCTATTCTTTGTATCCGGCTCGCTCGGCAAATAGCAAATGGCAGATGGCACCCCGAAAAACCCGTTCAGTTTTTGAGGCTGCCGCAATAAAAGAAAAAAGGACAGGCCGGCGATGATCTTTACTACCGGAAATATTATAACATTTGTCGTATGTCTGTTTTTGCTGACCGTTTTCCGTCAGCTGGACAAGAGCAACCGTTCCATCGAAAAAGTCAAGAAATTCGGCGACAAACTGAAAGCCGATCTGGATCAGTATATCAACGAAAAAATGGTGAAGCTCGAGGAATCGACCGTATCTTTGAACGTCGAACAGACACGGGCTATCGCTGCCGTAAAACGGCTGGAATCTATTCGCGAAGACTTTGCCGCAAAGGAACAGTCGCTGGTCGAAAATACCGCAGCGGTTGATGAAATCGGAAAGAAAATTGCTGCATACGACGAAACCATGCGCATGTTGATAGAGATGACCTCGCGCGCAGAGACCAATCTTGCAAAAATTACCGGCGAATCGAATTTTGCGGATTCTCTTGGAAAAAAACTGATGGCTTCGCAAAAGCAGCTTGGGGAAATTTCCGAATCGATCTCCGGCATGAAGCAGGCGTTTACCGAAGAAAACCGGGAAGCGCTTTCTTCTCTTGCCCGGGATGCCCTGGAGCGTGTCGGATCCGAAATTGGAACGCTCGAAAACAGATTGTCGCTTGTTCATCAAGAGACCGGCAAGACCTTAGCCGCTGCGGAAACAGCGTTTGCAGAATTATACAAAAAAGCGATGGCAGAAGCGGCGCGCAAAGCTGACAGTCTTGAAGACGCAGCGTTTACAAAACTGAAGGAGCAAGCTGGCGAGCGTCTTGCAAAATATCGCGAAACCATCGAGGAAAAAACTGCGGCACTGCACGAGCTTGCCAAAACGCGCATGCATGAAACGCAGGTTCTGGTAAAAAATTTCCGCTCCGAGTGGCAAACAGAAGCCGACGAGTTTCTCGAAGCAACCCGGGCTGAAATTCTTCAGTTTAAAAGCGATTTCAGTGATTCCGCCTCCAGAATTGAAGATCAAGTTGCAAGCGCCGAAGCAGCAGCCGCTGCACGGTCTGAATCGCTCCGGGCTGATTTTCATTCGCTTCAGAATGAAGTCGAACGCAATTTCGCAGACTTTGCCACAGAACTCGAAACAAAAACAGCAGAAGTGCTTGAAATCAATCGTGCATTTCTGGAAAAAAACCGTTCGGATGTTGAACGAGTCGAAACAGAGATTGCTTCTTCTGTCGAAACGCTTGAAGCCTCAGTCCAGCAGTCGATCCGGACTCTTGCCGAAAAAAATGAGCACATGCTTTCCGATTTCGATGCATCGCTTGAATCCTCGGCGGCTCAGCTGTCCAAGCACATGCAGGCCAGAATCGACTCTGTCCGGAAGGATTTGTTCGCATCTCTCGAAGATCTTTCAGCCCGTACCTCCGAATCGATTACCGCTGTTTCCGGAAAAGCGGACGAAGCGGCCGCCGTTATCGGCGCACAAAATGCTGCTTCAATTGCAGCGGTTGCGGAGAAATCATCTGCGGAAACGCTCGAGCTGGAAAAAAGCCTCCAGCAGCGCCTCTCTGGTCTTGCTTCGGCCTTGCGGGAAGAACTTGCCCGTGTCGAGACAGAAACGAAAACGATACTCGATACTGCACAGTCGCGCTTGGAATCTTTTTCATCTTCCTTGTCTTCGTCGATCGATTCCTCGTCTGAAAAGGCTGCAGATCATTTTGGACAGACAGTCGCAGCGATCGAGAATCGGCTTGACTCCTATCGCAAGGATGTCGAGTATCGGCTTGAGCAGTTTACCTCGCATTTGAACGATGCTGACCGTCTGGAAGCGCGGCTGCGGGAAACGATGGAAGATACGGAAAATCGCGTTACTGGCGATTTTACGCTGTATACCCGCGAGATGGCGAATAAACAGGAACAGTTCGAGCAGAAAATCGCCGAACGGGGGGATACCCTGTCGCGGAAGATGCTTGATCTTGAAAACGGGCTGAACGAACTCAAATCCCGAGCTTACGATAATGTGTCCGAAAAACTGAAAGTATTCGAAGACGATTTCTTCAAGGACCTTGCCCAGCGCGGGGAAGCGATTACAACCGAACTGGAGCGCTGGCAACGGTCTGTTGCCGAAAAGCTGGAACTGCTGGCCTCGGAGAGCGAATCGGCACGAAAAGACGCAGAGGCGGCATACGAAGCGGAGCTCAAGGACCGCCTGGCTGCAATCGGAGATCAATACCGTCAGTACACCGCACGCCTCGAAGAGCAGATCGCGACTGTGGAAGCTTCTCTGCGTACACAGATTACGGCAAGCGATCAGTCGATTCTGGCGTTTGTCGAACAATTCAGGGCCGAGTTCGCTCAAACACGGGAAGCAGCTTCGTTGCATGTTAAAAACGAACTGGAAGCTCATGCGCTGTCTGTGCAGGAAATACTGCGAAAGCAGGAGCGCGAAGTTGATGCACGGACTAAAGAATTCGTGCAGAGCATCGAGACATCAAAATCGGATGCTGAAAATCAAGTCGAATTGCTCAAGTCGGAGTTCAGTGCATGGCAATCAAAGAATGGCCAGCAGCTCGCCGCATCGAGACAGTGGCTCGAAGAGCAAATTGCGTCTTTTTCGGGCGAGGCCAGACAGTCGATCGATGCTGTTGCCAGTTCCTGGCAGGAGCAGTTCCGCGACTTTGCCGCCAAAACAGCCGAAGAGCGAAAACAGCTCAAGGACAGCTTGGAAACACTCAAGCGCGACATGGTTCAATCCGGCGCCGAATTCGACCGCCGGGCAGCCGAGGCTTTGAGCGGATTCGACGTGTCCTGGAAGGCTCTCGCCTCCGAAAGCGAATTGCGGCTTCGGGAACAGTCAGCCGACACTGAACAAACACTCCGCAGCCTTAAGGCGCTTGCCCAGGACATCCGGGAAACTGTTGAACAGAATCGGGAAAAGTCGTTTCAGAAAATCCAGCAGGATACTGCCGCTCTCGGCGCGACTCTTGAAGATATTGATCGTCGGCAAAAAGGCTTTGTTGCCCAGACTAAACTGTTTGAACGCGCCGATCAGCTCAAGATCGGACTTGAAACGGATATTGAACGCCTTTCGGCAGAGGTTGGACGGCTCGATACGTTCAAGGAAAGTATGGTTGCACTCGAACAGCAGTATATAAAAATTCGCAAGCTGGAAGAGGAAGCAACCCAGAAACTCAGCAAGTTTACTGCAGATAAAAAGCGGATCGATATTCTGGAAACCGATTTTGGCAAGCTGCTTGGACTGTCGGATTCTATCGACAAGAAGCTGCTTGAACTGACCGGCACCAACGACGATCTCCAGCAGATCCAGGTTCAGCTCAGGCGTTTTGACGAGACCATCGGCGATGTAAACAGCCGGTATGAACGGCTGGAAAAAAAGGCGCTTGTGCTCGACCGCACCGTTGAAGGAATCGACGCTGCATTCGAACAGCTTCGATCTGTCGAAACCGCTGTCGCAGAGTATCGGAAAACAATCGAGGCTGTACCTTCAGAAATAGAGGAACTTGGCAGGACGCTGGGCGAGCTCCGGGATACGGGTGGAAAAGCCGCTCTGGTCATGGAACGTCTTTCTGCGCTCGACAGCATTCTTGAAGATGTAGAGAAGAGGACCGAAAAGATGCAGACCGCTCGGGAATGGCTCGCCCGTACCGAAACCCGGCTTGAAGAGATTTCCCGCCAGTCGCAGGATCAGCTGAAACTGCTCTCGGATCTTTTAAAGGAAGAAAATCCTGCCAAAAAGAGCAAGGGAGCGCCGCCGATCGGCATCCGGGAAAATGTGGTCAAGCTTGCGCATCAGGGTTGGAAGGTGGACGAAATTGCCCGCGCACTGCATCTGTCGCGCGGAGAAGTAGAATTGATTCTCGAACTGCCTTCAAACTGAAGTTGTTAGAGGTGCCCGAAAGTAAATACCCTTTCGGCCCGCGCCGGTATCTGCCGGTGCGGTAACGCCCGCGCCGTTCACTCGCGGGTAATCAGGCATGATGCCCAGACTTCCACAGCTTCGCTTGTGCCCACGGCACCAAGTCCTTCGCCGGTTTTCGCCTTTACAAACACCGCATCTGCAGGTATCCCGAGAATTGCCGCAACTGATTCGCGGACTGCCGAGCGCCAGGGTAAAAACTTCGGTTTTTGCAGCGCAATTACGCAATCAATATTTTGGATTTTCCATCCTGCCCCGGAAACCTTCTGCCAGGCAGCGCCAAGCAGTTGTGCCGAGTCAGCATCCTTCCATTGCGGATCGCCAGGGGGGAAAAATTCTCCGATGTCGCCAAGTGCGGAAGCTCCGAGCAGCGCGTCGGTAATGGCATGCAGCAGAACATCTCCGTCCGAATGTCCGTCTTCACCGAGTTCGAAGGGAATGTGTACGCCGCCGATTATCAGTTTTCGTCCTGCCACTAAACGGTGCAGATCATATCCGAGTCCCGTACGGATTGTCATTACAAGTCTCCCGGATACGTGATTTTTTTATTTTCCCGATCACCGTCGATTGTATACACATCTCCGGCATAGCATCCCCAAATTTCGGCGTCATCGGTATACGTTTTTCCGTCTGTTGCCGCCATTCGGTGCGCAGAAAGAAGTCCCGAAAACCGAAAGCCCTGCGGTGTCTGTACGCAGACAATTCTTGAACGTTCCAGATGACGAATGATTTTTCCGGTACGGTCTATTTCCTTTTCCGTGTCGACGGGAGAAACACCGGGAACCGCAGCTCCCCTGAGAAGGGTGGTTTCGAGCACTTCGCGGATCAGTCTGTCGGAAACCCACGGTCGGGCAGCATCGTGAATGAGCACGGTGTCAGGTTGCATGTTGAGTCTTTCACTGTCCAGTGCGAGGCGTTCAAGTCCGAGCCTGACAGATTCCTGGCGCGACGAGCCGCCTTCTGCAAAAAGCAAATTGATATTGTGTGCTCTGCTCAATGTGTCGAGTCGACCATCTGCTGCGAGTATCTTCCGCGCCTCCGTTTCGCCGTTCTTCGGCACCGTTATCAGAATCCGGGAAAAAAGGCCTGTGGCAAGGAATGCGTACAAAGACGAAGAAAGCACAGAAACAGTTCCTGTGCTTTCCTGGCGAACAGTCAGATATTCTTTCTTTGTTCCGCCCATGCGGACAGAGCTGCCCGCCGCGGTAAGAAGAAGGGCATGAATCATGGAATCAATCGTCCGAATCGTCCTGATCGTCGACGTCTTCTTCGATTTCCATATCGTTTTCTATGAATTCCTCGTCGTCTTCTATAACAGCTACTACATCCTTGACCGGCGCAGCATGTTCGCTTCCCGGCGGTTCAAGGTGAGTGTGGATTAGTTTTTCAACTTCGTTGCGCGGTAGATCCAAAGAAAATGCTATTTCATCTTCCAAAAGCTTTCGCGCTGAATCGTACAGTTTTCGTTCGAGTATGGGGAGTTCCTTGACCTTGCTCCGGTTGTAAAGAGAACGGACGATTGTTGCTATGTCTATAACACTGCCTTTTTTCAGAAGATCCAGATTTATCTGATACCGGAGCTTCCAGTCCGACGGAATCGGTTCGAATTCTTTAGACATCAGCTCCAGGGCTTCCCGGGCTTCCTCCGGCTGAACAATTGCGCGGATTCCCAGTTCTTCGGCTTTTGCAACCGGAACCATGACTGTCATATCGGATACTTCAAGATAAATGACATAATAAAGAACGTTTTCGTTCTTGAATTTTCGTTCCTTGATTTCGAGTATCCGGCCAACACCCTGACTGGGATAGACGATTTTCTGATTAACCGAAAAGGTATGTGATGCACTCATATTTTAACGATTATAGCACAAAAAAGGCCGGAGGTCAAAGCCCGCCGGCCTTCGAAAAAAACTGGAACGGCACTTTCCGCTCAGTGCAACAGCGCAACTCCGGGCAGCGGCTTTTTTTGGGTAAAGCGGACAAACTTGAAAGGATGGATATCGAGCGCATTTGGATACCAGCCAGCGATACCGTCCATATCAAGAACATTCAACGAAGGGTTATGCGCAACGGGAAGAATAACTCCTTCGTCCAGCAGCAGTTTTTCCGCTTCCGCCAGTTTCGCGTATCGGTCCTTCGAAAGTTTTTTTGCAGACGCTTCGCGTATCATTCGTTCATATTCGGAGTTGCTCCATCCAGAATCATTCAAGCTTGAATTCGGTCTGAACATCTCCAGGAACGTCAGAGGGTCGGCAAAATCTCCGATCCACGAGGTAATTCCGATTGTATAGTCGTCCGTTCTCAGTGAATTATAATACCTGCTGTACGGAGTCGTACGAACGGCCACCGTAAAACCCAATTCTTCCCACACCGATTTTAGAATACCGGCCAGCGCAGTGTAGTTTTCAGACTCGGGGATGCTGATGACAAGTTCGGTCGATGCGTCCTTGTGATCCGCTTTCCATGCTTCGATCATTTTTTTTGCCTGGGGAATATCGCTGTTTTCGATTCCTTCGATTTCTGGATAGCCGGCGATCGGAAACACCAGAGTCGTTGCGGGAATCAGATAGGTGTTTCTGAGTTCTTCCCAGGGAACAGACAAAAGCAAGGCCTTCCTGACTGCGGAATCCGCGCCTGCCCCCCAGGTAGTACGGAAAAAGAAATATTCCGTTGCAAACATCGGGGTAATATGAACCGCAGTTGCGTCGAGCACCTGGTCGATTTTCGACGCTCCGGCGAGCCAGTGAATTTCACCGCGGTTGAAGCCTCGGGTAAGATCGTCCGCATTGTCAGTTACCAGGAGCCGTATCGAAGGTATATGCACCTGCTGTGCGTCCCAATACGCGGTATTCTTTTCAAGGAGAATCTCGGAGTCTGAAATACTTGCAACAATGAACGGACCGCTCGAGACGGGGCGGTAGCGCGCATCAGGCCTGGAACCTTCGGTACGGGCAAGATCGGAAGCGTGGACTGCGCTGAACGAATGGTGGCACAGGATTTTGGGAAGATGCTCCGCGGGGGCAACAAGCCTGATCTGGAGCGTATACTCTGCGGCTGCCGATATTCCAACCGTCGAGGGGTCGGCCTGCGTTCCTGTGCGGAACGCCCGGGCGCCTTCAATGTCATCAAGAAGCGATGCATAGGGCGCAGCCTGCGACGGCGCAAGAAGATTCATCCAGGAATCCCGGAATGTCACGGCAGTGATCGGATCACCGTTGGAAAACGCGGCATCTTTCCTGATCTGGAATGTCCAGATCAACCCGTCGGAACTGACAGTCCAAGACTCGGCAAGAGCCGGAACCGGATCAAGATTGTACGGATCGTATACAAAAAGCCCTTCGTACACTGCAGACAGTATTTGTGCCTCGTCCGCATTATACGCCCGGTGCGGGCGCCACTCGGGCATAGATGCTGAAATGTTCGCCACGAATTGCTGCTGAGGATAGTCTTCCGAAGCGAAGACGACAAACGATGGCATCGCAAGGAATGCCGCGAGAAGCAGAGAACAAAGTGATCGTGAATCAGACATTGGTAATCCCCAGTTTCTTGAGCTGCTGCTGTTCTTCAACCTGTGATGCGTATTCCGCTCTGCACTGGTTCGCTTTAACGAGATTGTTTCGTATTGCAGAAAGTTCAACCTTGATGCCGCGGATGCGTTCGCGCACTTCGGCACTCGTATTCTGTTTAAAATAATCATCCAATCCGGCACAGATCTTGATTGTTGCATTGAGCTCGGCGATATACCGCGTCAGGAGATCAAGAATCTGCTGTTCTTCCATACCTTCGATTTTTTGGTAGGAGGGCGACGTTTTTACGGCACAGCCGGTCATAATTCTGGACTTTCGCTTGAGGTCCTCGATGAATTCGTTAAAATTGATATTTTCCTTTTTCCCGGTTTGCGTTACCGGATCGATAGTGTGAATCGTTAATTCTTCGTCCGGAGTTTTCAGCTTGAAGGCTTTCCGGAAGGTGTCAATAAGTTTCTGGAAGAAGCTTTTTTCCACATTCGTCATTACATGGTAGTTCTCGGCCAGCTTGAAGGCAATCTCGTCCAGTTGTGGAGACGTGCTGCCAACCGTTCTGATACCGTCCAAAAGCACATTCTTGAAATTTTCCGGAATCAACGTTTTTTGGGCTCCCTGCTTGTTGGACAACAGACGGGCAAGCAGTTCCTGCTGAAGAACCTCGTGATCCGGTGCGTACTCTTCCTTGAGTATTTCCTCGATCAGCTCGGTATAAAATGGCTGACCTTTCATGTTGATCGCGAAGGAGCGCTTGATTTCCTTAATTGCTTCGCTGTATCCGTGCGACAGCGCCCCGGTATTTATCACCGTGCCGGGAAGAACCAGCTTCCTGACTGCCGTCTTGTACCGCTCCCGATGGAATTCGGTAAGGCCTTTCAGCGTTTTGGTAATCTGTTGGGTAGATTTGCTCAACTGTGTGATGGAATCGTTGATAATACCGACCGAAAGCGAGTCACTGCCGTTTCGGATAGTGTTCAGAAGATCTGCCAAGCCCTTGGTGTTCGGCCGGGTTGATGTGTTGGATACATTGTCCCAGGCAAACGTCTTATTGAAGGCGACGAGTTTTGAAACACGTTCTGTCGTCAGGTAATCGCACGAAAACTGCCAATAATTGTTGAGAAAATCGAGCATCGCTTCGTACTGGGCAAGGCGCTGCCCAATGACAATCGCCTTTTCGCTTTCGGTGAAAGAATCGTCTGCCGGTATTTGAATATCAGTAGTTTTACTGTCGTATTTGTAGGGATCATCATGAATAATCCCTTTTCGCACCAAAATAGTATGAAGCGTTCTGACTGAACTCTGGCAAATACTATAATCCTCCCGCATCTTGGGAAGGTGGTAGCTGTCAAAAAGCTGCTGCCGTTCGAGTATTGCCTGAAACAGGAGGTCGTTGAATGATTGTGTATCTTCCATAACATATCCAGTATCGGTCAAAATCGCCAAAACGGCAAGCATCAACAGCGTGTGCGGGGCTCGCGTTCAGGGCTTTACGGCTGAAATTACGGAAAGACAGTGTAAAGAGCCTCTACAGAGTCGATTTATTCCTTGATACCCGGAATCAATCCCGTTTTTTTGCCGGCGGTGTAACGGTGAGCGCTGCGAGCACCATGAAACTGTCCACGAAGGGTACTTCCGGTTTTGCCCAGAGATTGAACAAGGGTATGCCGGCACGAACAGTAAGCCCCGCTCCCCATCCGGTCTGCAGGCGGTAGCGAACTCCCGTCTGGATTGACGGATACAACCACCGGAGCGAGTTCCAAAAATAGTCATTGCATGCAGCTACCTGTTCGCCTGCACTCAGGGTTTCCCCCACATTGATCGCATCTGCGGGGATTCCCGGTTCGAGCAGCGCATAGCGGGCAACGATTCCCGGGCCGATTCCGAGCGTCCAGGACACTTTTTCATGTTCAAAAAACACAAGAAAAGGAATATCTAAATAGATGGTCGAGACAAACGCAGTTCGATTTTCTATCTCTGTGGGGAGGGCTCTGTCCCGGGCGAACGCGTATTGCGCTGTCCACAGCGAAACTGACGGTGCAATGATAAAGCGGCTTGTTGCCAGATACCGGTATTCCGCTCCAGCGAAGGCGGGGAGGGGACTTGGCGCGCTCGCAAGACCTCCCGGCGTTCCGTCGGGATTCATGCCGGGTACTTCCGTGATTCCTGCATCATCGGAATTGTATATCAGATTAAGGCCGCCGAAAAAGCTCCAGGAACTATAGTCGGCGGCTGCGGAAACAAGGGTTCCGCCCAGAAATAAGAGTAGTGTCAGTATCCGTCGCGTCCCCGGCTTCATACTTCCGAGTATACTGCAGGTCTGAACGAAAAACTACCGCGACGCAGGCAGAACGCTCGGCGTCCCGGGTAGCGGAGTTTCGAACAGACCGGTGCGTCCGGTTTCAAAAAAGCGCTGCTCCTCCCAGGCGGCCAGCAGAGTTTTTTCGGTCAGAACAAACCAGGTATATACATACCCTGTAGCGAGTTGGGGCAGTTTGAGCACTCCGATTTTCGCAGAAGAATTGTCGGCTTTATAATAGAAGGTTCCGTCGGCAAACAGCGCTGCGGTTTTGTCGTCGGAAACGAATGCTGTTCCTTCCACTGCTTGTGCCTCCGAAGCTCTGACATACACTTGCGTGGATTTGGCGGAACGGGAATAGACCCTGATCGACAGCCCGGTGGTATCGGGTATCTGGATCAGCAATTCCTTGAGCTGATCGGGCGCGTTCTTCCAACCGAACGGGGCAACGGATCGCTGATATGCGTCGGAGCTGATTCTGCGCACGCCGGAAAGGTCGTAGGTCCCGGTTTCCGGATTGCGCAACGGGAAAGAGGGAAATTCCAGATAGGTGAAATCGACCTTGCCGCCGGTTTCGTTTTTGAATGATGCATACCAGACGGAACCGATTCTGTCCAGCGCGACGCACTGGGCGCTTTCGCCAAGTCCCAGATCGCGAGCATTCAGTCCCGCCGCAAAGGATTGTTTCGATTCGTCATACAACGCAAGACAGGGACCTGAACCGGAGGAAGCCGAATCGGAGAAAAAACTGTTGCGGTACATTCGTACCGCTGCGCCGTAGTCGGTACGGTACAGGCCGCCTGCTGTTGCGGAGGCGAACAGACTGTCCGATTTCAGGGCGAATGCAGATGATCCCGGCGCCGCGGTCAAAAGTCCGAGTCTGTTGATCAGGAGGCTCGGCGCATTGCTGATAATTGCGGCATCTGCAACCCGGACAGCCTCGGTCCAGGGTTTAAAGGTTCGTGCGGGAATGTCCGACGGGTTTGCGGCAGAGTGAATCCCGCTGTCGGAAAAGTAGTACCATCCCGAGCTTTTCTGTTCGGTTTTAGCTTCCGGTGCCGTGTCGGCGGTTCCGGTTCCGGGAGCAGAGCGGCCAGTACACCCGGACGAGAGCACGGCGCAGGCAATCGCTGTTAGCAGTAGTATTCGTTTCATAGTGTACTGACAATATCGGTTGATCGCGGGCGGGACAATAGGGTGCACCGTGAAAAACCCGGTTAGTTTTCTTCGGTGCCCATGGGTGTGCGCAGGAATGGGGAGAAAAACAGCAGCTCCGCATGGCTGTTTCCGACGCAGACATACAGCACACCGTGTGCTCCGATGAATACGTTCGTTCCGGCTGGAAGCTCAACGGCTATCTCCCGGGACTGATCTGACCCCGGAATGGTAAGGCTTTCTGCCAGCGGATTGGCCGGGAAAAAACAATCGCCGAGTGCTTGTTCCGGAATGGGGATGAGAAAATCCTCAAGACGAGCACGGACGATTGAGGTTTTGAAAGCTGCACAGTCTGATGCTCTGAAAGTTCCGTCAAGAATTTCCGCAGCACAGGAGTCGATATCGATGAATGCCGGTTGTTTTGACTCGCGAATTCGATTTTCCAGACGAAACCAGTTGAAGTGAGAGGCAATCGATTGCCCGTCTTTAAAACCTCCCCTGGCATTCCTGAGCATCCGTTCCGCAATAAGCGCGGTTGTCCCTGCCGTATAGGTCAAGTCCAGGACGGTTCCAGTAAAGCCTTCTTCCGCATGAGCCGGGTAAACGGCACCGACGGGTGCAAGCTGCGGTGTGGTCAAAAGCATCCCGGATTGTTCCGGCTCTGCGAGAATTGGCGTAAAAGACTCGGCTTCGAGTTCGATATGCACCGTTCCCGGGCAGTGTTCAAGGACCTGACAGTTCCCATCCCGGTCGTACCAGCGGATCGTCCAGACCGGATCACCGGTGCCTGCAAGTATGCGATGCGCCGGCGATGGTTCCGGGAGGAGAATGCAGACCGCTACCTTGTGTCCGATAGAAGCGGCCTGCCAGCTGCATCCGGCGATGAGTGCGACTGCAACCGTTATGGCGATACAGAGTGCACCGGCCTCTCTTTTGCCCTGTGCGTGCAGCGAGTTTTTGTTATTTTTCCCCGTCTTGTGCATAATACAGTTATACCTGTGCATGACAGGGTTATATGCACTGAACAGGACGTTTGGCTGCTTTCCCCGGCTGGTTTCGATCCGTTTGACAGGCTGACTGATGGTGGTATACTGGAAATAGACAGGAGGCGTCCAATGAAAGCTCTCTTTATCGGCGGAACAGGCACTATCAGTTCGGGAATATCAAAACTTGCTCTCAGCCTCGGCTGGGAATTGACGATGATCAATCGGGGCAACCGGCCGGATCGTCAACTGCCGGGCGTCGAGATCATCAACGGCGATATCAACGGCGAAGAGGAATCGATTGCGCAAAAAATCGCCGACATGAGTTTCGACGTTGTGGTGGATTTTATCGCCTTCGTTCCCGGCCAGCTCGAACGGGACTACAGGCTCTTTGCCGGAAAAACGAAGCAGTTCATATTCATCAGTTCCGCCTCCGCCTACCAGAAACCCCTGTCCTATTACCGAATCACCGAATCGACCCCGCTGGCGAATCCTTTGTGGGAGTACTCGCGGAACAAGATCGCCTGCGAGGAATATCTGATGGCACGCTATCGCGAAACCGGCTTTCCCATCACGATCATCCGCCCGAGCCATACGTACGACGACCGGTATCTGCCAGTGGCCGTACACGGCAAAAAAGGAAGCTGGCAGGTGGTTGACCGGATGCTCAGGAACAAGCCGGTGCTCGTACCCGGCGACGGACTGACCCTGTGGACACTGACGCATTCCGACGATTTCGCGAAAGCCTTCTGCGGCGTCATGGGCAACCCTGCTGCGATCGGCGAAACCTTCCAGATAACGAGCGACGAGTCGCTCACCTGGAACCAGATTTACGACGCGATCGGAAACGCCCTTGGCGTCCAGGTGCAGAAATACCACGTGACGACCGACTTCCTGTCGTATTGCGATCCCGAACTGACCGGCACGCTAGCAGGCGACAAGTCCAATACGGTCGTCTTCGACAATTCGAAAATCAAGCGCCTGGTACCGTCCTACCGCGCCGACATCCGCTTCGACGAAGGCTCCCGCCGCTGCGTGCGGTATCTGCTGGACCATCCGGCGATGCAGGCGCAGGACCACGATTTCGATCTCTTCTGCGACCGGGTGATCGCAGTGCAGGAGTCGGCCAAAGGCGCCTACTTCGCCAGCATTACGCGATAAACACCTTCGGCGCCCGACCGTAATCAGGGCGCCGACGTGCAAGCCGGGCTTAGTCCGCGGGAACGAGGACCCGGAGTGTGCGCGCGGGAATCTGTACCGCAAGCGAGCCGTGTTCGGACGTGAAGCCCGCGGAGCGGTCGAGCGCGTCGACGAAGCGCCTTCCGTGCCTCAAGGACTCCGCCCTGATCGAGACGTTGGCTGTAGAATCGTCCGCGTTTGCAACGACTGCCGCGTACGATTGAGCGTTAGGTGTCTTTTCCCCTTTGAAAATTCTTTCGAAAGCAAGAAGCGTGGATGAGACGTGGAGCTGGCGGTATTCTCCGTCGCGCAGGGCTGCGTTTGATTTTCGGAGCGCAGAGAGTGCTCTGATGGTGTTTTCGAGGTGGAGGGCGCTGATTTCCGGTTTGAGGTGCGGGGGGAGCCGTGCGTATTTTCCCTGTTCGGCGGTTTCGGCGATGGCGGGGCGCAAGTCTGCGTCGCTTCCCGGCTGTTTGGCGCCCCTGATGCCCCATTCGCTTCCATAATATACGGAGGGGATGCCGGGGACGGTGAAGAGCAGGCTGTACAG
>Ga0116149_1003129_pt1 | contig 17416 bp, 13 predicted proteins | sample AD_UKC057_MetaG_FD_89787 | JGI IMG/M metagenome (GOLD analysis project Ga0116149, IMG submission 89787) | Active sludge microbial communities of municipal wastewater-treating anaerobic digesters from USA - AD_UKC057_MetaG | ecosystem: Engineered > Bioreactor > Anaerobic > Digestate | place: USA... | reverse complement strand
GGCGTTTATTTTTAAAGAAACATGGTCATGATTTTCGAGTATGAGAGGAATACGATTGCTTATCAGCCGACTATTATTCATCGTCATTGCGAGGCACGAAGCAATCTGGTTTACACCAAGTCCGTTTAGTGATGAGATTGCTTCGTTCCTCGCAATGACGGGGTAAAGATTGCTTTTTTCTTATGCCTCAAAGTTTCAACATGTTACAGGATGCGTTTCTTAGGAGGCACGAAGCAATCTGGTTTACAGCAAGTCCGTTTTGTGATGAGATTGCTTCGTACCTCGCAATGACGGAATGCTTTTCGCTCGTTCCCAAGTTGCACTTGGGAACGCACTTGGGCGCGAAATTCTATTTCGCGAACGCCAGGGTATGGACTCCGAATCAACGTACACATCACAAAGGTGCGAAGTGCAACTTCGCTTGCAACTGCGTTACGAAATACAATTTCGTAACGAGCCCAGCCGGGCAATTGGCCGGTACAACTCGTTCCCAAGTTGAACGTGGGAACGCAATAGTTCGCGAAGTTCTACTTCGCAATAATGGAACACTACATCAATCTAATGAAGGAAACCTGAAATGAGTTCACTCCTACAGCGCGTCAGGTCTTGGCGGCATGGCCTCAAGTTCGCCAAAAAAGGGAAACACTGCCGGTTCCAGGGCCGGGAACTCGAAATTGACGGTCACGTCGAGGTGGGCAACCACTGCCGCTTCCGCGACCATGTCATCCTGCGCACCCACGGCAACGGAAAGATCATTTTCGCGAACCATTCCGGCTGCAGCTATTTCTGTTATATCGAGGCCGAAGAACTCGTCCAGATCGGCAGCAACACCGCCATCACCGAATTCTGCGTCATACGCGACACAAACCACATGATCTACGGCACGGACCACCATTGGGTGCTTACGCCCCACATCACCAAGCCCATCATCATCGGCGACAACGCCTTTGTCGGCAGCCGCACGTACATCCACCCCGGCGTCACCATCGGCGACGGCGCCATCATCGGCGTCGGCAGCGTGCTGATTGAGGACACCCAGGTCGGCCCCTACGAAATCTGGGCCGGCATGCCCGCCAAAAAAATCGCCCACCGCACCCAGGACGTCCCCCCCCACAAACTCAAAGAAGCCCAGGAACGTATCGCGCAGGAAGGACTACGACAGTTCCGGTATGAGGACTTGTAAGGTGAGTCGTGAATATCAACCACCCGAGACCCAAACCCCTAATCCACCCTGTAACCTAAATCCGCTCATAAGGAATGGCGAGAACGTATAAGCGGCATCCTGTCGCTTCCATCGTGACTGCGGCCCGCATGTCCGTCTTGATGCAAAGCGGCAGGATGCCGCTTCTACGTTCTTTGTCCATATTGGCTTTACGCCAACAGCTCGGTTTCTTGCGTGCGGATTTGGGTGTAAGTTGTCGTCTTGAATTCGTAATTCCCGATTTCTGCCCGTCTCCAGTTGTATCAGTCTTATACCTCCCGCCGTGCCGAGGACTCCAGGCCAAAGTGCGGTTCATACGGTTGCATGGTGCAAAAATCTTATGGTACCCTGAAACAGTATAGGAAAATCCTTCGCTGATTTCGGCTTGTGGGATGAGCGGATGCCGGTTGGTTGAGAGGCCTGTGTAACGGTTTCTCCTGGCGTGTTGGTTGCATTACAGGTCTTGTGCCTGTTTGGGTGGCGGTACCGACGGCATGGGGTGCAGGCGGGGGCGGTGCCCCTTTCGTGCTTGCACTTTTTTTTTGCGTAACCGGCCAATAGCAACAGGCCTTAAAATCTTTTCCCGGCCGTTACGGCAAAGACCGATAAGGAATCTACAATGAAACACGTTTCACTATCCTTGACCGCGTTTCGCCTGCCGCGTGCTTGCCCGGGAATGCGCTGGGCCGGCCTGGTGTCCGCGCATCGGCACATCGGGGGAGGGCTGTTGCTCCTTTTCTTGTGCGCTGCGTTTTCAGCGGCAACCGGACAGGAACCGGCAGCGCCAGCCGATACCACCGCAGAGGGCGCGGCCATAGCCGAAGAGGGGCAGCCCACGGGCCGGATACAAGCCGTCCAGGACGAATTGGCCACTTTGCCGGAAGCGCCTGAAGTAGGTTCGCCCGAGGCGCAGCGCAAAGCGACATTGCAGAAACTCTTGGGCCTGCTGCAACAGTACGAAACGGATACCGCCGCATTGGCGGTCCTGCAGACAAAGCAACCGGGCATCGAGGAGCGGGCGGCGCAGGCCGCGGCGGCGCTGGAAGAACTCAAGGAGGCGCCGGAACCCGCCACTCCCACGGAACCGACGAAGGAGGGGCTGGAGGCGTTGCGTCAGGAGGCGAAGGGGGAACGGGAAAAGGCGCAGGCCCTGCAGAAAGAGATCGTGGACACGCGGCAACGGCAGGAAACTTCCTTCGATCGGTTGTCCCAGGCGCGTAGCACGCTCGATGAAGCGGTAAAGGCCATCGCCCGCTTTACAGAAGAAGCGGCCAAGGCGCAGGATCCCAAGGACAAAGCCCTGTTCACTCTGAGTGCGGAAGCGGCGGAAATCGAAAAGCAACTCGCCGAGATGGCCATTAAGATGATAGAGGCCCAGGCGGACCTCGACGCGAAACTGGAACCGGTGCTGCAGCAGGAAGCGGATGCCGCCGAGATGCGCGCCACCCGCCTGGAACAGGAACTCGTCTTTTACGAAGAGTCCCTGAAAGACCAGCTGGCAGATGAGCAGCGGCAACTGGACCAGGACCTAGCGGACAAGGAGAAAACGGCGGCGGAAGCCACCACGCCTTCGGAAATTTTCCTCGCCACGGCGGAAGCGGGACTTGCCGCCAGCCGCAAAAGCAACGCGGAACTTCAAACGGCACTCATCGCCCTGGGCAAAGACATAGGCGAACAGGACAAACGGTTAAGCGCGGAAAAAGCGGAATTGGAAAGTCTGCGGGTGCTGTTATCGAATCCCGATGTGGGGACGATGGCCCGGGAGCGTATCCGCGAGACCATGGCTATCCTGAAATTGCGTCGCAGAACACTCGGCCATTCCCTGAACCAGGAGGATGTGGACGACATCTCCCACTACCGTTCGCGACGCTATGAGATAGAAAATCTTCTGTTTGAATTCACCGAGAAACAGGAGATGGCCGTCCCCGCTTTGGCTGAAGCACTTCCGGAGCAGGACCGTGCCGCGTTCACCGGGACAACGCGGGAGATACTTGGCGAATGGCGGGCGGCGTTGCGGGAGGAAAGAACCGCCTTGACCGAGGCGATATCGCTGAGTCAGAAGATGCAGGATATGAGCATGGAGCGGCTGAAAACCCTGAACGAAGCGGAACAGTTCGTGCGCGCCCGGGCCCTCTGGATTCGCGACGCGCAGCCGATCCGCACGGCCTTTCTGGGTAATGTCGGCAGGGAACTCCTGAAAGTATCCCAGTTGGCGCATAAGGCGGTGGCCACCGATGCCCTGCCGTTCTTCCTGCAGCTTGCCCGGTACCCGTCAACGATCTTTTTTATTGCGCTGGTGGTGCTTGTCTTTCCGCTTATCCTGCTGTATTTGAAGCGCAAAACAGGACAATTCCTGGCCCAGTCCTCCATAGAATCGGAACGGGTCACGGGAACGCTCAAGGAGCAGATGCGCCGCGGCAGTGTGGCACTGCTGAATGCCGTGCTGGTCCCCGCCTATTTTCTTGTTGCGGCCTATGCGGTTTTGCTGCTGGACCTTCCCGACGACCTGCGCGTACCGTTCTCCACCTTCTGCGTGCATGGAGCGTACTGCATTCTGGCCTGGTCGCTGGTCAGCCGCATCTTAAACAAAAAGGGCATATTCGGCGCATACGGGGAACAGTACGGTAGCGGGATCTGCGCCCTGCGAAGGTCCTTGCGGTTGATTATTTTGACCTATATACTTTGCCTGCTTCCCGCCGTGCTCCTGACGCGGCCGCCCGCGGAGTTGGAAGTGCTGCCGCGCATCCTTCGCCTGGTCTTCATGGGCATCGCGGCGGTTACCCTGGCGTGGTTGTTGCGTCCCCATTCGCATCTCACGGCCAGCGCAGTAAACCTGCTGCAAGGCCCCCTGGTACGCAGGCTCTGGTCACTGGCCTCCATTGCGATGCCGTTGCTGCTGGCAAGCGCGTTTGCGCTTGATGCCATGGGGTTTCGCTATGCCTCTCAAACCATCGCCGTCAATTTGGGAATCTCCCTGCTTATAGTATCCTTCTTTGCCATTGCCTATCTGGGCGTCCGCCAGGCACTGCCCCTGCTTTCACCGCCGCCGGATACGGCCGACGAAGTGGCGTTCTGGTTCAAGGCGCGCCAGCACCTGGGCACGGTGACCCGCCTCGTCAATACCGTGTTTCTGATCCTGGTGCTGGTGGCCCTGTCCCTGGTATGGGGCATCGATGAGCAGGCGCTGGGCACCCTCGAAGAGATTCACCTTTACAGCCTGCGCGGTGTCGGTGATGAAATAGAGTTCGTGACGGGCGCGGACATCGTCTGGTTCGCGGTGTACCTCCTGGTCATGACCTGGCTGTTGCGGTACCTGCCCGGTATCTATGACTTCGCCATTTTCCCGCGGCTCCGGCTCGATGAAGGGGCCAAGTATGCCATCCTCACCATTTCCCGGTACGGTATCTTTATCGTCGGCATTGTCCTGGCCCTTTCGCAAATCCACCTTGATCTCAGCCGGCTGGGCTGGCTCATTGCGGCGATCGGCGTAGGCCTTGGGTTCGGCCTCCAGGAAATCGTATCCAACTTCTTCAGCGGGCTTATCCTGCTGGTGGAGCGTCCCATCCGCATTCACGATGTGGTCACCATCGGCGACACTACAGGCGAAGTGCGCCGCATCAACATCCGTGCAACCACCATTAGAAATTGGGACCGCCAGGAGGTTGTACTGCCGAACCGGGATCTCATCACCCGCGCCGTTACCAATTGGACCCGCGGCGACACGGTTAACCGCCTTGTGGTCGAGATTGGTGTCGCGTACGGTTCCGATGTGCAGCTGGTCACGGACACCCTGTATAAAATCGCGGAAGAAGACCCCGATGTTCTTAACGAACCCGAGTCCGTGGTCACCTTTGAAAATCACGGGGACAGCGCGCTCTTGTTTGTGTTACGCGTCTTCCTGCCTTCCCCGTCGGTGCGACTGGCAACCCTGAACCGGCTGAACGTAAGAATAAACAAAGAATTCAACGCTTTGGGAATCGAGATTCCCTTCCCGCAACACGACATTCATATCCGTTCGAATGCCACCACACCGCAAGAACCCGGGCCGCCGTCTTCATGAAACCGTACAACCCGGGCCATGCCATACTTTACGAAGCATTGGAACCGTAACGTGGATGTGTTTGTAACGCAGGCACTACCCGCAACCCAGAAAGAAAATATTCAGAGTAGGTTGTTCACACTTTAGTGTGCGTGTTAACACAAGTACCTTGAATAACATAGCACGCTAAAGCGCGCGCAACGTACTTCACTTCTTGTTTTTGTTGATAGAAACTTTTTCATAAGGCACTAAGGCGGGGATACCGGGGGTGAACACTCTGTCATGCCAAAAACCGCAGTAAGCGCTTGGCGCGTTAAGGCCCCATTCCTTTCACGCGATATGCCTCAAACTCCGGGGTGGAGAATTCTTTGAACGTGTTTGAATCCGCATCATGCACCAGCAGCAGGACCGCGATGCCCTGTTTTTGGGCAAACTCCAATGCTTTCTCCGGGCCGAGCGCCATGAGCGCCGTGGCGTAGCCGTCCGCCCAGGTGCAGGAGGCGTGGATGACCGAGGCGGACGCAAGGGCATGCTGCACGGGATAGCCGGTATGGGGATCTATGGTGTGGGAGATTAAACGGCCGTCCAGTTCATACATATTTCTGTAATCGCCCGAGGTAGCCAGCGCGCCCTGTTCCATACTGACGGCGGTATGAAGTTCCCGGACGCCCTGTTTCGGCGCCTCGATGCCCAGGGTCCAGGCCTCGCCACGGGGGTTCTTACCGGCCACACGGATTTCGCCGCCCACTTCGATCATGCAGCGGGTGATGCCCGCTTGTTCGAAGGCATCCGCCACGGCGTCCACGGCATAGCCCTTGGCGACGGCGGACAGGTCGCAGTAGACATCCGGGGTCGCCTTGGAAATGGCAGGACCGGGATGCAGGGTAATTTTACCGTAGCCGGTGCGTTGGAGCAACGCGTTTATGGTGGTTTCATTCGGCGAATTCTTGAACGCATCGGGACCGAATCCCCAGGCATTGACCAACGGGCCAACCGTCACATCAAAGGCGCCCCCGCTCTGTGCCGCAATCTCCTGGGCGATTTCGAATACCTTATAGGTCTCTTCGCTTACGGGGAACGGGGCGGGTTGATCGTGGCGGTTGAAACGGCTGAGTTCCGAGTCTTCCCGGTAGGTGGACATAAGCCGGTTGATCCGGTCCAGGGTTTCATCCGCCAGCTGTTTTGCCCGGGCTTCGGTCAGGCCCGGCGGTGGCGCCGCGACGGTGATGGTATAGAACGTGCCCAGCGCCTCGCCATGCACCGTGAAGGACGCCGGATGGTTGTCACAGCCACTCAGAATGAGCATGCCGCACAAAAGCGCGCCGACGTACACGTGACCACAAGAGCGCGCCTTACGCAGTATAACCCGGGCGAATACGGATGAAACACAAGCCGCTGTCTTCTCCGTATAAGACACGGCGCTATAGGTCATATAGGTCATAAAGGTCCCATAAAAAGCATGGTGCTGGTTCGCTATTTATTATAGTCCAATCGGCTTCTTCCAAGAGAAAACCGCACCTCGCGAAACCAGTCATGCGGGGTGCGGTTGAAGGTCGTCCGTACAGGGCATCATCCGAAATCATCGAACATGATCATATCTTCCTCGACACCAAGATTCGTCAGCATCTTGGTGCAGGCGGAAAGCATCATGGGCGGGCCACAGAGGTAGTATTCAACTTCCTCCGGTTCCGGATGTTTGCTCAGGTATTCGTCATACAGCACCTGGTGGATGAATCCGGTCAGGCCCGTCCAGTTATCTTCAGGCTGCGGTTCGGAGAGGGCCGTATACCACGTGAAGTTCGGGTTCTCGGCCGCGATGCTGTCGAAATCCTCCTGGTAGAACATCTCGCGCAGGCTGCGCGCGCCGTACCAGAATGTGGCCTTCCGTGAGGTCTTAATGCGCCGGAACTGGTCGAAGATGTGGGAACGCATGGGCGCCATGCCCGCGCCGCCGCCGATGAAACACATCTCCCGGTTCGTTTCCTTGGCAAAGAATTCGCCGTAGGGTCCCGAAATGGTGACTTTGTCGCCGGGCTTGAGATTGAAAATAAAAGAGGACATGATGCCGGGCGGAATGCCGTTGGAGCCCGGAGGCGGCGTGGCAATGCGCACGTTTAGCATGATGATGCCAAATTCTTCGGGATAGTTGGCCATGGAATAGGCCCGCGTCACCGTCTCGTCCACTTTTGACGCATATTGCCAGATATTGAAGCGGTCCCACGCGTCGCGGTATTCCTCCTCGATGTCAAAATCCTTATACTGTAGCGTGTGGGGCGGGCATTCAATTTGGATATAGCCGCCGGCACGGAACGGCACAGACTCACCTGCAGGCAGTTCCAGCACCAGTTCCTTGATAAAGGTGGCGACGTTGTGATTGGACCGGACCGTGCACTGCCATTTGCGGACATCGAAGATTTCCGGCGGAATTTCAATCTTCATGTCATTTTTGACTTTGACCTGGCAGGCGAGGCGCAGGTGTTCGTGGGCCTGGCGCCGGTTGATATGGGCCTCTTCGGTCGGTAACAGGGAGCCGCCGCCCTCAAACACTTTCACCTTGCACACGCCGCAGCTGCCCTTGCCGCCGCATGCGGACGGCACAAAGATTTTATTGGCGGCAAGCGTGTTGAGCAGGGTGCTGCCCGCCGGCGTAACAAGGGCTTTTGATTCATCGTCATTGATGAGAATCTTGACGTTGCCCGACGCCACCAGTTTCCATTTTGCCGCCAGCAACACCCCCACCAGAGACAGTACGACAAAACAGAACATGATCACGCCCATGACAATGGTAACCAGACCGCCCATGAAGGAAGTCTCCTCTATTGGTTATAACTGAATGCCTGAGAAGGACATGAATCCCAGGGCCATAAGTCCCGTCAACATGAAGGCGATGCCCAGCCCGCGCAGCGCCGGGGGCACCTGGCTGTATTTCATGCGCTCGCGAATGCCGGCCATGCAGACGATTGCCAGGCTCCAGCCCACGGCGGCGCCAACGCCGTACACCACGCTTTCCCCGAAGTCATAGCGGCGTTCCACCATGAACAAGGCCGCAGCAAGAATGGCACAGTTTACAGCGATAAGCGGCAGGAAGATGCCCAGCGCCGCGTACAGCCACGGCACATAGCGATCGAGGGTCATCTCGAGAATCTGCACGATGGCCGCGATAACGCCGATGAAGCTCAAGAAATATAAAAAAGAGATGTCTACTTTCGCCAGCGAGGGATGTATCCACGCCATGGCGCCCGGGGCCATCAGGTAGGTATAGACCAGGTTGCAGATGGGCGTGGTGATCGCCATTACGGTGATTACGGCGACGCTGAGCCCTGCCGCATTGGTCACTTTTTTGGAGCAGGCGAGAAACGAGCACATGCCAATGAAAAAAGCCAGGGCCATGTTCTCAATGAATACGGCGCGCACAAACAAACTCAGGTAGTGTTCCATGTCAGTCTTTCTCCTGCTGTTCTGGCTTCCACGCGCGAAGCACCCAGATGAAAATCCCTATCAGGAAGAAGGCGCTGGGCGACAGCAGCATCAGCCCGTTGGGTTCATACCAGCCACCATCGGCGGTACGCTGCAGAATTGCGTACCCGAACAGGGATCCGGAGCCGAAGAGTTCTCGAATAGTGCCCACGACAACCAGAATCAAGCTGTACCCCATGGCATTTCCCACGCCATCCAGGAAACTGAGCCAGGGGCCGTTCTGCATGGCGTAGGCCTCGGCACGGCCCATGACGATGCAATTGGTAATGATGAGCCCCACGAACACGGACAGCTGTTTGCTGATATCGAACACATACGCTTTCAATATCTGGTCCGTGAGGATCACAAAGGAGGCGATGATGGACAACTGCACGATGATGCGTATGCTCGGCGGGATGCTGTTACGGATGGCCGCAACGGCAGCCGAACTGCCTCCCGTAACGAAAGTTACGGCGAGACCCATTACCAGCGCCGTGGAAAGCTTTGAGGTCACCGCCAGGGCGGAACACACCCCCAAGACCTGCAGCGCGATGGGATTGTTGTTGAAGATGGGATCTAGCAGTGCTTCCCGTTGCTTTTTTCCTAATATCATGGTTTATGCCCTCCCGCTTTCCCTGAAGGATTTCAGGAACGGTGCGAATCCGTTTTCTCCAAGCCAGAACTGCAACATATTGGTAACGCCGCGACTGGTCAGCGTGGCGCCGCTGAGCCCGTCTACGGCGTAAGGATTCTGTTCGACAGGCCCTGCAGGCCCCTTAATCACGGCAATTTTTGCGCTCCAATTCTCGTCATAGGCAAGCCTGCCTTGCCACAGCGCTTTCCACTTGGGATTCACCACCTCGCCGCCCAGGCCGGGCGTTTCCGCCTGGTCATAGTAGGTCAGCCCGCGGATGGTGCGCGTGTCCGCGTCCAGCGCCAGGAACCCGTGCATGGTGGACCAAAGTCCTTTGCCCACGATGGGCAGCACGAACATGGTCACCTTGTCGCCTTCCATGATTTCGTAGATCTTGACCTGTTCCTTGATCTCACGGATGCCGGCTTTGTTGGTCGGCGCAGGGAGACTCGGGAGGCTTTCTTCGTCAAAGGTATCCGCGTTCACTTCTTCAAGAACCTTGCCCGTGGACAATTCAATTATCCGCGGCCGTACATTCTTGAACAGTTCCTCGACCCGGGCGCGATTTACCTTCTCGCCGGGCTGCACCAGCCATGCCGCCTGCAACACGCTCTTTTGCTTATCCAGCACCTTGTTGATTTCCTGCCGCTCACGAAGGCCTACGTTTGCCGTGGAGATCATAATCGAGCAAACAAAGCAGAGAACAGCGGCAAAGCCGAATATATATTTCATGCTATACTGCACTGCGCGCGACCCTCCTGTTTATGTTTCTTGCCACCACCACGTAATCAATCAACGGGGCCAGAATGTTCATGAACAAAATGGCCAGCATGACGCCTTCAGGGAAGGCGGGATTCACCGTGCGAATCAATGCGGTCATAATACCGATACCGGCGCCATAAACAAACTTGCCGCTTTGCGTGTACGCCCCCGTAACCGGTTCCGTGGCCATGAAGACCATGCCGAACGCGAAGGCGCCGACGACAAAATGCCACTGGAAGGGAAGGTTCATCATTTCGTTCGTTTTGGAGTCCGCGAAATTCAACAGCAGCGTCATGGCAAGGCAGCCGCCGATCATGGCGACCATGACGCGCCATGAAGCGACACCGGTTATGATAAGCAGGGCGGCGCCGATCAGGCAGGCCAGGGTCGAGGTCTCGCCCATAGACCCGGGAATCCAGCCCAGGAACGCGTCCATCCATGTCACCGGTTTGCCATTGACGACCAAGCCATTAATGGCGACCGCGTAAGCGTTTTCAGCCGTTTCGGGATTGGCTTCAGCTACCCGGGCCAACAACGTAGCGCCGCTGAACCCATCCATGGCCTGTTCCGGGCTTACCGCCACCCATACCTTGTCGCCCGAATTCTGCGCAGGATAGGCAAAATACAGGAATGCCCGGGTAACCAGGGCCGGATTGAAAATGTTCATGCCGGTCCCGCCAAAAATTTCCTTGCCTATCACCACACCGAAGGCAGTCGCCAGCGCCACCTGCCACAAGGGAATGGTGGGCGGCAGAATGCACGGAATCAGGAAACCGGTGACGAAAAAGCCTTCGTTCACCTCATGCTTTTTGATCATGGCGACAAATACTTCAATGCCGCCGCCGACAGTAAAAGCAACCACCAGCACCGGAATAAAATACAGGGCGCCATGCACCAGGCAGGCGAAGAGGTTGTTCGGATTGAAGCCGATGCCCAGCGCTCCAATCAGCGCGCCGCGCCAGCCTTCGGGTGTCATGCCGGCGGCCAGGGCGGCGTTCGCCTGGTAGCCGACATTCCATACGCCCACGAACATGCACGGGACCAGGGCAATGACCACGGTGAACATCAGCCGTTTCAGATCGATGGCGTCGCGCACGTGCGGTGCGCCGGAGGTCACCTTGCCCGGCGTGAAGTTGAACGTGTCTATCGCCTCGAAGAGCGGATAAAAAAATTCGAGTTTGCCGCCTTTCTTGAAAAGCGGGGCCTGTTTGTCCATCAGGTTACGGAGGAATTTCATGGGCCGTGTTACCCTTCCTTCTCTATGAGTTCCAGGTTCCTGCGCAGTATGGGGCCAAAATCCGTCTTGCCCGGGTCCACAAAACTGCAGAGGGCAAGGTCTTCTTCATCCAGTTCCAGGCACCCCAGTTTTTCCGCCTGCTCCACATCATCCACGCACAGGGAGCGCAGCAGGTAGGTAGGCTGAATATCCATAGGCATCACCTGTTCATACAAGCCGATGGGCACAATGGCGCGGGGACTGCCGTGTGTGCCCGTGTGCATGCCAAAGAGTTTGGACGGCGTCAGTTTGGACAGGAACAGACGACTGATGGAAAACTTGTTGCCGCCCGGCGCCAGCCAGCCCATGAATTCGCGCTCGCGGCCTTCGCGCAGCACGCAAATCTGATTGTGAAAACGCCCCAGATACCCCAGCACCTCTCCCGCAGCCTGTCGGCCGTTGAAGACGGACCCGGAAATGATCCGGTTTTCGCCGTCTTCAAGTTCGCCCGCGACAAGTTCCCCGATGGAAGCGCCAAGACGGGTGCGCAAGAGGCGCGGTTTCTTTACCATCGGCCCGCCCAGGCTGATGATGCGGGTCACGTCAAGCTTCCCGGTCAGGAAAAGTTCGCCGACGGAAAGCAGATCCTGCAGGCCGATGTGCCAGACCGTTTTGGCGCCGCCGACCGGGTCGAGCAGGTGGATATGCAGGCCGAGATGGTCCCACCGGGGCCGCCGTTCCGTAATGCGCAGGCCGATAGGATCCAAGGTGTGAATATGCACGCCTACCGTACCGCTGGGGTGGGGACCGGAAAAGGTCTCCACCTGCAGATTGGGCGCGGAAACCGTGGGTGCCAGTTTGTCCTTCGCGCTCTTGCAGAAAAAGATGGTGCCCGGAGTCAGTTTCGTCATCGCCAGGACTCCGGCGTCAAGCGCAGCCTGCCTGCCGTCCACAAGCGCGTCCATATCGGGCGCGAGGGGATTACTGTCGCAGGCGGTGATAAAAATCGAGTTGGGAACGCCTTCGGGGTGCGGCACATGACTCAAGGGACGCGTGCGCAAGGACACCCAAAGCCCCGATTCCACCAGCAGGTCACGCACTTGCTCGCGGGACAGCGAATCTACCGGGGAACCCGTGTAGGCTGAAAAGAGTTGGAAGTCCTCCGCGGTCGGAGAACCGGACGCTTCACTTTCCGTGAGGTCGATGACCACGGACTGCAGGGCGCGCCGTTCACCGCGGTGGACGGCACGTACCGTGCCGGCTCCCGGGGCCGTGAACAGCGCGCCCGCAGCCTTCTTGTCCTCGAAGAGCGCTTGCCCGCGTTTGACCACATCGCCGGGTTGCACCAGCATGCGGGGTTTGAGTCCCACATGATCCAGCGCCATCACGGCGACACAGTTTGCCTGTTTTGGAGATACCACTTGCTGGGGCTCGCCCGCAATCGGGAGATTAAGCCCCTTTCGGATTTGGTGATTGCCCATGGCGTATATCCATCATCTCCCACATCTTATTGAAAAGCATCAGATTATCTATCAGGAATGGCGTATTGATACCTGCGCTTACTGCGGTATATACCCAAACCGGCCTTGATACCGTTTATATAACTACCGGTAATTATACCATCGGAAAAGCGTAACTGCAAATTCATCTACCCTCTGGATTCCATCAGGACGCCATCAGTTCCGCCCGGGGTTTCTCACTCCGGAAAGGAACGGCTAAGCCCTGGCAATCAGCAGGAAGGCATCCTCCCGGTCCTCAAGGGATTCAAGCACCAGCCCGGCACGGCGCACCATCGTTCTGAAAGTACCGTCATCCGGAAGTTCATGGCCGCCCACAATGCCGCCCACGCTGCGATGCAGGGCGTTGATCGCCTCGCGGCTTTCCGAATGGCATATGACCAGTCGACCGCCGGGACAGAGCAGCCCGGCCATGACGTCGCAGGCGCCCCGCTGGTCCTCAAAATGGGGAAAGCAGCTGTTGCAGAATACCCAGTCGAAAACGCCCTTCCGGAAAGGTGACAGGGTGATATCCGCCTCCAGGAGAAGCGATGCGGGCCGAGGCATCACGCCGGCAATGCGTGTACTCGTTTTCAGCAACATGGCATGGGACAAATCGACAGATGCGATACACCCGGTTTCCCCAACCCGTTTCGCCAGCATGGGGAACAGGATGCCCGTGCCGCATCCCACGTCGAGTACGCGCTCCCCGGCCGCAATGGGAAGCCGCCGCAGGATCCTTTCCAGGCGCTCTCCATGCCGTGGGCTGACGGTGGCATCCCAATGACCGGCCAGCTGGTCGAAAAAAGCCCTTATTGCGGGAATGTTGTTTTGGAGCGGTTGCGCCATAGGGAAGGCTTTCTTTTCGGTGACAACAAACAGGCTATCATAAAAAGCAGCGCCGAGGACAATATAATAACCGCCCCGGCGGGGGCATTGAACACGAACGACAAAAACAGTCCCAGCCAGCAGGAGGCCACGCCGAAACCGGCGGCCAGCAACAGCAGGAGTTTAAAATTATAGGTGAGCTGATACGCCGCCGCCGCGGGGTTAATCACCAGGCTGTACACCAGCAGGCCGCCGATGCTGGGCAGCGACACCGCGATAGCCACGCCTGTGGCCGATAGCATGCCGTAGAAGTACAGGCTGGCCGGAATGCCTGCGGCGGCGGCGATGGCGCGATGGCAAGCCACCACGTGTATCTGGCGGAAGAATAACAGGAGCAACAGTACCAGCAACGCCAGTATCCCGGCAAGCACGAAAATATCCTGCCGCGAAACGGTCAGGATGGCGCCCCAGAAGAGGCTGAGCGCTTCGGGCCTGCCGCCGGGCATGATGCCCATAATCAAGAAGGCGATGCCAAGCATGACGGAGAACAGGATGCCGATGGAGGTGTCCGGACTGAAGGCGCCGCGATCGGACAAGGGTCCGATGACGGCGGCCGCGCCCAGGCTGAACAGGATGGCCCCGGCCATCGGGTTGAAGTCAAGCAACAACCCGAAGAGCGCCCCTGCGAACGCGGCATGGGCAATGCAAATCCCGAGGAAGGAGGCCTGCATGGTAACGAGAAACACGCCGACCACCCCGCATAAGGCGCCGCCAAAAAAACCCGCCATCACGGCGTTTTGAAGATATTCATACTGCATCAGGGACACCATGGTTCAAGGTCTCCGTCCGGAAGCGGCTTCCCCATCCGGCGCGGCATCCGTTGTAATGCGTCCGCGCTGCATGCGAATAACCCGCATGCACGAGGCCGGCAACGAATCCAGGTCGTGGGTCACCCACAGCACGGTAAGCCCCCTTTCGCGGTTCAGTTCATCAATGACGCTGCAAATATCCGCGCGGGTGTGATCGTCCAAGGAGGCGGTGGGCTCGTCCAGCAGCAGGATATCCGGTTCCTGCACCAGCGCCCGCGCTATCATGACACGGCGCTGCTCCCCGCCGGAAAGATGGCCCAGCGGCCTGGCTGCCAGCGGCCGCAGCCCGAGGCGGTCCAGCGTGGCATTGACCGCAGCGTGGGCGGCCTCGGAGACCCTGCGCCGCCAACCCAGCCGACCATATACCCCCGTCATTACCGATTCACGCACCGTGATGGGCATGCGCGGGTCGAACGCCCCGACTTGGGCAACATAGCCGATGCGGCGGCGCACTTCCAGAACCGTCCGCCCTGCGGGCGCCAGGCCGAAAACCCGAATGCTTCCCGCCAGGAGCGGGGTCAATCCATTTATCGCGGTAAGCAAGGTGGTCTTTCCCGCGCCGTTGGGTCCACGCAGAACAAGGCTCTCCCCCGCGCGCACCTGTAGCGACACCCCGTCGAGGGCGGCTGACCCGTTATACGAAACATAAGCCTCCTGCAGGTTTATGATGACATCATTCATGGCACGGGCGCCTCCACGGTCGCCTTGCGCAAGCGCCGGATATTCTCTTCGAACGCGGCCTGCCAGGTGGGTGTGTCCGGAAACCCGCCGGGGAAATTGGACAGCACCACGTACGCCGCGCCGATATCGCCCGCCAAGGTCATGCTCATGGCCAGCCCCCCGCTCTGCAGGTTATCCACGACGAGGCCGACAGGATGTTCCTGCCCCTTTTTCACCATAGCCTCCGCGTCCGCCACGCTCCAATCCTCGGGGCGATTAAAAGTCCCTACGACCGCGTATCCCGCCCATTTCAGGAACGGCGCCTGCATCTCATGGCAGAACACGGTGATCCCGGCCGCGGTTTCAGGGGGTAATGCCTCGCGCGCCGCCGCACCCGCCGCCTCGATGGACGCAACCCGCACTGCAGCCCGTTCCCGGAAAAGAGATGCCGATTGGGGGGCATATTCGGCCAGGATGTCCCTGGTCTTTTCCACCGCTTCTTTTTGTACCTCGGGAACCATCCAATTCCCCGTCACGTCAATAATACGCCGCTTATTTTCGGGGACTTGTGCCGCTTCCAGTGTCCGGCGGATGTTCGCGAGGTTCAATTGCCAGCCATGCAGCAGCACCAGTTCGGCCTGTTGCAGCTGCGTAATGTCATGGGGTTTCATATCGAACTGACTCGGACAGGAGGTGCTGGGAAGCAGCGTATACGCTTCCACCTTTAAATCAGATATGTCTTTTACAATATCCGTTATAAGCGTTGTTCCCGCGATGATTTCCGCGCCCGCAATCGGTGAGTGTTTTTCGCTGCACCCCGACAGCGCCACTATCACAAGGAGGCCGTACAATAAGTACCGCAAATCTCCAGTATGTTTTCTTAAGAATGTCATGGATACTCATTTTTCAGTTGTGAAGGATGACTGCACCTGGTGTTCCGCTATTTACATCCCCCGGCGCTTCGCGCCCTCCCCTTCGAAGGGGGATTTTAAAGAATGTATCCCGGTCAGTTTAAAACAAGATTAGGTTTTGTTGACGGCCCGGTTTCCTTTGGCGGATATGGACACCCGGTAACATTACAATGACTTCAATAGGTCCCCCTCGAAGGGGGTGGCGCGAAGCGCCGGGGGATGTTCTTATGCGATTTATCCTGCCTCTGCGTTTTTTAAGCCCTTTCCACAACGTTGTCGCTAATATAACCCAAAATGCCCGTTCTCACGCAATAGATTCGGGTCGTTCAGAATCGGGAATTGCTCCGGGAACAGCACGAATTCCACATGCCCGTCCATATAAAGCACATTACAGCCGCCCGGAATATGGTTAAACACAATCTCACCCGCCGTGGCGTCGCGAAAAGAACCGAAGGTATCCCACATCACCGGGATGGTACTCTGGGCCTGAATACTGGTGGTCGTCACATTCACGTCGGTAATAAAAAAACGTTCGGCGCCTTCGCGCAGGCGCAACACCTTTTCGCCGCCCGCGGCGCCGACGGCGGAAGTGGGCACCATGGTCGGCCACCCTGTGGTGGTTATCGTCAGGTCTTGTGTGAAGTCTTTCTGCCGTACCGGCGCGGCAAGTCCCGCAATGGAAAGTACTTCAAGAAAGGGCAGCGCGCCCATCGCGCCCCAGATGCCGTAATATTCTTCAACGTTAGTGGCAGCATATCCCTTATAGGCATAAGAGCGGCCCAGCTGCGCGGAAAGATAATACCGTTCCGAGATGCGGTCACCGGCATCCCGGGCCGCCTCGACCCAGGAATCGAAATCACCGGAATCCGGCAGGCGCGTGGCGACATACGTGCCTTTGCCGTCCGCCTGGCTGTCCGACGGACACTGTCCGATATTCAGGTCGGAGACATATTCGGGGTACACGGTAAACGCGTCCGGCGCGCTGAACAAGGTCATGCCGTTCAGGAAAGCATTGCCAAAAGGCGCGCAGGGAGGCCAAGAGTCCCTTTGCTCATCCGCATACAGTTTAAAAATAGTGCCCCATTGTTTCAGGTTGCTTTTGCACGATTTACGCCGCGCCGCCTCTCTGACCCGGCTCAGCGCCGGCAGCAACAGGGCGGCAAGAATGCCGATGATGGCAATAACCACCAGCAGTTCAATCAGCGTGAATCCATTTTTGCTGCGCATCACCGGTTCTTTCTGTAAAGCGCCTACGCTCATCAGTAATACAAAACACACAAAAAGTATTACATATTGAGCGGGGCGGGTGCAACAGGCATGATCGACAGACCATAAAAGAAAGGG
>Ga0116149_1003127_pt1 | contig 17420 bp, 18 predicted proteins | sample AD_UKC057_MetaG_FD_89787 | JGI IMG/M metagenome (GOLD analysis project Ga0116149, IMG submission 89787) | Active sludge microbial communities of municipal wastewater-treating anaerobic digesters from USA - AD_UKC057_MetaG | ecosystem: Engineered > Bioreactor > Anaerobic > Digestate | place: USA... | reverse complement strand
CCTTCTTTGCATTTAATATGATATTGAAGTTCCATGATACTTATTTTTGGGTAAAACATTTAAAGATTGTTACTTTTGAACGGCCATGAAAGTGAGATGGCTTGGTTCGGCGGGCGAGGTCGGAAGATCTTGCGTTGAAATTAACGTTGATGGAAGGCTTTTCATCCTTGATTGTGGAATAAAACTATCAGGTGAAGGGACCTACCCTGATTTTTCAGATGTAGACATATCAGCTATTGAAGCTGTGATCATTTCTCACGCACACCTAGACCATTCTGGGTATGCACCCTACCTTTATCACATAGGCTACAACGGGCCTATATACTTCACAAAGCCAACATTTGAGCTTGCGCTTTTGCTCCAGAAGGACTATATCAAGGTCCAGTCACTTGAAGGAGTGACACCCCCGTTCTTTAATGAGGACATAAGAAAGGAGATCAATAGAGCAGTAACACTAAACTACGAAGAGAAGGTTTACATAAATGACGATGTTGCACTTACATTCTTTAATGCCGGGCACATACTCGGTTCAGCCCAGGTCTGCCTTGACACGCCTTATGGACGGATAGTATATACTGGAGATATCGGTTCTGATGTAAAGACACTTGACCCGATAAAGAAAAACATACCTGGCGTAGACTACCTGATCATTGAATCGACATACGGTATGAAAAATGACGTACACAGGCCGATGGAAGAGAGGGAGAAAGAGCTAATCAGAGTAATCAAGGAGACCAAGAAGAAGAAAGGTAACGTCTTGATCCCGGTGTTTGCAATAGACAGGGCGCAGAACATAATGATCCTTCTAAAAGAGGCCAGGGAAAGAGGAGAGATATCCCAGCCCATATTCATCGAGGGTATGCTAGTCAAGGCCAACGACATCTACAGCAACTACCCCGACTGGATGAACAAAAAGATGTTCGATATGTTCAAGAAAGAGGATCCATTTAACAATCCGATGTTCAGAGAGGTCTGGAACAGGAAAAAGATAATCCAGATGAGTGAACCTATAATCGTTGTTACAACTTCAGGGATGATGTCTGGAGGTCCTGTAATCGACTACTTCAATTCTTGGGCTAGCGATGAGAGGAACACTTTAGTCCTCGTAGGGTACCAGGTTGAGGATACCTTTGGTAGACAGATCTTAGAGGGCTTGAGGGAGTTCAAGGACGAAGACGGAAAAATGAAAAAAATCAAGGCAAGGGTAGAGTCAATTGAGTTCTCCGCCCATGCTGACCACCCCTCAATAGTAGAGTATGTAAACGCCTTCAGAGTAGCGCCGAAAAAGGTATTCCTAGACCACGGAGAGGGTGAAAAACTTACTGAGCTTTGCACAGAGATATCAAAGATAACTGAATGTGTGATAGCAGAGCCTAAAATATCTTACCAGCTAGGGAAAGAGGAAGCTATTAAGGAAGCAAGGCCACGCCCAGAAGTAGTTTATGAAGAGAAACTGCCCCCCGTAGAATGCCCGTTTGAATTCATAGTGACCACACCTCAAGACAAATACTTCAAGGACAGGGCGGTATCACTGATCGAAAACAGCAGAGAAGTCCTCCTTATTTCAGGCTACCTGGATGATTCCGTTGTTTCATTCATCATAGACGCTGTGAAGAAAGGTGTAAAGGTCAAAGCGATATTCAGGCACATCACAAGACCTGGGAACAAGAAGGCGTTTAAGACACTAAGGAACAACGGGGCACAGGTAAGGGTCAACAGGGACTGCCACGCGAGATTCATTATATCTGACGATAGGGAGGCCATAATCTCCTCAGGGGATCTAACAAGGGACAGCTTCTATGACCACTATGAGGCAGGTATACTCACAACAGATGCAGCCACAATAAAGAAGGCGACCGCGTTCTTCTACCAGATGTGGGACCAGAGCATCGAAGGCTACATAAAAGAATAATTTTGAATATATTTTATTTTTCCTATTCTATATATTTAAATTAAAAAAAAAAGAGAGAAAAGAAAATTTAATCTTTCTTTCCAAAACCGAACAACTTGAAGAACTTGTCCATTGGTAGGGCTCTTGATTTTATTGTGACTTCAACTTGCTGGGCGCAGTCGACACGGTTCGGAATGTTGAAAACTACTTTGCCTGGCTTAGCTGCTCTGTAGGTTTCTTTAAACCAACAATCGGGGCAGGACGGAGGCATTTGTATTTTTGGATCATAACTTTCCAAAAACTGCCCATTCCTATAAACGTCAACGCGTATTTTCTCGATAAGACCGTCTTCTGGATTTAAAAGTGTTGGAGTGCATCCCCATGTGAAGTAGTAAACTGTAAATGTTTCTCCGACTTTAACTGAAGTTGCGCTGATATCAAAATCTTCAAGATCACAACAATCAGGACAACGAAACGCCATAATCGAGGCGACACTAAAGGTACTTGCCACAAACAACAAACTTATCAAAATAGCTATTATCTTTTTCATAATAAATCACCGTTATATTTAGATAATGTAAATAATTAATACTATTTAAAGATTTGCTTAAAAGAAATATAAAAATATTTAAGAAAATTAATCCTTCTTTCCAAGCCCAAAGAATTTCATGAACTTGTCCATTGGTAGGGCTCTTGATTTTATTGTGACTGTTTCCTTGCATGTCTTTGATGTGATGAAAGATACTTTGCCCGGACTAACTGCCCTCAATGTAATAATATGCTTACCATCCCCAATGTATTCTTCACTTACCCTTTCTATAGGGGATCCTGGTGGAAATGGATATTCGGGAGGGCCATTAATTAGAGTAGACCATACGATTTGTACATCACAAGGGTGTTCAAAGCCTGCACCTTCCAAACAGAAAAGGCAAGGATACTGCACCGTGACTGTAAATGTTTCCCCAACTTTCACTGACGTTTTGTCAATATCAAAATTAGCAGGGTCACAACAATCAAGTGAGGTAGAGTCATAATCCACAGTTGCAGAAGCAAAGCTCAAAGTGCTTGCAACAAAAAGAAATGAAACTAATATCGCTATTATCTTTTTCATAATAAATCACCGTTATATTACCTAAAATAAATAATTAATACTATTTAAAGATTTGGTTAAAAGAAATTTATAAAAAAGATTTTAGAAAATAAAATTAATCTTCTTCCTGATTTTGTTTGATAATCTTTAGTATCTGATGCATCGGGAGCTCTCTGTTCTGGTATCTGTTGGCCCAGTTGATAACATATTCAAGGTCCCTGCTGCCAGGCTCAGTTGCATACATGATGTTATTGGAGTTCCCATCGCTTTCAACTAATTTTTGGGCGCCTGATATTGCGTTTGCCCTGTTTGTCTCCTGTACAGCAAAGTGCATTATGACGACAGTCTGGCCTGGGGCTACTGTGACGTTGTTCCAGAAGTATTCCAAATCGTCAAAACCATAGAACCTAAGGTAGTCGATGTGGTCTTTTCCCTTCGGCCCGTCCCAAACGTGGGCAAGGGATGGATCACTGCCTGCACCCCCATTTTCATCTCCTGCGTCATCAGTGGCCGCCCAGAAATTATTTGGGTCAAGTACTAACCCTCCAGAGGTTATTAATAAAGGGGGAGAATAATCTGCGCTTGATGTCTTAATTAAGTAGGTTCCACTATCTGACCCTAAATCACCGTAAATCCTTACATTGGCCGTAATTGGAGATCCGGTAGGATTGTGTATTATCTCTAAATACCTTGCCCAGTTCTCCGTGGCAGGGACAAATACCTTCCTCTTGACATTAAGCCCCGATATATTCACTACCGGAAGGACCACCTGCCTGCCACCCAGTTCAGTTGTGTAGGGTCCAGAGGGAGGATTATAATATGTGCCGTTAACACTTAGGTAGTACATCCAATCGTATGCATCCCATGTACCGTTATCTAAAACACCATTATATTCATATATATCAAACAATAACCCATTGGCGCCATATAGGTTAACTAATCCAAACACCATCGGCATCGTCATTGATATGCCTAAAAATAGAACTATTATCGAAGTAATTATTTTCTTCATAAATTCACCGTTATAATTACCTAAAAATAAAAAATTCAAATATTTAAAGTTTTCCTTTAGGCTTAAGGCCAGAATAAACTTCTCTTATCCCTTTGCAACACCTATGGGCTTCAATTTGGCGACCTTTCCGACCAGTCCGGCTTTTGCGCAGACATCAACGACGTTGTGGATGTCCTTGTAGACCTCAGGCGCCTCCTCAGCTACAACCTTTGGCGAGGCAGCCTTCACGTATATCTTCTCCTTCTCTAGCCTCTTTATTATGTCCTCTCCCCTGAACTTCTTTATTGCAGCACTCCTTGACAAGACTCGCCCAGCACCGTGGCAGGTGGATCCGAACGTCTCCCTTGACGACTTTATCCCGACCATTATGTAAGAAGCAGTGCCCATGTCCCCAGGTATTATCACCGGCTGCCCAAAGTCCTCATACTCCTTCGGGAGTTCCTCCCTCCCTTTCCAGAAGGCTCGGGTTGCGCCCTTCCTGTGGACGCAGTATTTCTTGCCATTGTGCTTCTCAATTTTAGCGATGTTGTGCGCGACGTCATAGAGCACATCAAAAGCCAAATCCTCTGGATCTTCACCAATAACTTTTGACACTGACTCCCTTATCCAGTGAGTTATCATCTGCCTGTTCGCCCACGCAAAGTTTGCACCACTGCACATCGCCTTGTAGTAGTCCTCACCCTCTCTAGAATGAATGGGCGCGCATACGAGCTCTCTATCCGGAATCTTGATATTGTATTTCTTGTAAGCGCCATCCATAGTCTGGATGTAGTCAGAGCATATCTGGTGTCCGCACCCTCTGGAGCCTGTGTGCATCATAAAGCAAATTTGCCCTTCCTTTAGGCCAAAACCTTCGGCAGTCTTCTCGTCATAGATCTCATCGATGACCTGCATCTCCAAGAAGTGGTTCCCGCTGCCTAGACTTCCTAGCTGTGGGGCGCCTCTCTTCTTTGCGTTGCTGCTGACCTTCGATGGGTCTCCCTCCATGCTGCCCCCGCTCTCAAGGTGCTTTAGGTCCTTATCCCAGCCGTAACCCTCTTCAACAGCCCACTTGGCCCCGACCATAAGGACTTCATCGAGATCCTTTGAAGAAAGCTTGACCTTGCCCTGGGAACCCAAACCAGAGGGGACGTTCTTGAACATCGAGTCAATGAGCTCAACCCTCTTGTCAAAGACATCATCCTTAGTTAGATTTGATTTTAGTAATCGTACACCGCAGTTTATGTCATACCCAACGCCGCCAGGCGATATGATACCGTTCTCATACTCAATTGCGGCCACACCCCCAATGGGAAACCCGTAACCCTGGTGGCCGTCAGGCATGACAAACGCATAGCTTTCAATACCAGGAAGGCACGCCACGTTCTCAGCCTGCTTTAGCGTGAGATCCTCCTTCATTTTAGTGATAAGCTTATCATCAGCGTAAACTCTAGCAGGGACCTTCATCTCGCCCTTCCTTTCAATCTCATAAATGACTTCAGAAACCTTCTTTAGCTCCCCCATTCCCTCACCTTACAACTTAACTGTTCAATCTATATAAGTATTTTCAAAAGAGATGCCGAAAACCTTTAGATAATCCCCTTGATAAGAGAACTTTATATCAAAGAACATTTCTAGAATCGAGATGTTTGTTTCTAGGTGAGATGTGCTTTTTGTAAATATTGAGGACTCACCTTCCGCTAGCGCCATATACGGGACGAGCTGGTCTGAGAGGTGAAAATCGTGGGCGCACTTCAATTTCTCTAAAAAGGTATTGGCCGCTTCCTGGCCGACCTCTTCAGCGCGTTTGCCACGGGCACCGAGAGCGCCATCACCTATTATAGAATTATGGCTTTTAGAAAATAGGAATACACCAGAGCCTATCCGTTCACCTGGCGCTTTTTCTGAATCGATTTTTATCTCTGTTGAAATCCCATGCTGGAATAGTAGGGCCCTTGCGGATTTTTTTTGGCGCTCGGTGACATTTTCAGGTAGATTTGTAGAATACGATATGCCCTGGATCTTTTCCTGTTTATCGTGCCTATCGATAGTTATGGCTTTTAACTTCTTTACTGGGGTCACCTCAATTTCTAGATAACCATTGCCTTCCGGATAATATCCCCTTAGGGATTTTTTGATTTCTATCTTGTACCCCATTAGAGAAAGCGTTGGTATTGTAACTTCTTTTAGATAGTCAAGCTGGGGGCTCCAGGGGACGTTTGTGCCGCCGTGGACTGAAATAGTCGTCTTATTCTCTAAAAACGGGAGCGGTATCATTAGAGATTGCAATAGAAGTGTGATGCTGCCGGCAGTGCCGATGTCTATAGTGACCTTTCTCTTAAAATCGCTCTTTGGATCAAATTCAATTTCTGTAGAATTTAGAAAGTTTCCCTTAACTTCAGAGCCTGTTAACTCAGACATGGCAGATATCGTCTTCATGTGTTGGTGGGACAACCCCTCTTTTGGCCTGTTCTTCCTGATGTTATAGATGTGGATCGGCTTTTGCGCGAGAACTGATAGCGCTAGTGAAGTCCTTAATATCTGGCCCCCACCCTCACCGAAACTCCCGTCTATCTGGATCATAGAATCTATTTGTTTTTACTACTATAAAAATATTAGAGGTACTGGCTGAAGAATGGGAGTGTTGCATTTAGGAAGTTTAAGCCAAGATACAATAGAAACGCCCCGCAGACCAATAGTATAATTTCATAGACTTTAGGGCTTATGAACTTCTTACCCTTTGAAACAGAAAATGATAGGAATGAATACCAGGATAGGTCTGCAAACCAGTGCCCGATGAAGAGTAGCAAAACCCCGATGAAACCTATTGCAAGCCCCCTCATGACAAGGCTGTTACCAATCGTAGCCCACCAGATGATGATCGCTGGGTTTAAAACTGTGAAAATAAATCCTGTCTTTAATGGCGAAATCAGATCTCTCTTTTGCTTTTTCCCGTCCTTAGAGATGTCCTTTAGCGTTGCCTCAGAAACCTTCTCAAACTTCTTCCTCTCCTTTATTATCTGTACACCCATGTAGAACAGCCCCACACCACCGATGACACCTATCAGTGCCCTGACAATCGGGATATTGATGATATAAGAAACACCCAAAGCTAGCCCGATTACTATCGGCACCTCAATTAAAAGGTGGCCTATGCATATCATTGGGCCGGAGAGCGAGCCGTGCTTCAAAGAGTCCTTTATCGTGGCTGTAAAAAGCGGACCAGGAGCTATCGCCCCAGACAAACCGACGCCAAAGCCAATTGACAATAAGAGAAGCTCTTCCATTGAAAGGATGACTAAAAAAATCTTAATATGCCTTTCGATTTTTCACTCGTTATAATCAGGTTTATAAGTAGGTAGAGCGGTATTAATATGGTGAAAAAATGAAGTATGAAGTTTTTTACGGTAAAGGGATGGGGAAGGTCAAAAAGGAATACCCTGACATCTATGAGGCGATAAAGAAGCTAAACGAAGTCGCATATTCTGGAAAGGTCTTGGACTATAAGACCCAGAAGCTCATAGCAATTGGGATTGCAGCAAGCAGCTGCGATGAGACTGCAACTGAGAAGCAGATGAGGTCCTCGATGCACGAGCTTAATGTCACGCCTGACGAGATAGCGGATGTGCTAAGGGTAGTGCTATTGACATCTGGACAGCCCGCCTTCACAAAGGGCATGAGGATCCTTGACGAGATCACCAAGAAATAGGCCATTTCCGATTTATAAAAAGGCTTATAAACGGGTTTTTACAGTAGAAGAAACATGAAGAAGGTGATTTCAACGAAAAAGATTGGAATTGCACTGCTATCCATAGCAGTTCTGTCACTTATCGTCGCCATCCCGGTATTTAGCGATAACTACACCTATAACTTTGAGAAGGGTAGTGAGGGCTGGGAGGCCAGCGGCATGTGGCACATAGTCGGCGAGAAGTCCCAGTTCAGAAACGCCAACAGCGGTGTTTCAAGCTACTGGTATGGAAACGACACAACAGGCAACTATGACTCAGGGACAGCAAACAGCGGAAGGCTCGTCTCCCCCCCAATAAACCTAAAGGGAGCAGAGAAGGCCACGATGACAGTGTGGTACTGGTACCAGACTGAGAGCGCAGGAAAGCTTTACGACCAGAGGTTTGTCCAGGCGAGGGAGATAGGAAAGACCGAGTGGGTAGAGCTAGAGCAGCTAAACGGCGACCCTATGCAGGTATGGACACAGAAGATCTTTGACCTCTCACAGTACAAGGGCAAGGTAATCGAGGTAAGCTTTTACTTTGACATGAGCGATGAGCTCGCAAACGACTACCGCGGCTGGTACATAGACGACGTAGAGGTCCAGATAGAAAAGAAATAAATTTTTTTATTAATACTCTTTTATTGTAATATTATTTTATTTCAACTTTAAAGTGCTTTACCTTCTTTGGTATTTCTAGGACAAGGACACCCTTCTTAAAGGTTGCAGAGACATTCTCCGGTTCAGTTGCGAAAGGCAAGTTTATGACCTTCTTAAAGCATATGCCGCGATTTGTAGGCGCACATACCCTAACGCAGTACTCCTCTGAAGACACGTCTATGCTCTCCTTTTCAACGCACGGGAGGTCAAGAGTTGCGACAAGCCTATCGCCAGTCTCCTGGTATTCTATTAAGGGCTCGACATTGTTCGCTGTGCAGTAGTCAATGTGCCAGTACTCCTTTGGGGGGTTGTTCACGTCCCTAACGATATAGTACCTTCTTATCATAATACCTACCTGTACATTGTTGGCACTTCAACCTTATTTTCCTTCTGCATCGAGGCGTTTGTCTGCTCCATCAGTGTCCTATAGTTCATCTTCACGTCCTCCGCCTGCTCTAGCAACATCTTCAGATCAACGTTTAGCTCGATCATCTTGTTAAGGATCTTTAATACAGATGCCGCTGCCCCTGGGTCTGGGTAGCTCGGGTAGCTCTGAGCGAGAAGCACTGCAGAGTTTAATCCTAGTTCCATCGAGTTCTTTAGGACAAGCGCGTAGAACCCTGAAAGGAATCCTTCCTCTAGGATCTGTACCCCTGACTCCTCCATCCGCTTTAGTAGATCCTCCCTGTTCGATGTCCCAAAGACAGCTGGATCTTCAATATCGATCCGCTCCTGCACCGGCGCCCCGCTAATGGATATCACTAGCTCCGGATTTTTTGATTTATACCACTCTACTAGCTTCCTAGACAGTAATGTCCCTAGCTTTGGGTCGACTGGGATTTCACACAGCACTGCCAAGATCCTCCCCTTCTTGAATAGCCTTATGGGGTTTAGGACCTTCTTCTCGTGGACGACCATGACCGGCGGCAAGAGGTCAGAGTCGACGTATCCTACCTCCTCAAAATTCTGCTCTATGACCATGTGGCTCACGGCAATCGAGCCGACCAACCCCACATCAGGCACCCCCTCGATTATGATAGGGTTTTCCACATCAATATCCTTTGTTTCAATAATAGTTATATCATCAGAAAGAGCCATCTTATCACCTCTAAAATTTAGAGCCTACCGATTTATATAGATTGTTCTAATAAAAAATAAAAAATTAGTTTGTTTTTTCTAATGCTGAATCTTTTTCTATTGGTGCATCCGCCTTTTCAACGACTATCTTACATTTAACAACTAGTGCTGCTATTGCACCAAGTGCTGCAAGCCACGGCGCTATCAAAGCCCCGACAAGCCCAGCGACGGCTGGAATGTCAAGGAGCGTCTTATCGTTTTCGTCCTTCACAATTATTCTTGTTGCGACACCTTCGTCTATGAGCTTCTTTATTTCTTCCACTAGGTGGTCAGCATCGACGAAGAACTCTTCCCTCTTCCCCGTTGACGCGCCACAGTTGGAGCAGAAGTTCACGCCATCTGCCAACTCGGCATTACAGTTCTTACAAATCATGTCAATCGCCAAATACTCCTATTAGAGACGACTATAAATTCTTTACTGATTATTTATTTAATTATTAATAAAAAAGAAAAGACTAGCTATAACATCTGATTCTTTTTGGGCCTTCCGAGCCTATTGTTTATTATGGCTATTTCCTGTTGGAGTTTCTTTAACTCCTGGAGTAGCATAGACCTCTCCTTCTGGATCTGAAACATGTCGTCGTCCTTTACCCTGGACTTCATGACCTTGGAGAGGTTGATCTGGTTCTTCTCTAATCGTGACTTAATTTCAGCTAGCTGCCCCTCCCTGATCTTAAGCTCTCCTTCTAGATCGTCTGCGACTTGAATTACCTGTGGCTTCTCTATAACTTCTGGCTCCTGTTCTTCTACCTCGGGTTCAGGCGGCTTTTCCTGGGCCTTGCTCTTCTGGTACTTATCCAGGACCTCTGCTAGTATATACTCCGGGATGACAACCTTCTTGTTGCAGTGCGGGCAGAGTATTTCTAAACCTTTCATTCCTTCACTCTCTTAATCAAGATATTGATTTGGGATATATAAGAATTGGGGGTTGTAAAAGAAAAATGAGAGAGATTACTGCTTTTCTAGCTCCTCCAGTATCCTCATCCCTTTGTTGAATGCAGGCATGCCCGATGTCAAGAGCACTACTCTTAGTACATCGACTATCTCGTCCTTTGTTATGTTGAACTCGTTCATGCCGGATAACATCTGCCTCTTTGTGGCGCTCTCATCCCCTCTGGAGGCTGTGATGCCGAGCGCCACAAGCTTCTGTGTCCTGTATTCCAAAGCTCTTCCTGTGAAGACCGCTTCATCTAGCTTTACCAATGCTTCATATATCTCAGGGTAATCGGCTTTTACCTTGTTTACCCCTCTACCGTAAAATACGCCGTTTTTCATCTTAACACCGGTTTTCTAGAGGATTTTTGTAAATATAAAATGCTACCCCGCTCTAGGGCAAAGCTAGTATAGTTTCAGGATTTTGTGCGTGCATGGGGCAGATGAGGCTTGAGAGTTATTTTAAGGTCGATTTGCAGAGCACGATAGCGGAGTTTCCAGGTTGCAGGGTAAGGGTGTGGGATGAATTTGTCCGCTTGCAGTCGAAGGATGGGAAGTTTACCATACAGTGCGACCATTTTAGGAGTAGCTTTGTTTCAGGGACGGAGTCGCTTGTGAGGTGCAACTATATTGGGGACGATAGGAAGTGCTCATTTTGTCCCTTGCAGAGGACAAAGAGGATCTGGGTGCCTGTTTCCACTGAACATAGAGAAGAGCCAAGGTTTGTTTCTAATAGACGAAAGTTTTTGGGGTGGAGGAAAGAGTAGAGTGATATGGAAAATATTTATTTTTCCCTGTTTTCACAATTTTTTTCCATATTCTTATATATAGGGAAAATAGTTTATATCTAGACTTTATTACTTGTTCAGGCGATAATATGGTTTCACAAACAACTCTTAATGGATCATCTAATAATCTAGAAAAGACTTTGTGGGCGACTGCAGACAAGCTTAGGAATAACATGGACGCTGCAGAATACAAGCATGTTGTTTTGGGATTAATCTTCCTAAAATATATTTCGGATTCATTCATCGAATTATATGAAGAGTTGAAAAATGACCCCGAAGGGCTTTCTGAACCAGAAAACAAAGATGAATATATGGCAAGAAATGTTTTCTGGGTACCACAAAAAGCAAGATGGGATTACCTTTTAGATAATGCCAAAAAACCTGAAGTAGGTATTTTAGTCGACGAAGCAATGGAAGCAATTGAAAAAGGAAATCCTTCCCTTTTAGGGGTACTCCCTAAAAACTATGCAAGGCCAGCCCTTGATAAGCAGAGACTCGGTGAGCTGATTGATCTTATTGGAAATGTTGGCCTTGGAGACAAGGAAAATAAAAGTAAGGACTTATTGGGAAGGGTCTATGAATATTTCCTGGGGCAGTTTGCAGATGCAGAAGGAAAGAAGGGTGGACAGTTCTATACGCCCCGATGCATTGTGCAGCTGCTAGTTGAGATGATTGAGCCATATAAGGGAAGAGTATTCGACCCGTGTTGTGGGTCTGGCGGAATGTTTGTCCAGAGTGAGAAGTTCGTTGAAGCTCATGGCGGAAGAATTGGTGACATTTCTATCTACGGCCAAGAATCCAATTCAACAACCTGGAAACTTTCAAAGATGAACCTTGCAATTAGGGGAGTAGATGCAAATATCGGATGGGGGGATAGTTTTACCGATGACAAGCACAAAGATCTTAAGGCAGATTTCATCTTGGCTAACCCTCCGTTTAATGATAGTGACTGGAAAGGGGAGCAGCTTCGTGATGATGTAAGATGGAAGTTTGGTGTCCCTCCGACAGGAAATGCCAACTTTGCATGGGTACAGCATTTCATCCATCATTTGGCGCCAACAGGAATTGCAGGTTTTGTCCTTGCAAATGGATCCATGTCCTCTAATACATCAGGGGAGGGAGAAATTAGGAAAAACATAGTTGAAGCCGATATTGTGGACTGCATGATTGCACTTCCTGGGCAGCTTTTCTATAACACAATGATCCCAGCGTGCCTCTGGTTTATTTCTAGGGACAGGAGCAATCACAAGTTTAGAAACAGAAAAGGAGAAGTTCTATTCATCGATGCAAGGAATCTAGGTGAAATGATAGACAGAAGGCACCGGGAGCTGACTAATGAAGATATTTCTAGAATTGCATCAACTTACCATGCCTGGCGAGGAGAGGGCGGAGATTACAAGGACATTGCAGGATTTTGTAAATCTACATATTTAGAAGAAATAAGAAAGCACAGCCATATTCTCACACCGGGACGTTATGTTGGAACAGAGGAAGAGGAAGCGGACAGCGAGCCATTTGGCGAAAAAATGGAGAGACTTACAAAAAAGCTATCTGAACAGTTTGCCAAATCTAAAGATCTAGAAGATGAGATAAGAAAAAATCTTTCAGGGTTGGGGTATGAGTTCTAAGCTATTATCTTCAAAAGATTGGAAAAACAGAAAATTCCATGAGATAGCATTAGTTAAAATGGGCCAATCCCCTCCATCAGCCACATATAATAATCAAGGCTTAGGTCTTCCCTTTTACCAAGGAAACAAAGACTTTGGCTTGAAATATCCTAATAAGACTATTTTTTGTTCTGGACCAAAGAGAATTGCAGAAGAAGGAGAGATTCTTTTTTCTGTTAGAGCCCCTATAGGAGATATAAATATTGCAATTGAAAAATCTTGCATAGGAAGAGGACTTAGTAGCATTTCAATGAGGAATGGGAATAATGATTTTCTTTACTATTTATTAAAATTTAACTCAAATAAAATAAAATCATTTTTTGAAACAGATGGGACTGTATTCGGATGTTTAACTAAAGATGATTTAAACAATTTTGATATTTTAGTCCCTGAAAATCCAATCGAGCAAAAAGCTATTGCCAAAGTATTATCCGATCTTGATGACAAAATCGAGCTAAACAACGAGATGAATAAAACGCTGGAAGAGATTGGCCAAGCACTATTCAAGAGATGGTTTATCGACTTTGAGTTCCCGGATGAAAATGGAAATCCTTACCGCTCCTCTGGTGGCGAGATGGTCTATTCAAAAGATCTTGGCAAGGAGATTCCTAAAGGATGGAAATTTGGGAAGTTGGGGGACTATGTAATTCTCGTTAAAGGGGTATCTTATAAAAGTGAAGAATTGAGTAAATCAGAAAATGCTCTTGTAACGCTTAAATCAATAGATAGAGAGGGTAATTATAATAAAGATGGATTAAAAGAATACGTTGGCAAATATAAAGATGAACAGATTCTATTCTCAGGAGATATTGTAGTTGCACATACTGATCTTACTCAGAAAGCCGATGTATTAGGAAAACCTGCAATTATTAGAGAAGATTCAAATTATGAAAAATTGATAGCTTCACTTGATTTAGCTATCGTTAGACCAAAAAGTGAGCATATTACTCGCCCATTTATTTATCATTTATTAAAAACAAATACTTTTCATAATCATGCAATAGGTTATGCAAATGGTACAACTGTTTTGCATCTAAATCAAAAAGCCATCCCTGATTTTGAGTTTGTTGTTCCATCTTTCACAGTAACTCAAACTTTTGGAGAAATCATTAATAAAATCACTTTGAAATTACAAGATAATGAATTACAATCTGAATATTTAGCCCAAATCAGAGACTCTCTCCTTCCAAAGCTTATGTCAGGCGAGATAAGGGTGCCACTGGAGGCTAGCCAATGAGGGCTATTCATGAATCAGAAGTAGAAGAAGCTGCCATAGAAATACTTACTGAGCTTGGTTATGATTATGTATTCGGCCCAGATATATCTCCAGATGGATTAAATCCAGAAAGGAAAAGTTATGATGAAGTTGTATTAGTAGAGAGACTAAGATCTTCAATAGATAACATAAATCTTAGCCTATCGAATGATGTAAAAGAAGATGCAATAAAAAAGGTCCTAAAGACTTTGGCCCCAGATCAGATTACAACTAATGAAATGTTCCATGAGATGCTTGTAAACGGCGTCGATGTAGAATACAGAAATCACGATGGGCGCATAGCGTGCGCCAAGGTCTGGCTCATTGATTTTAATAATCCAGAAAATAACAGATTTCTTGTTGTAAATCAGTTCTCTGTAATCGAGCAGAACTGCTCAAGAAGGGCCGACCTAGTCCTTTTTGTTAACGGACTCCCTCTTGTCCTGATAGAGCTAAAAAATCCTGCAGACGAGGAGGCAACTGTAAAGACTGCATACGATCAGATCCAGACGTATAAGGCTGAAATCCCGTCTCTCCTGAAATACAACGAAATAATATTGGCTACTGACGGCTCAGACGCAAAGGCAGGATCATTGACGTCCCCGTGGGAGTGGATGCTTCCATGGAAGACAATTGACGGGCAGAATAAGGCACCTGACGCCCTGCCACAACTAGAAGTCATTTTACAGGGCATGTGCAATAAGAAGGTTCTTATTGATCTTATCCAAAATTTCACAGTATTTGAGAAGGAAGAAAAAGGGACAAAGAAGAAGATCGCAGCATACCACCAGTATCACGCTGTCAACAAGGCCGTTCTATCAACTATCAAGGCATCAGGCCCAAAGGGGGATAAGAGGTGTGGCGTAGTATGGCATACGCAGGGATCCGGCAAGAGCTTATCGATGGTATTCTTCACAGGAAAAGTTGTTTTGTCCCTGGATAATCCGACTGTTGTTGTCTTGACAGATAGAAATGATCTAGATGATCAACTTTTTACAACATTTACAAGATGCAAGAGCATTCTAAGGCAGACCCCAGTCCAGGCCGATAAGAGAGAGGATCTGAAGAAATACCTTTCAGTTGCGGCTGGCGGGATATTGTTTACTACAATCCAGAAGTTTCTGCCAGAGCAGAAAGTAGACAGGTACCCTCTCCTATCAGATCGTAGGAACATAGTCGTAATAGCTGATGAGGCACATAGAAGCCAGTATGATTTCATTGATGGATTTGCAAGGCACATTAGGGATGCTCTACCAAATGCATCATTCATTGGATTTACCGGGACTCCGATCGAGATGGAAGACAGAAACACTACAATGGTCTTTGGTAATTACATTGATATTTATGACATTGAGGAGGCAGTCCAGGATGGCGCAACTGTCCCCATATACTATGAGAACAGGCTTGCAAAGCTTGCCATGAATCAAGACGAGATGCCACTCCTTGACTCTGAGTTTGAGGAGGTAACTGAAGGCGAAGAGGTAGAAAGGAAGGAGAAGCTAAAGAGCAAGTGGGCAAAGCTTGAGGCTATAGTTGGAAGCGACAAGAGAATAAAACAGGTGGCAAAGGACATAGTGTTCCACTATGAAAAGAGGCAGGAAGCTATTGAAGGTAAGGCAATGATAGTATGCATGAGCAGGCGAATATGTATCGAGCTTTACAATGAAATAATAAAATTACGGCCTGATTGGCACCACGAGGACGATGACAAAGGCGTTATCAAAATAGCAATGACCGGCTCGGCAAGCGACCCGGTATCATGGCAGAAGCATATCAGGAACAGGGACAGAAGAAGGACACTCGGGGACAGATTGAAAGATCCATCAGATCCATTGAAGATCGCAATTGTCAGGGATATGTGGCTTACAGGTTTTGATGTTCCTTGTCTTCACACAATGTACTTGGACAAGCCTATGAAGGATCATGGCCTCATGCAGGCGATAGCACGGGTCAATAGAGTATACAAGGATAAACCCGGGGGCCTTATAGTCGACTATCTGGGAGTTGCGCTAGAGCTAAAGAAGGCACTGGCCAATTACACAGAAAACGGTGGTAAGGGAAAACCTACATTCAATCAAGAAGAAGCTGTTGCCATAATGAAAGCCAAATATGAGGTTGCGTGCAATTTCTTCTATAAATTCAATTACCAAGAATTTTTCACTGCTACACCAAGACAGAAGATGTCAATTCTAACAGCTGCTGAACAGCATATCTTACAGCAAGAGAATGGGGAAGAGAGATACCGCCAGGTAATAATTGAGCTATCAAAGGCCTTTGCCCTTTCAGTACCGCATGACGCAACCGATGAAATTGCAGATGATCTGGCATTCTTTCAGGCAGTTAAATCACGACTCACAAAGTTTGCTATCGGAAAACAGAAGTCAGAGGAAGAATACGACTCTGCAATAAAACAGATCATATCAAGTGCTATTGTCCCTGAAGGAGTTGTTGATATCTTCAAGGCTGCAGGCCTAAACAAGCCAAACATCTCCATATTGTCAGAGAGTTTTTTATTGGAGATTAAGGGCATGGAGCACAAAAATCTTGCTCTTGAATTATTGAAGAAACTATTGGACGATGAGATTAAGACAAGGAGCAGGGGTAATCTTGTCCAGGGAAAGCTATTTTCCGAGATGCTTGAAAGTGCCATCAAGAGATACCAGAACAGGAGCATTGAGGCTGCAGAAGTCATAGAAGAGCTACTAAGGCTTGCAAGGGAGATGAGGGAAGCGTCCGCAAGAGGCGATAAGCTAGGGCTCAAAGAGGAGGAGCTCGCATTCTACGATGCCCTAGAAACAAACGATAGTGCTGTTAAGATCCTTGGTGATGAAACTCTAAGGGCCATTGCAATTGAGCTAGTTGAAGCAGTCAGGGATAATGTCACTATAGATTGGGTATACAGAGAAAATGTCCAGGCCAAGATGAGGGTAATGGTAAAAAGAATTCTAAAAAAATACGGATATCCTCCTGACAAGCAGAAGAAGGCCACTGAAACTGTCTTGGAGCAGGCAAAGCTACTATGTAAGGATTGGGCTGAAAATGATTAAATTGAATGTATTAATTTGTAATTTATTTTAGGTATAAATATACGGATATTAATTATTTCTTTTGTATTAAAAAATTGTTTTGGATAATAAGTATATTTTAATCTAACAATTATTATTTAAATTCTTTGTTTTGATAAAACATGACCATACTCTTAAAGGCTTTGATGAATTCTTCTTGGATTTTTATGTCGCCTATATATTCAAAGTAATAATATAAAGTTTTTTGATTATTAT
>Ga0116149_1003124_pt1 | contig 17426 bp, 15 predicted proteins | sample AD_UKC057_MetaG_FD_89787 | JGI IMG/M metagenome (GOLD analysis project Ga0116149, IMG submission 89787) | Active sludge microbial communities of municipal wastewater-treating anaerobic digesters from USA - AD_UKC057_MetaG | ecosystem: Engineered > Bioreactor > Anaerobic > Digestate | place: USA... | reverse complement strand
TTCACATCATTTCTTTATCCATACCTTAAGAAACTCTTCCCGTCACAGTTTAGTGACGTAACAGCTGATATGCTTTATAAAGCTTTGAATAAATCACAGCCTTCACTTATAAGGACAGAAGCCGATGAGCTTACATATTCAATGCATGTAATGGTCAGGTATGAACTTGAGAAGAGACTGATAGACGGGACATTAAGCACAAAAGAACTGCCTAAAGAATGGAACCGGTTATATAAAGAGTATCTCGGAGTGGATGTTCCTAATGATACGCAGGGTGTTTTACAGGATTCTCACTGGAGCGGAGGAAGCATCGGATACTTCCCGTCATACTCTATCGGAAGCGCATATGCCGCACAGATGTTTTATCATATGAAGAAGGATTTGGATGTTGACGAGCTTACCAAGCAGGGGAATCTCAAACCCATAGTGGACTGGCTAAAAGAGAGAGTTCATAAATATGCTTCTTCAAAGACACCTGCCCAGATTATACAGATATGCTGCGGTGAGGATTTCAAACCTCATTATTACACAGATTATCTCAAGGAAAAGTTCAGTTCTGTTTATGAGTTATAATCTATAGAAAATTTAAGACAATAAAAAAGCGGCTATTAAACCGCTTCTTTGTTTTAATTAACTAGATTATTCAGCGATAACTCCTGCATATTTAACTAATCCCTCTTCCTTTTCAACTATTGCAAATACAACAGTGTATGTGCCAGCTTTAAGTACTACAGGGTTTCCGTTCCAGTCTGGACCAACTTCAGGGGTCTCAGTGAATCCTGGGATCCAAAGAAGGTCTGGTGTTAAAGAAACAATTGCACCGCTTTCAGGGCTCTGTCCCCACCAGTCTGGAGCTTCCTGACCTTTTGTTACCTGTAACCACTTCATTGTCTGGTTGCCATCGCATTCCTTAACTACGCCACCTTCAACATACTGAGCTGTCCAGCCTGCACCTGTGTCGGATATAACGACATGCTCAAGAATATAAAGGTACTTTGCGCCTTTGAGATCAGCTTTCAAAGCTGCTACACGCGCATCTTTTAAGGAAACAGCGGTCATTTTGAATTGATCTTGTCCTACTGCGTCACCCCATCCTGCGAACTGTCCTGTTACGTAGTAGTCTTTTTCTGTGTTTTCAAGGATCACATCAGGTGTACATGCGACAAGCGATCCGAGTGTCAAAACCAGTGTCAGAATAATAGCGATAACTTTAAATTTTTTCATAACTCCTCCAATTTTCAAATAATGTATTTCTAAAATGAACAATTATATTTTATCACGACCTTATTTGGAGTCAATAGATTTCAATCAAATTGTGAAAATAATGTGAACTCTTCGCTTTATTTTCAAATGTGAGAGTCTATTTCAGTATTACTGATGTCAATCCGTCAAGTGCCAGGGTATTCCCATTCAGACGCGCTTTACCTTGCCCTATAAACCCGCTTATTTCTTTAAAACTGATGTCTGTATATTCTGAAAGATCGATTGTTATCGGTTCATCAGAAAGATTATGGAAGACGCCTTTTGTGATGCTTTCATATTCTACAAGGAATCCTCCGAAAAGGTTGTAACCTTCAAACTTCAGAGGAACATAGTCTCCGAGTGCAATCTCTGGATTTGCTTTACGTAATGCTATGAGCTTTTTGTAATACGTGTACAGGCTGTTACTTTGTTTAACCTGCTGCTTTACTGTACCGTTAATCTGTCTTTCAGCAGGGAAGGTTGTTCCAGGAGGATCTTGCACTGTATCTTCATCTCCCCAAAGCATAGCCAGACGTCTGTTCGCATCAGTAGAAGAAGTGGCTCTGCTTCCGTACATTCCTATTTCCTCACCATAATAAATGAAAGGATTACCGGATGTAAGCATATACAAATTTGCAGCCATATGCATCCTATGCTCTTTAACAGAAAGGTAACCTGCGCTTCTGTCCATGTCATGATTGGATATGAAGGGTTTCAGTACCGCATCAGGATTGGATTTTTCAACATTTTCCTTGTAACGGCATATGTTTCTGACATAATCATTCAAGTTGAAAATTCCATTTACAGTTAGTGCTACATCCCCACCTGAGCCTGACATATCAAAATCAAAACAGTCTAGCGCTTCATAGTATTCATATATGCTAGTAGTATTTGACCAGTTCTCTCCAACAAGGAAAACATCATCATCATATTTTTTGCATATGCTGGCAAACCATTTCCAAAACTCAATGTTTTTAGTATCATTACCAAGATAAACATATTTAACTGCATCAAGTCGGAATCCCTTTACACCCTTATCCAGCCAGAATTTCACGATATTCTCTATCTCATCAAGAACTTCCTGATTCTCCATGTTAAGTTCAGGCATGGAAGGGGAGAAATTTCCTTCATAATAATACTGAACCCCATTTGGATCTATTGCAAGATTATGCCATCCTTTGGAGGAATCGGTAGTAATACAGTACCAGTCCATGTACTTGTTATCTATATCACCTTCCTTAATAGCTTTCTTTAGATCAAGAAACCATCTGTTGTATTCTGATGTGTGGTTCAGAACCAGGTCAATTATGATATCGATTCCATTAGTGTCACATACGGATATAAGCTGCTCAAAATCTTCCATCGTGCCGTAATTTAAATCAATACTATAATAGTCTATGACATCATACTTATGATAGGAGCCTGCTTGCATAATAGGCATAAGCCAGATACCTTCAACTCCTAAGCTTTTACCATTTAATGGATCGCCATCATTGAGATAATCTATTCGGTTGATTATTCCTTTTAAATCTCCTGTTCCGTCTTCATTGCTGTCCGAGAAGCCTCCTACAAAAATCTCATAGAATACTCCTGGTACTTCCTCTTGTTCTATATAATTGATCTTTATGGCTTTTTCGCCTTTTAAAGCATTTGAATTACATGAGGTTAATGTGAGCATCATTAAGATGCTCACGATTATGCATAATATACTTTTAGTTGTATTTTTCATCATCCTTTTACCGAACCTGCGGTACTTCCTTCTATATAGTATTTTTGCAGATACATGAATAGAGCCACTATTGGTAATGCTACACAGACACATCCAGCGGCAAAAACAGTAAACCGTGATGTATCGACAATTTGGCCGTACATCATATAGTACAGCCCGACTGCAACTGTATGCAGATGAGTGTTCTGTTCACCTAGTATAACTCTTGCAAATATAAAATCCATCCATGGAGCTGTAAAACTCATTAAAGCGGTATAGACGATTATAGGTTTGCTTATAGGCAGTATAATACTGCCGAAGATTCGTGCTTCTCCTGCACCGTCTATCCTTGCAGCTTCGATAAGGGCTTGAGGTACTGTATCAAAGAATCCTTTTCCTACATAGAAACCTAAGCCAGCACCAGCTGAGTAGCAGAGTATGAGAGCTGTCAGTGTCTGTGTTAACCCAAGAGCTTTCAATATGTAGTATATTGCTATCATCGACATAAAACCTGGGAATAAACCCATCACGATAGCTATATTCATAAAGGGTTTTCTCATCTTGAATTTTACTTTGCTCATTACATAAGCTACTGAAAGATTAAGCATTGTAGATAATATGCAGGAAAAAATCGCTACAAACAGTGTGTTTCGAAACCAGACAGGGAAGTAGGTGTTTGCAAAAAGTATCTTGAAATTGTCCAACCCAAACTGCTTTGGCCAGTAATGTGATACGACTGTTCCTACCATTGTCCCGTCAGCATTGAATTCGGTACGGAATGCATTCAGAACTATCCACAATATTGGGTAAAGCCATATGATGCTTAGAACAATAAGAAGAATATATGCTCCAACTTTGGAAATCTTCTCACTTCTTGTCTGGTTAAAGAACTTAGTTTTTGTATCTGTTTTTGTATTTGTTTTATCACTCATTGGAAAGCGTCCTCCTCTTTGTAGGATTTGGATCTGCGGTAGGTTACTAACGTAACTATCGATGTGATCAGGAAGGTCAGTATACCTATTACAGCTCCCAGATTGTACTGCTGTTCATCAATCGTAAGCTTATACAGCCATGTAACAAGCAGGTCAGTACCGCCTGCTATGTATCCGCCTGTTACCTTCGGATTACCATTAGTAAGAAGGTATATGATATTAAAACTGGTTATATTTCCTACAAATGAGGATATTAGATAGGGAGTAGTTATAAATACGATATATGGCATTGTTATCTTTCTTAGTATAGTGAATTTTTTTGCGCCATCTATTCTTGCAGCTTCATAAAGGCTTTCCGGAATATTCATAATTGCACCGGATGCTAAAAGCATGGAATATGGTATTCCAACCCACAAGTTGATAAGTATAATTGCTATTCTTGCAGTCCAGACGTTTGTTGCATTAGCTAAGAATGACATGGGTTCGCTTAATATACCAATATCCATTAGTATTTTCTGCATCGGACCATATTCACCAATCAGATTCCTCATTGCCAACAGAGAGACGAACTGCGGTATAGCGATAGTCAAAACGAATATAGCTCGGAATATCTTCTTACCTTTCAACCCTTTCCTATTGATCAGAAGAGCAAGTAATATCCCTCCATAATAATTGAGGAATGTTGCAAAGAATGCCCATATCAGTGTCCATGCAAGTACTGGTAGGAATCTTGCTGCAATTTCGCCGGTGGGATTAGTAAAGAATGCAGTAAAATTATTAAATCCCACCCAGTCGAAGAGTTTTAAACCTGCCTGATGTTCCTTGTCATAATTTGTAAAAGAAATAAGTATCATGAATATAGTCGGTAACAGCGTAAACACTACTGCTCCTAAAGCTGCGGGAGTCAGCATGGTTATGTAGAAACGGTTACCGAGCATTTCCTTTGCATCCTGCTTGAATGATGTCACTTTGCCATAATTTTTTATATCCTGATCTGCTTTATAACTACTTTTAATATTTGAGTTATAAGCAAAGAGGTACATCAATGTTATACCAATTGTTACAACACCAAAAAGAAGCATAAGCATGGAGTTGTCTGCCGGCGTGAAAATATCCCCTTCCTCGGTTCCTAAAGTAATGAGGTTTATAAATGCTTTGTAACCTAGGGGAGTATTATTGACTTTAGGGCAAGTTATCATGAAAAGCGCATAACCTGCCTGTATTGTAAAGTATATAAGCCCTTTGATTATTTGCCCATGGTATACATTACCTGAACCCATTACGAAGTGAGACATCTTAGTGCCAAGACTACCATCCATAAATCTGTTATAGAACCTTATGAATGGCTTCGAAATCTTTTTTAGGAATCTAGCGATTCCATTATTATTCTTGTCCATTTAAGCCCCCTGTTCGATAATATATTTTTTATCTTTCTCCTGTCTTCCAGATATTTTCTATAGATTTCAACTGAGTCCTAATAGCATCTGTGGTACCAAACAGGCTTTCCTTGTTTTCAAGTATTTCCCTTATCAGATCAGGAGCCCCTTTGGAATAATAGTAAAAGTTAAGTGTAGTAGAAAAACCAAAAGGCTGAGGTATTCCATAATTAAACATTTCCAGCTGTTTTGCAGCTAAAACCGTTTCAAGATTATCTGCTTGCATTGATGAAAATTCCGTAGCTGCATTCTTGTATGCTGGAAGGTTTGCACATTCAATAAATGACTGTTCCTGGACTTCCTTGCTGGATAAGAACAGAAGTATATCTTCAAGGTATTCTGCTTTATTGCTTCCTTTCTTCATAACAAAGACTTTGCAATCAGTGAATGAACCGCTTCTATAAACTGTTCCTGCCTTTATGTTTGTACCTTTAACATCCTCTGCTGTCAGAGTAAAGGAAGGTAATACAGCTATACCTAGATTATCACCAAGTGCGGCTTTTGCTGCATTAAATTTCCATGCACCGCCAATTAGACTTAATGAAACTTCATCTCTTAGCTCTATCTCCCAGCCGGAGTCTGTCGGCATCTTTCCGCCATTTTTATCTGTAAAAAACCTTTGGCCCCATTGCATAATTGCTACAGTCTCATCTGATGTAAAAAGACAGTTATCAGTTTCACCGCCTTCATATATAATAGCAGGCATTTTTCCAGTAGATTCATTTATGGCAAGGGTAAGGAAGGAATTGTTGAATCCGTCTGCACCCATTAATGAAACAGACTGTTTGTTATTCTTTTTTGCAACAGCCAAAATACCTTCCCATGTTTTTACATCTTCTTCAGTGAGATACTTTTTGTTGTACATCAGAACCAGCGACTGTGCGATGTAAGGAACACCAAATGTATATTTGGTACCTTGGACGGACATGTCGATAACATTTAAGAATGTCTCAGGATTGTCTGCATTTATCTGAGCAAGTAATGCTTCGCTTCTAATAGGGGCTATCGCTGAAGCACCTGCAGTAAGCTTGCCAAGATTGTCATGGGCTATAGTGAAGATATCAGCCCCAGCATCAAGGTCATCAAGCACTTTTGCTGCAGCTGAACCTGTGTCAACTCCCTGTACGGATATAAGGTAAGGGAATGCTTTGCCAGTCTTCACTTTATAGTTTTCAACATATTCCGCCATCTTTGCAGTATAGAAATCAACAGATTCCACACCAACCCAGATAGTGAGAGGGGTTTCTTTAGGTGAGCATCCCACAAAAGATGCAACAATCATACACAGAGCCATAAGCAATGCCAGTGACCTAAACGCTTTTTTCTTTCTCATATTACTCCTCCTGTAAAGAAATAAATTATATTTAATACTACGTCCAATTAATATATAAATTATATATCCTTTAAACAACAGGTGTCAAATATTGTTATAGTGCTTATCATGATGAAAATATTAGTTCTCAGATAAGTGAAAGTAAGGATGCGATATCGAAAACATCTGTAATTAAGTACAGAGTAATTATGGATATGAGAGTGGAAAAAGCAACTATTGAAGATGCAAGTTTCTCATCATTATTGTATTTCATTGCCAATATACCGGTTATGGCTGCTGAAGGCATCGCATTGATTATAAATACCACATAAATTGAAATTTTAGGTATTGATGGGAACAGAAGGAATAATAGAACGAATGCAGGTATTACAAGCAGACGAATCGCTGTCACAATATATATTTGTGGGACTTTAATGATTTCTTTGAAGCTTACCTGTGAAAGTGTAGCTCCTATTAAAAGCATGGAAAGGGGAGTTGTCAGTTCACCCATCATTTCTAATACTGTCTGAATCGTATCAGGCATCTTCCAGCCTGTCAGCATGAATATGATTGCGATTGCAACGGCAATTAAAGATGGATTTATCATTTTTTTAAGGGAGTCTTTAAATGTGCTGGATTTGGTGAATAATGAAATACCATATGTCCATGTGAAAAGATGGAAAACCATTTGGAATATAGCACCTAGGAAAAGCCCTCTTGCACCTAAAATAGAATTCAATACTGGAAGACCCATATACCCAGCATTTGAAAAAACCGTCGCACATCTTGGTACCGCCTTTTTAAATATGAGCTGGGCTATCAGGATGGAAAAGAAAAAAGCAGCGACTGACATGATTATCAGCCAAAAAGATTCATTTTTTGTCTGTTCATTAAATTCAAGATTGCTTGATGAGACTATAAGCATGGGCATTGACACATTGATAATAAGGAAGGAAAGGGTGCTTCTGGATTCTGAATTTATGACCTTCATCTTCCCTAAAAGCACTCCTATTAACATAATAATAAATAATACAATAACCATAATATCGGTATTATACCCTAAAATATCCTTTACGCAACTCTAAACAGTTATCTTTCCTCTATATCTATATAATTACTGCGCGGAGCAACCGCAATATATGCAGGACGAATAATTTTACCGTTATTAGCAAGTTCCTCTATTCTGTGGGCTGACCATCCTAAGATTCTGGAAATAGCAAAAATTGGCGTATAAAGCTTCTCAGGTATATCAAGCTGCCTATATAGATAACCCGAGTAGTAATCGACATTTATTGCGATCGAGCCTGTTACGTTCTTATTCTTTTGAATGACTTTTGGAGCAATATACTGTAATTTGTCATACAATGTGAATAGTCTGTCTCTTTTTTTGTCTGACATATAATTTTCAAGCTGATTACGTAGGATTATGGCTCTTGGATCTGATACAGAATAAACCGCATGGCCTAATCCATATATCAAACCGGATTTGTCAAAAGCTTCTTTTGCTAGAATTTTTTCCAGATAAGATTCTATATTCTTGTCTGTAAGAGTCCTTACATGCTTTAGTATATCATCCATCATTTGAACTACTTTAAGATTTGCACCGCCGTGTCTGGGTCCTTTAAGAGAACCTAAGGAAGCGGATATGCATGAGTAGGTGTCAGTACCGCTTGATGTAACAACATGTGTAGTGAAGGTAGAATTATTACCTCCTCCATGTTCTGCTTGTAAAATCATACATATATCCAGTATGTGTGCTTCTTCAGATGTATATTTACCAGTACCCTTGAGCATATAAAGAAAATTTTCCGCAGTGGAAAGCTCAGGTTTGGGATTGCGTATATAAAGATTCTTACCAAGTACATAATGGAGATATGCCTGATAGCTATAAACTGCAAGCATTGGCATTACTGCAATAAGCTGAACAGCTTGTCTAAAAACATTTTTAATTGATATATCATCAGGATTACTGTCATATGAATAAAGCGTAAGAATACTTCTTGATATTGCATTCATAACATCTTTTGAAGGAGCTTTGAGAATTATATCTCTTACGAAACTGTCAGGTACAGAACGTAAGTCATTCAGAAGATGGACAAATTCCTCCAGTTCCTTTTTGTTTGGCAAGCTTCCGCAAAGTAACAGGTAAGCACATTCTTCATATCCGAAACGGTTATTTTTCATTATTCCTTTAATAATGTCAAATATATCAATACCCCTGTAATACATTACTCCTTCTATTGGTACACGAATACCTTCTTCATTCTTAATGTATCCGTTCATTTCTGATATTTCCGTAAGTCCGGTCACAATACCTACACCTTTACTATCACGTAAACCCCTAAAAACGTTGTATTTCTCGTAAAGCTCATTACTTATAATGTCGCTTGACATAGCTTTTTCGCTTAACTGCTCTATTTTTTTATTATTGTATGCCAATATATCTTCAAATTTTGTATTTAACACTTTTATCACACTCCATTTTTTTGGTGGGTATTATAATAACACAAATATGTGTTCAATAAAAGTTTTTTTTCAATTATGATAGAAGCATATATTTCTTCAGATATTTAAAAAAACATATATTCATAATTTTTTATATATATTTTATGATAAAATATTTAATATAAACTTATCTTTAGGTAGGGTAAAGAATGGATAAATTTCTGAATTATGAAAATATGTTTAAAAGCCACTTGATTGATGATGTTATGGCTTTTTGGGACAAAAGCGACCTAATCGACAAGGTAAACGGGGGCTACTATACTGCTGTGGACTGTTATGGCAAAGTCTATAATAATGATAAGTCAGTATGGTTCCAGGGAAGATGCATGTGGACATATTCAGCTCTTATAAATAAATACGGGCATAATCCTATATGGGAAGAAAATGCAAAGACCGGTAAAGATTTTTTAGATAATCATTGCATAGATAATGATGGCAGGATGTTCTTTACAGTTACTGCTGATGGGAAACCTTTAAGAAAAAGAAGATATTTCTTTTCTGAAAGCTTTTACTGTATAGCAATGGCAGAGTATGGATATGCTATGCAGGATGCAGACGCTCTGTATAAATCAGAGAAATGCTTTGATATGATGTATAAGATATATCAGAATCCAGACAATGACCCTTTTAAAATTACACCTAAAGCATATAAAGATACGAGAAACGAAAGAGCAGCTGCTAATTCTATGGTAATGTTATGTACAAGCCAGATATTGAGAAGGTGTATTCCACAAAGAAGCGGTTATTATTCTGAAATAGTAAAGATTATATGTGAAGATATGATTAAGTATTTTTACAGGGAAGATTTGAAATGCATGCTGGAGACAGTGGCATTTGACGGGTCTTTTATAGATACTCCTGCAGGCAGGACAGTTAATCCAGGGCATGCATGTGAAAATTCCTGGTTCTTAATGAATGAGGCGCTGTATTCAGATAATAACGAGTTGATGAAAAAAGCTTTAAATATACTTGACTGGTCATTAAATATAGGATGGGACAAGAAATATGGCGGTATTTTCTATTTTAAAGATATATTAGGAAAACCTGAAGACCAGCTGGAATGGGATATGAAATTGTGGTGGGTGCATAATGAAGCTATGATTGCCTGCCTTGCAGCATATGGAATAACAAAAAATGAGTCGTATCTTGATTATTTTGAAAAAATCACTTCATATTGCATGGATCATTTTCATGACAAGCAGTATGGCGAGTGGTATGGTTATCTTCACAGGGATAATACTGTTTCACATACTCAGAAAGGTACTTTATGGAAAGGCCCTTTTCATCTGCCAAGAGCGCTTATGATATGTGAAGTGTTGTGTAAAGATATCCGTTACGACAGACCAATAACACCTTTTATATAGTAAAAATACGTTTTTTATTTACCCTACAAATAGTTGACACCTCAAATTATGTTGGGTATAATATCTTGCATGAGCACTATAAATGAAATCATAATTCAATACAAGAAACAGCTGCTTGTTATGAAAGACAGATACATCAAACAAATTTCCTCTCTTCCCAAGGGTACTCTTACGGTCAAGAAGATGGGAAGTGGTGAATACTGGTATCTTAAATACAGGGAGGGTAAGAAGATTGTCACAAAGTATATTGGTAAAATATCAGACAAAGTGGTTGAAATTGAAAAACAGATAGCATTGAGGAAAACTTACGAAAGAATTTTAAAAGAGCTAGAAGCGGAACTTACGTTAATCCGTAAATTCGAAGCTGTAGCTCAAGGAGCATGATCTAGATGAGAATCGGTCAATTTACAGATTCATTTCTCCCTATCGTTGACGGGGTAGGACGGGTAGTGTATGGATATGCAAATGCATTAAGCAGCAGAGGCCATGAATGTTATGTTATCACCCCTATTTCCGATGCAGGATTCAGAGGGAAGTATCCATTTGACATAGTGGATTTTTATGGAGTAACTATACCGGAATACACCCAATATAAGATGGGAATACCCTTATGGGATGTCCATTATCATGAAAGAATTAAGTCAATAAAATTTGATATTGTTCATGTTCATAGTCCATTCAGGTCTGGATTTGAAGGCTTACGAATAGCAAAAAAAACGAAAATTCCAGTTGTTGGAACCTTTCATTCAAAATATTATGACGATTTTTTACAAGTCCTTAAAGTACAGCCTTTAGCAGAAGCCGGAGTAAAAATGGTAGCGGATTTCTATGAGAAATGTGATGATGTTTGGGCAGTAAGCGAAAACTCTGCTGAGGCTTTGCGCAGTTATGGTTATAAGGGTGTTATAAAAGTAATGAGAAACGGTACTGAGATAAGGAAGCCTGATAAAAAAAATATCAGTTATGTTAAATCGATGTACAATCTAGATGACGTACCGGTTATTCTTTTTGTCGGCCAGATGAACTGGAAGAAAAATATTATAAAAGTGCTTGAAGCTGTAAGCATATTGAAGAAGCAAGGATTTAGAACCAAGCTTATTCTAGCAGGTCAGGGACCGCATGTTGAGGAAATAAAAAAGAAGATAACTGAACTAGATATAATGGATTTGGTTGAAATGGTTGGACATATTACTGATATATATATTCTAGACGGATTATATGGAGCAGCAGACATCTTTGCTTTTCCATCAATATATGACAATAGCCCTATGGTAGTAAGAGAAGCTGCAGCTATGATGACTCCATCAGTGCTTGTAAGAGGTAGCAGTGCCGCAGAAGGAATAACAGATGGATATAATGGTTTTTTATGTGAAGATGATTCACAAGATATTGCTGATGTCTTTAAAAAAGCCTTATTCATCCAAAGGGATAAAATCAAAGAAATAGGAAAAAATGCTCAAACAACAATACCAGTTTCCTGGGATAGCATAATGTCTGATGTGGAATACAGATATGCTGATCTTATATCACAAAGAAAGAATAATAATAAACATAAAGATAGAAGAAAGAAAATATTATTATGAGTTATATTCCAACACCAGCAGAAGCGATTCTGATACTTAAAAAATATAACGAACAGCAGTTCCATATACAGCATGCAATCACTGTAGGAGCAGTTATGCGATATTTCGCTTCATTGTATGACAATCAGAATCAAGACTACTGGGAATCGGTCGGAATACTGCATGATATAGATTATGAGCTTTACCCTGATGAACACTGTAGAAAATCTTTTGATATTCTAAGGGATCTGAGTATTGATGAAAAAATGATAAGAAGCATTGCAAGCCATGGATATGGTATTTGTTCTGATATAAAACCTGAATCATATATGGAAAAACTATTATATGCAGTTGATGAATTAACAGGATTAATATGGGCAACCGCATTAATGCGTCCATCAAAAAACGTAATGGATCTGGAAGCAAAATCCGTTATTAAAAAAATGCGGCAACCTTCGTTCGCAGCATCCATAAATAGGCAGGTTATTCTTGATGGTGCAGAAATGCTAGAAATGGATTTAGAAAAACTTATAACTTTTACAATAGAAGCAATGAGGACAATGGGGCAATAACAGCAAATAGGGGTATATGCTGTTAAATATAAATTCTTGTGTTTGAAAAGCATAAGAAGGATATGGGGAAATTTATGAGTGGTAGTGATAAAAAACGCCGTTTTGGTGACCGAAAAGACGCGCGCAGAATCAGGAATGATGAATTAGATGCAGTACATAGTCTTTTTCCTTTCATCGCTCCAAAAAGAACAGAATCAGAAGTATACTTAAAACAACAGATGGATGTTACTAATCTTGTTGATTATGTAAAAAAAATTAATGAAAAAGACACTGATCATAAAATGACGTATTTTCATGCTTTTGTCGCTGCAATAGCGAAAACTGTTTATATGCGTCCTTTATTGAACAGATACATTATGGCAAAAAAGTATTACGAAAGAAATGATATTATACTTTCTTTCATTGCTAAAAGAAAATTTAAAGACACAGCTGAAGAAATGCTTGTATCTTTAAAAGTGGACATGAAACAGGATTTAACGGAAATTTCAAGGTATATTTACGGAGATGTAAAAAAGATCCGCGAAGCAGGTACAAATTCAATAGACGGGACTCTAAAATTTCTACAGAAATTACCAAGATTTGTGAACGGTATTTTTGTTGGATTAATGAGAATGCTTATCTATTTTGATCTATATCCTTCTCAGTTCCAAAAAGGTGATACAAATTACTCATCAGTTCTCATATCTAATCTCGGAAGCATAAAATGCGATGCTCCATACCATCATCTCAATAATTTCGGAACAAACTCTGTTGTAATCTGTATAGGTCAGATTCACAAGCAGGAAGTAATTACTGAAACAGGTGATAAACAGATACGTGATGTAGTAAATTTCGGAATTACTATTGATGAAAGAATTGCTGATGGCTTTTATTTTGCTAAAAGCATCAGGCTTTTGCAGTTTATATTGTCAAATCCAAATCTTTTAGAAAGGCCTATAGGTGAGAAAATTGAATACGAAGATTAAAACCCCGTGGCTGCCAAGTTACAAGAATCTGCCATTCAACCTAGAATATCCTGACATATCCATGTTTGATATGGTTGAAAGATCAGCAAAGAAAAATCCGGATCTTCATGCATATGATTTTCTAGGTGTAAAATGTACATACAAAGACTTTGTAAAAAAAGTCCATCTTTGCGCTAAGGCATTAAGAAGCATAGGAATCAAAGAAGGAGACCGAGTTACTGTGTGTCTGCCTAATTGCCCGCAAGCTCTTTTTATGTTTTATGGATTGAACCTCATAGGAGCTCTTGGTAATATGATTCATCCACTTTCTTCAGAAGGAGAGATAGAATTTTTCTTAAAAGATTCAAATAGCAAGGCAGCTATAACGCTGGACCAGTTTTATGGTAAATTTACAGCAATCAGATCTCGAGTAAACCTTGAACATCTAATAATATCATCTATAAAGGATGAACTAAATATTCCTCTTGCGATTGGGTATCAGCTAACACAAGGAAGAAAAATAAAGCCATTACCAAAGGATGCAGATATTATATGGTATAAGGATTTTATGAATAAAGGCAGGACTTATAAAGGCGACTATTCTGTCGAACGTAAAGGAAATGATCCTGCAGTTATCCTGTATAGCGGTGGTACAACCGGTACGACAAAAGGTATACTTCTTTCCAATCTCAATTTTAACGCACTTGCAATGCAGACAATGACAGCAGGAGACTGTATTGTTGAAGGTCATGCCATGCTTTCCATAATGCCTGTTTTTCATGGATTTGGTCTTGGTGTATGCATACACACAATTTTATGCGCTTCTTGTAAATGTATACTTGTTCCAAGGTTTAATGCTGCTTCTTATGCAAAATTACTTAAAAAGAAACAACCGAATTACATAGCTGGAGTTCCAACTCTTTTTGAAGCTCTTCTAAGAAATCCATATATGGATAAGGTTAAACTGAATTGTCTTGAGGGAGTGTTCTCAGGCGGTGATTCTTTATCAATAGAGTTAAAGAGAAAATTGGATAAATTTCTTAAAGACCATGGAGCTACAGTACAGGTAAGGGAAGGATACGGTACAACAGAATGCGTAACTGCAAGCTGTCTCACACCAAAAGATTTCTATAAGGAAGGGAGTATAGGGATTCCTTATCCTGATACTTACTACAAGATAGTGAAAGTCGGTACTACAGAAGAAGTCGCATATAACCAGGAGGGCGAAATCTGCCTTTGCGGACCTTCTGTCATGCTTGGATACTGTAACAACGAAAAAGAGACTGCTGATACTTTAAAAAAACATCCTGATGGGTACACATGGCTTCACACAGGGGATTTGGGAAAAATGGATGAAGACGGTTTTATATATTTCTCACAGAGAATCAAGCGGATGATTATAACTTCAGGATATAATGTATATCCATCTCAGGTAGAGAATATAATTGATGCTCATGAAGCTGTTTCAATGTCTTGCGTAATAGGTGTAAAAGATCCTTATAAAGTTCAGAAGGTTAAAGCGTTTGTCGTACTTAAAGCAGGATTTGAGCCTAACGATCAGACTAGACAGAGCATACTGGAGCACTGCAAGAAAAATATTTCAAAATATGCTATGCCTTACGAAATAGAATTTAGAAAAGACCTTCCCAAAACACTTGTAGGAAAAGTAGCATATAGAGAACTGGAAAAAGAAGAACAGGAAAAACAAGGAGCTTAAAACTCCTTGTTTGTTTTGTATATTTATATCATTCTTATGAATATAATTTACAGTCTTGAAATGCTTCTTGTTGGGGTATGGCGTGAAAAGCCGGGTGCATGAAGGTTCTGTAATACGTCCAAATTCATCAATTAGAGAAAGGCTTATAAAATAATCATAATTATTTGTAAGGCTATTTATAACCATTTTTGTCTGAAATTTATCAAGTACCTTCTCTATTAAAGGTTTACATACCCTTAATGATTTGACAGTCATTACTAGAGTATAATCATAACTGCAGGAATATTCGAATACAATTCCTTTGTTTATCGGTTCCATTTTAATTATTGTTACCAATTTAACCTTCTGACATCACACAAAAATAAATTTAATTAAATCTTATATTATCATACAGAATATATGAGCATTGTTTTGATGAAAATGTATTGCAATCCATACTTCAGATGGTATACTTAAATAGTTATGACTAGCTCATAAAAACTTTAAAAGGAGAGCATATATGTCAACAGGGATAAATTTTTGGGATATCAGCATATGGTCTTTTATTATCACACTGACAATCCTTCTAACTGCAATGATGGTAGCAAACTTTCTTAGAAGAGTAATAAAACCACTTAGAAGATCACTAATACCAAGCTCGGTATTAGGAGGGTTTCTTGTCTTAATTGCAGATTTAATATTCAAGGAAATCACAGGAAGTTCCATGTTCAATAGTGTGACTCTTGAAGCCCTCACTTATCACGGGTTAGGATTAGGATTTGCAGCTGTAGCATTAAAGACTACAGACAGGAAGTTCGCTAACGGGAACAAGAAAGATATTTTAAATTATGGATTAACAACCGTATCCTCTTATGTGCTACAAGGAATAATAGGTATAGCGATTTTGCTAATTATAGGATTATTCATATCAGGCACTTTTCCCGCTGCAGGACTGCTTTTGCCAATGGGATATGGTCAAGGGCCTGGTCAAGCATACAACTGGGGACATACATATGAAGTTCTGTGGGGATTTGAGCATGGAACAAGTTTTGGACTGACTATCGCTGCTACAGGATTTATTTCTGCTAGTGTAGGAGGTATTTTCTATCTGGAAAGATTAAAAAGGAAAGGTTTAGTCAAAACTGCATTCGAGGATGAAATAGTTACATCAGTAGAGGAGAATGAAAACAAGCCTTCAAAAGGAGAAATACCTTTATCTGAATCTATGGATAAGCTTACTGTGCAGGTCGCATTGGTCCTAATTTCATATGCTTTAGCATATATTTTTATGTGGGGAGTCAATAAGTTCATAGATGCAGGGGTATTCGGTACATTTGGCACAAATACTCTACAACCGCTTTTATGGGGATTTAACTTCCTCATTTCCACTGTGTTCGCAGTTCTTGTCAAAACATTCCTCAGATTTCTGAAAAAGAAGAGAATAATGAGAAGGGAATATACTTCAAATTTCATGCAGAATAGGATTTCCGGATTTGCTTTTGATATTATGGTTGTTGCTTCTATAGCAGCTATCAGGTTATCTGCTTTCCAGATTCGCTCATTTATTATTCCAATCATAGCATTGTCTATCGCAGGATGCGTATTTACATACATACAATGTGATTTTATTACTAAAAGGTTATTTAAAGGCTATGAGCATGAGTCTTTCCTTGCACTTTATGGAATGCTGACAGGAACAGCCAGTACAGGTATCATACTTTTAAGGGAAATAGATCCCCAGTTCAAGACACCGGCAGCAACTAATCTGGTATACCAGCAGCTGTATGCGATTTTATTCGGATTCCCGGTACTGTTGCTATTAGGATTTGCACCTCAAAGTAATACGAACTTATGGATTACGTTTATAGTCTTGATTGTATTGCTTATAGCTTATTCATTAATACTTTTCCGTAGTACCATATTTAAAAATAAAAAGAATAACGCATAAATTTTAAACGTTAATTCCCAAAGTAAGTTCCACAGTTAGAGGCATATAGACTTTACATAGGGAAATCAATGGAATTAAGTATGACATATTCAATAAAACAAACCCTGAAAAGCATCTAAAATGTCTGGAAATGTTCTGTCATGATAAAATATTACATGACTAACAAGCCTGAAACGGGGACGATTCAGACTAAGCTCCACAGTTG
>Ga0116149_1003121_pt1 | contig 17437 bp, 11 predicted proteins | sample AD_UKC057_MetaG_FD_89787 | JGI IMG/M metagenome (GOLD analysis project Ga0116149, IMG submission 89787) | Active sludge microbial communities of municipal wastewater-treating anaerobic digesters from USA - AD_UKC057_MetaG | ecosystem: Engineered > Bioreactor > Anaerobic > Digestate | place: USA... | reverse complement strand
TGGGTCTGGCCCGAGGCGGCCGTTCATCCGGCCGACCTGTTGCGCACCTGCAACGGGCCTTACCGTTCGGAGACTCCGCGCGGGATGCGCCGGGCGTGGTGGCTGCTGCGTGAAGAGGTCTTGAAACGCATGTTGGGAAGAAAGCGGTGGCCTTTGTTGGTGTACGACCTGGCGGTCCAGGCCTTTGTCTTGCGCCGCAAATCCTGACTCGTTCATTTCGGATTTGATCGAGAGAGCAGCGCTGGACGGCCTCGTCCCTGAAATCGAGAATCGTTTGCTATGAGAACACCGGTGCTCGTCGAAGCATGCGCTAATTCGCTCACATCCGCTCTGGCCGCCCAGGCGGGCGGGGCCGCCCGGGTCGAGTTGTGTTCGGCGCTGATCGAGGGCGGCGTGACTCCCAGCGCCGCGGTCATCGAGCTGGCGCGCCAACGGCTCGACATCAAGGTGAATGTCCTGGTGCGACCGCGCGGCGGGGATTTCTGCTACGACGACACCGAGGTCGCGGTGATGACGCGGGACATCGAGTTCTGCCGGCGCGCCGGTGTGGACGGGGTGGTGATCGGCATATTGACTCCGGATGGCAGCGTGGATGTCCAGCGCACCGGGGCGCTGGTCGCGGCCGCGCGCCCGATGCAGGTGACATTTCACCGCGCTTTCGACATGGCTGCCGACGCCGATCACGCCCTGGGCGATGTGCTGGCGCTTGGGGTCGAGCGTCTGCTGACGTCCGGCCAGCGCGGCAGCGCTTTCGAGGGCAGGGGACTGATCGCCAACCTCGTGCGGCGGGCCGGGGCGCGCCTGGTTGTGATGCCCGGCGCGGGCATTCACGAGGGCAATGTGCGCGAGCTCATCGACACGACCGGCGTGCGCGAGGTGCATCTCTCGGGCCAGAGCAAGATCGCCAGCCGCATGATCTACCGCAACCCGCACGTCTTCATGGGCGTGCCCGGCCTGCCCGAGTACGAGATCGGCGTCACGGACGCCGGCAAAATTCGGCGCGTCGTCGAGGCGGCGAACCGTCCGGCCTGAGCCTCGCTAACACTTGCCCCATTTGCGCATCACTTCGAGGCATTTCTCGACGCTGACGAGCGGCGGGAAGGCGTCGCTCTCGTACTCGATGATGTACCATTCGGTGGCGCCAATGGTCTCGCACAGGCGGAAGATCTCCGGCCAGGGCAGTTCGTCCTCGCCCAGCAGCGCGTTGGGTTTGGCCTTCGAGAACGGCTTGATGTGGACTGTCGCGGCGCGCCCGGGGTACTTCTTGAGATAGATCGTGGCGTCGCCGCCACCGTGCATCGCGTTGCCGGTGTCGAACTGCATGACGACGTCCTTGCGGGTCCGGCCAAAAAACGTGTCCCACGGCATCTCGCCATCGAGTTCGTGAAATTCGGTGGTGTGGTTGTGATAGCCGACGCGCATTCCGTGGGATTTGACCTTCTCGGCGATGCCGTTGAAGATCGCGGCTGTTTCCTGCCAGGCGGTGCGCGTTTTGGTGTACTTCTCCCCGAGGCCAGGGACGATGAGGTACGGGTTGCCCAGGACCCGGTTGAACTCGATCGTCTTGGGCAGTTCATCGCCGAGCAGCGTCTCGAGTCCGATGTGCGTGCCGCAGCACTTGAGCCCGGTGTCGTCGAGCAATTGGCGCAGGGTCTTCGCGTCGCGCCCGTAATAGCCGGCGAACTCGACCCCCTTGTATCCCATCTTGGCCACGGCCTTGACCGTGCCGACGAGATCCTTCTGGCACTGTTCGCGCACCGAATAGAGCTGGAGTCCGACGGGGATCTTCTTGGTGTCAGCGGCCCAAAGGCTGGCCGGGAGCCCGCTGGCGGCAGCCAAGGCCGCCGTGCCCGTGAGTTTCAGGAAATCGCGTTGAGAAAGATGATTCAGTGTCATGACCATCCCTTAACCCGCGCGGGACGGGGCGTCAAATCAATGTTGAGGACACTTAGCCGCATCTCTGCAGTTTGCAGCATTGTGCTGCTGGCGTTCCCCGTCCGCGGCGGGGTGTCTCCGACCGCAGACTTGATTTTGTGGAGCCGACGCTGGTAGGGAACCGGGGTGATCTTCAAAGCCGCGTCCTATCCGGCTCGTTCGAGAGCGTGCCAGTTCGCTGGGGTGGTTTTTGCTGTTGCGGTCTGCTGCGCTCGTTGTGGCATCGCAGCGGAAGAAGCCGGGACGCCCAGACGCGAGTTGGTGCGCGATCCGCATTTCACCCGGGGCTTTTATCTGCTGGACCCGACGCCGGGCCGCCGTGTGGTGTGCGGGCGTTTGGCGCCCACGGAGAGCGAGGCCGAGCCGGCTTGGGATCTCGCGCAATGGAGCAGTCGGTTTCCGCTCGCCGCCGGGCCTGCCGTCGAATCGGAGCATGGAGCCGCGCGCTGGTCCAACGCGGCAAAGACTGTCACGATGGGCGGAGGCGGGACGAATCGGGCCGATCTCTCGCTGGCTGTGAACGCGAGCCGGGAATATGCGGCGGGAGCCAGGAAGTCTGGCGAGCCGTGGGTCCACCTGCTGGTGCAACAGAACTTCACGAATCCGCCCTCGCTCGGGGAGATCGGGACAGCCCGGCTGCGGATCGAAGCCCGCCTGGTCAAATCCCGTCTGCACCGCACGCCCGATTACACGCCCGAGCTGCACGCCGCGCAGTATCAGATGTTCCTCACGTTGCAGAACGCGAATCGGCGTTCGCCGGGCTTCGGACGGTTCGTTTGGTTCGGCATTCCGCTCTACGATGATCGGGCGCGCATCCCGCCCGAGCACAAGCAGCGCGACACGGCGGGAAGCGACATGTTCATCTACACACCGTCAGGCGAGTTGTTCAGTCGGCGCAGCGCACACGACGGGGAGTGGATCGAGGTGGACCGCGACCTGCGCCCGCTGTTGATCGAGGCATTGGAGACGGCGTGGCAGCGCGGTTTCCTCGATGAATCGCGGGACCTGGCCGACTATCGTCTGACCGGGATGAACCTTGGTTGGGAGGTGCCGGGTCTCTTGGACGTCGAGTTGGCTGTGCGCGGCTTGAGCCTGGTCGTGACGACGGCCGGTGCCCGCGGCCGTTGAGACACGTCGCCCGTGCGGCTGCCCGCGCTCGTCCTATCCCGCATTTCAGGTCAAATGTGACGGTGGCCGGTCAGATGACATCAAAAGTCGGTGAGAAATGCGGGCTATGCCGGCTGGCGCAGGGCGGTTTCGCGTTCGAGCAGGGTGGGGTGCGAGTAATGGAACCCGCTGTACCAGGGGTGGGGTGTCAGGTTGCTCAGGTTTTTCTCGTTGAGTTTGCGGAGCGCACCGATCAGGGATTCGGGGTCGCCCATGACCTCGGCGGCGAAGGCGTCGGCTTGATACTCGAAACGCCGGGACCAGAGATTGGCCAGGGGCGAGAACCAGAACGTGACCGCGCCGCTCAGCAGGGCGAACAGCAGGAGCGCGGGCACGATGTTGCCTGGTGTGAAGCCGAACGCATGGAAGAACCAGGGCTGATCGGCCAGCCACGCGATGGCGTAGAAGCCGGCCAACAGGGTGAGGGCTGACCACGCCAGCAGCTTGAAGATATGGCGTTTGCGGTAGTGTCCGATCTCATGGGCGAGCACGGCTTCGAGTTCCGGCTCCGCCAACTGCTGGATGAGCGTGTCGAACAGGACGATCTTGCGGAAGCGTCCGAACCCGGTGAAGAACGCGTTCGAGTGGCGCGATCGTTTGCTGCCGTCCATCACCTGGATGCTCTGAGCGCGGAAGCGGGTGCGTGCGGCCAGGGCGAGCAGCCGCTCGCGCAGCGTTCCCTCGGCCAGTGGGGTGAACTTGTTGAACAGGGGGAGGATGAGCACTGGCGCGAGCAGGAGGATGAGGAACTGGAAGCCGAGCACCGCGGCCCACGCCCAGAGCCACCACGACGGCCCGGTCCATTCGACGATCTTCAGCACCAGGACGAGCAGGGGATAGCCGAGGACCAGGGACAGCAGCAGTCCTTTCAGCCGGTCCATCCACCATAAGCGAGACGTGGTTGTGTTGAACCCGAAGCGCGCCTCGAGTCGGAACTGGCCATACCAGTCGAAGGGAAGGTCGGTGAACGAGAGACAGACTGCGATCGCCACCAGGAACAGGGCCAGGGCCCAGGGCGTAACGCCGCATGCCTCGGCAAACCGCGTGTAGGCCCACGGCAGCACGCCGCTGAGCAGAATCGTCAGCAGCACCAGTGTCCCCCAGAGGCATTCGATCTCGTGGAAACGGCTCTTCGCAAGCGTGTATTGGACGGAGCGGGCGTAGGTGGGTTCGTCAACGACGCCGGCAAAGGCATCGGGCACCCGTCCCGCATGCGCGCGAACGTGGCTTTGGTTGAGCCGTTCGAGCCACCACTCCGCGGCGCACCGGGCCGCGATCAGCCCCAGCACGGCCCAGAGACACACACTCGAGGCGCTGGCGTTCATGCTCAAGTCAATCATGGCCATCCACTCTATGCGGAAACAGCGGAGGAGGCGATCATTTTGGGCGGGGTTGACTTGAAGATTGAACTGGCGCTTCGGCCGCCTATCCTTCCCCAGTGACTTCGAACGAGAACCGCCGACTGCTTCGAGGGCAGGGCGCCCGAGCACGATGAACATGCGCCTGACGTTCCGGACGGCGTGCGTGTCGATTCTGTGCGCCGGTGCTGCCCTGATGGCGGGCGAGCCGCAGGACATTGCCTTTGTCGCCGCTTATGACGGCAGCGAGCAGCGTTATGTGCTCATTCTGCCCGAGCCGTTCGACCCTGCCCAGTCGCACGACCTGCTGATTTGCCTGCACGGGCATGGCTCGGATCGCTGGCAGTTCGCCCGGGATGATCGCGGGGAGGCCCGTGCCGCCCGGGACACGGCCGCGCAGCATCGGATGATTCTCGTATTGCCCGACTACCGGGCCAAGACCTCGTGGATGGGGCCGGCCGCCGAGGCGGATGTTGTCCAGATCATCCATGACCTCGAGCGACAGCACCGCATTGGGGGCGTGGTTCTGGCGGGAGGTTCCATGGGGGCGACGGGCGCCTTGACCTTCACGGCGCTGCATCCCGAACTGGTGGATGGCGTGGTGGCTCTCAACGGCCACGCCAATCACATCGAGTATTCGGGCTTCCAGGAGGCAATCCAGGACTCGTTCGGCGGGAGCAAGGAGGCGGTTCCCGAGGAGTATCGCAAGCGAAGCGCGGAGTTCTTCGCGGACAGGTTCACCATGCCCGTCGGGATCACGGCTGGGGGGAACGACACCACAGTCCCGCCTGGCAGCGTCCTGCGGCTGGCCGACTCGATCCTCAGGCACAATCCGTCCGTCTATCTCGACCACGTCCAAACGCGGGGGCATGAAACCGATTACGAGGCTTCGCGCGCCGCTTTTGCATTCGTCTTGCGCGCGCTCGGCACGACTCCGATCCGCATCGGCGTTTCGATCAATGGCAAGAGCCTTCTGCCCGCGCACGGCTCGGCGGCGGGCGTCTGGTTCTATGCGGACGGCCCGGAAGGGTCGCAGATGTTGCTCACGGGCCACGCCGAGGTCCCTGGATCGTGGCGCCTGACGGCATCGCTGAACGCCGGCGACGAGGTGCGCATGGCATTTGGCGGAGACGCGCCGCCGCCGATCGCCGTTCGCTTCCAGGCTCGCGCGCTGTCGGCCGAGCCGGTCGAGTGCCGCGCGGAAAAGGGCGCGCTTGTCCTGAAGGCCGGGGCCACAGCCGGCTCGGTGAGGCTCACGCACTTTGCGGTCCGGTCCATACCGGCTTCGTTCGCCCCCGAGCGTCGTCCGTTCTCGCGCGCGCCGGTGGCGTCGGGTCCGGATCCGCGTCCGGCGATTGCGGAGGCGTTGATCGAGTGGGACTGGCGGATGCAGGACGGCATCCAAACGCCCCGGGAGGCGCGGTCGTTCCGGGAAGCAATCGGGAAGCTGGCGCGCCGGACCGATGCGTTGGTGGCCGAGCGGCTCAGGCTGGGAACGCTCGCCCCGGAGCAGCAGTCGGCCTGGAGGGAGTTGCGGGCGGCCAGCGATCCTGCCGAGGACGACGCCTCGGGCTGGGAGGCGCGCTGGCTTGATGTGCACCGGCTGCGCCGGGGGATCGTGCTCTCGAATCCGGTCTTCCAGCTCCCTGCGCTTCTGTTTGTCAAGCATGTCCCGTCCGTGATGAGCCATCAGCTCACCCAGATGTACGGGTATTGCGCGCGTCCGGGCGGCGGTCTGTTCGTGCTCGAGAATCCGGGCCTGGGCATGCGCACCCGCAACATCAGCCCACCGGCCCTGCCGCCCGGCAATTTCATGACCCCCGAACTCTCGCACGATGCAGAACGCCTGTTGTTCGCTTACTGCCCGGTCACGGAAGCTCCGGTGTCGTGGGATTTCAACGATCAGACCCGGCACCTGCGCTATCACATCCACGAGCTGTCGCTAACCTCGGGCGCCGTCCGCGCCCTGACTCGGGGCGACACGGACAACTTCTCGCCGGTTGTGCTGCCCTCGGGCGAGGTTTTGTTCCTCTCGACCCGGCGCGGCGGCTATCACCGATGCGGGCGCGGTCCGTGCTTTGTGTACACGCTGGCGCGGATGGGCGCGGGTGGCGAGGATCCGCGCAGCGTCTCTTTCCACGAGACCCACGAATGGGATCCATCTCTCCTGAACGATGGCCGGGTGGTTTACACGCGCTGGGACTATGTGGATCGCAACGCGGTGCATTACCAGCATTTGTGGTCGGCGTTTCCCGACGGCGGCAACGCGCGCATTTACTACGGCAACAACACGTGGAATCCGACCGGCATTTGGGAGGCGCGGGCGATTCCGGGCAGCTCCCGCATCATGGCCACAGCCGCTCCGCATCACGGCATGAGCGCCGGATCGGTCATCCTGGTGGACACGACGCGGGGCGTGGACGGGCCGGCGCCGCTCACGCGTCTGACGCCCGAGGTTCGCTTCCCCGAATCCGAGTCTCCTCTGGCCTTTGGCCCAAACCCGGCGGGGTACGACTTTGACACGCCGCCAGCGCATTCATGGAGCAGCCCGCTGGTGGAGCAATGGGCGGAGCAGACCGTGCCCGAGGAGGAGAAGCGATGGCCGGGGCATTGCTACAAGTCGCCCTGGCCGCTTTCCGAGGCGTTCTTTATCGTCTCCTACAGCTACGACCGGCTCGTGGGCGAGCCGGGGCCGAACATTCCCAACATGTTCGGACTTTATTGCGCGGATGCCTTTGGCAACAAGGAACTCATCTATCGCGATCCCGCCATTTCCAGCCTCTGGGCGCGTCCGCTTGTCCGCCGGGCGCCGCCGCCCAATCTCGCCATGCCGGTGTCCAATCCGGAAAGTGGCACGGGCACCTTCCTCTTGCAGAACGTCGCGCAGAGCTGGCCGCGTCTGCCGGCAGACACCCGCATCACGCGGCTGCGGATCATCCAGGTCCTGATCAAGACCACCCCCAACGCCGATTCGCCCCGCGTGGGCGCCCCGTTTGCGGCGCCCGGCAAGCAGGTGCTCGGGACGGTGCCGGTCGAACCCGACGGCTCGGCTTTTTTCGAGGTCCCCGCCCGGACGCCTGTGATGTTCCAGGCGCTCGATGCCCGTGGGCGGGCGGTGCAGACGATGCGCAGTCTGGTGTATCTCCAGCCTGGCGAGAACCAGAGTTGCGTCGGATGCCACGAACACCGGATGACGACGGTGGCCGGGGGCGCAGCCCCTCAGGGGATCCGCCGCGCCTCCTCGAAGATCCGGCCCGGCCCGGACGGGTCGCGTCCCTTCAGCTATCCGCGTTTGGTGCAACCGGTGCTCGACCGGTTGTGCGTCGAGTGCCATGACGGGCGCGAGCCCGGGCGTCCCGTGCTCACTGGCGAGCCCGAGGCGCCTTTCAGCAGGTCCTACAACGCCCTGACCAGCCGTGTCTCGTTCTCCGCCTGGAACCGGCCCGAGCAGAACTTCGAGCCGTTGACCGAGCCGATGCGATTCGGCGCGCTGGGGAGTGCGCTGGGGAAGATGCTTGAAGAAGGTCACGGCGAAGTGGTGTTGACGCCCGAGGACGAGGAACGGCTCTACACGTGGATGGACGCCAATGCGCTCTTTTACGGCACGTTCGATGTGGCCGAACAGGGCAAGCAACTTGCGGGAGAGGCGATCGAGGGTCCGAAGGAATGAGGCCGGGGGCATGGCATTGCCGCCATCGTCCGAATGCTGCCGAACGCATTGGCGTGCATTTGGTTGCGTGTGTGAGGGTAGGGCGTAAGCAGCTTTCCAGCCAAGCTCTTCGTTTTTCTTTTGTTTCGCCTTGAAGAAGCGCCGTTTAGTCGGGCATGCTGCCACCGTGCGAAGGCGCAAACGTGTTTGACGGGTTGTGACTGAGGCGCTCGATGACGACCAACCCTCAGCTCAGAGCTTGGTTTCAAGGCGTCCAGGACCACAAACGATACGAACTCAAGAAGGTCCTGGGTGTCGAGTATGCGCATTTGATTCTCGACACCGGCGATCTCTACGTGACGGCGGACGGTCTGGTCTTTTTGAAGCTGCTGGACCCTTCGAATTACTGGCTCGATAAAGAGTGGTTTGACGCCCACGCCACCCGGTTGTCGGGCACCAGTTCGATCCACAAGATCCGCACCAAGACCGTGGACGGACGGTCCAGGGACATCGTGATGAAGTGGAACCGGATGGGCCAGGACATTCCCGGAGCGGACGAGGTGGACGCGCTCGAGGGGGCGGCATTCAACAGTCCTTTCGAGGAGTTTTCCCTGCTGATGGAACTGCGGGACAAGCTCTACGGGATGGGGCGTCGCGTCGTGGTGCAGAAGCCGCTGGCGATCTTTGTGGCCTCGGAGACTGTGGACCTGTGGCAGAGCGGGCGCAGGGAACACAAGATGCAGTCCAAACTGCGCACGCACAACGAGGTGGCGCTCGATATGCACCGCCTCTACGCCGTGGTGTACGAATGGATCAAGGGCATCGATGCCCACCAGGCGTTCAAGGACGGCATTATCAGCCGCGAGACGATGAAGGGGCTGGCCCTGGACGCCCAGCAGGTCATGGACGACGCCGGGTTCAAGGTGTGCGACAACAAGCCCGATCATATCATCGTTCGCCCGAGATCGGGTCACGGGCTGGCGCGCACGCCCAAGGGGCAGACCGTGTATGCCCTTGTCGATTTCGAGCTGCTCCAGCGCACGGTATCCAACGAGGAGCGCGTGCGGCAGCTCAAACGCCTCGATTATCTCAAGCGTCAGCGCGACCGGTTCAAGGTGAGCCGCGCCGAGAGTCCTTATCCCAACCTCAATCTCGTGACGGTCCTGGGTGTGGATTACGTCTACGGCCGCGTGGAAAGCGTTCGGGGCCGGCTCTGGGTGGTGGGCAAGGATCCTGTTCTTTACGACTATTTCCTGCCCGAGCGCTGGCGCCATTTCCCGAAGACCCAGATCTCGGTCTACAGCGACATGTACCAGACGATCACCAAGGACGGCATTCATCTGGTCCTGCAGGCTTCGCGCGTGGGCCAGCAGCCCGATATGGATCCCTTCCGCGAGGACGAGCAGAGGATCCTCGAACACGGGTACAACAGTCCTTTCGAGGAGGTGTCCTTGGCGGTCGATTTGGCCAAGCGTGGGGTGGCGTGCATCTATCCGCGCGCCATTTTCATGTCCGACTCGACGGCCGAGATCGGGCGCACCGTGTTCGACGGGTCGCGCTACAGCTCCCATGAAGGCCTGCTCACACCCGACGGCGAGCCGATCCTCAAGCCCCACCGGGACTACATCATCATCTGGGGCTATTGGAACGGGCCGGACGAGAAGCTGGCGGACAGAGACGGCGACTATTACGAAGGCATCCACGCCCTCCGCGCCTACAAGGAAGGGCTCATCGACAGGCCAACCTACTTTGCGCTGCTTGAACTGGCGCGCCAGAGGCTGGCCGACATCTCTGTCGAGGACCTCAACCTCCGGGGCAATCACATCCTGGTTTCCCGCGACAGTCGCGGCCGGCTGGTGGTCGACGAGGCGGGTTTCCCCGAGATTCGCCTCAGCAATTTCGAGTTTCTGAAGAGAGTGAGACCCTAAAACATGAACGACACCAAGACAGACCACAAGAGACTTCTCGCCTGGGTAGACGAGGTCAAGAGCCTGTGCCTTCCCGACCGGGTCGTATGGGCCGATGGTTCCAAAGACGAGTACAACCGTCTGCTTGCAGACGCGGTCCGAGCTGGAAGCGCCACGCGCCTGAATGCGCGCAAGCGCCCGAACAGTTACCTGTTCCGATCCGATCCTTCGGACGTGGCGCGCGTCGAAAACCGGACTTTTATTGCCTCGCGCAGCGAGAAGGACGCCGGTCCGACGAACAACTGGATCGACCCGGGCGAGCTCAAGAACACGATGCGCCAGCTCTACGCCGGCTGCATGCGGGGCCGCACGATGTATGTGATCCCCTTCTCGATGGGGCCGATCGGTTCTCCCATTGCCAAGACGGGCGTCGAGATCACCGATTCCTCTTACGTGGTGGTGAACATGCACATCATGACCCGCGTGGGCCAGAAGGTTCTCGAGGCCCTGGGATCGGACGGTGAGTTCATCCCCTGCCTCCATTCGATTGGCGCGCCACTTTCGCCGGGCGAGCCCGACAAGTCCTGGCCCTGCGCGCCGATCGAGCAGAAGTACATCGCGCACTTCCCCGAGGAAAGCCTCATCTGGTCCTACGGTTCGGGGTACGGCGGCAACGCGCTGCTGGGCAAGAAGTGCCTGGCCCTGCGCATCGCCTCCCATCTGGCCCGCAGCGAGGGCTGGCTCGCCGAGCACATGCTGATCCTGCGCCTCACCAGTCCTCAGGGCCGACGGTTCCACATCGCCGCCGCTTTTCCTTCGGCCTGCGGCAAGACCAACCTGGCGATGTTGGTCCCCACGATCCCCGGTTGGAAGGCCGAGTGCATCGGCGACGACATCGCCTGGATGCGGATCGGGCCCGACGGCCGGATCCGCGCCATCAATCCGGAGGCCGGCTTCTTCGGCGTCGCACCGGGCACCTCGAACAAGTCCAATCCCATGGCTATGCGCTCGATCGAGCGGAATAGCATTTTCACCAACTGCGCTCTGGCCGACGACGGCGACGTCTGGTGGGAAGGCATGGATCAGCCGTGCGAGCATGCCATCGATTGGCGGGGTAACGAGTGGACTCCCGGCTCCGACCAGTTGGCCGCGCACGCCAACGCCCGCTTCACCGCGCCCGCTTCACAATGCCCGGTGATCTGCCCGGATTGGGAGGATCCGGCCGGCGTGCCGATCGACATGTTCATCTTCGGCGGACGGCGCTCGACCACGATCCCGCTGGTCCATCAGGCGTTCAGCTTTGACCATGGCGTGTTCCTGGGCGCCTCCGCGGCGTCGGAAACCACCGCCGCCGCCCTCGATGTCGGCCAGACGCTCCGCCGCGATCCGTTCGCCATGACCCCGTTCATCGGATACCACGCGGGCGACTACATCGCGCACTGGTTCCGGATGGGGGAGCGGTTGGGAGCCAAGGCGCCCGCCGTCTTCTTTGTGAACTGGTACCGCAGAGACCGCTCGGGCCGCTGGCTCTGGCCTGGCTTTGGCGAGAACAGCCGGGTCCTCAAATGGATGTGCGAGCGCGTCGAAGGCAAGATCGACGCCCTCCGCACCCCGATCGGATGGATGCCCAGGAACGGCGACCTCGACGTGAACGGCCTCACGATCCGGTCGGAGGACTTCGCCGAGCTGATGCACGTGTCGGTCGAGCCCTTGAGAAAGGACCTCGAGGATGCCGAGCAGTACTTCGCCCAGTTCGGCGACAGGCTGCCGGCCAAACTGAGAGTCGAACTCGATGGGGTGCGGCAAAGGCTGGCCGCGGGGTGATTCGATCAGTCGTCCCGCACTTCGTCGCCTGTGCGCGCCTCGCCGCTCATGATGTCGCCGGCCATGAAACTGCCGTTGGGAGCGCCTGTCATTCGCACCGTGCCCACCGCCTGGTTTGTCCGGAACACCGTGAGACGCTGATCAGGACGGGGCAGGGGATTGAATCCGAAATCGACCACCACGAACATGGCCTGGGTGTTGACCCCCGTCACTTTTCCGATGCTGCGTTCGATGACGGTCACGATGGGGTAGCGCGAGGGAGTTGGCGCGGAGGCGGGGCGGGTGGCCATGTTGACCGCTGTGGACGGCGGCCGGTTCGTCTTCGATCGCGTGGTGTCCGATTGGGAAGGGCCGGCGACGGCGTTGGTGACGGCTTCGATGGGCGGTTGGGAACGATACGAAGGCGCAGTCGGGGCGCATCCCGTCAGCAGCAGGATCAGGCACCAGGGCGTTCGGATTGTGGTCTGCAAGTTCATTTTGGGGGGCCGCGCGAGATGAATTGGCGGCTTTCGAGTTTCTGGCAGATGGCCTCCCAGCGGCGATCCCAATCCGCCCAACTGGCCGCCCACTCCTCGCCGGCGCACCGGGTCCGTGCCGTCGGCAGCAGCGCCGCCGTGTCCGTGGAATGCCGTGCCGCCTCGGTTTCGTCGCCCCAGGCAACCAGCGTCTCGATCAGGTTCAGACGGTTCTCGACCGAGTCCGGGCAGCGCTGGACGGCCCGGCGGAGGTGGGTGCGCGCTTTGGACTTGCTCCCAAGGCTCAGCGGCCAACCGGGGGCATCGCGGTAGAGAAGGCCCAGACAGCGATCGGGGCCCGCATGGTCGAAGTCCGGATCGAGGTCGAGGACCTCTTTGAAGTGTTTCTCCATCTCAGACACCAAAGGGAGCGCCCCCAGGAGGCGCGTCCGCGCCAGTTGCCCGAGGTTCATGGCCAGATAGTAGCGGGCGGGCGCCAGTCGGGGGTGCTGGCGCAGCACAGCGCGCGAGGCGGCGATTCCCTCCCGGGCGATGTCGGCGCGCTGGGTGTCGTTGGTGGCGAACTCGGCCCAATCGTAGCAGGCGCGGGCGAAGTGCCAGGCGGCGGAGGGATCGGCGGACTCTCGATCGTAACGTTCGCCCGCGACGCTGTAGAGACGCCCGGCCCGCGCACGGAACGCCGCGGTGTCGACCGCGTTTGTTCCGGACGCGATGCAGGCGAGCGCTCCAGCCAGGGAGAGAGCGGCCAGCCACTCGATGGATCTGCCCACAGGGAGGGCCGATAGCGAGGCTGCGGGGGCAGCCCGGGTTGGCCACGGCGATTGGCTCGAGCCTTGGACTGGCGGAGCTCGTCCCTCCGAGAGTGGTTCAGGTGCGAACCGGCTGGTGGAGTTCGTGTTTGCCATCGGGACAGTCAGATTTATAGTGCCCGAGTGAAATTTAGCTGCAACCAGATGCTCTTTGCAACTTTGGTGGCGATCGTATTGCTCACCAGCGGTTGCGGCGGTTTGGCTCTCTCTCCCTCGATTTCTCCGCTCATGTTTCTGATTCCCGGTCTCGGACAGGCCCAGCCGCAATCGGTTCCGGGCAGCCCCGCATCGGTCCCCTCCGAGCCGCCCACGCCCGCGCTGGCCCAAGCTTCGTAGCGCTATGCGCTTTCCATTCGCGTTGTCGGCGAAGATCGCCGGGCACATCATCAAGCACAAGCTTCGGGGCACCCCGAAGTTCGCCCTGGTCCTGCAGCTCGAACCGCTCCATACCTGCAACCTGTCCTGCACCGGGTGCGGACGGATTCGGGAGTACTCGACGAGCCTCAAGGAAATCGTGCCGCTCGACAGATGCCTGGCGGCGGCCGCGGAGTGCGGGGCGCCGATGGTGAGCATCTGCGGGGGCGAACCTCTCATCTACCCGCAGGTTGAGGCGCTCGTCGAGGGGTTGCTGGCGCAGGGCCGCATCGTCTACATCTGCACCAACGGCGTGCTCATGCGCCGGAAGCTCTGCGACTACCTGGCACACACGCACGGCCCGGCCCGGGAAGGCTTGCTGCGCGGGCTTCTGGCCGAGGAGTTGATCACCGCCAGCCAGGTCGAGGCGATCCGGCGCGGCAGGACTGGAGACGGGCCGGTCATTGCCCCCAGTCGATGGCTCTACTGGAACGTCCACGTCGATGGTCTCGAATCGACGCATGACCGGGTCGTCGAGCGCGGTGGGGTTTTCCGGGAGTGCGTGGCGGCCATCCGTCTGGCGAAACGGTTGGGCTTTCAAGTGGCCACCAACACGACCGTCTACCGCGAGACCAGTGTCCGCGAAATCGAAGAAGTGTTCGCCTTCTTCTCCTGGATGGGTGTCGACGGTCACACCATTTCGCCCGGATACGATTACGACGCCGCCAGGCGCGACATGGCGCAGCGGTTGGGGAAACGGCCCGAGGACTTTTTCCTCACCCGTGCGATGACTCGGGAGAAATTCGCCGGGATTCTCGATTGGGGCAGGCGGTTCACGATCTTCGGCACGCCCGTCTACCAGGAGTTTCTGGCGGGCCGGCGCGAACTGACATGCAGCGCCTGGGCCATCCCGACATACAACATCAAAGGTTGGAAAGCCCCCTGCTATCTCATCACCGATGATCACTATGCCGGGTACGGCCAGATGCTCGAACGGGTGGATTGGGACAAGTACGGCGTGGTCGACGGCGTGGTCCGCGACCCGCGTTGCGAGAATTGCATGGTCCACTGCGGCTACGATCCGAGCGGCGCGCTGGGCACGGATTACCGGCGCGGCGACCACTGGAAGAACTTTGCGTACAACTTCGGGCCGCGCCCGCCGCGCGCCGTCGAGGGTCAACGGGTGAACGCCTTCAATCGCACCGGATCATGAGCCGAGTCCTCTTTCTCTCTCCTCCAAGTTTCGATGGCTTCGATGGAGGCGCCGGATCGCGCTACCAGGCCAGACGCGAGGTGACCAGCTACTGGTATCCCACGTGGCTGGCCCAGCCGGCGGCTTTGGTGCCCGGGGCGAGGCTGATGGACTGTCCGCCGCACGAGATCGGGATCGAGGAATGTCTGCGGCACGCGCACGGCTACGACCACGTCGTCATCCACACCTCGACGCCCTCGCTGCGCAACGACTGCAGAGTGGCCGAGGCCATCAAGGCCCGGCGCCCGGACACGACGATCGGATTCGTCGGAGCCCACGCGGCCGTCCTGCCCGCCGAGACGCTCAAGGCCTCGCCGGCCATCGACTGGGTGGGCCGCAAGGAGTTCGACTACACATGCAAGGAAGTGGCCGAGGACCGCCCCCTGGCGGAGATCGCCGGCCTTTCCTACCGCAAAGACGGCCAGATCATCCACAACAGGGAACGGGATCTGATTGCCGACATGGACGCCCTGCCGTGGGTGGTCGACGTGTACAAGCGGGACCTTGATATCGAGAAGTACTTCATCGGCTACCTGCTCCATCCCTACCTCAGCCTGTACACCGGACGCGGCTGTCCGGGGCAGTGCACGTTCTGCCTCTGGCCGCAGACCATTGGCGGACACAGGTATCGCGTCCGCTCGGCGCAGAACGTCGCGGACGAGATGGCCTATGCGAAGCAGCTCTTTCCTCATGTGAAGGAGTTCTTTTTCGACGACGACACGTTTACGGCGAATCTGCCGCGCGCGCGCGATGTGGCCCGCAAACTCAAGCCGCTGGGTCTGGTCTGGTCGTGCAACAGCCGGGCCAATCTCAACTACGACACGATCAAGCTGATGAAGGACTGCGGCCTGCGGCTGCTTCTGGTCGGCTACGAGTCGGGCAGCGATGAGATTCTGCGTCGCGCGAGGAAGGGGGTCACGATCGACCAGATGCGCGCGTTCACCAAGGCCTGCCACGATATCGGCGTCATCATCCACGGCACGTTCATCCTTGGGCTCCCGATCGAGACCCGGGAGACCATCGAGGCGACCATCCGGTTCGCCCAGGAACTCGACGTGTTCAGCATCCAGGTGTCGCTGGCCGCGCCGTATCCCGGCACCGAACTCTACGAAATGGCCCGCCAGAACGGCTGGTTCGCCCGGCAGGACAAGACCGACATCGTGCATCAGGACGGTCTGCAGCACTCGGCCCTCGAATACCCCGGCTTGAGCAAGGAGGAGATCTTCGAGGCGGTCGAGGTCTTCTATCGGCGCTACTTCCTCCGGCCCAAACCGATTCTGCGCATCCTCAAGACGATGCTCGAAGACAAGGAAGTCTGCGTGCGGCGTCTGCGCGAGGGTTACGAGTTCTTCCGCACCATGGCCCAGCGCCGTGAGATCCAAGGCGGGGCTTGCGAACCTGTGACGACCCGCTAACATCAGCCTTGGCTGTGGCGGCGAACCAGCCAGGCGCCCCTGCTTCGAATCGCGGATCACTTCGCCCGGGCCGCGGCTCATCGAGGCGATTGGGGGGCGCGAAACCAAAACCGCATGATCAAGACAGACATTCAAGTGGCAGAATCGGACCAACGCGCGTCTTCAGGAGACGCAGCGTTCGCGGTGTTCGAGGGGGAATTGCGCCGGTTCATTCAGGATTCTGTCCCGGTCGAATCCGGTTCGGAACGGTCGGAGGCGCGCGAGGCACGATTCGGGCGACTTGCCCTGAGGCTCTTTTCCCTGCAGCACCGCGCTGTTGGCCCGCTGTTTCAACTGTGTCAAAGACGCGGCATCGCGCCGCAAGACATCAGGGAGTGGCGCGCGATTCCCGCGCTGCCCACGACGGCATTCAAGGATTACGCGGTCACCAGTTTGCATCTGGAGGCCCGGACACGCGTCTTCCATTCGAGCGGAACGACGGGGCATCGCCCGAGCCGGCACTTTCACAGTGCCGGTTCGCTGGCGCTGTACGAGGCGTCGCTGCTGCCATTCTTCCGGGCGCACTTGCTGCGTGGGGCGGGGCAGGGGAAGGGCGAATTCACGTTCCTGGCCCTGACGCCAAGCCCTGCCGAGGCGCCGCATTCGTCCCTGGCGCACATGTTCGCCACGGTCATCGAAGCCTGGGGCGCCGATGACTCCGCCTTTGTCGGAGCCGTTGAATGCGACGGCGCGTGGCGCGTCGACACCGCCTCGACGATCGCGCTGCTGCGCCGGCGCGCGCGGATCCGCCGACCGGTCTGTGTTTTGGGCACGGCATTTGCCTTTGTGCATCTGCTCGATGCGATGCATGAGTCCTGCCTGCGGTGCGCGCTGCCGCCCGGTTCGCGCGCGCTCGAGACCGGGGGTTATAAGGGACTATCGAGGAGCGTGTCGAAACCGGACCTGCACCGGCAGATCGGCGCCGCGCTCGGCATTGCCCCGACGCACATTGTCTCCGAGTACGGCATGAGCGAACTCGGCTCGCAGGCCTACGACGCCTGCGTGCCGGCGCTCCCGTCCGCCCGAGGCGTTGTCGATCAATCCGCTCACGGCACCACAGGCCTCGCCGCCGCTCCGGGCATCGAGACCGGCGCCCGTCGATCGGGTGAAGAGGATCGGCGCCTTTGCGCCGGGCGTTCGGCCAGTGAGCCTGCGCCTGAGCGTGGGCGTGTGTTTCACTTCCCACCCTGGGCGCGGTCCGTGGTCGTTTCTCCTGAGAACGGGATCGAGGTTCGGGAGGGCGAGACGGGCC
>Ga0116149_1003116_pt1 | contig 17443 bp, 5 predicted proteins | sample AD_UKC057_MetaG_FD_89787 | JGI IMG/M metagenome (GOLD analysis project Ga0116149, IMG submission 89787) | Active sludge microbial communities of municipal wastewater-treating anaerobic digesters from USA - AD_UKC057_MetaG | ecosystem: Engineered > Bioreactor > Anaerobic > Digestate | place: USA... | reverse complement strand
TTGGGGGCCGGAAGGTCCGGACCGGCTCGCATTATTACGAGTAATCAGATTCTTCTGATTGTTGTCGTAATGTCGCAAGCAATTGTTGTGAAAAGTCTTATGCCGATCCTGCCGCCCGGAGGCAGCGATGCCATATTCCGAAAAAACGGGACATTGGGCCGGACACGGGAACCGCGGGGATGCGCCAGGCACTTCGGCTCGCTCAGAGCCAGCCGCCTGAGGCGCGAACGCGCAGGCCCCGCATCGCCCGATGGGGGGATCGTCGCCACGGCGGACGACGGGGTCTACTTCTTCTCCTGCTTGCCGAGCCAGCGATCCGTGATCGGGCTGGGCCAGGTCTCGCTCAGGGCGCGGGTCTTTCCGTCGGAGGGTTGATGTGCGGTGAGCGGTCCGCGGTCCTGCCCGGCCGGCGGGGGGGCCAGGAACGTGATCTCGTCGTTGGTCCGCCAGGTGGGGCGGACGATCGGCTCCTTGAGGTCCTGCCCCTGGAGGATCCGCACCTCGCCGCTGGCCAGCGCGACGAGGGCGATGCGACCCTTCTCGGTCGGCAGGGCGATGCTTGCAAGGGTCGCCCCAAGCCGCGGGGGTGTCGCGAGTTGTCAGGCGATGTCAAGGCATGACGCGTTTGGGTAAGCCCTTCGACTTCGCTCAGGGCAAGCCAGCGAAAAGAATCAAACCCACAGCCGCCGTCCCCGAGGGACGGTGACTACATGGTCTTGTTCCCCAAGCCAGCGGAGGGAATCGAACCCACAGCCGCCGCTTTACAAAGACGGACGCACTGATTTCTAACCAACGTATAAGGCGTGAGTTACGCCAGCATCGTTCCCTTGAGTGCCGAAATCGGTGACGTGCCCGCGGCAGGGGTTTGCTGGCTTCTTCTGTCCCATCATCTCTGCTCGGGCCTCTCTTGCCTAATCTCCACCGTTAACGATCCCTCGACCTCTTCATCCCCCACTATCACCAGATACCCTCCTCCTCCGGCCCCTGTCAGCTTCCATCCCACCACGCCTCTCGCACTTTTGTATGCGTTGATGGTATCTTGGCACCCTTCAACCATCCTTGGGAACATCTCTACCTGGGCTTCGAACGATTCCAGGACACTACTCCCGAACCTCTCCAAGTCCCTTGCCAGAATCCCCTGAAGACACTTTGCTGAAGCGCTTGCCAAGGACTTGGCCGCCCCGAACGAGACCACTCCTCCTTCAAGTGCCCGATACCCGTCTCTTCGAGGCCCGATCCTTATCAGCCTGATATGATCTTGAATCCACGTTAGCAGATTCGTGTCCGTGTAGGAGTCTATCCTGCTCGGGAAGTACCCTCCCTCATACCACGAACACGCCAGCCCAGGATACACTATTCCAATCGCGTCCTGAGACCCGGAAACCTCTTCGGTGTCCGGGGGGTTGTCATAGCAGAACAGCAACCGGGCCAGCGTTTCCCGCTCTTGTCCTGTCGGTACATCCTGTCCCCAGATCTCTATGGCCCTGTTCCTCGTGCTCGTGGCCATCCCGCTTCTTCTTTCAAACTCCATCGTCGGCTCTACCGAGACCGTCAAGACCGGTCCAGGACATACTCTCGACACAAAGGGCTGATCCAACCAGCCTCCGGCCAAGTCAATACGAAACGGAATGTTGCTCGTCTTCCTTCCGTGCGGGCTTGTCCGAGCCTCCAGTCCACAAAATGGATTGCTCTTCAACATCAGCTGGCCTCACTGGGAATAAGAGTCCAAACAAGGGTCAAGAGAGATCGCATTTGCACGATCGGTCGGGGCAAGCATTCTGGGCGCAGGTGGGCTTGGGCACCCCCTGACACCATCAACGAATCCCAGTGGCTCTCTCTGCACCCACCGTCCCAATTGCCCTTGGTAGGTGCGGTTCCGCTCCAGGTGCGGCCCGGCCTCGGCGTCGAATACGTAGCCCGCGAAGGGGACGTAGCCGCGGGCACGTTGGAAAACGTCGGACGCGACGGATGCGTCAGGGCCGGATATGGCAACCTGCCCGTACGGCGTGAACACGAAGCCCCGGGCGGCGTCCCAAGCGGACATGCCCGCGAGGCCCGGCGTCTCCGGGTCATCGTCCGTGAAGTAGAGACTTGCATCGGCCTCCGGTCCGCAGCCGGGCTCATCATCCACCGTTTCGTCGCCCCGATCCCAAGGGCCTGGAATCCCGTCGGCCATGTTGTCGTCAGCCCAAGCTATCATTTCGTCACCTACTCTGTTATGACTTCCGGAAACTCGCAATCCGCTTTGCGCCCAAGTCCGGCAGAACGCCGTCAACGCCAGGAGTCCTGCCCTTGTTCAATCATCGCCTGCCCGACATCCCACTGCCGTCCCAGTGGGCCAACACCGTCAAGGCCGCCGTCCTGCACGTCATCTCGCTCGCCCAGTACGCCATCGTGGCCGCCCGGGGCTGGGCCGCCAACAGCTTCAACGCCCGCGTCCGCCTGGCGGCCGAGAACGACCGGCTCATTCAGGAGGTCGATCTCCTCCGTGAGGAGCTCCGCATCAAGGACGCCCGCCTGTCCAAGATCGACCCGCGCCGCCGCCCATACTACCCGCCGGCCCAGCGGATGGCCATCCTGGAACTGAAGGCCGCCCGCGGCTGGTCGCTCGCGCAGACGGCCCGCGCGTTCCTCGTCGAGCCCGACACCATCGCCGCCTGGCTCAAGCGAATCGACGAAGCCGGGCCGTCCGCGCTGGTCCAACTTCACCAGCCGGTCAACCGATTCCCGGACTTCGTCCGCCACGTCGTGCAGCGCCTCAAGACCCTCTGCCCGTCCATGGGCAAGGTCAAGGTCGCCCAGACGCTCGCCAGGGCCGGCTTGCATCTCTGCGCGACGACGGTGGGGCGGATGCTCAAGGCGAAAGCCAAGACGCCGCCGCCCACGGAGCCCCAGGCCGCCGAGGATGCCGAAGGCCCCGTCCAAGCCCAGCGAGTGGTGACGGCCAAGCACCCGAATCACGTCTGGCACGTGGACCTGACCATCGTGCCGACCGTCTCGGGGTTCTGGACGGCCTGGCTGCCGTTCGCCCTGCCCCAGTGCTGGCCGTTCTGCTGGTGGGCGGCCGTCGCCGTCGATCACTTCTCTCGTAAGGTCATGGGCGGCGCCGTCTTCCGCAAGCAGCCGTCCAGCAACCAGGTCTGCGACTTCCTGGCCGCAACCATCCGCGATGGCAAGGCGACACCCAAGTACGTCGTCTGCGACAAGGGCACGCAATTCTGGTGCAGCCCGTTCAAACGCTGGTGCCGACGCCGCAAGATCAAGCCGCGCTTCGGCGCCCTCGGCCAGCACGGCAGCCTCGCCGTCGTCGAACGCCTCATCCGCACCCTGAAGGCGGAAGGCCTCCGCCGCGCCCTGCTCCCGCTCAATCTCCGTCGGATGCGAGAGGAACTTGCCGCAGTGGTAGGGTGGTACAACTCGCACCGGCCGCACACGTGGCTCGGCGGCCGGACGCCGGAAGAACGCTACCGCCGCATCCCCGTCGCGTGCCGCAGGCCGCGATTCGAGCCCAGGGCCCGCTGGCCCGCCGGCTCGCCATGTGCGTCACCGCGGGCGAAGGTCCGGGGCAAGCCGGGCGTGTGTCTGCAACTCGTAGTGGACTACTGCCAGGGCCGAAGGCACCTGCCCATCGTCACGCTGAAACGCGTGGCGTAGCCGCCGGGGCTTTGGGAACCTGCTGACTGCAATGGTTCCACCTTGCGCCAACGACGCCAGAACAGTCTCATCGCTCCAGCGCGTCAGCCCGTGCCTCACGTCTTGCCTCTTCGATTGTCAATCTCTGCCTTCGACGGTCCTCAACGACCGCCCACAGCTACCGAACATGTCCCGCACGAATCTCGATGGACCAGTACAACGGTCCTCAACGACCGCCCACAGCTACCGAACACGTCCCGCACGAATATCGATGGACCAGTACAACGGTCCTCAACGACCGCCAACAGCTACCGAACATGTCCCGCACGAAGCTCGCTGGACCACTACACCAAGGTCGATGGACCACTACACCATTACACTGATTCGGAATCTAGTCTTCATTTAAGAGCGTTTCCAACAACTCCCCATTCAATGCATATACGCTCTCGGGCAAAGCATACTTCTCAGGGTCACCGCTGGCAAAAAAAATTGTCATCATTGTCTTGATAGAACAGAGCTCCTCATCAATATCGCCATGGATCTGACGCGCTGGGACATCACAATACGTCGCGTTCATCCATGTTCTACCATCAAAGTAATTGATTATAAGAATGTCTCTAATGTCACCAGCTCTTTCGATCTTGTCGTGTCTCATTGCCCTCGCCAGAAGGCGATCAATGCTGGGAGAGAGGCGACTGGTCAATGGTGCAGTCAATCGTGTCGCATTATGTTGAGCAAGTAGCAACTCTGTTGGGCCACTCATTCTCCCCCACCAGCGGATAAGAGTAGAAGATTCTGCGCCCATCGGAGGACGAAGATGGACCAGATTGACCACAAGAACATGACAATTGGGTTCGTCGGTGAGCCTGTGGCAAAGTGTCCTTTGAAAGTCATCGCAGTTTCGCATCTTAGTCATGTCGGCATATTTCGGCGTAGCATTGAGAGCGTTCAACACAGTGACAAAGGACAGAGGGATACCCCTGGTCCTCTCCCCAACCGCTGGCGCCGCCCTCATGGGCCTCTCCACAACAGATTGCCGCTTATCGGCACAGCCCACAATGAATACATTGCACAAAGCAAGTATGTATAGGTACTTTTTGCTGGCTAACATTGCTATAGTCCGTTCATCTTGTCATCAAATGCGGCACTGCCGAAGTATAACATCCAACCGAATCGTGCTCTCACCGCACTTTGATACCTGGCAATGTCAGGTGCGTTGTCTAGAGCAATGGCGGCAGCAAGCCCGGGCTGAAATACTGTTCGGTACGCATTCTCATCATAAGGGAAGACAGGAAGGCCCAAAAGGTCGCCCCCTTGTCCAATCCTGAATTGTCTTGACTGGTCTGATTCCACCAGAAACTCCATTTGCATCCTGGCATCTAACTCATCCACTAACCTCCGACCAGCATCGGAGTCACCAGCGCCGGGGGTTGAAGAGAGAAGGGAGATTAGTTCATCGTAACTGCGTACGGAATGAGCAAGCCGCTGATATCCGGCCCCGATATCAGAGAGATAGGAATTCTCCCAGTTGGTCACCGCATTAAACTCATAAGGACCGGTCTCAAAAGAGTAATATCCTCGTGCGCTTGCGGGTACCGCAGTCGGTGGTTGAAGGCCATTATGCACGAAGCAACAGCGTATATTGTTCCTTCTAGCATAGTCAACTAAGCCCTGTAAGACATGTGATGCCTCGTGGACAATTGCCTCATCGAGAGGCCATCCAGACCGGACCCCTTGTGTCGTCCACAGGGACATCGTTCCAGCGAGGACCTTCTGAAGTGGATTGATGGTAATTAATCCTAGGCCAGCAATATCTACCTCATCAAGCACCTGCTGGATAGGGTTGCCATTGCGTGTTGTCCAGTAAGATTGGGGCGCACCTTCGATGAATCCGCCCTGGCTACCGGTAGAACTCGATGCTGTGATCGTTATAATGATCGGGACATTTAGACACAGTTCGAATCCCTCTAGAAGGCTGATCAGCCGGTTTGCGGTGGGGGAATTACGGTTGTGAAGCCGGGCCCAAGCCTGCCGGATGTCCGGGTTCTCTGTGTCTACAGTGATTGTTCCATACGGATCTCCATGTTGTGCGGGTTGGCTTCTGGTATATTCATACAAGTCCGATCCGTCCACATATCCTACCGGATCTCTCTGGATCCACCGTCCCACTTCCGCCTGGTAGACGCGGTTGCGGACGAGGTACAGTCCCGACGGTTCGTCGAAGTAGTAGCCGGCGAAGAGCGACCAGTTCTTGTACGCCGAGCCGTCCGGGCGGACGGTCCAGTCGGCTTCCAAGACGATGGGGACGCCGTAGGCGGAGAAGGCGTAGTACTCGACCACCTCGCCGGCGGTCACGCTCGACTGTGCGGCCGCGCCGTCCACCACGGCCGTCGTGTTCATGTTCGCGTCTTGGCAACAGAACAGGATCGAGTCCACGCCGATGACAAGCTCCTGGTTCCCGTCCAGGTAGTTCAGATCGGCATAGTCGCCGTCGGTGTTGCCGTCAAACCACCGGACCACCATCGCGTCGATGTACCGAATGTCCCACAGGCACTGCTCCAGCGGGTCGGCGTCGCCGTTCAGCCGCACTTCGAGGACCTGCCACTGCTCATTGAAGAAGAAGTCCTGGGTGTCCAGGCCGGCTGTCTCCTCGATCCGCCGGTTGAGGCCGTCGAATTCGTAGACCGCAATCGTGGCGCCGGGCTCGCCGCTGCTGTCCGCCTTGACTGCGGCCATGCGGTTCCAGGCGTCGTACGTGTAGTGCTGCAAGTCGGAGGTGCTGCCGGGCTTGGGCCCGCGGATCATGTTGCCGGCCGCGTCGTAGGCGGGGTCGGCCCAGTTGCTGATGCCGGTGATCTCGTTGACGGCGTTGTGGGTGCGGGTCTGGGAAGTGCCGTTGTCGTCGAAGCCGGTCCAGTTGCCGAGCTGGTCGAGCGTCCAGGCCTGGCCGAATGCCGTGCTGGTGAGGAACAGCTTGCTGCCGTCGAGGTTGCCTCGATTCATCTCCTCCAGGCGGTTCAGGCCGTCGTAGGAGTAGAGCTCGTCGAAGTTCGACGTCTTGAGGTTCTCGCGGTAGAGGCGGTTGGAGTTCATGTCGTAGCCGTAGGCGTAGGAGTCCACGGCTGAGCCGTTGACGGTCCACGTCTGCTGGATGACCCGCCCGAAGCGGTCCCAGCCGGCATACGTGCCGCCGGTGCCGTAGGACAGCACGAGGTTGTTCTGCACGGCCGGGTGGGCGACCTGGACGATGGTCGAGGCGCCGAGGTAGGTGTACTGGGCGTACTTGGTGGTGCCGCCGGCGTCGTCGGCGATGTTGTCCAGGCGGCTGAGGACGGCCCCGATGCCGGAGGACGGGTAGTTGTAGAAGACCTCCCGGCCGTCGGGGTAGGTGACCTTGGTCAGACGGTTGTAGAGGGCCACGCCGCCGGAGGCGCCGTCGGCGTAGGTGTACTGGACCTGCGGGGTGCTGCCATCGACCTCGCCGTCGTGCTCCTGCTTGGAGGAGGTGACGTTGGACCAGCCGTCGTAGGTGAAGGTGACCTGGTTGACGATGTTGCCGCTGGTGGCCGCATCGTAGCTGGTGACGGAGGCCACCCGGCCGAGGTCGTCGTAGGCCCACTCGATCCGCAGGACGGTATCGTCCACCGAGGCGGGGTAGTCGGTGACGGCGTTGGCGGTCCGACGGCCCAGGAAGTCGTAGGCGTAGGTGTGCTCGACCTCGCGCTGATCGGTCCTGGTGGCTTCCAGGCCGCTGGCGACGTACGTGGTGGCCACGAAGTCGCCGGTGTTGCCGGCATTGAGGGTGGAGATCGTCGTGGCGGCGGAGTCGCCGTCGGGGTAGCTGACCGCCCGCAGGAGGGCGTTGTCCTTGACCGGCGAGCCGGCCGCGGAGGCCTGGAGATCCAGGGCATAGACGTAGCTGGTGGTCTCGTTGTCCGTCTGCGTGCCGTCGCCGTTGGCGTCCAGGGCCACAAGCTGGGTCAGCAGGCCGAAGACGTTGTAGACGTACCGGGTGACGCGGTCCTTGGAGTGATCGGTCGAGTCGCCGGTGTTGACCGGATTGCCGGAGCTGAAGCCGAAGTCGTCATAGTTCTCGGCCACGTAGGTCTTGCGGCCCACGTCGTCGAAGTACGTGCGGGTCTTGAGGCCCTTGTTGTCGGTGGTCTCGAAGACCTGCCCGTAGCCGTTGTAGGCGGCCTGGGAGAGGATGTAATCGTCGCTGTTGGCGCTGGTGCGGGTGGTCATTTCGGCGTCGGAGTAGTCCTCCCCGTCGCCGTCGCCGTCGAAGTCGTAGGACTGGCTGGTGATAGCCGTCCCGCCGTTGTCGCCGTAGGTGGCCGACCACCTGGTGCGGCCCAGGTCGTCGAACCATATCACGTCGTAGGTCGCCCGGGCGTTGGAGGTGGTCAGGGCCCCAGTCCCCGAGCCGTCGTCGTGGCGCTGGTAGCTGACGGTCATCCAGACGCGGCCGAGCGAGTCGTAGTAGGGGATGGTCTGCTCGACGATGGTGTCGGCGGTGACGTTGGTTGCGTCGACGGTTGCGCCCTCGTCGGTGCCCAGGTAGGAGCCGGTGACCCGGCCCCAGGAATCGTACAGGGTCTTGGTGAAGGCGCCGTTGGGCTGGGTGGTCTTGACCTGGCGGCCGAGGCCGTCGTAGGCGTAGGTGGTTTCCAGATAGTCGCCCGCGGAGCCCGAGGCGACCTCGTAGACGCGGGAGGCGCTGGCTTGGCCGGCGGAGTTGTAGAGCGAACGGGACTGGGAGAGCAGGGTCTCGGTCTGGCCGTCCTTCTTGAAGGTCTTGCTGTAGGTCGGCCGGCCCAGCAGGTCGTACGTGCTCTCGTACTTGGTGGGCAGGAGGCCGCCCGCGCCGTCGGGGTCGGGGGTGATGGTGACGTTCTGGCGCCCGGCGGAGTCGTACTGGTAGAGGGTGGTCACGTAATCGGCGGACGTGCCGGCCAGCGTGGCCAGGGCCTTGAGGGTGGAGACGCCGGTGAGTCGGCCGGTCTCGCTGCCGTTGCCGTCGGCGGTGGTGTCGTACCAGTACTTCTGGACGGCGACCATGTTGTCGTTTTCCCCGCCATAGACGGTGCCCCGCTTGATCTGGCTGACGCGGTCGCCGGAGTAGACGGTCACGGTCACGTTCAGGACGGTGTCGCCCGAGACATCGTCCGCGTCGCCGTACGAGGGGGAGCTGAACTCGGTGGAGTCGAGGCTGGCGTAAGACGCTACGGCCCTGCCGGCGCCGTCGTATTGCGTCTTGGAGAACAGGCCCAGGGCATCCGAGGTCTTCATCACCATGCCACGTGGATTATACCACGTCTGGGAGTCGATTACGCTGCCCAGTTGGCTGCCGTCGGACGGGTCGATGGAATAGGTGACGGTCTTGTACGTGCGGCCCTGATCGTCGTAGAAGGCTTCGTTCTTGGCCCGCAGCTCGCCCGAGTCGATCACGAAGTCCGTGTCGGCATCCACGTATATCTGCGACATGGTGACCTGGCCCAGGTTGTCCAGCGTGCTGAGCGAGGCGACGTTGTCCGGCCCGCGGGAGCCGATCTGGCGGTTGCGCCAGTCGTAGTCGTAGACCGTCTCGTAGTAGTCGTTGGCCCCCGAGCCGAAGAACGTGCGGCTGGCGGTGACGAGGCCATCCCCAGTGGAACCACCGTCGTAGATGGTGGCGGAAAGTTGAACGAGGTCCGTGCCGGTCATATTGTCCGGTGACCAGGAACCGCTGGTGGGCGTATCGTCAGTGCCGATCCACTCGGAGAGGGTGCGGCCGAGGTTGTCGTAGACGATGCGGCGAATGGTCCCGGCCGAGTCCTCGATTCGTTTCATCCAGCCGCGGCGGTTGTAGCTGTAGATCGTGGACAGATAATTGGTGCCTTTGGTGCCGAGGTTGGCGGCGGTGGAGTAGGTGACACCGGTGAGATCGGAGTACTGGCGGCTTTCCGTGGTCTGGCCGCCGACGTTGTAGTATGTGCGGGAGAGGGACTGAATGTCGGAGGCCATGAAGGTCTCCAGGCCGGTGGGCTCGTTGCTGCCATCCAGAGACGGGCTGACGGAGACGGTAAGGTATTCGCTGTATCGGTACTCCCCGACCACGATCATACGGCTTATGCTGATCGGGCCGTTGGGGCGGTGGTTGGTGCTGTCCCAGTTCGGATAGGTCCGGACTTCGCCGGTGATCTTCGCGCCCGTTCCGGAGTCCGTGTATTCGTCGTCGCGGTACACGGTGTAGCTGACGACCCCGTTGGCGTCAGTGTTCTTGACGGTGCGGCCGAGGGAGTCGACTTCGTATTGCGTGATCAGGTGCGCCCCGCCGCCGGTGGGCGTGGACCAGCCGCTGGGCAGGCCCGTGAAGTCCCCGGTCTCGGTCGTATCGACGTCCGTGATCATCTTGACCACGGCGCCGGTGGCGTCGTCATAGGCCATGTGGGTCAAGAAGCCCTCGGCGTCCTTGGTCCAGGTGACGCGGCCGAACGAGTCGTAGACGGTGGTGGACTGGTTGGCGGTGCCGGAGCCGTTCTGGGCGGTAGAGACGACCGGCAGCGAAACGACGGTGGTCTGTGTCTGGAGGGTGTTGGGGATCCAGGTGTACGCGTAGCTGGTGGTCTCGGCGCCCGTGCCGTCGGTGTTGCGGTAGACGGTGGAGTTGGCCGTGGGATACGCCGACTTGCCCTGGATATGTCGAGCGAAATACTCGACATGCGACTGGAGCACCGGCGTGTCCAACTCGCCCTGCTGAACGCTGGACTGGTGGAAGTAGCCCTCCACGCCGCCGGCCGTGGTCTCGGTGGCGGTGGTGGCGGCGTAGTACTCGGTGACATAGATCACGCCGGAATCGTCGTCCAAGTAATACAGATTGCCATCGACCTCGTGGAGCAGGTCGGCGTACTGTTCGTCAAAGCCCGTGATGGCAGAGGTGGAAGCGGTGAGGATCGTCCGGCCTTCGTCATCATACCGCGTGTACTCGTACCAGGCGGTGCCGGTCGCGTCCTGCTTGGTGATCTGCAGCATGGTCTGGCCGGCAAAGTTCGAATAGACTGTGACGCTGGTATTCTGGGTGTTGTATGGATCGTTGGTATCATAGCCTGGCAGCTTCTCGACCTGCTTGTATTTCCAGGAGTTGTACCCGTCGGTGTTGGAACTGACCGTGTACTCGAAGATGCTTGTGCCGATGCCGTCGCACATCGATGAGCAGCCGCCGCCCTGAGTTGAGCGTGTGGTCACACGCTGTTGGCTATCATACTCGAAGTAGTCGGTCGCATACGGCTTGACGGTCGAGTCATCGGCGGTTTCCCAGCCGGAGACGGCCTGCTTCAGCCGGGCGAAGGACGGCCCGTCGAAGTACATCTTGATACCGTGCTGGAAGCCGTTGGACTCGCCGGACTTGTAGTAGCGGTAGTACTTCTCCTCGACGACGTTGTTCTGGTCGTCCTTGATCGTGATGAGCTTGAGGTCGCCCTCGTTGCCCCCGACGGCCTCAGCGCCATAGTACGTGTAGTAGGCCTTGCGGACGTTGACCGCCTGCTGGCCAGTCTCCTGCTCAGTCGTTTCGGTCGACGTGACGCGGCCGTCGCTGTAGGTGTAACTGACGGTTGTGGTGATGTCGCCGGAGACGGTGGTCGTGCTGGCGATGGTGCCGTCTTCGTTGTACTCTTGCTCGGTTTCGTTGCCGCCGGGATCCTTCTGCGACTGGAGCTTGCCGCACGTGGCAGCGAAGAGGTACTTGGTCCCGTCGGGGCGGGTCTCGCAGAAGCCGCTGGTGGTCCGCTCGAAGATCCCCTGGCCCTCGGTGCGGGGCTGGAAGCCGGGGAAGTCGTACAGGCGGATCTCGTCGCCTTCGAAGATGGCGACCGCGTTGCCGCAGAAGATCAACTCCGGCACGGCCCCGATCACCATGTCCTGACCGTCAGCGGAGATTTCGACGGGTGATCCGGCATAGCTGTCTTGGCCGAAGTAGTCACCGTCGGGCCCGATCGAAGACCCACAGCACGCACAGGCGACTATCTGGTCGATGACGGTGGCGTTGACGGAGTCATCTACGGTGATCGCAATGTCCGGGGCGCCAAGTTCCACCGCGATACTCCCGCCGCCGATCCCTGTCCCCTTCATATACAGGGTGTTTCGGCCCGCGGAGAGCCCCAGGGCGCTGACGGTATATTCCTGCTCCGAAGTGATGGCGGTCTTGTCTGCCTTGTACAAGGCAAGCGGGCTGGCGAAGGTGAACGTCACGGTCTGGTTCGCTATCACATCGTTAAGCAGCTCGACCACGATCGGAACGTACTTCTCGCGGTCCTCGAAGGGCAGGGCAATATACTTGCTCGGAGTTCCGTCCTCCAGCCCTTCCTCGGCGGTGGTCCCTTCAGGCAGGCCGGAGAAGTCATTGTTGTCCGCGTCGACCTCCAGGTCCGTCCACAGGTGGTACACCGAGGCGGTGGCGTCGTCGTAGGTTCGGCCGACGTCGTTGTTGCCCAGATTGGTGTTCACGCGAAGGATGATGCTGGCATTGGCCACGGCGTTGACGCCTTCGGCCCAGAAATACGCCGTGGTGTCTATCCACGTGCCGCCGCTGCAGTAACCGAATCCCAACTCTTCCGCAGTATACTCCTCGCCAAGCTCGATGTAGTCGAGATCGCCCGTATCCGGGGGATTCTCCTGAAGCCCGTCATCAATCCACAGCCGGAGGAAAGAACCGGTCGAACCGCTGCCCACCTCTTCGCTCGGCCATGCGGCTGGGTACTCGAACGTATACGTGAATCCGGCCCGATCAGCGGCGGTGATCTCATGCCACTGCCAGCTTTCGTCGAAATATCCGTACATGCCGGCTGCACTGGCATTCATCCGCGCGAAGCGATAATCGTCATCATCCGCGTCACGGAAGGCCAAAGATGCCGTGTCGCCGCCGTCAAACGACAACCACAGGCCGCCGCAGCAATACTCGAAGGGGTTGTACTGAGCCCCTGGCTCGGCCGAGCCTGCCAGCGTGTTTTGGCTTTCGCCGGCGGCATTGACGGCCGTCACGCTGTAGGTGCTGGAAGACGACGATGAGGCGAACTCGTCCGTCCACGTGGTCTGAGCCGTCATCGCCACGATCGTGCTTTCTTTGTACACGTTGTAGGACGTGGCGCCCGTGACCGCGGACCAGGAGACGGTCACCGAACCGGCGGCCGTTTCGATCTGGGCGTTGCTCGGCGCGTCGGGAACCGACGGAGCGGAGGGCATCACCGCGGTGACCTGGGAGGAGCTTGCGCTCTCCTGCTGGGCATTCACCGCCTTGATCGTGTAATAGAAAGTGCCGGCTTGACCGTAAGTGTCTTCCCAGGTCGTGGCCGACACCGCACGGGCCACGCAGTCGCCAAGCTGCCCCTGCGTGGTGCTGCGGTATACGTCGTAACTGCCGGAGGAGACCGAGCCCGTCCACGTCAACTCTACCGTGCGCTCCTGCGCGTCAACCGTAGCCTCCAGGTTGCTGACGGCGTCGGGCGCCTGCATGGCGGCAGCGGAAGTCCCAACCTGCTCGTTCACGCCCGTCCCGTAGGCCCAGACCTTGTAGATGTAAGACGAGTCCCAGGCGGATTCCGTGTCGGTGTAGGCGGTTGCGGTGATTTGCTCGGCGAACAGGATGTCGTCACGAAGGATGTTGTAGTAATCGGCGCCGCTGACCGACGACCAGGCGATGGTGACACCGCCGCTGCCGTCGGATGCGGCCACAACACCCGTGGCCGATACGGTAATGCCGTGGGACTCCGGCGTGCTGCCGCTGTCGCCGTCGGTCACCGTCAGCGTCGCGGAGTAGCTGCCCGACTGGGACGGGGTGAACGTCAGCGTCCGCTCGTTCGTGACCACTTCCGGCGGCAGGGTGTATGGCTGTCCGTCGCGCGTCACGGCCCAGGAATAGGACAACGGATCGTTGGGGCCGGCGACGTCGGTGGCACGGCCGGTCAAGGTGATCGCCGTTCCCGCCAGTCCGGTGGACTGACCGACAATCGAGACGGATGGCGCCACATTGTTGACGACCACCGTGGCTGGCGTTGCCGTGTGCGCTCCGTCGGCCGCCATCGCCGTGGCCGTGATCTGCCGACCGGCGTGGCTGTCTGCGTACACGTGCGTCGCGCTGGTGCCATACTGCCCAACCGGAACCGTCTCGACCGGGGAGCCGTCGCCCCAGTTCACCGTCCAGTACTGCGCGACGTACCAGGAGTCATTCCAGTAGAAGTTCGCCGTCAGCTCGCTGCCCTCGTTCACCGACGCAGCCGCCGAGACATACGGGTCCGGATGCGAGCCGGGCACGGTCCCCCGCAACGTGCCGGCATAAACGGTTGTGCCGCCGGAATAGGTGTTGGCGCCGGTCAGCCACAACGTCCCGGTGCCGACCTTGATCAGAGCGCCATTGCTCAAAACCCCGCCGTACGTCGTGTAGAGGTTGTTGCTGCCAATGCTGATCGTGTTCCCGCCCATGTCCACGTTACGCGAGCCCTTCAGGCCGCCCAAAGTCGCGTCGTACGTGCTGAAGTCAATGCTCCCCGCGTCGGCGGCGTTCATGTCCAGCGTGCTGTTCTGGAGCGCGCTGGCATTGCCCAGAGCCAGCGTGCCGGCCGCGATTCGGGTTTCGCCCCGGTACGCGTTGGACCCGCCCAGCGTCAAGGTGCCAGCCCCGGTCTTCATCAGAGCGACCATCCCGGAGGTGTCTTGAATGATCCCCCCAAAGGTGCTGGTGGCATCGTCGCCGCCGACCGTGAGCGTACAGGCCGGGCCATCGATATTGTCAATGTTCCCGCTACCGGACAAGCCGTTGATCGTCTCGCTGTGGCCGTTAAGGTCGAGCGTGCCGTTGACCGTCACGTTCCCATAGCCGGACCCATCCGGTATCACGCCCGAGGCCCCCAGTTTCAACGTCCCTGCGCTGACCGTCGTGTCGCCGGTATAGGTATTGCTGCCGCTGAGAGTGAGCTGCCCATAGCCGTCCTTGACGATATTGCCGGAGAACTCAATGGGGCTGGAGACGACAATGTCTCCGTACCCGCCAAAGGTCAAGGTCTCATAGCCGTAGCCACCGCTGAGAGCTGTCGCGGAATCAAGCGTCAGCGTTCCGGAGTCGGAATCGATCCGCGCGTCCGAGTAGACCGTGACAGCACCAGAGAACGTATTGTCCCCCGATACATTCCTCCACGATGTTCCGGAACAACCATACAGGACCAGCGGTTCAGCTGCGGTCGTGATTCCCCCTTCAATCTCCAGGGTTCCGGACCAAACGTACGTCTCACTGCTCGTGCTGCCGAGGGCATTGGCATGTTGAATTCTCAAGGTTCCATCATAGATGTCCGTGTAGCCCGAATAGGTGTTGTCTCCGCTCAAGGTCAGTCGCCCCGAGCCGTCCTTGATGATACTGCCGGAGAATGCAATCGGGCTGGAGACGACGATGTTCCCGGTTCCGCCAAACACCAGGTAATCATAACTGTCGCCACCACTGATGGCGGTCGCCGAATTCAGCGTCAGAGTCCCGGAGTCGGAATCGATCCACGCGTAATAGTACGCGGTGATGGGACCGGTGAACGTGTTGTCCCCCGACACGTTTCTCCACGATGCCCCACAACAACTGCCATACAACTCCACCGGCTCGGCCGCCGTTGAAATCCCCCCTTGGACCTCGATGGTCCCGCCCCACACATATGTTCCATTGGCTGTGCCGCCCAGGGCGTTGGCGTGCTGGATATTCAGCGTCCCCTCGTAGACGTACGTATAGCCCGAATACGTGTTGTCGCCGCTGAAGGTGAGCTTGCCCGAGCCGTACTTGTAGATATCGCCGGAAAACGCGATCGGGCTGGAGACGACAATGTCTCCATACCCTCCAAGACCCAACATGTCATAGCCGTACCCGCCGCTTACGGCGGTCGGTGAGTTCAGTGTCAATGTCCCATAGTAGGATTCGATCGTTGCGCTAGAGGCAACTGTTACGGGGCCGGTAAAGGTGTTGTCTCCCCACACGTTCCGCCACGCCGTCCCGCAACAGTAACCGCCATACAGCGTGAGCGGCTCAGCCGCCGTTGTGATATCACCTTCGATCTCCAGACAGGCCCCATCGCTGATGGTCGTCCCACTGCTCGTGCTGCCCAAGGCATTGGCGTGCTGGATGTTCAGCACGCCTTCGCTGACGGTCGTCTCGCCGGAATACGTGTTGCTGCCACTGAGCGTAAACGTGCCCCAGCCCATCTTGGTCAGAGCCAGAGTTCCGCTGGTGTCCTGGATCGTCCCATTGAAGGTGCTGTAGGCGTCGTTCCCACCCACCGTCAGGGTATACGCCCCGGTCCCGCTCGCATTGTCCACAGTCCCGCTGCCCGACAGGCCGTTGATGGTCTCGCTGTAACCGTTCAGGTCCAGCGTGCCGTCGACCGTGACGTTGCCGCAGCCGTAGCCGTCCGGGATCGCGCCCGACGCGCCGAGCTTCAGCGTGCCCGCACCGATGGTGGTATCGCCGGAATACGTATTGGCGCCGGCGAGCGTCAGCGTCCCCGTGCCGGTCTTGACCAAGGCAAGGGTTCCACTGGTGTTCTGAATGACGCCGTCGAATTGGCTGGTGGCGTTGTTCTCTCCGACGTACAGCCCGTAATCGCCAGAGCCGCTTAGATTGTCTACCGTCCCGCTTCCGGACAGGCCGTTGATGGTCTCGCTGTAACCGTTCAGATCCAACGTGCCGTTGACCGTGACATCCCCGCAGCCGGAACCGTCCGGGATTACGCCCGATGCGCCAAGCTTCAGCGTGCCCGCACTGATTGTGGTATTGCCCGCATACGTATTGGCGCCGCTCAGGGTCAAGACTCCCGGACCATCCTTGGTCAAGGAGGCCGTCGCGATGACACTCGACACAGCCACGTCGCCCGCGCCCCCGAAGGTCAGGCTGTAAGAACCGCTTATCGCCGTGCCGGAGCTTAGCGTCAACGTCCCCGAATCAGAGTTGATCCGGGCCGCGGAGCCCAAGGTGACCGTGCCCGAGTACGTATTGTCGCCCGAGACGTTCCGCAGGGCTCCTTCGCCGGAGGTTCCACTTCCGTTGATGGTCAGTGGCTCGGCCGCGGTGGTGATTCCTCCCTGAATTTCGAGGGCCGCACCATCGCTGACCGTCGTCCCACTGGCCGTGTCGCCCAGAGCGTTGGCATGCTGGATGCCGAGGGTGCCCGCACTGACGGTCGTGACGCCCGAATAGGTATTCGAGCCGCTCAGCGTCAGTACGCCCGAGCCGATCTTGGTCAGGGCGCCGTTGCCCAGGGCGCCTGAGTACTCGGTGGACTGGCCGTTGTTGCCGATGCTCAGCGTCCGCCCGCCCATGTCCAGGTTGCGCGAGCCCTTCAACCCGCCCAGTGTCGCGTCGTACGTGCTGAAATCGATGCTCCCCGCGTCGGCGGCGTTCATGTCCAGCGTGCTGTTCTGAAGCGCGTTGACCGCGCCGAGGATCAGCGTGCCGGCAGCCAGGCGGGTATCCCCGCTGAAGGTGTTGGCCGCACCCAAGGTCAGGCTGCCCGAGCCGTCCTTGACGAGCGAACCGCTCCCGTCAATGACATTGGCGACGGTGAGGGTGGTGCTGGGATCGGCTTCCAGGGTGCCGCCGCCGGCGCCCAGGGTGATCCCCCGGTTGGAATCGTCGATGATGAACGTGGCCGTGGTCTTGAGCGTGCCGCCATCGAGGGTCAGTTGATCGGCCGTAAACGACGCGGGATTCGCCCCGAGATTGTCCTCGGCGGAGATGCTCAACGTGCCGGCGCTGATCGTCGTCTTGCCTGTGTAGGTGTTGCTGCCCGAGAGCGTCAACGTTCCC
>Ga0116149_1003114_pt1 | contig 17452 bp, 12 predicted proteins | sample AD_UKC057_MetaG_FD_89787 | JGI IMG/M metagenome (GOLD analysis project Ga0116149, IMG submission 89787) | Active sludge microbial communities of municipal wastewater-treating anaerobic digesters from USA - AD_UKC057_MetaG | ecosystem: Engineered > Bioreactor > Anaerobic > Digestate | place: USA... | reverse complement strand
TGGGGGGCTTTGGCTCGCTGGTCCCGCCGTCGCGGGATTGCTCCTCAGTCACAGAGGTCAAGGCTATGCTCCTTCGTCGCGCGGCTCGGCTGAGCTCGCCGAAGTCCTCGCCAGCGAGCCAAAGCCCCTCCAGCAAAATCCGAATTGATTCTTCCACAGACCCTTAATCCAGGCTCCTGCGCTCAGCCCAGCGCTTGCAGCACGAGATCGAGATGCTCCGCGGGCTGCACTTTGCGAAGCACGGCTTTCACCTTGCCGTCCGGACCGATGATGACAGTGCTGCGCTCGGTGCCCATGTATTTCCTGCCATACATCGATTTCTCGACCCAGACGCCGTAGGCCTGCACGATCTCCTTGGTTTCATCGCTGATGAGCGGGAAGGGCAGGCCGTGCTTCTTGATGAACTTGGCGTGGCTCTTCAGGGGGTCGACAGTCACGCCGAAAACCGCGGCTTTTTTCCGGATGCGACTCCACCCGTCGCGCAGGGCGCAGGCCTGTGCCGTGCAGCCCGGTGTGTCGTCCTTCGGGTAGAAGTAGAGCACAACCATCTGCCCTCTGAGGTCCGCGAGGGAGACAGTCGCGCCTTCCTCATAGCTGCCTCCAATAACGGGGGCCTTGAATGCGGGGGCTTTCTTACCGGTGAGCTCTGTCGTGTCGTTCATAGTGGGTGTGATGTCATGGTGTGTGTGATGCCAGCGCGAAGGCGGCTCCCCCCTTTCGGTGTCCAGGGTGGGTCAGAGTGGTGATTTCACGGAAGCCATCTCTGGCCGCCATTGCCAAGCCGTCAGCGCGTTGAGTTCGCGCACGAACAACTGATCGCCCGCCACGGCGAGGTGCGCCCATGTCTCAGCGTCGGTGAGTTTGCGCCGGTCCAGGACGTCCAGCTTCTCTCTGTTTGCACGGATCAGGAAGAGGACGCCGCGCTGGTCAAGAGCGAGAATACGCTCGCCGCTCGCGACGAGACTCCAATACTTGCCGAAGGATTCGTCGCTCGTCCATACTTCGCGTCCCGTCTCGACTTCGATCGCCATCACGCGCTGGCTTCGGAGGTGGTTGTAGGCCACGCCGTCAATCACCACCGGCGTGCTCATGTAGCCCTGGGCTTTGTGCCGCCAGGATTCGGTGACGGTCCATGTGCCGTCAGCGTGCGCGACTTTGAAGCCGATGGTCTTGCCGCCGTAGGTGCTCGTGAAAAGCGTGTCGTGGAGCGCGACCGGCGTGAGAATGTTCATGCCTCGAAACGCTGGGACCGGTTGCTCCCAAAGAACGCGGCCGTCGGCGGGGTCGATGCCCGCCAGCTTCAGGCGCGTTTGCACCACGAGCTGGCGCTTGCCCGCGAGCGTCGCGAAGGTCGGCGACGAAAACACGCCGCCCCACATGCCACCCTGATCCTCGAGGGCGCGCCAGACAATCCGGCCGGACGTTTTGTCGAGTCGAATGAACGACGCTCCCGCCTGCACATACACGGAGTCGCCGTCCACGAGGGGCGAGCAGACGAAACCAAAGTCCGGCACGGGCTCGCCGAGTTCCCGAACAAAGTCCTTCCGCCAAATCAAATTCCCGTCGCGTGCGTCGAGACAGATCAGCACGTCCCGCATGCCGGCGACATACAGACGGTCGGCGTCCAGCGCCGGGGTCGAGCGAACCCAGTCTCCATTCGACCTGGCGAAGAATGGAACGCTGAGTGCGCCCTCCCACTGCGTCCGCCAGAGTCGCTTGCCGGTCTTGCGCGCAAAGGCCGTCACCACTTCCACCTTCTTGTCTCGCGTCTCGGTGGTGAACACAAGGTCGGGGCCGACAATCGGCCCGGAATAGCTCGGCCCCAATTCCACGCTCCACGCCCGATGAAGATGGTTGGTGTCGAGTTTCCCTGGCCACAAAGCGCCCATGACCTGGCCATCACGCGTCGGCCCGCGCCATTGGGGCCAGGTGGCAGGCTCGGTCCTGGCACTGCCGGCGAGAAGAAGTGTCGCGCCCAGGAGGATCGCGACATGCAGTTGGAGAGGATGCATTGCGGATCAGTACCTGACTTGTGGGCGGCTGACAAGAGGACTGAGGCGGAGGCCGGCGGCTCTCCGCCTCAGTGGGAGGAGTCAGTCAGGACTTGGGCAGAATCACCGAGTCAATGACGTGAATCACGCCGTTCTGGGCGAGCAGGTCCGTCTTGACGACCTTCGCATTATCCACGGTGACACCCGCGTCGGACACCTTGAGCCTCACGCTCTGACCCTGCGCGGTCTTGGCTTCCATCGTCTTCACGTCCGCCGCAAGCACCTTGCCGGGGACGACGTGATACTTCAGAATGGCGGCCAGCTTCTCCTTGTTCTCCGGCTTGAGCAGGCTCTCGACCGTGCCAGCCGGCAGCTTGGCAAACGCGGCGTCGGTCGGGGCAAAAACCATGAACGGTCCTTTGCCCTGGAGCGTTTCCACCAGGCCCGCGGCTTTCACGGCCGCAACCAGGGTCTTGAAGTTGTCCGCGCCCGAGGCGACGGCAACGATGTCCTTGCCCGCCGTGCAAGTGCTGGTCGAGGCGCACTTGCTGGCGGCGCAGTCTCCGGCGATCAGGCTGGGAGTGAGGGTGAGTACAGCGGCGATGGCTGCCACGGTGAGGATGCGGTGCTTTTTCATGGTTCGATGATCTTTTTGAGTTTCAGTTGTCACGTTCACTTGCCGACCATCGGCAATCGAACATGTGCAATAATTGTATCATTTTTGTAGAATGTCAAGTGCTCACCAATGATGTTTTTCTATGTATTCATAATATGCTTATTGTCAATGATATCAGATGCTGTTGTGCGTTTTTATCGCACCCAAAAGGCCCTCATGTCGATATATTGTCGAAGATATGCTCGGCTCACAGCATCCGATGCAGTGGGCCGCAAGCCGGCGCCTTGATAGACTCGCTGTTTTGAGGCGGGACTTGGAGAGGATCCTCCGGCATCGTCAGCAGCCAGGGGGACCTCGCACCGGTGGTGTTGGCGACGCAGGAAGGCATCATCCTGGAGCGCCGTCAGCGGCTCGTGCGCGCTCCGGCAGCGGCCGTGTATGGCGGCTTCACCCGGTTGGGTGGGAAAGCGGGCTGGCTCTGCACGAACTGAGCATGGTGGGCGCGTGGTTTCCTGGACCGCCTGCTGGGCGCAGTGGGCCCGCGGCGCGGGTGGCGCGACCCGCACGACGTCCGCGTGGGCTCGCCGGGCTGCTCGATTGGTATCTGCTCTACCCCATCCACACGCTGATCTTCAGCGGGATGGCCCGCGAACTGGCCCGCCAGGCGGACAGGAGAGCGGCTTTGGAGCAGGCGGACGCCCAAGCCGAATGTCGGACGTAAACCCGGGCGATGAAGATCGTGGACACACCGCAAGCGAGCCATCTGCGCTGGAATCGGCACCTCGCGCGCATCACGCACCCAAAACCGGCCCAAGCTCCGCACTCATGCCAATGACAGGCAGCGCACAACTATCTCGCAAATCCTTTAGTGCTTTGTCCTTAGAAACCAGATAGTGAGCTTGGCCGTCGACGGCACAAAGCAAGAACACCCCGTCGTCGGGCGTGTCGGCCTCGATGATCTGCTCGCCGGAGATCATGCGGTGGAAATGCTCCGCGATGTGCGTGTTGTCGCAGACCACGATCATCACGGGCGGTGTTCGCTCCAGGCCAGGCTGTGACCCGTTGAACTGATCGAACCGCTCTCTCCACTCGCCCGCCAGCGTGAGGAGCGCATCCTCGGCCTTGCGATAAACCACTTCCGGCTTCGGTTTCCCGCCGGTCAACCGCTCACCTGTCTTCAAGTCACGTGTGATGTGCTCCCACAGTTTGAAGTACTTCGGGTCGGGCCGCCCCGTGTTGTCGATGGCTGGCAAACGCGGGATTTTGGTGATGCCGCTTTCGATGGCGTCCACCAGACCGAAGTCGCTGACGATCCACGGAAACGGCGACCCTTCAAGATAGCCGCTGCCGTGGATGTAGAACGGCGTGCCCGACATGGTTTGGTGTCGGACGCGGCGCAGCCTAGCGCAAGCCATGGACCGGGTTCAATCCGTTTCGAAGGCGGATGACCGGCAAGCGCAAGGTCGTCGCCCGCAGCCGCGCTGGAGGTTCGGGCGTCCGACACGACGTAACGCGACTTGCCGTCTGCCGCGGCGGGGCTTTCTTGGACCAGGGACTGGGTTGAACCCTACGGCCATCGATGCTCGCACTTCGCATTTCTGGCTTGGGCCACAGGCCGGTCAGACTCGGCCAAGGGCCAGGTAGACCTTCCGGATGGCCTTGGCGATGTCCTTGACATCCTCATCACTGAACTTGGGGTCCATCATGACGCCCCCGGCACGACTGAGAATACTGATGGTCCGCGGGCAGCACTCGCTGCCGTATTGGATCGCCTGGCCCCGGGCGCTCTGGAAGGAAGGCCAAGCGGGATGGACGGTCGCCTTCTTCTCGATCCGCGGGGCTGTGGGCAGGATGACAGAACCGCCCGGCGCCGAGGCCGAGACCCCTTCGGCACTCATGGCCCGGAGGAACTTGTCGCGACGCTCCTGAGTACCCAAGTCAAGGAACACCCCCACCCCCAGGTCGCCTTCAAGATCGGGCGACTTGCGAAGTTTGAGTCCGGGGAGATCGGCGATGGCCTCGCGGACCTTCCGAGCGTTGCGGCGAAGGCCCCGGCAAATGGTCTCGAGTTTCTGCAACTGGCCTCGGAGAACCGCTCCGGTGAACTCATTCATGCGAAAGTTGCACGCGGCGAACGCGCCGAGCAACCCGCCGCCCAGCGCCTCGGTGTAGGGTGTATGCAGGGTGCCGAAGTCGTGAAACCGGAAAGCGCGTTCGAAGAGCTTCGGATCGCTCGTCATCACGGCCCCACCCTCCCCCGCGGTGATGGTCTTGCTGAGCTGGAAGCTGTTAATGCCGATGTCGCCGATCGTGCCGACGTATTTCCCTTTGTAGCGTCCGCCGGCACACTGGGCGCAGTCCTCGAGCACCCGGAGTTTGTGCTTTCGAGCGATCTCAAGGATAGGCTCCATGTCGCATGGGCATCCCTGGAGATGGACGGCCATGATCACCTTGGTCTGGGGTGTGATCTTCCCCTCGATGTCGTTCGGGTCCAAGTCGAAGGACTCGTCGATCTCGGCGAAGACCGGCAGGGCTCCGCAAAGAACGATCGCGTCGTAGCAGGCATACCAGGTCCACGCGGGGAGAATCACCTCGTCGCCCGGCCCGACCTCGAGCGCCGCCATGGCGGTGTACAGGGCGGTCGTTCCCGAGGTCACCCCGAGGGCGAACTTCGCGCCGAGGTGAGCCGCATACTCTCTCTCGAAGGCGAGGACCTTGGACGATGGTCCTCGAGACCAGCGGAAGGGGACCCTCGACTCGAGGACTTCCAGGAGTTCTTGCTTCTCGACGTCGTCGTAGAACTGCGGCCCATACGGACGAGCCCCGAGGAGGGAGGTTCGCACCGGCTCACCGCCGTCGAGCGCGAGCTTCTGCTCCGCCCCGGCGGCGAGGTTTCGCAGGGGCACTCCCGATCCCACAACGATCGATGCGGTGCCGATGGTTCCAAGGAACTTGCGGCGGTTCGTGACTGGTTCTCTCATGCAACGCTCCGGTGATGCGAATTGTCGATCCTGCCCGACGGATGGTGCGCGCCGGTCCTTCGGTTCGAGTCCTCAGCGCCCCTCTCGGCAGACGGGCTGCCCCATTCTGACTGCTCCATCGTCAGGCTTCATGCTGGCAGACCGCAGCCTACGCCGCGAGTCCCATTCGTCAACACGGCACTCGAGCATGCCCCATCCGCAACGTGCTGGACCAGGTGGGGAACAAGTGGAGTCTGCTGGGGCTCCTGTCTCTGCAAACCCAGTCCTGAGTCGAATCAGCTCTTTCGATGCGACCCCGTTGCCTTCTATCCCCGTCGACCCGGTCCCGGATCGCAACGCCGAGACCGATCCGCTCATGGCCCGGCTGCGCGCCGAACGGATTTCTTGTCGGAATTCGCTTCGAGTGGGTATTACCTAACGATGATGAAGATCAAACTGGCTCTGACCGCAGCGGTCGCGGTGTTGGTCGTGGTGGTACTGACCCTGCAACACTCCGCCCTCGAGCAATTGCGTGAAGAGAACCTCACGTTGCGGCGGCAAGCCGCCTCGGTGGCCGCCCTCCGTGTCGAGAACGAGCGGTTGTCGCGGATCAAACTCGACTTCGACGAACTCGAGCGCCTGCGGGGGGAACATCTGGAACTGCTGCGCCTGCGGGGAGAGATCGGCCGGTGGCGCCAAAACCCACCGACGGAGACGGCGGAACCCGCGAAGCCCTCCCGGGAAGCAGACATGGCGCCGACGCCTTCGCGAATGCTCCTGGCGCCAATGAAGGCGCTGGTCAGGGATGGAGAGACTTTGGTGACCGGCGGTTGGACGACGCCCCAGGGGCGGCGCGGCGTCGTGATGGTGAGCCCTCAGATCATCGCGAACGCCGGTGATTCCGAATCGCAGATCACAGTCGCCTTCACCCTTTTGGAGGCGCCGGAAAGCGTTTTCGCCGAAGCCGGGTTCGGCGATCTCCTGAGTCACGCAGGCGGCATCGCCGCACAACAATCGTATGGCGCGGACGAGGCAGCGGCCCTGCTGCAACAACTCGAGTCGACCAGCGGGGTGGACTTGCTGTTCGCACCCCGGGTCGCGACGCTGGATGGGCGGCAGGCGCAAATCACAACTGGAGGCCCTGAAGGAACCGCCATCAGTCTCAACGTGATTCCGAGGATCGAGCTGAGCGACGACGGCGCGGCCGTCGAGATGAACCTCTTTGTCGCGACCGAGACCTCCTCGACACCGGCAGGTTTCGCACCCGCCGTGGCCCCGTTGCCGGTGTTCACCTCGCCACCGTCGGAAACAAATTGGTGAGGGCCTGGCCCCGGCGCTGCCCACCGGCGAAGAGGCCCCCTGACCCGGAATTCTCACCCGTGGAGCGGTCGCGGCATTCCTGACGGTCCGTGGGTGAGATTTCCGGGTCTATTCTGATTAGCCCGCATTTGAGGTGAAATGTGACGGTGACCGGTCAGATGACGTCAAGAGTTGGTGAGAAATGCGGGCTGACCCCCATGTTTCTCATACTCCGTGAGTGCGCAGGGCGGTCAGACTTCGCAAGAAGCCCGGTTGCAGTTCCGCGCGAATTGCATGAAATGACCGGGCTACGACTGCTGTTCTTCCTTGGCCTTCTTGGCCTCGGCGATGACTTTCTGCTCCATCTCCCTGGGCATCTCCTCGTAGTGGTCGAAATCCTCGGTATGGGCAGCGCGTCCGCCGGTGAGGGAGCGCAGGACGGTCGAATACTGGTAGAGTTCCATGGCGGGCACGGTGGCCTTGATGACCTGGAACCCGCCGGCGGTGTCCATGCCCAGGATCTTGCCGCGCCGGCTCGATAGGTCGCCGATCACGTTGCCCATGGCATCGTCGGGGACGCGGATTTCGACGACATGGATCGGTTCGAGCAGGCATGGGCGCCCGGCTGCGAAGGCTTCGCGGAACGCCTCCTTGCCGGCGATCTGGAAGGCGATGTCTTTCGAGTCCACCGGGTGCATCTTGCCGTCGTAGAAATCGATCTTGAGATCGACCACCCGATAGCCGGCGAGAATGCCCTCGGTGCAGGCGGCATTGACACCTTTCTCGACCGACGGGACGAAGACGCGGTCGACGTTCTGGCCGACGAGGCTCTGGGTGAATTCGACGCCCGTGCCGCGCGGTTTAGGTTCGATGCGCATCCAGACCTCGGCGAACTGCCCGGCGCCGCCCGTCTGTTTCTTGTGTCGATACTTGGAATCCGCCCTGGCCTTGATGGTTTCGCGGAAGCGGATGCGGGGGGCGACGAGGTCGAAATCGACCTTGTAGCGGGAGCGGAGCCGCTCGGAGATCACTTGCAGATGCAGTTCGCCCTGGCCGGACAGGACCGTCTGGTGCAGCTCGGAATCGACGGCGTACACGAACGTCGGATCCTCCTCGTGCAGCGCGGCCAGGCCCTGGGCGATCTTGTCTTCCTCGCCCTTGGATTTGAGTTTGAGAGCGGCGTGGATGTTGGGCTTGGGGAAGGCCGCCTTGGGGAGCCGGACGTTGGTGCCCGGCGCGCAGAGCGTGTCGCCGGTGTGGGTGTTCTTGAGCTTGACCACGGCGCCGAGGTCGCCGGCGTTGAGGCTGTTAACGTTCTGGCGATTCTTGCCATTGAGCACGAGGATCTGGCCGATCCGCTCGCTCGTGTTGCGGTTGGCATTGAGCATTTCGCTCCCGAACCGCACCGTGCCGGATTGGACGCGGAAGATGGAGACTTCGCCGATGTGCTCTTCGTTGAGCGTCTTGAAGACATAGAGCACGGGCGCAGGATCGGTGAGCTTGACCTGAACCGGCTGATCGTTGGCATCGACCGCCTCGAGTTGAGGGTGATCGAGAGGCGACGCCCCGTACTTGGCGATGAAATCCATGAGGCGCGCGACGCCGACGTTGGTTTCCCCGGACGTGGCGAACACGGGGATGACCTCGCCCTTTTGGATTGCGGCGTGCAGGCCGGCGCGCAACTCGTCTTCCGAGAGGCCGCCTTGTTCGAAGAACTTCTCGAGAAGCTTGTCATCGGCCTCGGCGATGTGCTCGATCAACTCCTGGTGCAGGGCTTTGGCCTTTTCGGCCCACTCGCCGGCGGCGGCAGCCTCGGTCTGTTTGCCGGTGCCGTCGGTGGTGTAGGTGGTGATCACGCTGCGCATCACGTCAAGAACCTGGTTGAAACCGGGGCCGGGATTCACGGGCAGGGTGATGGGGAACACCTTGGATCCGTAGCGCTCGCGCAGTTGCGAAAGGACGCCGTCGAAACTGGTGTGTTCCTTGTCGAGCATGTTGACGACCAGCATCTTGGGGAGGCCGAATTCGGTCGCGTACTGCCAGACCGCATTGGTGCCCAGGGCGACGCCGTCGATCGGGTGGACGACGACAAGGGCGAAATCGGCGATTCGGAGCGCGGCCATGGCCTCGCTGATGAAATCCATGTAACCTGGAGTGTCGATGATGTTGAATTTCTTCCCGAGCCACTCGGTATGGAGCAGGGTCGCGTGGATGGAGATCTTCCGCTTCTGTTCACTCTCCTGATAGTCGGACACGGTGGTGCCGTTGGCGATGCTGCCGAGGCGTCCGATCACCCCGCTGCAAGCCAGCATGGCCTCGCCGAGCATGGTCTTGCCACACGTCGCGTGGCCGCCGATGACGAAACTGCGAATGTCCGCTGATGCGTACTCTTTCATAGGCACTTGAGCGCTTCGAATCTGGATCCGTCTTCTCTAAAAGCCGCTTTTGTACGGGAAATCCTGTCGTCTGCCAGCAAAACTTCGCGATTTTTCAGGTTGAACTCAGGCGCCGAGTTCCTACGATGCGTGCCTTTGTCGCGCCCCCGAGCGGGACGCCACGCAGCCGAATACCCATGAACAGCTACAATATCGCCGTGATCGGCGGAGACGGCACAGGCCCGGAGGTTGTCCGGGAAGCCATCAAGGTCCTCGATGCCGCCGCCCGCAAGTTCTCGATCCGCCTCGACTACACCCATTTCGACTTCGGCGGAGACCGATACCTCCGCACCCAAGAAGTCCTCCCCGACAGCGCCGTCGCCGAGCTGCGCCAGTTCCCCGCCATTCTTCTGGGCGCCATCGGCCATCCCGGCGTCAAGCCCGGCATCCTCGAAAAAGGCATTCTCCTGCGTTTGCGTTTCGAGCTCGAGCAATATATCAACCTCCGCCCGGTGAAGCTCTACGACCAGCGCTTCTGCCCGCTGCGCGAGAAGGGGCCGCAGGACATCGATTTCGTGGTGGTGCGCGAGAACAACGAAGGCCTCTACACCGGGGTGGGCGGCTTCGTCTTCAAAGGCACGCCGAACGAAGTGGCGGTGCAGGAAAGCGTCAATACGCGGCGCGGCATCGAGCGCTGCCTTCGCTTCGCATTCGATCTTGCGCGCAAGCGGCGCGGGGGCGCGCCTTGGCCGGGGCTCAAACCGGACGATGTTGCGGCGGGCAGGAAGGCCCAATTGACCCTCTGCGGCAAGACCAATGTGCTCACGTACGCGTTCGATCTTTGGGAACGCGCCTTCCACGAGATCGGGCAGAAGGACTATCCCGACATCAAGCGGGACTACGCGCACGTCGATGCGACGACGATGTGGTTTGTGAAGAACCCGGAGTGGTTCGACGTGATTGTGACGGACAATCTGTTCGGCGACATCATCACGGATCTCGGGGCGATGATCCAGGGCGGCATGGGCATCGCGGCGGGCGGGAACATCAACCCGACAGGCACTTCGATGTTCGAGCCCATTGGCGGCAGCGCGCCCAAGTACACGGGTTTGGGGGTCATCAACCCGCTGGCGGCCATCTGCGCCGGCCAGATGATGCTCGATTTCCTCGGCGAGACCGAAGCGGCCGGTGCAATCGAGAAGGCCGTGATTCGAACCGTCGTCGAGAAGATCAAAAGCCTGGCGGCGGGCAAGATGGGCTACAGCACGTCGCAGGTGGGCGACCTGGTCGCTGCGGCGATCTAACCCCCATATTCACACCCCCGTCAGGATGCCCCTGGACCCTGCCTGGGCGCGGTTTTGCCACAGCCCGGACATCCGATCACGCGCAGCGGTGTGAAATGTCCGGTCCAACCCGCACCTTCCGGCCGCGCGGAGGCAACGCGACACACGAGCGCGAGGTGTTCCCGCGGGCGGGAATGCCTCCCTACTGCAGTTTGGCCAGCAGTTCGTCGTTGGTGCGGTGCTTCTTGAGCGCGGCAAGGAGGGTTTCCATGGCCTCGACCGGCTGGAGGTCGACCATCATGCGCCGGAGCTTGCGGATGGCGTCGATCTGGTTCGGGGGGAAGAGCTTCTCTTCCTTGCGGGTGCCGCTCTTGGGAATGTCGATGGCCGGGAAGAGCCGGCGGTCCGAGAGCTTCCGATCGAGCACCAGCTCCATGTTCCCGGTCCCCTTGAATTCCTGAAAGATCAGCTCGTCCATACGCGATCCGGTATCGACAAGCGCGGTGGCCACGATGGTCAGGGATCCGCCCTCCTCGATCTTGCGCGCGGCGGCGAAGATCTTGCGCGGGATCTCAAGCGCGCGGGCGTCGACGCCGCCGGTCATGGTGCGGCCGCTTCCGCCATGGACGCTGTTGTACGCGCGGGCGACGCGGGTGATCGAGTCCAGGAGAATGAACGTGTCGCGCTTGGATTCGACCATGCGGCGGCAGCGCTCGATCATGAAGCGGGAGAGGCGGACGTGGGTTTCGAGGTCCTGGTCATTCGAGGAGGCGACGACCTCGGCCTTCACCGAGCGCTGGAAGTCGGTGACTTCCTCGGGGCGCTCGTCGATCAACAGCACCATGACGTGCACCTCCGGGTGGTTGGTTGTCACGGCGTTGGCAATCTGCTTGAGAATCGTGGTCTTGCCCGTGCGCGGCGGGGCGACAATGAGCCCGCGCGTTCCACGCCCAATGGGCGTGACCAGGTCGATGATCCGGGTCTCCAGCAGGTCCGGTGAGGTCTCGAGTCTGAACTTCTCGAAGGGATCAATGGTCGTCAGGTTCTCGAATCGCATCGACTTCGTGTACTCGGCGAAGGGCAGTCCGTTGACTTCGAGGACCTCCTTAAGCTGGGGGCTGCTGCCGCGGTGGGGCGGTTGCAGCGTGCTCTTCACAAAGCAGCCCTCCCTCAGGTAGCACTTCTTGATCGTGTCCGGCGTGACGAACACGTCCGTCGGCTTGGGATGAAAATGCCCCTCGGACGTCCGCAGGAAACCGAAACCTTTTTCCGAGATTTCGAGATATCCGGAACCGGTTTCCGGCACGTGGCTGTTGTTGCTCATAATGCTTGTGTTCGCTCCCCGTCGATTTCTCGCCGGAGGGGCTCCGCTTGGCTGCGCCTTCAATTTCAATTTTTCGGGAAAACCGCCGGCCGAAGAGGTTCATGGAACCGGATTGCAGGGCCGAACAGTTGGACCTAAGACGAGCAATATTTAGGCCCAAACCCGCCCGCCCGCAACATTTATTTTGCACGCGGACGAGTAAGCTTGACGCCTTGACCCCGGGTGACCTTTACTCCACCCAGACAGTGCCTTGAATCATATGAACCCCGATCTCAATTCTCATTCACCTCTCCGGTCCTCCAGTTCGCGTCGCGAGTTTCTCAAGACCTCGACGACGGCCACGCTTGGCGGTGTGCTGGCGGCCAATCTCGTCTTCCCCCAACGCGGCTTCGCCGCGAACGCGGACACGCTCAAGATCGGGTTGATCGGGTGCGGCGGACGCGGCACCGGGGCGGCCAGCCAGGCGCTCAAGGCCGACCCCAACACGGTGCTGACGGCCGTCGGCGACGCCTTTCCCGAGGCGTGCCAGAGGGCAGTCCGGGCGTTGACGAATGACGCGACGCTGAAGGAGCGCGTTCAGGTGACTCCGGAGACCACCTTCAGCGGCCTGAACGCATATCAGAAGGTGATCGAAAGCGGCGTGGACGTCGTGCTTCTCGCCGCGCCTCCCGGCTTCCGCCCCGAGCATTTGAAGGCCTCCGTCGCGGCCAACAAGCACATCTTCTGCGAGAAACCGATGGCCACCGACGCCCCCGGCGTCCGCTCCGTGCTCGAATCCGTGGCAAGCGCCAAGGCCAAGAAGCTCGCACTCGTCGCCGGTTTCTGCTGGCGCTACGACTTCGCCCGCCGCGAGTTTTTTAAACGGGTCCACGACGGACAGATGGGGGAAATCCGGGCGGTGTATGCCACGTACCTGACAGGCCCGGTGAAGCCGATGCCCCCCGCCAACACCCGCCCCGCCGGGATGACCGATGTCGAATGGCAGCTTCGCAACTGGTACAACTTCACCTGGTTGTCCGGCGACGGTTTGGTCGAGCAGGCCTGCCACAGCGTCGACAAGATCGCCTGGGCCATGAATGGGGCGCTGCCGGTCAAGGCGGTTGGCAACGGCGGACGCCAGATCCCCAACAACGAGGGGAACATCTACGACCACATCGACGTCTTCTACGAATACGAGAATGGCGCGCGGGCGTTCATGGCGCAGCGCCAGATCAGCGGCTGCCACAGCGATAATTCGGACTATCTCATGGGCGGGCTGGGCACCGGGACCATCCGCGGATGGGATGCCCCGATCATCCGGGCCAAGGAGGCCTGGAAATACCGCGGCGACAAGAACGACATGTACCAGACCGAGCATGACGAGCTCTTCGCCTCGATCCGCAGAGGCGAGCCGATCAACGACGGCGTTTGGATGGCCCACAGCACGCTCATGGCGATCATGGGGCGGACCGCGGCCTACACGGGTCAGGAGATTACCTGGGAACAGATCATGAACAGCCAGGAAAAGCTCGTGCCGGACAATTTGATCTGGGACATGAGCTTCCCGATCACTCCACTGCCAATGCCTGGCCGCACGAAGTTCGTTTAGCCCGCATATTGACACCCCGTCAGTGCACAGGCGATCGGATTTCGCATGATGTCCGCTATGCGGGCTGGTGCGCCGCGTCGTGCTCGAAGCCGCCCGCCGTCATCGCGCCCCCTTGAACCGGCTCAGCTTCGCCGGCGCACTGGCCGCCTGTCGCCGCTGTGGCGAAGCCTTGCTCCAAGCTCGCCGCCAGCGGCAGCGTCAGCAACTCCTTGACGCTCTGTTCCGGGGCATTGCCGCCGACGTGTAGCCCGATCGCCGCGAGCCGCGGGCGGTCAAACGCTGTCCCAAACTGCCATTCGGGACTGACTTCTGCACAGCCGCTGTCTGTCCATGCGCGATTCCCGCAATCGTCCCTTCCAAAACAGAGGCGGCATGGCAGGATGAACCCCGATGATCACGCTGCGCCCGTTGACTCCTCTGTTGGCCGCCATCCTGCTGACGCCGGGCGCCCTCGGACAGAGTCGCATCGACTTGTCCGGCCGCTGGTCCGTGCGATTGGACCCGAATGACGAGGGTGTTTCGGCGCAGTGGTTCGCGGCGCCGCTCGCGGGCGGGACTTCGATGAAGCTGCCCGGCACGACGGACAGGGCGGGGCTGGGCGAACCTGAGACGGATCCGAATCCCGGGTTCCTTTCGCGCGAGCACAAGTTCGTCGGCGCCGCCTGGTATCAGCGGCGTCTCGAAATTCCCTAAGCGTGGCGGAAGCGGCCCGTCGAACTCCATCTCGAGCGCGTGTTGTGGGAGAGCCGCGTGTGGGTGGACGGCGTCGCCGCCAGCTCGCAGGATTCGCTCGGCACACCGCACGTCCATTGGCTGGGCAGACTCTCGCCCGGACAACACCTGCTGACGCTCCGAATCGATAACAGGATGATCCACCCGATCGGCAACCGCAGCCATTGCTATACGGAATTCACCCAGACGATCTGGAACGGCGCGGTCGGGCGAATCGAACTGCGCGCGCGTCAGCCGGTGACAATCGAGTTGCTGCGCGTTTTTCCGGATGCTGTGCGACGCGAGGTGAAGGCGGAATTGACCCTGGCCGCCGGGCCCGACGCTCCTCCGATGGCTACCGCGCACCTGGCGGTGCGGGAGCGGAAGTCAGGCCGGACGATCGGGACAACCTCGGATGCCGTCGAGTTCGCGCGTGGCGCAACGAACCCCACCATAAGCACGATGACCATTCCCCTGGCCGCACCGCCCGCGACATGGGATGAGTTCTCTCCGGCGCTCCACGAACTCGAAGCGCGGATCGCTGACATGGAACCGGTCACAACGACATTCGGATTCCGTTCGCTGACCCGCAACGGGAACATGCTCTTCGTGAACGGGCGCCCGACATTCCTGCGAGGCAACATGGACTGCGCGCAGTATCCGTTGACCGGGCATCCTCCCACGGATGTCGCACGCTGGAAAAGGATGCTCGGCATCTGCCGAGACCACGGACTGAACCAGATTCGCTTCCATTCGTGGTGTCCGCCAGAGGCCGCCTTCGAGGCGGCGGACGCAATGGGCTTCTACCTTCAGGCCGAGGTGCTCTGGATCGACGGCTGGATGGGCGGGCCGAATCCGCGCAAGGACATGGACACGCCGGGCTATCCGAAAGGCGTCGGAAAGGGTGACCGCACGATCGACCACTACGTCAGGGCCGAGATGCGGCGGATGCTCGACACGTACGGGAATCACCCGTCGTTCTGCTTCTTCGCCATCGGGAACGAACTCGGGTCAAGTTACTTCAAAACCATGGGCGCGTGGATCCAACAGGAGAAGGAACGCGATCCGCGCCGCCTCTACGCGGCATCGACAGCACGCGCGATCACCCCAGCCGACGACTTCTCCGACACGCACCACATCCCCGGTGTCGGGGGGGTTGTGAACCGCCTCGGCGTCCCGGGCACGGATTGGGATTACGAGGACAGCTACGCGCGCGCTCCCGTTCCGGTCATTGCTCACGAGATGGGTCAGATGCCCGTCTACCCGGACTGGAGCGAAATCAGAAAATACACCGGTCCGGTTCGCGCGAGGAATCTCGAACTGTTCCGCGAGCAGGCGCGCAATCACGGCATCGCGGGCCAGTGCGCGGATCTCCAGCGGGCGTCGGGGGCGATGAACCGTATCCTCTACAAGAACGAAATGGAGGCGCAGCTCCGTTCGCCGGGTTGCGCGGGCGTCAATTGGCTGAGCATGCAGGACTTCCCCGGACAGGGTGAGGCGCTCGTCGGCTGGCTCGACACGTTCTACGAATCCAAGGGCATCGTCTCGCCGCGGCAGTTTCGACGCTACAGCGCCGCCACGGTTCCGCTCGCGCGCTTCAAAACATTCGTCTGGACGAGCGACGAGACCTTCTCCGCCCGCGTTCAGGTTTCGCACTGGGGAGAACGGACCGTCTCGAACGCCAAGGTCGCATGGACGCTTCGCGATCCGACCGGCCGGGTCCACGCCGCGGGAACCTTCGGCCCAGCCACGCTTCAGCCCGGCTCGGTTTCAACACTCGGAGAGATCGCGTGCAGTCTCGCAACGTTCAACAATCCCACGCGCCTCAACCTCGAGATTGCGATCAAGGGAACCCCGTTCGCCAACGACTGGCACACCTGGGTCTTTCCACCCGCGGTTGCTCCGACCGGATCAACAGACGTCGTCGTCTGCGACGCGCCGGAGGCTGCCCTTGAAGCGCTGTCAGAATCCCGACGCGTGCTGCTGCTGGCAAGCAGACTCGGCAGACCGGACGACGCAAAACACGCCGCCTGGATGCCGTTGTTCTGGTCGGCGCGCTTCTTCCCCGGCCAGAACCGCGACACGTTGGGCGCGCTCGTGCAGAGCAGCCATCCCGCACTCGCGGATTTCCCGACGGACGATCATCTCGACTGGCAGTGGCGTGACATCTGCGAGGGCGCCCGCGGCTTCGTGCTGAACGGTTTCCCCCCGGCGTACCGCCCAATTGTCCAACCGGTCAGCGACTACCATTTCAACGACAAGCTCGGCACGATCTTCGAAGTGCGGACGAAGGAGGGCGGACGCCTGCTCGTCTGCGGATACGACATCGCGAGCAGACTCGACGAGCGCCCCGCGGCGCGCCAGTTGCGCGCCAGCCTCCTGGCCTACGCCGAAGGCGATTCGTTCAATCCGAAAACGGAGGTCGGCGCCGCGCAAATCGCCGCGCTCTTTCCGGTCGTCCCCGAGGCCAATGCGGAGCCACCGCCCGGTTTCGAAAAAGCCGTGTTGTACGTCCAGGCCGGCGCAAGGCATCCCTCCACCGGAGACGTTCCGTGGTCGCCGCAGGTCGACAAAGCGCGCATTGTCGATGCCTCGTTCAGCTACGAAGTCCAGTGCAATGCAGTCTGGAAGGACGGCACGGGCACCGCGTGGTGGGGAAGCCCGTCGCTGCGCGTTCAGGTGAAGATTGCACGCCCGGATCTATACACGCTCCACGTCCATTTCCACGATTGGAACGACAACGGGCGCACGGGACGGATCAGGTTCGAGGGGCGCGAGTTCACACTCGGCGCGCACACCGGCACAGGCCGGTGGGTGCGCCTCCACGTCCTGCGTGAGGACTGCCTCGACGGCAGGCTCGCTCTCGAGGCTGCCTGCGATTCCGGGCCCAACATCCAGATCACAGCCATCGCCCTCGTGCCTCAATGAACACACAGCCCATCATCGCAACTTCCCCAGGCCGGACACCGACGGCATCGGGTGTTCCTTGAGGAACGCCACAGCCGCGCGATCGTCCCTCCGAGATCAGTCCGTGTTCCCCCTCACCCCACGGCATTGACCTGCAAATCCCGCATTGTCGCCAACTCCCCCAGCGCTCCCAATCCACGCAGCGGACGCGCCCCATCCCGCCGCCTCACCCCAAACCGGTCCCGGAACTCCCGAAATACCTCGTTCACATAGTTTCTGGACCCCAGCACCACCCCGTCGCTGAAATACCTCACCCGCAACCGCAACACCTCTCCCAGCTTCAACTCCCCCTTCCTCTTCAACTCACGCCGGATCTCCTCGGCATCCAGCACCACCTT
>Ga0116149_1003108_pt1 | contig 17468 bp, 12 predicted proteins | sample AD_UKC057_MetaG_FD_89787 | JGI IMG/M metagenome (GOLD analysis project Ga0116149, IMG submission 89787) | Active sludge microbial communities of municipal wastewater-treating anaerobic digesters from USA - AD_UKC057_MetaG | ecosystem: Engineered > Bioreactor > Anaerobic > Digestate | place: USA... | reverse complement strand
GCACCTCCAGCACCTCCTGCACCCCCAGCACGACTGAACTGCGCTATCCTTCCCCCCTTCACCCCTCCCGCGGGCCCCCTGAGATCCCGGGTGGACAGCAGATCGGAGCAATCGATGCGGAAGAGCATGTTGTGGCTGGCGTGTGCGGGGGCGGTCGTCGCGGGCGGCGCCGCGGTGGGGGCGCAGATGGCGCCCTGGCTGCAGTGGACCCTTCTGCCCCGTGCGGCGTGGAACGAGATCGCGGGCGAGGCGTCGGGTGAGAACGCGTGGAAGATGGTGATGGAGACCGGCGGGTATGACCGCGACCGCTCGGCCGCCGAGTACGCGGGCACGTTCCGCGAGGCCCAGTTCTATCTCGACAAGGCGCGCGAGTACGGCCTCGAGGATGCCGAGATCGTGCGCTTCCCGGGCGGGCGCACCTGGGACGCCGTCAAGGGCGAATTGTGGGAGGTGACCCCGAAGCGCCAGAAGCTGGCGTCCTATCTCGATTCGGCGGCCATGCTCGCGACGGGCAGCGCGAACACGGACGTGAAGGCCGAGCTGGTCTGGGTCGGCGCGGGACGCCCGTCCGACATCGAGGGAAAGGACCTGGCCGGCAAGATCGTGGTGACCGAGGGCAGCATTCCCGCCGTGTACCGCCTCGCGTGCGTCGATCGCCCGGCGGCCGGCGTGGTGGGCGTCATGAACTCGCCGCGGCCGCTGTTCGACCCGCTCCAGATGGCCTGGGCGTCGATCGTCGGCCGCGGCCCGGCGCAGGAGTCGGAGGCCGTTGCGAAGTTCGCCTTCCAGCTTCCGCCGCGCGAGGGCGACCTGCTGAAACGGCGCCTGCTGGCGGGGGAGAAGATCTCCGTCCACGCCCAGGTGGTCGCCGAGCACCGCGACTACACCATCCAGGACGTCGTCTGGTCGATCCCGGGCACCGACCCGTCGAAGGGGGAGGTCATCCTGTCGGCGCACCTCTTCGAGGGCTACGTGAAGATGGGGGGCAACGACGACATCTCGGGGTGCGCGGCCCTGCTCGAGATCGCGCGGACCCTGAACACGCTCATCGCCGAGGGGCGCCTGCCCCGGCCCGCGCGCACCATCCGCTTCCTCATCGGCCCCGAGTTCTCGGGCACCGGCCCGTGGGTGAAGGCCAACCGGGCGCTGATGGAGAAGACCCTCTGCAACATCAACTACGACATGGTCGGCCTCCGACTCAGCCGCAGCCAGTCGTTCATGTGCCTGATGCGGACGACCTACGGGAACCCGCACTACATCAACGACGTGATGGAGAACTACTACCGGTTCGTCGGCGAGGGGAGCCGGGAGCGGATCCCGACCAACGCGCCCTCGCAGCGCCTGGTCGCCCCGACCGGATCGGACGAGCCCTTCTACTACAACATCGAGGTGCACTACGGCGCGTCGGACCACGAGGTGTTCAACGACTGGGGCGTGCAGGTGCCGGGGGTCATGGTGATCGACTGGCCCGACCGCTGGTACCACACCTCGGAAGACCACGTCGACAAGACCGACCCGACGACGTTGAAGCGGGTGGTCGCCATCGGCGCGGGAGCGGCCTACACGATTGCGTCGGCCGACGACGAGATGGCGATCCGGATCGCGGGGGAGGTGGCGTCGAATGCGACGGCCAGGCTGCGCCACCAAGGGGCGCGCGCGATCGAGGAACTGAATGGCGCGACCGCCGAGACGCTTCCCGACGCCTACCGCGCGGCCCGAGGCTACGTCGAGGCGGCGCTGATCAACGAGAAGGAGACGCTCGAGACTGTGAACGAGCTGGCGGGGGACGCCAAGCGGGTAGCCCTCCACCTCGCCGCGCTGCAACACGGTGTGGAGCAGGCCGCCTCGGCGCAGCTCTCGCTGGTGGACGCACAAATGCGCGCCGCCGCCGCCCGGCTCAAGGTGGCACCGGTTGCACTGAAGCCCGGCGAGCTCGAGGTGAAGGCGTCGAAGGTCGTTCCCAGGCCGACCGCGCTCGTCACTGCCGACGGCTACCAGGGTTGGCGCGAAGCACTCGGCAAGGTGCCGCAGGAGCAGCGGGCCAAGTTCCCGATCGGCCGGCTCGACACCGGTGAGTTGCAGCGGCTGGTGAACGGCCGGCGCAGCGCGCTCGACATCAAGAAGATGCTGGACGCCCAGGCCGAGACGAAGGCCGACCTCCAGCAGGTGCTCAACTACCTCGAGGTGCTCGCGCTCGCGGGGCTGGTGGAGAAGTAGGCGGAACGATCGTCTGGCGCCTCGCGGACCGCCTCCTCGAGCGTCTGCAGCCAGGCTTCGGGGCTGGCCGAACGGGCGATGCGGGCACGGGGCACCGACCGCGTCACTGCGACCGGCCCCCGCCTCGACCCTGCGGGCACGAGAACCGGGACGTCCACTCGTTTCAGGAGATCCAGGTCGGCGTCGGCCGCCCCGACGCCGACCGTCAGCACCGGCCGCCCTCTCGCGTAGAGTCCCCGCAGAAGCCCGACGCAGGCCCCCATGTCGGCCGACCCGACGGCGTGGTCGAAGCGCCCCTCGCTCCAGACCTGGAGGCCCGCGCCGCGCAGCGTCTTGAACAGGCGGGCGCGAGCCGCCGCGTCGGAATCGAGTACCCGGAACGGCTCGTCGTACTCGCGCAGCTTGGCCAGCCTGGCTTGCAGCAGGGTCAGGCCGGTTTCGCGGGCCACCTCGCTGATCGACATGTCGCTGAAGCCCACCACCGAGACCCGCGCCTGGTTCGCCGCGCGCCTGAGCGCGCGCACGACGGCGTCGTGCGCGATGCTCCGCTCGAAGGTGTGGTAGCCCGACCGCGTGCCGCTGGCAGGGAGCGGGAACGGGAAGTAGCCGCAGGGCACGAAGACGGCTGCGCCGTTCTCCGCGATGAACGGATCGGTCAGCCCCAGTTCGTCGCGGAGCAGCTCGACCTCGGCACGTGTCGCGCGCGATGCCACCACGACCGGGATGCCCCGGGCGGACAGCCGCCCCAGGCCCTCGCGCAGCGTCACGCGGGCGTGCGCCGAGTCGTCGAGCACCGCCGGGTCAAGGCGGCTGAAGACGACGACCGATTGACCCTGACCCCGGCCCTCGGTGCTCGTTCGCTCGTCCGTGCGTTCCAGGCTCGCCCCCGCGCTCCTCATCCCTGCCTCCGTCCCACGAGTGTCGGCCGCGCCGTCCCCCCGGTGTATCCGGTGAACAGGGGGTTTTGGGATGAACGACAGGGGAGAGGGCCCCTGTCGTAAGATCTCACCCATGGACACGACCGCGAGGGAGGAGGTGCGGAGGGCGCGGCGCCAACAGGCGAGCCAGGCTGTCGGCGGCCCCTCCATCGGCCGCCTGCTCCTCGGCGGCTTCGTCCTCATCTTCGCGCTCTGGCTGGTGTCGGGTTTCGACCTCGTGAGGCGCCTGAACGACGTCGAGGAGCGGCAGGCGGCCCTCACCACCGCCTTCCGGCGGGCCGAGCGGTCGCTCAACGCCATCCAGGCGCAGGTCCTTCTGGGCTCGGTCTACCTGCGCGACGCGCTGCTCGACCTCGACCGCGACTCCGCAGACGACTACCACCAGCGCCTCGAGCAGAGCCGCGCCGACATCGAGCAGGCGCTGGCACAGTACCGCCCGGTGGTGCAGTCGGAGACCGAGCGCGCAAGCTTCCGCACCTTGCAGGCCGAGGTGGACGACTACTGGAACAGCCTCCTCGAACCGGTGCTCACCTGGGACGCCACGCGGAAGGCGGTCGAGGCCCGGGCCCTGCTGCGCCGGCAGGTCATTCCCAAGCGCGAGCTGATCGCCCGCATCTCGGCGCGCATCCAGGAGCTCAACCGGGAGGCGTTCGAGCTGCAGCAGGCCGAGGTGTCGCAGATCTTCCGCCAGCTCCACACGCGGGTCTGGACGACCAGCGGCCTCACGCTCCTGATGAGCCTGGTGGTCGCCGGTGCGGTCACCCGCTACGCGACCATCCTCGAGGACCGGATCCGCCAGCAGATGGTCCGCGACCTCGAACATGCCCGCGACCTGCAGCGGCTCTCGGCCAAGCTCGTGGACGTCCAGGAGCAGGAGCGGCGCTCCATTGCGCGCGAACTGCACGACGAGGTGGGGCAGGCGCTCACCGCCATCAAGGTCGAGCTGGCCGTCGCTGAGCGCACCGGCGGCCTCTCCGAGAAGGTGCAGCTCGCGCTGCAGGACGTCCGCGCGATCACCGACCGGACCCTGCAGCAGGTGCGCGACCTCTCGCAGTTGCTCCACCCGTCGCTGCTCGACGACCTGGGCCTGCCGGCGGCACTGGAGTGGTACCTGAAGGGGTTCTCGCGCCGGACCGACGTCAAGGCCGAGCTGCTCCAGGACCGGATGGAGCAGCGGCTCCCGCCGCAGGTTGAAACCTGCGTCTTCCGCGTCGTGCAGGAGGCGCTCACCAACGTGGCCCGCCACGCCAGCGCCTCCTCGGTCCGCGTGTACCTGCAGCGCCTGCCGCACACGGTGCTGCTGACGGTCGAGGACGACGGGGTGGGGCTGGCGCAGGAGGACGAGGCCGAGCCGAAGCGCGGCCTGGGCCTGCTCGGCATCCGCGAGCGGGCCGGCGAACTGGGCGGCACCTTCAGGATCGAGAGCCAGCCCGGGAAGGGAACCCGCCTCACCGTCGAGCTGCCGGTCGAGGCCTCACAAGACGAGTTCTCCCATGCCGATGCGCATCCTGCTGGCTGACGATCACACGATCGTCCGCCACGGCCTTCGCAAGATCCTCGAGGAGAGCCGCGACTGGCAGGTTGTCGGCGAGGCCGGGAACGGCCGCGACGCCGTGCGGCTGGCCCTCGAGCTGCAGCCCGAGGTCGTCATCCTCGACATCGGCATGCCGCTGCTGAACGGCATCGAGGCCGCCCGCCAGATCGCCAGGCGCCTGCCGGACACGAAGATCCTGATCCTCAGCATGCACGCCGACGAGGCCTACATCATCCAGGCCCTCGAGGCGGGGGCCAAGGGCTACCTGCTGAAGGACACGGCCGATGCCGACCTGCTCGGCGCCGTGACCGCCGTGATCCGCGGCAAGTCGTTCTTCAGCCCGGCCGTCGCCCGCGTCATGCTCGACGACTACGTCCGGCGGCTGCGCGATCGCGGCATCGTGGACCGGTACGACACGCTCTCGGAGCGCGAGCGCGAGATCTTCCAGCTGATTGCCGAGGGAAAGACCAACAAGGAGATTGCCGAGATCCTCGGCGTGAGCCCGAGCACGATCGAAACCCACCGCGGGCACATCATGGAGAAGCTCGACGTGCACAGCGCCGTCGAGATGGTGCTCTACGCGGTACGGAAGGGCATCATTTCCACGTAACGGTTCAATGATCCATCCCCACCACCTCGTCATCGCCGCCGAACTCTCCGTCCAGCCGCGCCAGGTGGCCGCCACCGCGGCTTTGCTGGGGGAGGGGGCCACGATCCCCTTCATCGCCCGCTACCGGAAGGAGGCCACGGGCAACCTCGACGAGGTGGCCATCACTCGCGTCCGCGACCGCCTCGCCCAGCTTGGCGAGCTCGACGAAAGGCGCGCCGCGATCCTGGCCTCGCTGGAGGAGCGCCAGCTCCTGACCGACCCGCTCAAGGCTGCGGTGGAGGCCGCCGCGACGATGGCGGCCCTCGAGGACGTCTACGCGCCTTACCGGCCGAAACGGCGCACGCGGGCGACGATCGCGAGAGACGCCGGTCTCGAGCCGCTGGCCGCGGTGATCTTCGAGCGGCAGGAGGAAACCGATCCCCAGGCGGCCGCCGCCGCCTTCGTCGACCCCGCAAAGAAGGTGCCCAACGTCGATGCGGCGCTGGCCGGCGCACGCGACATCATCGCCGAGCAGGTGGCCGAAACGGCCGCGGTCCGTGAGCGGATGCGGCGGTTGTTCTGGCAGAGCGGCACCGTGCATTCGACCGTGGTGCCCGGGAAGGAAACCGAGGGGGTCAAGTTCAAGGACTACTACGACTGGAGCGAACCGGTCGCGTCGATCCCCAGCCACCGGATGCTCGCGATCCGGCGCGGCGAGGCCGAGGGAGTGCTGCGCGTGCGCGTGGCGCCTCCCGAGGGCGAGGCGCTGTCGGCCGTCGAATCGTTGACCGTTCGCGCCCCCGGCCGTCCAGCCGCCGAGCAGGTGCGGCTTGCCGCCCACGACTCGTACAAGCGGCTGCTCGGCCCCGCCATCGAGGGCGAGATCCGCTTCGACTCGAAGAAGAAGGCCGACTTCGAGGCCATCCGCGTCTTCGCCGACAACCTGCGCCAGCTGCTGCTCGCGCCGCCGCTCGGCCAGAAGCGGGTGCTCGCCATCGATCCAGGGTTCCGCACCGGCTGCAAGGTGGCCTGTCTCGACGCCCAGGGCAAGCTGCTGCACCACGACGTCGTCTACCCGACCGCCGCGTCCGCCGCGCAGGCGCGGCACGCGGGCGACACCCTGCGGGCCCTCGTCGAGCGATTTCGAATCGAGGCCATCGCGATCGGCAATGGCACCGCTGGGCGCGAGACCGAGGCCTTCGTCCGCGGCCTCGGCCTTCCCGTCGTCGTCGCCATGGTCAACGAGAGCGGCGCCTCGGTGTACTCCGCCAGCGAGGCCGCCCGGGAGGAGTTCCCCAGCCACGACGTGACGGTGCGGGGCGCCGTGAGCATCGGGCGCCGGCTGATGGACCCGCTCGCCGAACTGGTGAAGATCGACCCGAAGTCGATTGGCGTCGGCCAGTACCAGCACGACGTGGACCCGCTCGCCATCAAGCGCGGCCTCGACGACGTGGTGGAGTCGTGCGTGAACGGGGTAGGCGTGGAGCTGAACACCGCCAGCCGCCAGCTGCTCTCGTACGTCTCGGGCGTCGGGCCGTCGCTGGCCGCGAAGATCGTCTCGCATCGGGATGAGCGCGGGCCGTTCCCCTCTCGCCGCGCCCTGCTCGAGGTTCCGCGCCTCGGCCCCAAGGCGTTCGAACAATGCGCGGGGTTCCTGCGAATCCGCGGCGGCGAGCACCCGCTCGACGCGAGCGCCGTCCACCCCGAGAGCTACGGGGTGGTGGACGCGATGGCCCGCGACCTGGGGTGCAGCGTGGCCGACCTGATGCGCGACGCAGGCCTGCGCCAGAAGATCCGCCTCGAGCGGTACGTGAACGAGCGCGTCGGCCTGCCGACGCTGCGCGACATCCTCGACGAGCTCGCCAGGCCCGGGCGCGACCCTCGCGAGGAGTTCGAGGCCTGGCGGTTTGCCGAGGGCGTGGAGAAGATCGAGGACCTCGAGCCGGGCATGGTGCTGCCGGGAATCGTCACCAACGTGACGGCGTTCGGCGCGTTCGTGGACATCGGCGTGCACCAGGACGGCCTCGTCCACGTGAGCCAGCTCGCCGACCGGTTCGTCAAGGACCCGTCCGAGGTGGTGAAGGTGCAGCAGCAGGTGCGCGTCACCGTCCTCGAGGTGGACCTGCCGCGCCGGAGAATCGCCCTCTCGATGCGAACCGCCCCGGCGGCGGAGCGGCGGCGCGACGATCGGCGCTCCGCGGCGCCGCGCCCGGCGGCTTCGCTCCGCCCGAACTCGCCCGGGGAGCTGCGGCGGCCAGCGGAACGTGCCCGGCCGGGAGGGTTCAACAACGCGTTTGCCGACGCCTTCAGGCGGAAGGGCTAGACGGCATGGTTCGCCAAGCCTGGCGCCGCCTCGCGATCGTCCTGCTCGGCCTCTTGCTGTCAGCCGGCGGCGGCGACGCCAAAGCTGGAAGGGTGCTGCGCCTGGCGACGACGACCAGCACCGAGGACACGGGGCTGCTCCACGCGATCCTCCCGTCCTTCGAGCAGCGCTGCGGGTGCCGGGTGGACGTCGTGGCCGTTGGTACGGGGCAGGCGATCGCCCTGGGCCGACGGGGCGACGCGGACGTCCTGCTGGTCCACGCGCGCGCGCTCGAGGAGCAGTTCGTCGCCGAGGGCCACGGCGGCCCCCGCCAGCCCGTGATGTACAACGACTTCGTGATCGTCGGACCGGCCGGCGACCCGGCGCACGCCGCCAGGGCCCGGACAGCGGCGGAGGCATTCCGGCGGATCGCCGCCCGGTCCGCCGCGTTCGCCAGCCGGGGCGACAAGTCGGGAACCCACGTGGCCGAGCAGGCAATCTGGCAGGCGGCCGGGGTGTGCCACGAAGGCAGCTGGTACCGGTCGCTGGGGCAGGGGATGGGTGAGACGCTGACGCTGGCGAACGAGGTGCCGGCGTACACCCTGACCGACCGCGGCACCTGGCTCTCGATGCGCGGCCGGCTGGACGGTCTCCGACTGCTCGTCGGCGGGAAGAACCCCGCGGAGAACGAGGACCCTTCGCTGCGCAACGAGTACTCGGTCATCGTCGTGAGCGCCAGGAGGCACCCGGGCGTTGCCGAGGGGCTGGCGCAGCAGTTCGCCGGGTGGCTGCGTTCGCCCGGCACCCAGCAGGCCATTGGCCGCTTCGGCGTCGAGCGGTATGGCCAGGCGCTCTTCCACCCCGACGCCGGCCGACAGCGATGACCGACCAGTTCGCGAGTCCCGAGCTGCTGCGCATCGTCGCCCTCACGCTGGAAGTGTCGGGCGCGGCGCTGCTCATTGCGACCCTTGCGGGCGTGCCGGTGGGCGCGCTGGTGGGCTTGCTCCACTTCCCGGGCCGGCGGCTCGTGACGCTGGCGCTCTACACCGGCATGGGGCTGCCGCCCGTCGTCGTCGGCCTCTTCGTCTACCTGCTGCTGTCGCGGAGCGGGCCGGCCGGGGGGCTCGGGTGGCTGTTCACGCCCGCGGCGATGGTCGCCGCCCAGGCGATCATCGCGTTCCCCCTCGTCGCCGGGCTGACGATGAGCGCGGTGTCGGGCGTCGAGCGCACCGTGTACCAGCAGGTCGTCGCGCTCGGGGCCTCGTCGTGGCAGACCGGTTGGACGGTGCTGCGCGAGGCGCGCATCGGCGTGACGGCCGCCATCGTCGCCGCCTTCGGTGCCATCATTTCGGAGGTTGGCGCGGTGATGATGGTGGGCGGCAACATCGAGGGCCAGACCCGGGTTCTCACGACGGCCATCGTGCTGCACACCCGGCAGGGGGAGTTCGCGATGGCCTCCGCGCTCGGCCTCACGCTGATCTCGCTCGCGTTCGTGGCCAACGCGCTGCTGCTGCGGCTGCAGGGCGGCGTGAGGGACCGCTGATGGCGCGCGACGTGGTCTACCGCCTCGAGTCGGTGCGACAGGAATACGACGGGCGCGTGGTGCTCGACATCGACCGCCTCGACATCGCCCGCGGCGAGACCCTGGCGGTCATCGGCCCCAGCGGTTCCGGCAAATCGACGCTGCTCCGGCTGCTCCAGTTCCTCGAGGCGCCGTCGGAGGGGCGGGTGTCCTTCGAGGGCCGCGAGATGAACGGCCGCGTCGCCCTCGCGACGCGCCGGCGGGTCAGCACCGTTTTCCAGCGGCCCATCGCGCTGACGCGCTCGGTCGAGGCGAACGTGGCCTACGGGATCGAGCTGCGGGGACGCCGCCCCGACGCCGGCGAGATCCGCGGGCTGCTCGAGGCGCTCGACCTGGCGCCTCTCGCCCGGAGGCCCGCTGCCTCGCTCTCGGGCGGTGAGATCCAGCGCCTGGCGGTGGCGCGGGCGCTGGCGACCCGTCCCGACGTGCTGCTGCTGGACGAGCCGACCGCGAATCTCGATCCGCGCAACGTGCGGCTCGTCGAGACCCTCGTGCAGGAGCGCCGCGCGCTGGGGATGACGATCGTGCTGGCGACACACCAGATCTTCCAGGCGCGCCGCCTCGCCGACCGGATCGCGCTGCTGCTCGACGGCCGCATCGCCGAGGCCGGCCCGGCGCAGGCGCTGCTCGATCGCCCGGCCGACGCGCGGACCCGCGCGTTCCTGTCGGGGGAGATGATCTACTGATGCCCGTGAGAACCCGCCGCCTGCGCGTGATCGTGTCCGCCGCCGCCGTCCTCGTCCTCGTGCCGCTCCCGCTCCTTGCCCAGGCCCGGGGCCTGCGAGCCATCGAGGTCGAGGACATGCAGCGCTGGCTGCGGTTCCTCGGCTCCAAGGAGTTCCGCGGCCGAGCCGCCCCCTCGATCGAGCTCGATCTCGCGTCGCGCTACCTGGCGGTCGAGGCGGCGCACGCCGGCCTGGAGCCTCTGCTGCCCGGAGGCTCGTTCCTGCAACACGTACCCGTGGAGGTGACGACGATCTCCGGGGAACGCTCGCGCATCCGGCTGTCGTCGCCGGGCGGCGAGCTGCGCCTGGCGTTCCCGGCCGCCTTCACCAGCAGCGTCCAGCTGCCGGGCGACTGGTCGGCGTCGGGCCCGCTTGTCTTCGCTGGCACCGCGCTCGCCGGCCCACAGCCGAAGTGGGACGACGCGGTGGCGAGCCTTCGGGGCAGGTGGGTGGTCGTGTTCGAGGAGGACGGGCGGGCGCGGACGGCGGACGAGCGCCGGGCAGCCTCGGCCGCCCGCGACCAGCTGCTGCGGGACCGGGGGGCGCTCGGCCTCATCGTGATCATCGCGCCTGATCGCGAGGCGCGGCTGGCGGCGCAGGGCCTCGACTTCGACGTGTCGCGGCGCCTTCGGTTCCTCGACGTGGACACCGTGAACCCGCCGCCGCCGCCGCTACCCGGTGCGGCGCCGCCCCCCGTCGAGCCGATGCCGGTCAACGCCGTCGAGGTGCGCCACCAGGCGGCCGCGGACATCCTCGGCGTCACACCGGAGGAGGTGGCGAGGATGGCCCACGACGCCTCGGAGAACCGGGTGGTGCCGCCACGCCCGCTGCCGGGACGGTCGGCCGACGTCGAGATCTTCTTCGAGACCCGGCAGGCCACCACCCCGAACGTCGTGGCGTGGCTGCCCGGCAGCGATCCGAAGCTGCGAGGCGAATACGTGCTGATCGGATCGCATCACGACCACAACCCGCCGCGCGAGGGGCGAGTGTTCCCCGGCGCCGACGACAACGGGTCGGGGGCGGTGGGCATGCTGTCGCTGGCCCGGGCGCTCGTGGCCGAGCGGCCGAAGCGGTCCGTCGTCTTCGTCTGGCACACGGCGGAAGAGCGCGGGCTGGTCGGGGCCTACTACTTCGTCCAGCACTCGCCGGTGCCGGTCGAGAAGATCAGCGCCGTCCTGAACCTCGACATGATCAGCCGCAACGACCCGAACGCGATTTACCTCATCGGGTCGAACCAGGTCAGCTCCGAGCTGGATGCAAGCCTGCGGCGGATGAACGACCGCCACGTGGGCCTGTCGCTCGACTACAAGTACGAGGATCCGGGCGAGCCGAGCCGCTTCTTCTTCCGGAGCGACCACTACCCGTACATCCGCTACGGTATCCCGGCGGTCTGGCTGTTCTGCGGGACGACCGAGGACTACCACCGCGAGGGCGACATGGAGGAGAAGGTTGACTACGCGAAGATGGAGAAGGTGGTGCGCCTCGCCTACCTGGTCGCGATGGACGTCGGGAACAAGGCAGGACTGCTCCAGCTCGACGTGCACCCGCAGATCAAGGCCCGCGGCGCGCACAACATGAAGGTGGTGTGGCGCCGCCGGTAGCCTCAGAACCGGTAGCTGATCCCGGACAGCAGCCTCGTCTGCGTGGCGTCGTCGTCGAGGACGCGCTCGAGCGTCGCGACGAGGGACATGCGGCGCGGCAGGCGGATCGTGCTCGAGAGCGAGGCACGGCGGGTGCGAGGGCGGGTCTCGATGGCGAAGCCGTCGGCCGACACGAACCGGAGCACCGAGAGCGACGAGGCGTAATCGCCGGTGAGGTAGATGCTGCTGCCGAGCGAGCGGCCCACCGAGACGTACCAGGAGTTGAAGGAGCGGCCGTTCCCCCCTTCCATGCGCGAGTCGGACGCGCTGAGGTCGATGCCCGTTCCCGCGAGGTCGGAGACGAAGAAGCCGTAGGTGATCCGGTCGGTGCTCCGATCCTGGCGGTTGTTCCTGTCTCGCCCGTAACCCCCGTAGACGCGGATGCCCCGGGCCAGCGTCACGGTGAGCCTTCCGGAGGCCGACTCGAAGCGGAGGCCCTCGAGCGCGCGGGGCAGCACCGGCCGGCCGTCCAGCTGGTCGCGGAGCAGGGTGCGGGCATCGATCGAGCGGCCGCGGTGGTAGCTGCCCTGCAGCTCCAGGAACGAGCTGGCGGTGTAGCGGGCGGTGCCGAACAGGTAGCCGAGCGTGCCGCTGCCGGAAACGCCAGGCCCGCCCATCTCGTACTGTGCCGCCTGGTAGACGAACAGCTTCGGGCCGACTGGCAGGAAGTTGGTGGCCACCAGTACCGAGCGTTCGGTCCTGCCGCGGTCGCGCAGGTACACGTAACCGAGCACGTGCCGGCGGGCGCCGGTCCCGTCGAAGGCGACGAGGCCGCCAGCCTTGGTCACGTCGCGCTCGTAGCCCGCCTCCAGGATCTTCGGCTCGAGGCCGCCGAAGACACCGGCCCGCCAGCGCCCCCGCCCGGTCCGCGCCTTCTGTCGCAGCTCGACGAGGCCGCCTCCCACCGAGCCGAGGCCTCCGAGGTCGTTCAACCACATCTGCCCGGCGCGGATCCCGATGCGGCCCTCCATGAGGCGCGCCCCGACGTACGCGTCGTAGACCGACACGCGGCGCACCCGGCCGCCGCTTCCCGGGTAGCCCGCCATCCGCAGGTCGGCGCGGTACTCGAAGGCGGCATTCTCGGCGTTCCGCGACTCCACCGTGAAGGTGCCGATCAGTTCCGTGAACGAGCTCGACGACCCGGCGTCAGGGGTGGTGGAGACCGCGCTGCTGAAGAAGGATACGCGGCCCCAGGCGGGGGTGCCCTGAGCCGAGGCGCCCGTCGCGACGGCGAGCACCCCCGCGGACAGGATCGCCACGCGAAGTCGGAGGCCGGCGTTCATGGGGGTCCTCGACTTTCAGTCTTTGCGTCCGTTCGGGTGGCATGCATAGCATGCCTGTGAGTCGTAGCGGTACCCGGACACGCCTCCGTGATCGTCGTCGGTCTCTCCCCTCTCGTGGCAGCGGGTGCATGAGAAGGAGCTGTAGCTGCCACCGGTGTGGCACGAGGCGCAGGGGATGCCGGCATGGTCGCCCGATGTGATGGGAAACCACGGGTGGGTGAAGCGGCCCCTCTCCCACGACGAGTCGCTGGCCCGGTGGCACGATTCGCAGCTGGTGGGGAAGCCCGCCGATCGGTGGTTCGGGTCGCGCGTCCCGTCGTAGTCGGCGCGGTGGCAGCCGTGACAGTCGCGCGGCGTTCCCCCGTATCGGCCGTTCTGGTGGCAGGCCGCACAAGCAGCCTGCGCGTGCCGCCCGACCAGGGCGAAGAACTGGTTATGGTTGAAGCTCGCGTCCCACGACGAAGCCGAAGCCGAGTGGCACGACTGGCAGGCGGTGGGGAACCCGGCGGCGGCGTGGTTGGGGTCGCGGGTGCGCTGGTAGTCGTCGAGGTGACAGCCGGCGCAGTCGCGCGGGGTGCCGGCGTAGACGTTGTTGACGTGACAGGCGGCGCACGGCTGCGTGGCGTGGACGCCGACGAGCGGGAATACTTGCGCATGGTTGAACGACACGCCGCGCCACGACGCATCGGTGGCCCGGTGGCACGCCTCGCAGGAGGTGGGGAACCCGGCGGCGGCGTGATTGGGGTCGCGGGTGCGCTGGTAGTCGTCCTGGTGGCAGCCGACGCACTCGCGCGGCGTGCCGCGGTAGAGGCCGCCGGCGTGGCAGGCCGCACAGGCCTGGGTGGCGTGGACGCCGACCAGGGGGAAGATGCTCTGGTGGTTGAAGGTGCCGCCGCCCTCCCACGTGCTGGCCGTCTGACGGTGGCAGGCCTCGCAGTCGGTCGGGAACCCGGCCTCGCCATGGTTGGGGTTGCGCGTCCGGGAATAGTCCTCCTCGTGGCAGCCGAAGCAGTCGAGCCGCGTGTTGATGAACGTGCCGTTCCTGTGGCAGTTGTCGCAGCGCAGCACCGCGTGCGCGACGTTCAGGGCGTACCCCGTCCTCGCGGCGTGGTTCCAGGTCACCGCCGTCCAGCTGGTCGGCCGGTGGCACTGCTCGCACTGGCTGCCGAGCCTCAGGTGGTAGCGGTCATCCTGGCGGCGCGCCCAGTGACAGTCGAAGCACTGCGTCGGTGTTCCCTTCGTCATGCCGCTCACGTGGCAGCTCGCGCACGGCACCGTCAGGTGCCGGCCCTCGAGCGGGAACAGGCCCGACTTGTGAAACGCCCGCGACGCGGTGGCCCAGCGCGCGGGCTCGTGGCAGGTCTCGCAGGACGGGCCGAGCGCGCCGTGATGGACGTCTTCGTCACCGTCGCAGGACGCGCACGCTGTGCCGGTGCCGCGGTATCGGACGGCCGTACCGCGTCCGCCGGGGAACGCGGCTTCTCCCTGGGGATGGCAGCCGCGGCAGTTGAGCGTGGCGTGGGTGCCGACGAAGAAGCGCTCGAAGCCCGCCCATCGATGGGTATACACGGGGATCTTGAAGCTGTCGGTGGCGTGGCAGCTCTCGCACCGTTCCCCGAACTGCGCGAGGTGGACGTCCTTGTGGCAGGCGGCGCAGGAGGTGGCGGTCCCGCGGTAATTGACCCGACCCCCGGCGTCGGCCGGCTTGTGGCACGCGGCGCACGCGGCCGCCTGGTGCCGTCCCGTCAGTGGGAACGCGGTCTTCGCGTGGGAGAACGCGGAGGCCTTGAAGCCCGCATCCTCCACCTGGTGGCACGTCTCGCACGCGGCGCCGAGGCCGCCGCGGTGCGCGTCCACGTGGCAGCCCGCGCAGGCCGTGCTGAAGCCCTTGAACCTCCAGGAGCCGATCGCGCCCGGCGGCGCCGACGACGACCCGGTGGGACGGCCGGCCACGCGCCAGACGTGGGGGTGCGCCTGCCCCCCGTGACAGGCGGCGCAGGAGGCGCCCTGGTGCGCCCCCCTGAAGAAGGCGGCGAGCGCCGCCCCATGTTCGTACCGGGTTACCGGCTTGAACGCCTCGGCGCCGTGACAGGTCTGGCAGGCCGTCCCGGCCTCCCCCTTGTGCACGTCCTGGTGGCACGAGGCGCACGTGCTCGACAGGCCTCCGAAGAGGACCGGCCGCCCCGTCCGGCCCGCCCGCGAGGGCGAGAGCGTCGACGCGCTCTTGTGGCACTGGCCGCAGGCGAGCGACGCGTGCCGCCCCGTCAGCGGGAACCTCGTCTCCTTCGCGTGGTCGAAGGGCGCGGCGGCAAAGCCGTTCTCCTTGTGGCAGGCCCCGCAGTCCTGCTTGAACTGGCCCTTGTGAACGTCCACGTGACAGTTGGCGCACCGGTCGGCCCTTAGGGCGACCCGCACGGCCGGCTGCTTGTGGCAGCTCGCGCACGGCACCGTCTGGTGGCGGCCGGCCAGCGGGAACGACGTGCGCGCGTGATCCATCTTCCGCGTCCGCCACGACTCGTTGTCATGGCAGGCCGTGCAGGTCGACCCGAGCGGCGCACGGTGCGGCGAGCGGTGGCAGTCGGTGCACGAGGCGAACTTCACGCCGGTGAACGTGCGGTTGGTGTGGCAGCGCGCGCAGTCCACCTTCCGGTGGGCGCCGGCCAGGGGAAAGCGCGTACGGGCGTGATCGAAGTTGTTGCGGGCGACAGCGAACCGCACGGCCGTCGAATGGCACGTCGTGCAGGTCGGTCCGAGCGAACCCTTGTGCGGGTCGGCGTGGCAGGACCCGCACTCGGGCCGCAGGGTAAGGAACGATCGCGTCTTGTGGCAGCTCGCGCACCGGCGCGCCAGCGGCGCGTGCAGCCCGTCGAGCGGGAAGCCCGTTTCCCGCGCGTGATCGAAGTTCCCCTGGTCGAAGGGGCGCAGCTCGGCGTCGAGACCGGCGTGCTCGGCGTGGCAGTCGACACACCGGTCGCCTGCGTCGCGGTGCACCCCCTTGCGTGCGGCAATCCGCCCGGCGATCGGCTTGTGACACGAGAGGCACTTCGAGGCGGTCACCTGACGGCCGGGCTCGTGGCACTTCTGGCAGTTGGCAATCCCCTCGAGCGAGGCGTGCGCCCGGGACAGCGGCCCCGGCGACACGAGCGCCGCGATCTGCGCGTGCGCGACGGGGGGCCCGGCCAGGACGGCCAGAAGGATCAATGTGCCCTTTGTGCCCTTTGTGGTCCACTCGTCGTGGACGGGTTCTTGGGGCCGGTGCCGCGGTTCGTCTTTCGTGGTCGACACGTTTGCCTCACCACGGCATGAACGCGTAACCGAGGTACACCGCCAGGGAGATGTGGAGGGCCGCGATGAGGAACATCACGTACACGAGCGGCTGGTGGAACACGTGCCACATCGCGAACAGCCTGCGCGTCCGTTCGAGGTAGCGCAGGCGCCGAAGCAGGAACGATCGCTCGCGCGAGAGGCTGAGGGCCTCGCGAACCAGGTCGGGAGCCGCACCGGCGTGGAGCAGCGCGCGGCGGGCCTGTCGGCGCGCCAGGGTCTGTCTCAGTGGCTCGTCGAGTGCCAAGAGGCGGCTGCCGCGTTCGGCCGAGACCTCGGGCACGAGCGGTCGCACGAGCGCGGCGTCCAGGCCCGTGGCCGCCAGCTCGGAGCGAAGCTGGTTCGCCCGCGCCAGGATTTCCTCGTAGCCCATCTCGACGCCCCTGATGGTCCGCGGGATGCGGACGTAGAGGTACCGGCCCACGAAGCCGGAAAGCACGACGAGCACCATCGACCAGTAGGCGACCGCGATCAGGCCGTTGAACTTCATGGCGGCGTGGAAGGTCACCAGCACGGGACCGAAGATGCCGCAGAAGATGTGAACGTTCAGCCAGTGGCGCAGCTGGCCGAGGTGCGCCAGCCGCTTCCACTTCTTGCGCACCGAGTAGATGACCGGCACTGCCATCATCAGCAGCCCGGCCATCCCCAGCGAGTGCCCGAGCCAGCCCGACGGCCGCAGCATGGGGTGGGCCGGAGCGTAGGCGCGCACCCTCAGCGGCGTCCCGTAGTAGTCCCACCCGTCGGCAACCACGAGGATCAGCCACGCGACGGCCGCCGTCGCCGCGGCGCTCACCACCAGAACGTTCGAAAGGCTCGACGGCCTCAGCCAGTCGTCGCGCCCGGGCGGCCGCAGCGTCGCCGGCGCGGTTCGGTCCACCTCACGCCTCCAGCTCGCAGTCGCCCCGGGCCGTCGTCACGCACGGCAGCACCCACCCATCGCTGCGCTCGTCATCGCCGAGAAGATCGGACGCGCAGTCGGCGTCTCCCGACGTCATTCGCGTGCGGCACGTGCCGCAGACGCCCGCCCTGCAGACCGACGGGATCCCGACCCCGCCCCGTTCGGCCACCTCGAGCAGGCTTTCCCCCGGCCCGGCCTCCACGACGCGCCTGGCCAGCGAGAAGCTGACCTGCGGACGCACCGCGCCAGCCGCCTCCGTTGCATCAGCGGTGGAGGCCGCCGACGCATTGGCGACCGCCGCTTCGAACGCCTCTGACCGCACCTGCGCCGCGGGCACTCCCATCCCGACTAGCGTCTCGCGCATGGCGGCGATCATCGGGAGCGGGCCGCACAACATGAACAGGCAGCCGGCCGGCTCGGAGACGAGTTGCAGGAT
>Ga0116149_1003104_pt1 | contig 17473 bp, 10 predicted proteins | sample AD_UKC057_MetaG_FD_89787 | JGI IMG/M metagenome (GOLD analysis project Ga0116149, IMG submission 89787) | Active sludge microbial communities of municipal wastewater-treating anaerobic digesters from USA - AD_UKC057_MetaG | ecosystem: Engineered > Bioreactor > Anaerobic > Digestate | place: USA... | reverse complement strand
TATACGACCCAGAGCCTCACCCTCAAGCCGGGTGAAACCCTCTTTTTCTATTCGGACGGACTGGTGGAAGCCCGCAATCTGGAGGGCAATTTCTGGGGAGAGGAGCGTCTGCGCGCCAGCCTGGCCTCCATGACCTGGCGCAGCGCCGACGCCATCGGCGAAAAGCTGATCAACCGGCTGCAGAATTTTGTCGGCGACGCCCCGACGCACGACGACATCACCATGATCATCCTGCAAAAGATGTGAGCTGCGCCGGCGGGCGGGCGGCGCAGCCGGCATCCCTCATGGCGCGACTCAATCCAGGCCGATCACCCGGGCGCTGCGCGGAGAGGAGACCGTGAAGTGGAGTAAAAGCTCTGACTTGCCACCCGGCTTGATCTCCAGCGTCCAGCTCACCTGCTGTTTATCCTTGTCCCACTCCTCCGGCGGCGGCGACAGTTTGACGTCGCCGAGTTCGATCTCCTCCTGCAGCGGCCGCGGCAGCTGATCCACCACCTTGACCTTGACCGCCTGCTTCTTGAAATTCTCGATCACGATCCTGTAATCGTATTCCATCTCCTGTTTCTTGCTCAGCGTACCCTTGTTGCGCTCATACTTTTTCACCAGCTCGCGTTTCACCTTCAGCCCTTCATCGATGCCGAGAGAGAGGTCGGCGCTCTCGCCGGGCGCCAGGGGCTTGATCGCGGTCTTGCCGACATAGTCGCCATCGACATAGACCATCGCCTGGCCGGCGAGAAGGGGAGCCAGCCCCTCGTTGACGATCTTGCCCTGGAGATAGACAAAAGAGGAGAGCTTGGGAATGGTGATATAGCTCATCGCAGCGGCATAACTGCTGCGGGCGATCACGACCCGGGCGGGTTCCTCTCCGCTGGCGATGGTGCGCAGACCGGGGATGGCGAAGAGAATCGAGGTCGATCTGCTGTCAATCCCGGCCGGCGCTTCGGGGGCCATCATCTCTTCGGCTTTGTCGAACGAGGCGGCCAAGACCGCGTTGTCCTCCCGGCCGCCCGCCTTTTGCATGGCGACACGCGAGGGCTGCCACAGGCGCAAATCCCAGGGCCACAGTTCGGGCACGGTCGCACTGCGGGCGGGCTGCGAGGTCGAAAGGGAGAGCTCGACATCACTCCACTCCTCACCGCTCTTCTGACGCACCTGACCGGTGTAGAGAAGCTCCATCCGGCCCTCTCCCGGCAGGGCGCGGATCTCGTAGCCGGGCCACCAGGTCACGTCGCTGACCAGATAGGTGACGGTCAGCTTGCCGGTGCCGCCGGCATCGGCGCGCAGGGTCAGCTCGATCGACTTGTCCTCGCGCGGCTTGGCCGACTGGAGCTCAGCGAGCTGCTTCTCCAGGGCCTCCTTCTCCTCTTTCAGAGCGCGCCTTTTCAGTTCAAACTCCGCCATCTCGCTGTAAATCTTGTTGAGCTGGGTGCCGATGTAAAAGAGGGCGCTGTTCCAGGCGGGCGCATCCACCTTGAGCCCGGCGCTCTGGCCCGCTCCCGCGGGCGGGGTCGCCTGAATGGAATGGAGGAATTTCTCTTTTGCGGCGAGGCTCTTCTGTTCACCATCTACCAGCATGATCTGACGTTCCAGATCGAGGATGGCCGTCTCCACCTTGCGGGCTTCCCCCTCATCTGCCCTGGAGAGGAACCAGCGCTCGACCTTGATCTCCTCGATCGCCACTCCCCCGCCGGAGGTCACTCTGGCATGGACCGATTCATCGACCAGTACCGCCGGCAGGCCGGTGAGGGTGAGGGTGTTCGCGCCCGCCTTCAGATTCAACGCGGCCTCCCTCTCCACCAGTGCCATGCCGGGATAGACGGTCACCCGGACGATCCGGCTCTCAATTTCGGCCGCGCACAGGGCGCCGGCCGCCAGCAGCATAACCACGATTTTTCTGACCATGACAAGGCTCCGCAGGTGAAATGAAGATCCCGATACCGCCGCCCGGGCGGGCCGTACACGCGGCCCTGCCCACTGTAAGGTATTAAAAGACGCGACAAATATCAAGGCCAAAGTGAATATGGGCCCGCGCAGGCTGTTGACAATGGCCCGTCATTTGCGTATATTTACGCAAGCTCATCCCCCATCGCCAGTTTCAGGAAAAAACATGCCGGACCCGCGTCTCGCAGCACTCGCCAGAACCATCGTCCATCACTCCCTCCGCCTGCAGCCGGGCGAGAGGCTCCTCATAGAGGCGACCGACATCCCTCCGGAGATGGTGATCGCCCTGATCCGCGAAGCGCGGAGCGTGGAGGCGGTCCCCCTGGTCAACCTCAAGCAGAACCTGGTGCTGCGCGAATTCTACCGGCTCAGCGACGCCGCCGGTATGGAGGAGATGGGGCGTCTGGAAGCGGCGCAGATGGCGGGCGTGCAGGCCTACGTCGGCCTGCGCGGGGCGTACAACAGCGCCGAGTTGTCCGACGTCCCTGAAGAACAGATGCGCCTCTACCAGAGACTCTGGTGGCAGCCGGTGCACCAGGCGATCCGCATCCCCAAAACCCGCTGGGTAGTGCTGCGCTGGCCCCATCCGGCCATGGCGCAGCTGGCCCAGCAGAGCAGCGAGGCGTTTGAGGATTTTTATTTTTCGGTCTGCACCCTCGACTATGCCAAAATGGCCGCGGCCATGGCGCCTCTGGTCCGGCTGATGGCGGAGACCAACCGTGTGCGCATCGAGGGACCGGGAACCGACCTGCGCTTCTCGATCAAGGAGATGCCGGTCATCCCCTGCGCCGGAGAGTACAATCTGCCCGACGGTGAGGTCTATACCGCACCTGTCCGCGAGTCGGTCGAGGGGCGCGTCCGCTTCACCGCCCGGAGCATCTATCACGGCGTGGTCCACGAGGGCATCGAGCTTGAGTTCGACAAAGGGCGCATCACTGCCGCCCGCTCGGACAAAAGCGAGCTTCTCAACCAGGTTCTCAACACCGACCCGGGCGCCCGTTTCATCGGTGAGTTCGCCCTCGGGGTCAATCCCTTCATCAGCCGGCCGCTGCTCGACATTCTCTTCGATGAAAAGATCGCCGGCTCGTTCCACCTCACGCCGGGCGCCTGCCTGGACACCACGCCCAATGGCAATCACTCCGTGATCCATTGGGATATGGTCTGCATTCAAACCCCGGCATTCGGCGGGGGTTCGATCTGGTTCGACGACCGGCTGGTGCGCCGGGACGGCCTCTTCGTCGTGCCGGAACTCTTTCCCCTCAACCCGGAAAATTTGCTTTAGCGGAGCGAGCACCTATGAAAAATGATCCCGTCGCCGCGGCGCGCAAGGCCATGGCGGAAAAAGAGTACGCCAGGGCGATCGAGCTGCTGCTGCCGGAGGCCGCCGGGGAGAAGATGAACGAGGAGGCCCTGCTCTTGCAGGCCCGCTGCGATCTGGCCATGCACCATCACGCTGCTGCCGGCAAGATCTATACCTTCCTGCTGCAGCAGGGAAAGCAGTTCTCAGCGGCCGCCCGCGCCGAGGCCGCCCTCATCCTCGGCCAGCCGCAGACCGGCCTGAGCCTGCTCGCCCCGCTCGCCAAAAACGAGCTTGAAGGCGAAGCAAACCTTATTGGCGTCGTCAGCGCCTACTGCTGCGGCCGCATCAACGAATGCATGCGCTATCTGAATCTCTTCGTCAGGAGCGGCCGGGAGTGGGATGAGGAGGATCCCATCGATCTGGTGATCGAACACGCCCTGGAGCGCAGCGAGTATCACGATCTCGAACAGATCTACCTCGATGCCCAGGAGAGCGTCCAGAGCGGCAGCCACAATCCGCGCAACCGCTGGTTCTCGATCAATATCCCCGTCTATGAACTCTATACCGCCTCGAGGCCCGAAAAACGGCAGAAACGCGCCGCCGCCCTGGTCCGCATCCTGGCACCGGGGGAAATCTTCTCGCCGGAGGGGGCGAAGGAACGGCTGCGGGGCATCCTCAGGGACTTTGCAAGCAGTGAGGAGGATGCCCGCTTCGGCCTGGAGAGCCTGAAGCACCTCGATACGAGCAACTGGGCTGAGCTGGCCCGCCTCATCATGGCCCTGCAGCTCGAACACCTGCGCCAGTTCGCCGGCAGCCTCGGACTGGAGGATGAGAGCATCACCGCCAGCGCCCTCCAGCAGCTCGTCCCCCTCCTGCCCCTGCGGCAGGCGATGGGATTGATGCTTCTCTACGCCATCGCCGACAGCAATGACCGCCTGCTGCAGCAGATGGTCCAGAATATCGAGGATGAACTGCTGGCTGCCCTCATCCAGATCGCCTTTCAGGCCTTCTATCTGGAGATGGAGCGCATCCGCCTTCTCAACCAGCCTCCCTCCGTATGAGCCGCTCTTCCGGTCGGCCTCTTCCACCTCCTTGAACCAGCTTGCCTCCGCACCGGGACGTCCGGGCGACCGGAGAACAGCTCCAGGCCGCCTTCCGCCCCTCCTCCGATCCAGATTTGCCTTGACTTTCAAGGTTTAAAAACCTAAAATAAAGCGTGAATAAAAAGCGGCGGGGCCCACTCAATCCGCCGCGCCATTCTGATTCCATCATCAGGAGGAGCCCTATGCTTTCCCCGTTTAAAAACGAGTCTTTCACCGATTTCAGCAAGCCGGAAAACAGGCAGAAACAGGAAGAGGCCCTGAAGCTGGTCGCCGGCCAGTCGGGCCGGGAGTATCCCCTCTTCATCGGCGGCAAGGATGTGACCACCGGCCGCCTCTTCAAGTCCTACAATCCCGGTCACACCAGCCAGTTGGTCGGGACCTTCCACAAAGCCGGACAGCCGGAAGTCGATCTCGCTATGAAGGCCGCTCTGGAAGCTTTCGAGAAATGGCGCTGGGTCGCGCCCAAGGAGCGAGCCATCATCCTGCTCAAGGCGGCGGCGATCATGCGGCGGCGCAAGCTCGAGGTCAATGCCTGGATGATCACCGAGATCGGCAAGAGCTGGCCCGAAGCCGACGCCGATACATCCGAAGCCATTGATTTTATGGAGTTTTATGCGCGTGAAATGCTGCGCTGGAGCGAAATCAAGGGATCGACCCCCTTCCCGAACGAGTTTCCCGAATTGAACTATATTCCGCTTGGCGTCGGCGCTATCATCCCGCCCTGGAACTTTCCCATGGCCATCCTCACCGGCATGGCCACCGCCGCCATCGTCACCGGCAACACCGTGCTGCTCAAGCCCGCCTCCGATACCCCCTGCATCGGCTATCTGCTGGTCGAGATCATGAAAGAGGCGGGGCTTCCGGCCGGCGTCCTCAACTTCATCCCCGGCAGCGGCGGCGAGATCGGCGACTATATCGTCACCCATCCCAAAACCCGCTTCATCTCCTTCACCGGCTCCAAGGAAGTCGGCCTGCGCATCATCAACCTCGCGTCCCAGGTGTCACCCGGCCAGATCTGGGTCAAACGCGTCGTCGCCGAGATGGGCGGCAAGGACACCATCGTGGTTGATGCCGACGCCGATCTCAACGAAGCCGCCACGGCCATAGTCGCCTCGGCCTTTGGCTTCCAGGGCCAGAAATGCTCCGCCTGCTCCCGCGCCATTGTGGTTGAAGAGGTCTATGAGCAGATCGTCGAGATGTTGGCCGAACGGACAAAAAAGCTGACCGTCGGTCCGCCCGAGGATCCCGCCATCTATATGGGACCGGTGGCGAACAAGGCTTCGGAGGAGAAGATCCTCGGCTATATCGAAATCGGCAAGCAAGACGGACGGCTGATCTGCGGCGGAGCCAAGGCCGCCGGTGAAGGCTATTATATTCAGCCGACAATTTTCGCGGACATCGAGCCCGGGACGCGGCTGGACCAGGAGGAAATTTTCGGACCGGTACTGGCGGTGATCAAGGCGAAATCGTTCGACGAGGCGATCCGGATCGCCAACAGCACCGAGTTCGGCCTGACTGGTGCGGTCTGGACCCGCGACCGCTACAAGATCGAAGAGGCCAAGAAAAAGTTCCACGTCGGCAATCTCTATGTCAACCGCAAATGCACCGGCGCCATGGTCGGCGCCCACCCCTTCGGCGGCTTTAACATGAGCGGCACCGACTCCAAGGCCGGCGGCATGGACTATCTCGGATTGTTCATGCAGGCCAAATCGGTCTCGGAACGGTTGATCTAATCCCCGAATTCCGGGCGGGAACCGGAGACAATCAGAGCAAGTATCGCCCGTCGTGGTCGCACCCGCATCAGTCAGAGACCGGTGGGCGAGAGAAAAAAAAGCGCACCGGTTCGGTATCCGGTGCGCTCTCTTTTATCAGGAGAATCATCATGCCCAGTTTGCGAGCCCGCTTCTTCCTCCGCATGCTCAGGAGCCGAAGCAAAGGAACAAAAACCGATTGGACGACGCTGGCAGCGATCCACCACTTTCGCGAGCAGGCGGAAAAGGGCGCTGCCCGGTTCGGCAAACCACCGCAAGGCATCGAATGCACACCGGTCACTGTTGAAGGCCTGCCCGCCGAATGGATCCGGCCGGCCGGCTCCGCCCATGACCGGGTCATCCTCTACACGCACGGAGGAGGCTATATCTCGGGATCGATCACCGATCACCGCGGTGTGGTCGCCAAACTGGTCAAGCGCTGCGGGGTTGGCGCCCTGCTTTTCGAATACCGCCTCGCACCTGAACACCCCTTCCCGGCCGCCGTCGAGGACAGCGTCACCGTTTATCGCTGGCTGCTCGATCAGGGATTCAAACCCGGCCAGATCATCCTCGCCGGAGATTCGGCAGGCGGCGGATTGGCCCTGGTCCTGCTGCTCGCGCTGCGCCAAAGCTCGATCCCCCTCCCGGCCGGAGCGGTGGCGATTTCACCCTGGACCGACCTGCTCAGCACCGGCGGCTCTTACACCGCCAACGCGGAGATCTGTCTCTCGCCGGAGGGCACCTGGACCGCCTTTGGCGACCACTACGCAGCCGGCCAGGACAAGGGCCAACCCCTGATCTCGCCCCTCTATGGCGATCTGCAGGGCCTGCCCCCGCTTTTCATCACGGCGGGCGGAGCCGAGGTACTGCGCGATGACGCCGTCCAGTTCGCCGAAAAAGCCCGCGTGGCCGGCGTAGAGGTCACCCTGATCGTCGGCGAGGGGCTCTTCCACTGCTACCCGGTGATGGCCCCCCTCTTTCCCGAAGCCACCCGGGCCATGAATGATCTCTGCGCCTTTATCCGGAAAAACCTGCAAAAAGAAAAAGCCGGATAAAGAAGCCTTTCCCAAAAACTGGTTTCAACCCGGCAAACGCCTCACACCCCGATACGGGTGGCAACGAGATCAAAGCGGAAAAAGGTCGCCCGGCGCTGACTGCTTTCCGCATGGCGATGCTCTACACCCTGCTCTCCTTTGCCACCCTTCTATTCGCGCTCTATCTCTCCCGTACCAAATAAACGATCGTCACATTCCCTGAAAACGGGTTTTACCGGCGCAGGATGCACATGAACTGCCAGCCGGCCAGCGCCGTCGCACATCCAGCCGGAAAATATGTACCGGCAGGAGAAACGGCGGCCGCGGAGAATAAGAGGCGCAGGCGCCCCGCATTTGTGGCACATATTTTGACTGAGTGGGTATGAAATCAGGCCGCAGCAACAGGGCAGTTGATTAATAATTTATTTAATAATAATCAGTTAAAATATCCTGAACCTCTCAGACGCGATCCGATTATGTGGCGCCGCTTCCTCAACAGGGATATTCGTTGTGGCATGAATGGGGCATTGAGCAATCTGAGGAGAATGATTGTGAAAAAGAACCCGAACATTTTTGAATCCCGCTCCTGGAGCACCGAACTGGTCCGGTTGTGGTGGCTCCTGCTGCTGGCGCTTCTCTTCCTGATCATGTTCAGCAGCACTGGATACGGCCAGGCCTCCATCAGCGGGTACGCCTGGATGGACGTCAACAAGGACGGCCTGCGGGGCGAAAGCGAACGCGGCTTTTCCGGGGTCCGTGTGCAGCTCTTCCGGCAGGTGGCCGGCACCTCCTACGAGGCCTTGACCTCACTGCGCACGCAGAGTGACGGATCATTTCTCTTTCTGGTCTCCGGTTCCCTCCTGCCGGAGAGCTTTTATCTCCAGTTCGAAAAGGTGCCCGGGATGTATTTCAGCCTGCCCCGGACCGGCGGCGATAACCTGAGCGATTCGGAAGTCGATACCAGCAGCGGCAGGACACCCATCTTTAATCTCGTCAGCCAGGACAACGCCACCGGCTGGAATGCGGGCTATATGAGCTCACCGCTCGTGGTGCCGGAGATCAAGCCGGCGGCCAATCTCGTCCTCAACGTCGCAGTCAGCAACGATTCAGCCCATGTCGGCGAGTATGTCGATTTCACCATCGATGTCACCAACAGCGGCCCGGACGCCTCGCTTTCGCCGCACCTGGTCATGCAGCTGGCGCCCAATCTCCTCTTTGTGAGCGCCACTCCTCTTCCCGCCGCTCCGGACGGCAATCCCCTGGAGTGGGCTCTGGAGACCCTGGTGATGAATGAGATGCGGAGGGTGACGGTGCGCACTTTGGTCATCGACGAGGGGGAAGCCACCGGCACCATCTATCTGCTCACGACCACGGAAGAGACCGATCAAGCCGACAACAGCTATCAATATTTGCTGCATGACGGGGTTCCAGTCGAACTCACCGAATTCATCGCGCATTTTAATGGCCGTGGCATTCTGCTCAGATGGGTCACCGCCTCGGAGACCGAAAACTTTGGCTTCCAGCTCTTCCGGGCCGAAGCGGCGGATGGCTATTATGAAAAAATAACCCCCGCGATCATCGAAGGCGCTGGCACCTCCGCTTCCGAGCACCAGTATGAGTATCTGGATGCCGATGTCGCCGCCGGAACCACCTACTACTACAAACTCATGGACGTCGATTACAGCGGCCAGATGGCCTGGCATGGTCCCGTCACCGCGGTCGCGAACCAGCCCGCGGCCTACGCGCTCGCGCAGAATTATCCCAACCCCTTCAACAGCCAGACCCGCATCCGTTTCACCGTCGGAGAGCCCGCGCATGCCGAGCTGACCATCTACAACCAGCTCGGGCAGAAAGTCAGAAGTCTCTTCGCGCAGGAGTGGCCCGCCGGGCAGCATGAAGTGGTATGGGACGGCACCGATGAATTCAATCTGCCCGTCGCCAGCGGTCTCTATATCTACCTTTTCCGCGCGGGCGATTATTATGAGAAAAAGATCATGAATCTGATCAAATAGTGAGGCAGAGGCCGTTGGGGTGCGCCCCTCCGGCCTGCTGCACGTGCATTGCACAGCTGCAACCGCTGCACCATCAGACACCCTTTGGCCATTACCTCCTCGGGTGCAGCGGCGCGCCGGACTTTTGTCAGGCGACCAGGGAGGTATAAAATGAAACACTCGTATCTGTTATTCGCAGCCGTCGCGCTCATCGCCATGGCGACGCACGCTGGAGCAGGGGAAGAGATCCTGCCCCCTCTCACCTCTCCCGCCGTGGTCCAAACCAACGGTCCCCAGGGCCTGCTCAGTCACGGCGACTGGTGGAGCAACAGCGCCGGCGGCAATCAGCCCCATCTCTTTTATCTCTATGTGCCCGCGTATGTCCCTGATGGCTTTACGGTCCGGCTGGAACTCTTCGACCCGGAATGTTTTCAAACCGGCGGGGAACTGGATGAACTCAAGGGCAGTGCATGGGATGAAACCCGTTTCCAGCTGCTGGCACCGGACGGCTCGACAATAGTGGCGGATCGAACCTACCCCGCCGACGCGCTGACCTCTGAGAGCTGGAATGGCCTGGCTGAATTCACCCCCGGCCAGTACGGCCGCGGCATCTATCAGATCCTCGCCACCACGGCCGTGGACGACGAAAACACCTACCGCCTCCGGATCGTCGAGAACGATCCGGATGGCACTGCCGGCAGCGGAGATGAGATTCACCTGGCGATCGGCCGCAGCGCCCTGCAGATGCTCACCAGAGCGACGGCCATCCTCCATTTTTATGCACCGCCCGGGACCGGGGAACTCCTCCTGGCCAATTTCGGCATGGACGATAACGAAGCTGTAGTCTATACGTCGCCTTCCGGGGAAAACATCGCCGGCACCGTCTCCGGAGACGGGGTCTGGAACAACAGCGCCAGCGCACTCCTGCCCCCTCCAGGTGGAGATCTTGTTCAGACGCCTCAATCCGGGTGGTGGTCGCTCCAGCTCACGGCCGCGGGCGATAACCAGTTCTCTCTCTATGGACCGCAGCCCTTCATCATGGGCGATGCCCCTTCCGCGCCAAGCCTCAGCGCTGAGCTGCAGAACAGTCGCACCCAGGTGCGCAAGGGCGAACTCATCACCTACTCGGCGACCATCCGCAACCAGGGCGCCGCAGCGGCGCACGCGTGCACTCTGGCGGTCGCCCTCTCGCCCGGACTCATCGTCACCCAGCCCGGTGAGGGCGCCATCGCCCCCGACGGCAGCTGGCTTTGGACGACCGGCCTGCTCCCGGCTGGAGCCGAGCGCACCCTGACTTTCACGCTTTTCATCAGCAGCGAAAGCACCAGCCCGGTCGCAGCGACCGCCCTCGCCTCTGGAGAGGGCCCCTTCTTGCAGAAATATTCGAGTGCACCGGCCCGCGACATCGACCAGCTCGTGGTCGCAGGCGCGATTTCCGGGCTGATCTGGCAGGATCTCAACCATGACGGGAAACGCGACGCCGGCGAACCCGGCATGGCCGGCATCAAGATCGACCTCTACGGCCCGACTCTTGAAGTCCTGGCCTCCGATACCAGCGATGCCGCCGGCGCCTATGCTTTCAGGTTCCTCCCAATCGGCAGCTATCAGGTGCGGCCGGATGCCGCTTTTCTGCCGGACGGATGGGACGCGACCACCACCATTCAGAGCGAATGGCTGCTGGTCACCGACCTGGGCGAGAGCCTGGCCGATATCAATCTCGGTTATAACACATTCGAAACTCCGGTCGAGCTCTCCCGGTTCACGGCCGTGGCAGGCAGAGGCACCATCGAACTGGCCTGGACCACTCAGAGCGAAACCAACAACCTCGGCTTCCACCTCTACCGCAGCCTGTCCGAAGAGGGCCCCTTCACCCGGATCACCTCCGCCCTCATCCCCGGTGCCGGCAACAGCCAGTCCAGGCGCAACTACTCCTGGAGTGACCCTCTGCCTGCGGTGCAGGGGACCTTTTACTACCGGCTTTCGGACATCAGCTATGCGGGTGTGGAGACCATGCACGGAGTCGCGTCAGCCACTCTGGTCGAGGCCCCGGGACAGTTCAGCCTCGCGCAGAATTATCCCAATCCCTTCAACAGCTCGACCGCGATCACCTTCACCATGCCGGAGAGCGGCCCGGTCCGGATCATGATCCACAATCTGCTCGGGCAGGCCGTCCGGCTGCTCGTCGATCAGGTGCGTGAGGCGGGCGAGCACCGCCTGCTCTGGGATGGCCGGGATGAGAACGGCATGACTGTGCCGGCAGGGGTCTACCTCTACACCATGCAGGCGGACGAGTTCAGGACGACACGTAAGCTTCAGTTTCTGCGTTGACAGCGGGGTGTTGCGGAGGAGGAGAGCGTAAAACCTGGAGGCGGGCCGGCGCAGCAGGAACGGTCCGGATCTGTCGAAGAGGATGAAGCGGTTCAGGAGGGTTCGCCTCCCGGTTTTTGCGCCTGCACCCAATATTGCTGCGGCCCCTCGTAGTGGACGAGGCCGGCAAAGCCGCAGCCGGACAGCGCCCGCGCCAGCGTGCGCGCGCGCACCAGACGGTCGGCGGCGACCACCCCGGCGAGCCGCTGGTGGCAGCGGTTCAGTTCACGGCTGCCGCAGGTATGAAAAATGAGCAGCTGACCTCCGGGGCGTAGGACCCGAAGCAGTTCATGCATGACCCTGTGCGGCTGGACGAAATGGGGCCAGGTGCCCAGGCAGACCGCCCTGTCGAAGGATTCCGCGTGGAACGCCAGCAGGGCGGCGTCGCAGCAGAGCGGGTGTGCCGCAGCGGCGGCATACTCTTCCGCGCCCGCCGCGAGCATCCTTTCCGCGCAATCCAAGGCCACGATTCGACCTTCAGGCCCGCAGCGTTCGCGCAGCGCGGCCGCCAGCCGTCCCTTTCCCGCCCCGAGATCCAGAATCCAGTCCCCAGGTCTGATATCGAACATATCCAACTTTGCCGCCAGCACGCTCACAGGTTCACGCCGGAGAGGCCACTCCTCCGCCCGCGCATTGAAATAAAGCCGATGTTGATGCGACATGAGCGCTCCGTATTGGCCAGGGCATCCGGATTCAGGCTGTCGCCAGCTGGAAGAGTTGTTTAAATGCCCGCCGTCCATTCCAGCATGGCATACCGCCGCGGCATGGGATAGCCGGTCATGGTCTGGTATTCGGAATCGAGGAGGTTTTTAAGCAGCAGCCGGCCGCTCAGCCAGGGCAGCGCGCGCCATTGCACCGCCGCGTCAACCAGAGTATAATCGGCAAGTGGCTGGGCGCGGTAATCGGCGCCATAAAGATCGCGGATGTGCTGTGCCGCGACGCTGAAGCGCAGGTTCTGCCAGGGGATATCGATGTTCAGGCTGAGCTTTTTGCCGGGAGTGTTCATGGTCTGGTCGCCGGGATCGATCTTGCTCCAGGCCGCCGTGATCTCGCCGTCCGCCACTGGCAGCCAGCTGGCGCTGAGTTCGTAGCCGCTGTGAACAAAGGACCCGCCGTTGCTGAGCACCATATTGGGATAACGGCCCTGCAGCCGGATCAATTCCGATCCCTCGCTGCGGAAGAGTACCGACTCGAACCGGAACCTGTCGGCGGCCATCCAGGAAAAAGCCATCTCATAATTCCACATCGATTCGGGCTTTAGCTCGCTGTTGGGCGCCGGGAAGAGATAGAGCTCGCGGATGGTCGGGCTGCGAAATCCCTCAGCTGCGGAGAAGCGCAGGGTCAGGCTTTCAGCAGGATAAAAGACCACGCCGGCCTTGGGCAGGAGGATCGTGCCGTAGAGGCCGTGTTTTTCGGCCCGCAAGCCAAGCGAAAGGATGACGCGCTTGAGGAGAAGCTGCTGGAGATGAAAATAGGGGGCCAGTTCGGTGATTTTGTGGGTGCCAAAGTCCCGGCCGGCGATGACATTCTCCGCGCTGCCGCCGTAGCTCTTCCAGTCGAGTCCCAGGGTTGTGGTGACCCCGCGCCAGGGATTGCTGGATTGATAGAGCATCACGCCGTAGGTATAGTCATCGGAACGGAAGCCGTCATAAACCCGATTGCGGCCAAAATTGCCATGCAGCTTGAGATTGAACTCGCCGAGGCGGTTATCGTCGGAGAGCGAGAGATCCAGGCCGCGGCGGCGGATGTCGTACCACTGGCCGCGGGCGGGGGCGGCGATGAGGCCGGGATCGGAGAGGTCAACGTTGGCCAGGTTGGCGTTCAACGCCACATGCATCCCCGTCTGCGGGCGATAGCCCGCGTGGAGGGTATAGTGGAGGCCTGTATAATCTGAGTCGTCGCGGTGACCGTCGGTCCGGTCCGATGCCGCGGTCAGGTAATAGTCCCACCTGCCACGCTTGCCTCCGTGGGCGAGGGAGAAGGAGCGGCTGGCGTAGGCGCCCAGGGCTGCTTTCGCCCGGGTCTCGAAACCCTCCTCATGCCGCTGTTTGCTGATGAGGTTGATGACGCCGCCCATGGCGTTGGTGCCGTAAAGAAAGGAGGCCGGTCCGCGGATCACCTCCACCCTCTCGACGCCCAGGGCGCCATAGGAATCGGGCAGGGGATGACCGAACAGGCCCATCATGTCGGGCCGGCCGTCACGCAGCACCAGCACTCCGGTGACCGGGCTTCCGCCCACCCCGCGAATGGAGAAGGTGCCTGCGCCTCCGGAGACGCCGTAGCCCATGACCGCGCGCTCGGTGATATAGAGACCGGGCACGCGCTGCTGGATCGCGCCGAGCAGCGTGGCTGAGGGTGCGGAGGCCAGGCCGGCCTCTTCGAGCACGGCGACACTGGCGGCGATCTCACGCTGCGATTCACCTATTTTGGAGGCGGTCACTATGACCGGATCAAGATGGTAACGGATGGAATCGGGCGGCACCCCGGCCCCTCCGCCCTCATCGATACTTGATGCCAAAGCGCTCCACGGAGCGGTCATCAGCCAGAGCGCCAGAACTGCGCTTTTTCCCCTGCAACAGTATATAGCCACTTTTATCCCTCGCATATCGATAGTCGTGTTTTCAGAGTAACAGTAACGGCTGGAGTCCTATTCCCCCGGTCCGGACGTTCTCAATAGAGCAGATAGGGAAGGCGGCGGGCGATGAAACCGTTTTCCTCGGCGCGGGCGATGGCGATGAGTTCCTCCACCGGCTCGCCTGCGAGCAGCGCCCGGGTGAGCCTGCCGTCGCCGCCGAGGCGGTTCATGCCGGCCTCGCGGATCACCAGCGAATCGGGATGCAGGTCGCGCACGGCGGCGAGCAGGTGCAAGCCGAGTTCGACGGCGCGGAACCGTCCGGGATCGGTCACTGTAAAGGTCACACCGCGGCAGGCGCGGTTCTCATGCTTGTTATTGGTGGCCGTTCCCGGCAGGCTGACCGGGGTGAAGGTGACGGTATCCGCGGTCACGCCCTCGATTCCCGCTGAATTGAGGCGCCGGCAGAGGGCCGGAGCGTCGAGCCAGGGTGCGCCGATCTGACGAAAGGGGGCGGTGGTGCCGCGGCCTTCGGAGAGGTTGGTCGCCTCCACCAGGCAGGTGCCGGGGTAGAGCAGGGCGGTATGCGGGTCGGTCATGTTGGGGGAGGGTTTGATCCAGGGCAAGCCGGTGCCGGTGTAAAAGAGGCTACGCTGCCAGTTTTCCATCCGGATCACGTGCAGATCGGCCTTGACTCCTCCCGCCAGCCATCCCTCCCCGTTGAAGAGGCCGGCCAGTTCCCCCACGGTGAGGCCGTGCCGGATTGGCAGCTCATGGATGCCGACGAAGGAACGGTAGGCGAGATCGAGAATAGGGCCCTCGACGATCTCCCCGCCGACGGGATTGGGGCGGTCGAGGACCACAAAGGGGATGCTCTTCTCAGCCGCCGCTTCCAGGCCGTAGAAAAGAGTGCTGATATAGGTGTAGAAGCGGGCGCCGACATCCTGAATATCGAAAACCAGTACATCCACATCCTTGAGCATTTCCAGCGTCGGCTTGTTGTGTTGGCCATAGAGGCTGTGGACCGGGACGCCGGTGCGCGGATCCTTCTCATGATCGAGCAGGGCGCCCGCCTCGAGGGTGCCGCGCACCCCGTGTTCCGGGCCGAAGAGGGCGACCAGCTGCAGGTTCCCGGCCTGCGCAAAAAGATCGGCGGCGTGGCGCCCGTCTCGGGTGACGGCGGTGTGGTTGGTGATCAGGCCGATCCGCTTGCCCGCGAGAGGTTCAAAGTGATCCCGGACCAGGAGATCGAGCCCGGAGTAGACCTTCTGCTCCCCGGTATATCCGCAGCTGATCAGGGCCAGTGCTGCGAAGACCATTCCTCTTTTCATCTTCTAACCCTTTCTCGGGAAGAGCGGGGGTCGCCGGAATCAGGGATTCACGACCGCACCTTCGGATAGGGGCGATAACAGGGGATAGATGATAGTCTGCCCCGGTTTGAGGACCAGCAGATCCTCCCCCCGGTTATAGCGCTGCAAAAGCCAGAAGGGGGCATCGAAGGTCCGGTTGCAAAGCGACCAGATCGCATCGCCCGGCTTGACGGTGTAGGTGCCGGTGCTGTCAACGCGGAAATTGGAAAAGAAATCCTCCTGCAGAGCGCGGTGAAACTCGAGGCGGCGGCGGTGGAACTCCGCCGGCGTGGTGGCTGAAAAGACGACCTTGATCTTTTTGCCGACTGTCAGCCTGGCGCCCGACCCGAGGCCATTGAGAGCGCGCAGCCGCTGCGGAGTGATACCCAGCCATTCCGAGATATGGCCGATGGTCTCTTCATCCTGGACCGTGATGGTGCCGCCGGCCGGCTCGGTGAAATCGACTTCAAAGCGCCAGTTGCTGGGGGCCGGGGGTGGATGCCCCTCCGCATCGGGTGCGGTGGGGCCGTAGATGGTGCCGTCACGGCCGGCGTGTTCGCGCGCCAGGGTGAGCAGATCGGCCCTGGGCATGGTATCGGCGGGAGCGGCGGTCGCGACCTCCGCGTCGGCGCTGCCGGGGAGTTCCTCGCGCTCGGCCGCCGGGGTGGCGACGGCAGCGGGCGGGATCAGCACGGGCGGCTGGGTGGAGGGAGCGGGCACGGCGGCCTCTCCCGCAGGCCGGCGCGGGGCGGGCAGCTCGAGGAGCTGGCCGACGCGCAGGCGGCGCGGATTGCTGATGTCATTCAGATCCATCAGCGTGCCGACGGTCGTATTGAACTCGCGGGCGATGCGGCCCAGGTTGTCCCCCTTCTCGACCACATAGTAGCGATCCGACACCTGTTCATCGTATTTTTCATCCGCGGGCAGCTGGGCATAGAGGCTTGCAGGGTCGATACCCGGCTGCAGGGGCAGGCGCAGTACGTAGCCTTTCGGAATGCGGCGGGCCGATTTCAGGATCGGACGGCGCAGGGCGGGATTGAGGTCGGCGATGACATCCTTGTTCATTTTGAACTTGCGGGCGAGGGCATCAAGAGTGCTGTAGCTGGGCAGCTCGAAGAGCTGATGGCTGACCGGTTTTTCCAGCTCCACCTCGCCGAAATAGCTGCGATAGTTCTTGCCCAGCTCGCGTGCGGCGAGAAATTCGGCGTAGAAATTCTTGGAGGCAAAGCCGAAGCGGCGGCCGTCATATTCATCGATGATTTCGGCCAGGTCGTCGCTGTCGACCTGCTTTTTGGCCCGGGCGATACCGCCAGTGCCGTGGTTGTAGGCGGTTATGGCCAGGGGCCAGCTGCCCAGCTGGTTATGGTTGTAGTGCATCAGGCGGGCCGCGGCATGGGTGGCCAGAAAGGGATCAAAGCGCTCGTCGATGGCGTAATCGATCTTGAGGTAAAGGCGGCCGGTCGAACGGGTGAACTGCCAGATGCCCGCGGCGCCGGCCTTGGAATAGGCCCGCGGGTTGAAGGCGGATTCGACATGGGGAAGGTAACAGAGATCCTCCGGCAGGCCGTGCGAGCGGAAGATCGCCTGCATGGAGTCGAGATAGGCGCCGGAGCGCTGCAGCCCTCTGGTGAAGAGTTCGCGCACGCCATACTGCAGATGAATATTCTCCGCAGCTTTGGCGAACTTGCGCGGGTCAGTGCTGAAGCTCCAGAGGCTGTAGATCTGGCGTTCGCGCAGGGTTAATTTGAGAGTATCGCTCGGAATGGTGATCCTGCTCAGGCGCTGAAGGGCGGCGCGGATCTCCTTGCGGGCGGCGTCCACCCGGCCGAAGCGGGAACGCCTCGTCCCTGTCCCATCGGTGAGATCCACCACATCATAGATAACATTCATATGGTCGGTGTCATGGATAATCACCTGGTCCCGGCCATATTTGCTGAAAACCTTTATCCAGAAATCAACCCGGTGTTGAAGATCCGGGGAGACCGGAAAAAGCTCATCCGCAAAAAGAGTTTGAATAGTTCCCAGAAGCAATAACAAAGCTGCTGCGCGAATACATTTACCGATT
>Ga0116149_1003100_pt1 | contig 17478 bp, 19 predicted proteins | sample AD_UKC057_MetaG_FD_89787 | JGI IMG/M metagenome (GOLD analysis project Ga0116149, IMG submission 89787) | Active sludge microbial communities of municipal wastewater-treating anaerobic digesters from USA - AD_UKC057_MetaG | ecosystem: Engineered > Bioreactor > Anaerobic > Digestate | place: USA... | reverse complement strand
TATACCTTTTTACGTTACGTATTCCATTGTTAAAATGATTGTCTTTGCCATTATCATTACCTCGGTTTCAGCGTATCACGGGTATTACACACACGGAGGTGCGCTCGAAGTTGGACGTAGCAGTACACGGGCAGTTGTTTACAGTATTATTCTGGTACTATTTTTCGATTTAGTGCTAACGCAATTGTTGCTCACATGATAAAAGTAAGCAACATATCGAAGAGCTTTCGTGGCAAACAGGTATTGTTCGATATTTCTGCCGAATTCCATGCCGGTCAGGTAAGTCAGATTATAGGGAAAAGCGGATCGGGTAAAACAGTACTGCTGAAGTCTATTGTCGGTTTGCATGACATTAATGTGGGAGAAGTATGGTATGGTGACTGCGAATATTCTAAGGCTGATTTTTCGGTACGAAGAGCAATCAGACAGGAAATGGGACTCGTTTTTCAGGGTGGGGCACTGTTTACATCGCTTACAGTCGAGGAAAATGTAATGCTCCCTTTGAATATGTTCTCTCCACTTTCGAAAAAAGAAAAACTCGAAAGGGTGAACTTCTGCCTGAACCGGGTCGATATTAAGAATGCAAACAAATTGTTTCCCGCCGAAATAAGCGGTGGAATGCAAAAACGCGTTGCCATTGCCCGTGCCATTGTACTGAATCCAAAATACCTTTTTTGTGATGAGCCCAACAGTGGACTGGATCCCCAGACGTCGATTGTTATTGATAATCTTATCAGGGAGCTTACCCTCGAGTACAATATCACCACCGTGATAAATACCCATGATATGAATTCGATTATGGAAATCGGTGATCAGATAATTTTTATTTATGAAGGGAAAAACTGGTGGCAGGGTACAAAAAACGATATTTTTAGCTCGGGCAATATCGAATTGAACAATTTCGTTTTTGCTTCGAAATTGTACCAGAAAATTAAAAATGTTGCCCAATGATGGCCCGCACGAAATTGATTCCTTTTTTAGCTTGTATTATCTTTATGGTAATAGCATGTGCCGGAAAACAAAAACCTAAAACCCAGCCCGATAATATTCTTAGCAGGGAACAAATGACCGAAATAATTTGTGATTTGCACATTGCTGACGGAATCTTAACCTCAGGTGTTATTCCGGATAAAAATTTATACACCGATACCGTGTTGTACAAAGCTGTTTTTGTAAAACACAACACAACGAGCAAACACTTTCAGGAAAGCGTATTATATTATACCCAGAATGACATGGTCAGCTTCAAAATGATTTATGCTGCAGCTGTGGAAAAACTTAATAAGCAAAAGGCAGAAATGATGGGTTGGAAGTAATCTTGTCGACAGGCTGTAACACGACTAGTGAATGAGAAAAATTGCCGCCAATCTGATTTTTGATGGTTTTCGTTTCAGGCGAAATGCTGTTCTGACCTGCAATGGCGATGGGACTATTGTTGGGGTTGATGACCTGAACCGTTCCGAGACCCCATCGCTTGAGTATTATAGCGGGTTGATTACACCTGGTTTTTTCAATATGCATCAGCATCTGGAGCTCGCCTGGATGCACCGTAAGATACAACCCAATGGCATGCTTTCAGGATTTATACGCGATTTTTCGTTGCTTCGTCAAACCCCGCCTGATGAAATGCACTTGCTGCAAGCCATGAAGACCCTCGATGCAATCATGTATAAGCAGGGTGTTTCGGTTGTTGTGGATATTGCAAATACTGTATCATCATTGCCCGTAAAAGTGGAAAGCAGGATAAAATATTTTACGATGATTGAACTTTTCGATAAAATGGGACCGGATGCTGACACAGTTTTTAGTAACGGAACTGCTATGGTTCAACATTTTATTGTTAATGGTCTTAATGCTACACTTACTCCACATGCTTTTTATTCCGTGTCTGAACAAATGTTGAAAATGATTGAAGAAGAACATGCACCGCTGAGGAGTATACATTTTTTAGAATCACCCGACGAATTGGAAATGCTGGTAAATCAAAGAGGATTCCTGTATGATCTTCTATCGAAAACATGGGATGCCTCTGATTTGGAACCGAGAAATATATCGAATGTCATGCGATTTATTCAGACAATGTTACAGCAGTGCAACGTACTGCTCGTTCACAATACCAGCTTACCCGCTGATGTTCTTCGCAACTTGCAGTCCCAAAATCAGGAAAACTTATTCTTTTGTCTTTGCCCAAACAGCAACAATTTTATTACAGGTTGCCTCCCGAACCCGGCGATGTTTGTCGAAAACGCGGCTCAAATTTGTATTGGTACCGATTCCCCGGCCAGCAATCATAGTTTGTCGTTTATCGAAGAATTGAAAACGCTGCAAAATAACTATGCGGATATCAGCCTCAACAGCCTCTTGCGCTGGTGTACTTCTGATGCCGCCAGGGCTTTAGGGCTCGAAGATGAATTCGGATGCTTTAAGCCGGGCTCAAAACCGGGTATAGTTTTAATTACCAATGTCGATACCGTACAATGCAGGCTGACTGAAGCAAGTTCAACCAAACGATTATTATAGTTTAATTGTAAAACAGTGTTAATTTTGCACAGTGACTGATATCATTAAAAATAATCGCATTTTCTTGTTGCTGACATTGGTTTGGCTAATTGCCGGCTGCGTCGTTATGCTTTCTTTTGACACACTGGGCCTGCATGTTGCTTTAAATGCCGTGCATACACAGATACTTGACCTTGCCATGCAGACGATTACCTGGATGGCTTCGGGATGGTCGGTTGTTGTTGTGGTGTTGTTGATGCTTCTTATAAATGTTCGGTGTGCCATTGTTACGGCTTCTTCGGGAATTGTGAGTGGATTACTTGCCCAGCTTCTGAAACGCTTTGTTTTTGCTGGCAGCATGCGACCATCGTATTATTTCGATAAAATGCCTGAGTTAAATGTTGTGCAGGGCATTGACTTTTATAGCCAGTTTAGCTTTCCATCGGGGTATGCTACCACTGCTTTTGTTCTTATGTTTAGTGTTTCTATGTTGTCTCGTAGCATTATTGTAAGGATATTGTGTTTTATTGCAGCGCTGGTGATGGCTTACTCACGTATTTACCTGTCACAGCATTTTTTTGCAGATGTCTACGCCGGTTCAGTACTTGGAGTTTTGGTTGTACTTATTTGCGCAGTGTTAGTTTTTAAATTTGTCCCGGATGGTTGGAGCAAGTCAATTTTCAGATTATGTTCAAAAGCTTCGTAACAACATGGCATAAGCCGATTATTTTATTGGCATTTGGGCTGCTTTTCTTTGTACCCTTCAATGGTGATGTTCATTTATTTGATTGGGACGAGATAAACTTTGCTGAATCATCGAGAGAGATGATAGTAACGGGCAATTATCTTGATGTTCAGATTGATTATAAAATATTTTGGGAAAAGCCTCCGTTGTTTTTCTGGATGCAGGTAGCATCAATGAAAATGTTTGGTGTCAACGAATTTGCAGCTCGTTTTCCGAATGTGGTGTGTGGAATTGTGGTTCTGTTGTTTCTGTTTTATTCCGGCAAAAGGCTGATTAACGAAAAATTTGGCTTTGTCTGGGCATTGACCTATGCGTGCTCGTTGTTGCCTTTCTTTTATTTTAAGTCGGGAATCATCGACCCATGGTTCAATACATTTATTTTTATCAGTTTGTGGTACATTATTCTATATAGCGGAAAATTCAAAGGGAATAAGTCGTTGTTTCCGGTGTTGTCAGGTTTTTTCTTAGGATTGGCAATGCTCATTAAAGGGCCTGTAGCCGTGTTGATTTTCGCCTTGACCTACCTCATTGTTTTAATCATCAGGAAATCTGAAATGTATTTCAGATGGAAACACCTGTTGTTTTTTGTACTGGCTTTTGGACTAACCGGTGGCTCGTGGTTTATTATGCAGATGTTGAATGGTAATATGTCGGTAATCGAGGATTTTATTGTGTATCAGATACGTTTGTTTGCTACCGAAGATGCCGGCCATGGTGGCTTTTTACTCTACCATTTTGTGATTTTGTTTGTCGGTGTATTTCCTGCTTCGGTGCTGGCGCTACGAAGTTTCTTCTACCGCTACGATTCAGCAGATCCGGTGTTGTATGTGCGTCGCTGGATGATTGTGGTTTTTTGCGTTGTGCTGGTATTGTTCACCGTGGTCGAAACCAAAATAGTACATTATTCATCGATGTGCTATTTCCCGTTGAGTTTTCTGGCTGCACTGCAAATATATCGACAGCTTTCATCAAAAGACCGGCTCAGGGTATTCGAAAAAGTATTGCTCGTTTTTGTAGCTACGGTTTTTGCGATTGGACTGGCTGTGTTTTCTCAAATCGACAGAATAAAATCCCTGATTATTGACAGGAACATTGTTAGCGATGCCTTTGCAATCGGGAACCTTCAGGCTGATGGAAATTGGCTGGGTTTCGAATGGGCCGTTTCGTTAATCTTGTTAGTGGGCGTAATTTGTTTTGTGTGCGTTGTAAATTCCAATAAGCGAAAGCTTGCCGTCATTGTTCTTGCTGTTGCCATGACCTTGTTCAACATGGGGGCTATGGTAATGTTTGTTCCCCGTGCCGAGGAGTATTCACAAAAAGCTGCAGTCGAATTTTTTAAATCCTTGCCCGAAAACGATTGTTATGTGGCTACGCTGGGCTATAAGTCGTACGCCGATTTGTATTATTTTAACAAGCCGGAACCCCGCAGCGATTTGGCACGCGATAAGAATTTACTGCTTTGGGCAAGGCTTGACAAGCCGGCTTATTTTATAAGTAAGAACACCAAGAAAGATGAAATTGTTGTTGAATACCCACAGCTGACTGTAATCGGAGAAAAGAACGGATTTGTTTTTTACAAAAGAGAGGTACAATAGTATGGGCGGTTTTCTTTTTCACGATTTGATTTTCGGGCCGGTGCAATCAAGGCGGCTGGGTCGTTCGTTGGGCATTAACCTGTTGCCTCTGAATGCCAAATGGTGTAATTACAATTGTATTTATTGCGAATGTGGCTGGACAACCCGTTTTGATGCTAGCGATGTATATCCGGCACCGGAAGAAATCATTGCCCAACTCGAAAATGTGCTTCAAAAAGAAACTGCTATGCTGCGCACAATCGATGCCATTACCTTTGCCGGAAACGGAGAGCCCAGCCTTCATCCCGATTTTTATGATATTGTGCTAGGCACGGTACAGCTGCGTGACCGTTTTTTTCCGAATGCTAAAATTGCAGTGCTTACCAATGCAACCCGGCTTCACCTGAATCGTGTTACTCAGGCTCTTTGTCTGGCCGATGTGGCCATGCTGAAGCTTGATACGGCAATTCCACGGAGTTATGAATTGATAAATCAGAATTTTGACAATACTTCAATCGAAGATATTATTGACGATATTGCTGCTTTCCCCGGACGCAAGATTATTCAGACCATGTTTTTCAGGGGCGAGCACAAGGGTGTCGAAATCGATAATACACTGCCTGCAGAAATTGATGCTTATATTGCTGCGCTCAAACGGATTCAGCCTGAACAGGTTGTAATTTATTCGCTCGACCGTGATACTCCCGGTACCGGTCTTCAAAAAATCGACCCTGTTCAGCTCGGGGCTATTGCTACACATCTTAGGGCTGAAGGCTTCGAAGTGGTGTTTACGCCATGAGCCATGCCCCGAAAAATATTCTTATAGGTGTTCTCGATTGGGGTATAGGGCATGCCACTCGCATGATTCCCGTAATACAATATTTAAGAAACTGTGGTCACCAAATAGTGCTGGCAGGCAATGGTAATTCGTTGCAATTGCTTAAATCGGTTTTCGATAATGTCCCTGTACTGGAATTCAAAGGTCCGGTAATCAGATATTCTTCCGGTAATAATCAGTTATTATGTCTGATTGCCCAAATTCCGCGTGTACTTACAAGCTTATGGTTTCAGAAATTTTCCATTGCGAAGGCGGTGCAGGTTTATCATATTCATACAATTATTTCGGATAACAGATTTTACTTCCGCCACAAGGCATGTAAAAATATATATGTTACTCATCAGGTTTTTCCGTTAGCCGGGTCTTCGTGTAATCTATTGTCGAAATTTGCGGCACACATACATCTGCGCCTGATTAATAAATACAATTTTTGCCTTATTCCCGATGTGGATGGCATTACGAATCTTTCAGGCTTATTATCGCACGGCAATATACCGCTTCACTCTCGTTACATCGGGTGGTTAAGTCGCCTGACTGTACCTGTCACCCAGTGTCCAGATAATCGTAATGTGTTATTGTTACTTTCGGGTCCCGAGCCACAACGTAGTATTTTCGAAGATTTGCTGGTCGAAGTATTTAGTGGTACGCAGAAAAATGTGTTTTTAGTCAGGGGAACAACACAATTACGACAGAAGCGGGATTATCCCAATGGGTTTCACGTGACTGATGTTGCCGGCGCAACCGAACTTAGTCAGCTCATTTCTGTTTGCGGCACAATTATTTGCCGAAGTGGTTATTCCACCCTGATGGATTTGGCTGCACTGCGCCGAAAAGCGATTTTGGTTCCTACACCGGGACAATCGGAGCAGGAATATCTGGCAAATTATTTTAGTACGCAACATAAATTTACGGTATTCAGTCAGCAAGATTTAATAAATATACAGCCGGATGAATTGAAATCTGAGTATTTTTGGGAAATTGAACCGGCGTTGAGCTTTTCGACGCTTGTTGATGAAATAATTTAATTTCAAGCGATGAAAGTTAGTGGTTTTAGTTTTATCAGAAATGCAATAAAATACGACTACCCTGTAAAGGAAGCCATACTATCGGTATTACCACTGGTTGACGAATTTGTGGTTGCCGTGGGAAACAGCGATGATGCTACCCGGGAACTCATAACGTCAATCTGTCCGGAAAAGATACGTATCATTGATACGGTTTGGGATGATAACCTTCGCGAAGGTGGTCGTGTGCTGGCTGTAGAAACCGATAAAGCATTCAGGGCTGTGGCTGCCGACAGCGATTGGTGTTTCTATATTCAGGGCGACGAAGTGCTGCATGAACAGTATATTCCTGTGATACGTCAGGCTATGGAAGAACATTGCCATAATCGCGAGGTTGACGGGCTGCTGTTTAAATATCTACACTTTTACGGTTCCTACGATTACGTAGGCGAGTCGTATCGTTGGTACCGTTACGAAATCAGGGTAATTAAAAACAATCCGGCCATTTATTCATACCGCGACGCACAGGGGTTTCGCAAAGAAAACAACAATGTGCTGTCGGTAAAGCAAATCGATGCCTATATTTATCATTACGGCTGGGTGAAAGACCCCAGGGCTATGCAGCAGAAGCAGCTTGATTTTAACAAGTTGTGGCACGACGACAATTGGGTTGAGCAAAACGTAATCAAGGCAGAAGAATTCGATTATGGCAATATCGATGCGCTGAGTGTTTTCGGGGGTACACACCCTCAGGTTATGGCTGAACGGATATTGCGTAAAAACTGGAAGTTTGAATACGACATTTCTTTTAACCGTCATAAACTGAAAGACCGTATTAAACGCTTTGCCGATAAAAAACTGAACAGCCGCTTCGGGCAGTATTCAAATTACAGATTATTGAAATAAAAAAAAGGATGGGGTCGCCATCCTTTTTTATTTTAATGTTTTTCTTTTAGTCTCTCACTAAAGTTTGGGTTCTCGTACCAACAACTGAAACAGAAGTTCCAGATCCATCAACATCTGTGAATACCTCAAGGTCGTTAACATTCTGATCCAAAATAATTTGTTTGTTTTTAAGCATACGCAGTGTCCAGATGGTACTCATTTCACCATTTGCATAACGAATGGTTCGTGCTTCCCGGGTGGTAGTTGTAACTCCTGGAGTCTCGGAATCTTCGGCAACCGTATATTTGGTTACAATTTTCAGGTATTTTTCTTCCTGAATTACAAGAGCCAAACGTTCTTTGTTCTTATAGTCATCAATTCCTCCAAGAAAATTCCAAGTACCCGAAAACTCATGCCTAATAGTTGTGGTAATGGTGGTATCATAATCTTCATCAAGACTAGATACATTTTTAACAATTTCATACTCATAAATGGTATTCATGATACCGTTTTCATCAAAATAGTATGTGTATTTTGGTTTGGTGGCATTGTCGAGAACTATTTTACCTTTGGTTTCGGCAACACTGTCGGTTCCTAAAAGATAAATTGTTTCTTTCCATGTTGTGCCATTCACATTGGTAACTGTTCGAATCTGTGTGGTACCCTCACCATAAATGGTTTTCAAATCGCTGTTGGCATAATTCACCGTCCACAGGCCTGTAATTCTGGCTTTGCGGGTGTACATCGAAAAGAAAGGATCTTCACTGCCTTTTTTGAAGCAACCGCTTAGCATTGGAAGTACAACAACAAGTGTCAGCAGGATTAAACTGGTAAAATTCTTTGATTTCATAGGCATTTTACTTTCGGTATCAATTAAACAAAATTAATCGAATAAATTATATTTACAAAAAAAGCAAATATTTTTAAATTAACATAACAAAATGAAAAAAAAATCTCAAAAAAAATAAAACAATGTTAATAAAAATCTTGTTAAGTGTTTGAAATTCAAATTAAAATCACATTATTAACATAAGTTATGAACTTTGAATTAACAGAAATAGCCTATGCGAATACCCCCCTTCGGAGCCTAAAAACCAAGCGTTTTTATTTGAGATTGCTCCGGAGCGATGTGTTAATCTTCGCGGGAACGCATTTTATTTCGATTTTCCAAAAATTGCACCTGCCAATTGGGTGGTTTTTCAGGTCCACAATCTTTCGTCAGTTTTGCGGAGGCGAAACATTGGAAGAATGTGCCCGTGTGGTTGAAAAAAATGCTAGTTCCGGGGTTAAATCCCTGCTCGATTACTCGGTGGAAGCGGGTAGTGGTTCCGCTGAACCATCAGGCAATCTGAATGAAATTATTCGGAGTATACATTTTGCCTCGAATAACCCCTATATTGATTTTGCGGTTTTTAAACCGACCGGAATTGCTGACATGTCGCAACTTTCGATTTTAAGGCAAAAAAGCGATTCCGCCAGGGCTGTATTTGAACAGAATTGCAGTTTAATTGCCCGGGAGGCGGCCAAACGCGGTGTTTCGGTTCTGGTCGATGCCGAGGATTATGAGTTTCAGGATGAAGTGGATGCAATGGCCGGGAAGATAATGGCTGAATTAAACCGTGAAAAAGTCGTTTTTTACAACACAGTACAGATGTATCGTACCGACCGTCTTGAGTATGTCAGCGATTTGATTGAAAAAGCTAAAGCGGGTGGTTTTTTTGCCGGCATTAAGCTTGTTCGTGGAGCCTATCTCGAAAAAGAACGCCTGCTGGCAAAAAAACACGGGTACGAATCACCGGTTTTCAACACCAAGCAGGAAACCGACGATGCCTACAATGCTGCTTTGCATCTTATTCTGGAAAATATTTCGTATGTGGGATTGTTTGCCGGAACACACAACGAACATAGCAATCAGCTATTGGCGACTGCAATGACAGAAAAAGGTTTGGCTAAGAACGATAAAAGAGTTTATTTTGCACAATTATATGGTATGGCCGATCATATTTCGAATACACTGGCTTCGCAGGGCTATAATGTGGTGAAGTATGTTCCGTATGGTAAAGTGTCAGAAGTCATTCCGTATATGATGCGACGTATTGAGGAAAATTCCAGCGTTTCGCAACAGTCGAAGCGTGAAATTGAAATGATAACAAGCGAAATTAAACGAAGAAAGGAATTTAAATATGATAATTAACAACAAAGAGGTAGCAACCCGCATCAGGCTGGGAATCATGATGTTCACCCTGGTTTATCTGGCACTTATTGTGTTAAGCCTTATCTACAACTTCTCGAAAAACCACATGATTGAAATTATCAGCACCATTATTTTTGCCATTGTGGCAATATTGTTTTTTATGCGAAAGTATTGCTATATTTTCTACAACAACGAAGCCAGTAAGATCATCCTGAGGTATATGCCCTTGCAGCCTCTTTCGAGTGGGAATTATTCCATCGAAATTCCCAAAAAAGATTTTGTAAAATTCGAAGTGAAGAAGTCAGCACTGGGTTTGCGCGAAAGCGTGATTATGTATGTGCGTACCCCTAACGGAATCGCAAAGTTTAAGCCGGTAAGTCTGTCATCGCTCAAGAAAAGAGAGAAGCAGGACCTTATTGCCAGTTTAGATTCAATGTTGTAGATAAACACGATTATTGTGTTTCGCATAATTTTCCTGATTATATTTTTTGTGTATATTCTGACCCCCTTAAAGGCTCAGATTTACGACAACGATATTGACCTTAAAATAGCTGATTTGCAAGGTGTTGTATTTAAGCATTTTAATAATAAACCACTAGCCATCGAAGACAATACTTCGTTTTTTCGTAGCGGAATCAATGCTTACCTTCTTGGCGAATACCATATATATGGTGTGGTACCCGGTGAAAATCTTTCAGTTTATGTTGGTGGAGGTTTGCATGCGGCTTATGTTGACGGAACTAAAATACCCGGGTGGTATCCCGATGATCCGGGCTTCTCATATCAAAGTCTCGCAGGTATTGACCTGATTGTCGGGGCAGAATACAGCTTTGACGAATTTCCATTCTGTATTGGTCTCGATGTTAAACCTGCCCTGAATATATTGGGGAACCTGCATTATTGGCAGGGTTGGGGTATATCGGTGAAATATATCTTCATTAGTTCGCAACCTTTGCAATAATTTGGTTACATGACGGTAATAAGCGAAGATATTATCAAAATTGCCATTTCACGGATTCCGGGTTTAGGGTGTATTTCAGCAAAAAAAATGGTGGCCTATACTGGTAGCCTTGAGGCGGTTTTTGTCGAAAAACCTGCTGTTTTAAAAAAAGTTCCCGGCATTGGAGATTATGCCGTAAATAAAATAATCAAAAACCGTAATCAGGCCATCGAAGATGCAGCCGACGAATTACTATACGCCGATAACAACGAAATAGGTTTTGTTTCATACTGGGATAGCGATTACCCATCGATGTTGAAGGAGAACGAAGATGCTCCACTGTTGCTATATTTTAAGGGAAAGCCTTTATTTAAGGCTAAAAAGAAAATAAGTATCGTAGGTACACGCAATGCGAGCCGTACTTCCAAAGAATTTTGTGCTGATATTGTTGAACAAATTTCTCAACGACATCCCGATATCATTGTAATTAGTGGTTTGGCATTTGGCATCGATGCTGCTGCTCACGAAGCCGCGATTAAAAACAAGCTACAAACATGGGCAGTGGTCGGACATGGTTTCGAAACAATCTATCCGGCCGAACATGCCCATCTTGCAGCCGAAATCATAAAAACAGATGGCGCTATCCTCACTGAATATCACCACAATAGCAAAATTTCTCCTGCCAACTTTGTTGAGCGTAACCGAATAGTAGCCGGTTTGTCGCAAGCCATTGTTGTTGTTGAATCATCCCGAAAGGGCGGCGCTATGATTACTGCAGATTTTGGGAATCAATATAACCGCGATGTCTTTGCCGTTCCCGGCAATATCGACCGGATAGGAGGCAATGGCTGTAACCTGCTTATTAAATCGCACCGCGCACACCTGCTCGAAAGTGTCGAAGACATTGAATATATTACCGGATGGAAGCCTCCGGAAATTTCTTCCAATCAACCGCTCGGTATTAACTTTATTTCTGAGGCGGGGTTAACCGAAGACGAGATGATAATCACCCGAATTTTAAAAGACGAGTCGTACGTGGATTTCGACGGACTGATGAATAAGTCGGGTTTTACAACAGGTAAAATCAGCGGACTACTATTGGAACTTGAATTTAAAGGTGCAATAAGATCTTTGCCGGGAAAAATATTCTCTTTGCGCAAGGTCTAAAATCCTGACTTTAATCATACAATGCTGTAAAACAGTTTCGAATAAGTTGTAAGTATATGCTAATCAGTGTTGTATGCCAACATATGAAGCTGGTTTAAAATGGTTAAATAGTGGTTTCTCCGAAAAAAAATATTAAAATTGCATACTTATTTTAAAGTAGAACTTCAAACAAACAAAAAAAGCATGGAAGCAAAAGTTAAATCATTCATGGACAGGGTTAAAACCCAAAATCCGGGTCAGCCCGAGTTTATTCAGGCAGTACAGGAAGTAGCTGAAAAGCTGATTCCATTTATGGAAGAAAATCCTAAATACCGGGATTCAAAAATCTTGGAAAGACTTGTTGAGCCTGAAAGAACCATTATATTCAGAGTTCCCTGGTTGGACGACGAAAACGAAATTCAGGTAAACAGGGGTTATCGTATTGAATTCAACAGCGCAATTGGACCTTATAAAGGTGGCTTGCGTTTCCACCCCAGTGTAAACCTTTCGATTCTGAAATTTTTAGGGTTCGAACAGATTTTCAAAAATTCACTCACAACCCTTCCTATGGGTGGTGGTAAAGGTGGATCAGATTTCGACCCCAAAGGAAAATCCGATATGGAAGTAATGCGTTTCTGCCAGAGTTTTATGAGCGAATTGTTCCGTCACATTGGTCCAGATACCGACGTTCCTGCTGGTGATATAGGTGTTGGCGGTCGCGAAATTGGTTTTATGTTCGGTCAGTACAAACGCCTGCGTAACGAGTTCACCGGAGTTCTTACCGGAAAAGGCGCAGCATGGGGTGGTTCCCTTGGCCGTCCGGAAGCTACCGGTTTTGGTTGTGTTTATTTTGCACAAAATATGTTGCAAACCCGTGGTCAGGATTTTAAAAATAAAGTGGTTGCTGTTTCCGGTTTTGGTAATGTGGCTTGGGGGGCAGTTCAAAAAGTTACCCAACTGGGTGGTAAAGTGGTTACCATTTCGGGTCCCGATGGATATATCTACGATCCTGATGGAATCAATACTCCAGAGAAATTCGACTTTATGCTTCAACTTCGCGCTTCGAACAACGATATCGTTGCTCCATATGCCGAACGTTTCCCGAAAGCTGTATTCCATCCCGGCAAACGCCCATGGGAACAGAAAGTTGACATTGCTCTGCCTTGTGCAACACAGAACGAACTGCATGCCGACGATGCCAAAAAGCTTATCGCCAATGGTTGTATCTGTATTACGGAAGGCGCCAACATGCCTTGCGTTCCCGAAGCCGTTGAATACTTCATCGAAAGCAAAGTTCTTTTTGCTCCCGGTAAAGCAGCCAACGCTGGTGGCGTAGCTACCTCCGGTCTCGAAATGACTCAGAATTCAATGCGTCTGTCGTGGACATTCGAAAAAGTTGATGAAGAACTGAAACACATCATGAAATCGATCCATGATACCTGCGTGAAATACGGTAAGGAAAAAGATGGATTTATCGACTATGTGAAAGGTGCCAATATCGGTGGTTTTGTGAAAGTTGCCGATTCGATGCTTGCTCAGGGTGTTGTATAATTTCTAAAGAATATATATTCAGGGAAGCCCCGATTTCGGGGCTTCTTTGTTTTTTACGCAGCGAAACTTTGATGCGCAAAAAGTGTTATTATTGCAATCGTTATGCTGATCGATACACATACACATATTTATTTGAAGGAATTCGATGCCGATTGTGATTCGGTAATTGCTGCGGCTATAAAATCAGGAGTTCTGAAAATGATGCTTCCCAATATTGATGCATCAACACAGCAAAGCATTCTTGCGCTGAGCTCGAAATTCCCCGGGATAATTTACCCTATGGCCGGATTGCATCCCACTTCGGTAAAAAGCAATTTCAGGGAGGAACTCGATGATGTTTCAATTCATGTATCCGATAAACGAATTATTGCTATTGGCGAGACCGGAATCGATTTGTACTGGGACAGGAGTTATGAAAGAGAGCAACAGATTGCCTTTGCGGAGCAGATTGACCTTGCCTTGCAATTTGATTTGCCCTTGGTTATACACATGCGAAATTCGTTTGCTGAGATTTGGGATGTTTTGAATGCCTACCACAGTAAAGCACCCCGCTTATTGTTTCATTGTTTTTCGGGTTCACCCGCCGAGGCGGAGTTAATTATAAACAAGGGATATTTGTTAGGCATTGGTGGGGTCTTGACTTTCAAAAACGCCGGGCTTCGCGAAGTAGTGAAAAGAACTCCTTTAGATTTTCTGATGCTCGAGACAGATGCCCCCTACCTGGCTCCGGTTCCCTACAGGGGCAAACGAAACGAACCGGCTTATATTACGATTATTGCCTCCGAAATGGCCAGCCTGAAGGAAATGAACTATACGGAAGTATGTGAGAGAACCACGCGGAATGCATTGGAATTCTTTAGAATTTGATTTTGTATTTTCGCAATACTATTTTTAAATAAATCACGTTTAAAACTCAAATATTATTTTCTAATAATTTTGTTGTCAAACTAAAATTTTATTACTTTGCGGAGCATTTTGCGCGAGTGCATTGGAGAGATGGCCGAGTGGTCGAAGGCGCACGCCTGGAAAGTGTGTATACCCCAAAAGGGTATCGTGGGTTCGAATCCCACTCTCTCCGCACCAGCCGATAATGCAACAGTGTAACATTGAAATATCAGAATAGTTAAATTAAAATTTTAAGAAAAAATGAAAAAAATCATTGCGTTATTTTTTGTGGCAGGAATGCTGATGTTTTCGGCCTCATCGTTGGTTATGGGCCAGGACAATGGTGATACAGCAACAAGTGGAACAACCGAACAGGTAGCTGCGCCCCAACCTGATGCAGCAGCAGCAAAAACCGATGCCGCTGCCGAAGAAAAGCCAATTCACCAACAACTTAAAATCAAGTTCATCGAAGGTGGACCTATGTTTATGGGTTTGGTACTTGCAGCACTCATTCTGGGTCTTGCCATTGCTTTCGAAAGAATTATCTATCTGAACATGGCTTCCACTAACACAAAGAAGTTGCTCGAAAAGGTTGAAGATGCACTGAAAACAGGTGGCATTGATGCTGCTAAAGAAGTTTGCCGCAACACCAGAGGCCCCGTGGCCAGCATTTTCTATCAGGGACTCGACAGATACGATTCAGGTATCGAAGTAGTTGAGAAATCTGTTATTTCTTATGGTAGTGTACAGATGGGACTTATGGAAAAAGGCCTTACCTGGATTGCTTTGTTCATTGCTTTGGCTCCTATGTTAGGGTTCCTTGGAACAGTACTCGGTATGATTACCGCTTTCGATGCCATTGAAGCTGCCGGTGATATTAATCCATCATTGGTTGCCGGAGGTATCAAGGTTGCTCTTATCACTACTGTAGGTGGTCTTATTGTGGCTATGATTCTACAGGTTTTCTACAACTATATCGTTGGTAAAATCGACACCCTTGTTAACAATATGGAAGATGCTTCCATTTCGTTGATTGACATTTTGGTTGAATACAATAAAAAAGCATAACCCATGTTTAAGAAACTTTTAAAATTTGAAAATGCCGTGAAAATAATCGGCTTTGTGGTACTCGGACTGAGTGCCATACTTGCCTTTGTTTTCTTTCTGAAAGATGCCCCGGGGCTTGATACAGAATTGGCAAAAATTGATGGTCTTTCTTCTACCGAAAAGCAGCTTGCCGTTTCGACTATTGCCGGAAACTGGTCTGCTGGTTTTCTGAACTTTACTATTGGTCTTTTCTTTGTAAGCGTAGGATTAATAGTGATATTCTCTCTCTATAAATTTGTTCACACCCTTATTACAGAACCCCGCAATGCAGTTAAAAGCATTGTTTCGGTAGTGGCTTTTGCTGCTGTGATTATTGTGGCTTTTTTAATGGCATCCGATACTATCCCGGTTTTTGTCGGTTCCGATAAAATCGAAATGACCCCACGTATGGTTAAATGGGTCGATACAGCCTTGTTTTCGACATATATCATTTTCGGTGCGGCCATTGTGATGACTATCTATTCCGAAATTTCGAAAATCTGGAGATAGCAGTGCTTATATTAATAAATAAAATTTAAATTATGGCACGACGTGTTGCACCTGAAATAAACGGGGGATCGCTCGCCGACATCGCCTTCCTTCTGCTGATATTCTTCCTGGTTACCACCACCATGGACGTTGATACGGGTATCGCCCGTAAATTGCCACCCATGCCTGAGGAACCCAAAGAAAAAGTTGATATTGATATTAAGAAGCGAAATGTTTGCGTTGTGTTAATAAACTCGCAGGATCAGATTCTCTTCCGGAATCGGCCGATGAACGTAGATAATTTGCGCGAAGCTGCAAAAGAGTTCATTAAAAACGAATTTGATGATGAAGATCTTCCCGAGAAAGAATATAAGTTTATTCCTGAGCTTAATAAGGAAGTCGGAATTCCTAAGGGTGTCATCTCGTTGCAGAACGACAGAGGTACTTCGTATGGCGTGTATATTTTAGTTCAAAACGAACTGGTAGCCGCATTCAACGAAGTACGTGACGAAGCTGCAATGAAATATTTCGGGAAACCCAAATTCGACGACTTAACCGAGTATGAGCAGGAAGGAATAAAAACACTTTACCCGCAACGTATCTCGGAAGCAGAACCTAAAAATATAGGAGGAAACTAATATGTCGAAATTCAATAAAGGTAAAAAGAAAAGTCAGCCGGCTATTAATACAGCTTCGCTGCCCGACATTGTTTTCATGCTTCTGTTCTTCTTTATGGTTGCCACTGTTATGCGTGAAGTGGAACTAAAAGTTGACGTAAGTGCAAAAGACCTGCCGGCAGCCACCGAAATTAAAAAGCTGGAAAAGAAATCGCTGGTAAGTTATATTTACGTTGGTAAACCCAGACAGCAATATGTAACAATGTATGGAACAGAACCCAGAATTCAATTGAATTCTTCGTTTGCATCGGTTACCGATATCAGAGAATATATTATTGCTGAACGCGAACAACGCGATGAAGCTGAAATTCCTTACATGACAACTTCGTTGAAAGTACATAAAGACACCAAAATGGGAATTGTAACCGATATTAAACAGGAATTGCGTAAAGCCAGTGCTTTGAAAATTAATTATTCAAGCCGCAAGCTTTATTAACAGTTTTCTGAATGTAATATTTAACAGGAATTCGTCAAATTCCTGTTTTTTTTTATTATTTTAGCACGATTCTACTTGCGGTAGCAAACCAATGCAGTTTTTTACCGTCATTGAACCGTAAAGAGCTATTGTTGACTTATTAATTTTGATTTTGAAAGAACCTGATATGAATTACAGAATACTTATCACTTGCTTTGTACTGCTGGGTTTATCAATAAACCTTTTTTCGCAGACTTATCTGATTAGTTCAGGTGGAACGGTAAATACCTGTGCCGGTACGTTCTACGATTCTGGGGGGAGTGCTGGCTCCTATCAAAATGGTGAAAACTACACCATGACCATTTGCAGTAACCTGCCGGGTGCCCATATTATGGTGAACTTCACAGCCTTTCAGTTAGAAACCGGATGGGATTACCTGAGTATTTACGATGGTCCGAACACCGGAAGCCCTGCCTTGGTAACCAATGGCTCGGGAACGACTTTGAATGGTATGTCATATACTTCGACCGGTACATGCTTAACTTTCCGG
>Ga0116149_1003089_pt1 | contig 17514 bp, 16 predicted proteins | sample AD_UKC057_MetaG_FD_89787 | JGI IMG/M metagenome (GOLD analysis project Ga0116149, IMG submission 89787) | Active sludge microbial communities of municipal wastewater-treating anaerobic digesters from USA - AD_UKC057_MetaG | ecosystem: Engineered > Bioreactor > Anaerobic > Digestate | place: USA... | reverse complement strand
TTCGGCCTCCCCAAAGAACGAGTCGAAGAGGGTGCGGGTCGCAAGGACGACAACGCGAGTCTTGGCGGTCATGAGGGAGCGATTCCCAGCGTGTTGCGATTCCTGTCGAACCGGGTTGACAGGCCCCGCCCTGAGGGGTATACAAGCAAAGCGAAAAGAACACTATAGCAATCAAACGAAAGCGTCAACGATGATCAGGCCGATGCGGCCCTCCGACCTGCCCGGCGGCGAGGCGTTGTGCCGGGCGTGTGGCTGGAACCAGCTGGCCTCCGACTGGGAGCAGCTGCTGGCGCTGGGCGGCGCCGGCTGCCTGGTGGCCGAGGAGGATGGCAAGGTCGCGGGCACGCTGACCTCCGTGGTGTACGATGGGCGGTTCGCGTGGATTGGCATGGTCCTCGTGGAGCCCGCCCTGCGCGGACGCGGGATGGCCACCGCCCTTATGAACCAGGCGATCGAGGCGCTCGGGAGCGTAGAAGCCCGGCTGGACGCCACGCCCCAGGGGCACCCGCTCTACGCGCGGCTCGGCTTCATCGAGGAAGGGCGTCTGGTGCGCATGACGCGCGAGCCGGCGGGCGCCGGGACCGGTGCAAGCAGCAACTCCGCGCCGTCCCCGGGCACACGGCCGATGGAGAACCGGGACCTCGACGAGGTTCTGGCCCGAGATCTCGGGGCCTTCGGTGCGGACCGCGCAGCGCTCCTGCGGTGGGCCTTTCGGCGGGCGCCGGCCCTGGCCCGCGTCGTCCACGAGGGGGAGTCGCGCGGCCTGCGCGGCTACTGTTTCGGGCGCCCGGGCCACCGCTGGTGGCAGGTCGGACCGGTGGTCGCGGACTGCCTCGACACCGCCGAAGCCATCGTGAGCGGTTGCGTCCGGGCCATCGGGGATGTGCCGCTGGTGATCGACGCCGACGCCGGCGTGCCAGGGTGGGTCGAACGGCTGACGAAGCTTGGCTTCGTCGTCCAGCGGCCGTTCATCAGGATGCGCCGGGGGATGGCCAACCGGCTGCCGGCCGGCCCCGGCCGCCAGCTGGCAATCTTCGGACCAGAGTGGGGATAGCGTGACGACACCGGCCATTCGAACCGTCGAGGAGCTCGAGGAGCGGCTTTCGCGCCCCAGCGCCGCCGACGTCGCGGCGGCGGGCCGCCTGGACGGCGACATCGGGATCATCGGTGCGACCGGCAAGATGGGGCCGTCGCTCGCTCGCCGCGTGAAACGTGCCAGCGATGAAGCCGGCAGCCAGCGGCGGGTCGTCGCCGTCGCCAGGCGATTCGACCCAACCGCGGCCCGCGACCTGACCGGCGCGGGCATCGAGCTGGTGGAGTGCGACTGCCTGGACCGCGGGGCGGTCGATCGCCTGCCGCCGCTCGCGAACGTCCTCTACCTGATCGGCCGGAAGTTCGGCACCGCGGGGCGCACCGACCTGACCTGGGCCGTCAACACGCTGGCGGCCGCTCACGTCGCCGCCCGTTTCCGCGAGTCGCGGCTCGTCGTCTTTTCGTCGGGCAACCTTTACGGGATGGTGCCGGTGTCGAGCGGCGGCTCGCGCGAGCGGGACGAGCCGGCGCCCACTGGCGACTACGCCCAGTCGTGCCTGGGCCGCGAACGGGTCGTCGAGTACTTCTCGCGGGAGCGTGGCACGCGCTGCCTGCTCTTTCGTTTGAACTACGCGGTCGACCTGCGCTACGGCGTCCTGGTTGACGTCGGGCGCCGCGTCTTCGCCGGCGAGCCCATCGACCTGCGCGTCGGATACGCCAACGTGATCTGGCAGGGCGACGCCAACTCGTACGCCTTCCGCAGCCTCGAGCTGGCCGAATCGCCGGCCCGCATCCTCAACGTGACCGGGCCCGAGACGATCCGCGTCCGCGATCTCGCGGAGTGGTTCGGGCGGCGCTTCGGCCGCGCGCCCCGTTTCGAGGGTTGCGAGAGCGAGGCGGCGCTCCTGAGCGACGCCTCGGCCTGCCACGCTGCGCTCGGCGCACCGGAGGTCGGGCTGGAGATGGCGCGGGAATGGGCGGCGGCGTGGATCGAGTCGGGCGGGCCGTCGCTCGGGAAGCCGACTCGCTACGAGGTGGCAGATGGCCGGTACTGAGGAGGCGAGGCGGCGGCTCGCCGCGGGCGGCGTCATCCCGGCACACCCGCTGGCGCTCACCCCCGAGCGGCGGCTGGACGAGCGGCGGCAGGTCGCGCTCACCCGTTACTACTGCGCGGCCGGGGCGTCGGGCATCGCCGTCGGCGTGCACACGACGCAGTTCGCGATCCGGCAGCCGAGGGTGGGACTCTACCTGCCGGTGCTGCGACTGGCGGCCGACGCCATCGGCGAACACGAGCGGGCCACCGGGTCGGCCATCGCCCGCGTCGCGGGGGTGTGCGGCCGCACGCGGCAGGCGGTCGGCGAGGCGGGAGCCGCCGCCGGCCTGGGCTACCACGCGGCACTCCTGAGCCTGGGCGGCTGGAACGACGCCTCGGACGACGAGCTCCTCGCGCACTGCCGCGAGGTGGCGTCGGTGATGCCGTTGATCGGGTTCTACCTCCAGCCGGCGGTAGGCGGACGCGCGCTGTCGGAGGCGTTCTGGCGCCGGTTCTTCGAGATCCCCGAGGTCGTCGCGGTGAAGGTGGCGCCCTTCGACCGGTACCGCACCCAGGAGGTCACTCGCGCGCTCGCCGCCGCGGGGCGCGAGCGCGAGGTGACCCTCTACACGGGCAACGACGACGCGATTGTCGCGGACCTCCTGACCGACTTCCCCGGCTGCGCCGGGGGACAGCGCCTGTGCTTCCGCGGCGGGCTGCTCGGCCAGTGGGCCGTGTGGACCCGGCGGGCGGTGGAGCTGGTGGACGAGATCCGGGCCGAGCGGGCGCGGCCGGGCGAGAAGACGAGCGAGCTGCTGGCGCGCGGGGCGGATCTGACGGACGCAAACGGGGCGCTGTTCGACGCGCGCCACGCCTTCGCGGGCTGCCTCCCCGGGATCCACGAGGCGCTGCGCCGCCAGGGCCTGCTCCTCGGGCGCTGGTGCCTGGACGAACGCGAGGAGCTGTCGGCGGGCCAGATGGAAGAGATCGATCGGGTGCACGCGCGCTATCCCGGCCTCCGGGACGACGCGTTCGTCGAGGCGCACCTCGAGGAGTGGCTGCGATGAGGCCGGGGGCAACGGCGGAGGGGATCGGCCTTGACGGGATCGAACGGATGCGTTCGAATTCCGGAGGAGTGAAAGCCATGCCCGGGACGGCTCGGCACCGCCTCCTCGTGGAGGAGCGCCGCCGCAAGATCCTCGAGGCCCTCGAACAAAGCGAGCGCGTGACGGTCCAGGAACTGGTCCGGCGGTTCGGGGTGTCGGCGGTCACGATCCGGAAGGACCTCGACGCGCTGACCGAGGCGGGCGCGATGGTCCGGTCTCACGGCGGGGCGCTGCGGCCGCTCGGGCCCACCGACATCGCGATCGGCGTCAAGGAGATCCTCCACCACGAGGAGAAGGTCCGCGTCGGCACGGCGGCGGCGGCCCTGGTGCAGAACGACGAGACGATCATCCTCGACTCGGGGACGACGACGCTCGAGGTGGCGCGGCAGATCGCCGCGCGCAAGTTCCGGTCGCTGACCGTGATCACCAACGGCCTCAACATCGCGGTGGAGCTGGCCCGCCTGCAGAACATCCGCCTGATCATGCTCGGCGGTCTGGTTCGCCACGTGTCGCACTCGGTGGTGGGGCCGCACGCCGAGCAGATGGTGCGCGGGCTGAACGCCGACCGGCTCTTCCTGGGGGTGGACGGGCTCGATCTCGAGATCGGTCTGATGACGCCCGACGTGCTCGAAGCGCAGCTGAACGGGATGCTGATCCGGGTCGCCCGCGAGGTCAACGTGGTCACCGACTCGTCGAAGTTCAGCCGGCGCAGCCTGTCGGTGATCGCGAGGCTCGACGCCGTCCACCGCATCATCACCGACGACGGGATCGACCCCGCCTTCCTGGCGGCGCTGCGCGCGAGGAGCATCGAGGTGCTGACGACCTGACCGGCGGCGTCAGTGGGACAGGCGTCTTGCCTGTTGGAGGGCAACTCCTGTAACAACTCCAGTGGGACAGGCGTCTCGCCTGCCTGTCTCTGCGCGCTGGGCTGTGGTCATCGGGCTGCTACCGGCGGGGGAACTGGTCGGGGTTGTCGGTAAAGAGGGCGTCGACGCCGAAGGTGTAGAGGAACTGCTGCATCTCCTCACGCACGGTCCGGCCGGCCGGCTGGCCGGCGGAGCGGAACGTGTAGGGCGTGACGCTGAGGCCGGCCTCGTGCGCCCAGACGACGACCGCGGGGCGAGCCGAGACGATGCCCTTGGCCGGGCCGATGCCGTCCGCGAACGCCTTGATCTCCTTCATCCGCTGGCGCGTCAGCCAGGTTTCCGCGTCGTTCTCGCCAACCAGGAAGAGCAGCGGCAGCCGCACTCCCATCGCCCGCATCTTCTTCAGGCTCTCGGCGCTGAACGACTGGATGAAGACGGGCGTCTGCGGATCGGCGCCGGGCTCGGCCAGGCCGTGACGCCCCAGCGCGTCGATCACGAGCCGCTCCATGTCGAAGCCGAGACGGCCGTAGACCTCGGGCGCCTTGGTCTCCGGGTACAGGCCTCCGCGTCCCTTGACCAAGCCGATCGCCTCGTCGAAGGTCAGCACCTTCTCGCCCTTGAACTTCGGAGCGAACCAGGAGCCGGCGTCGAGCCTCTTGATCTCGTCGAGCGTGAAGTCGGAGACGTGCCAGCCGGTGACCGGCTTCCCCTCACGCTCCACCGTTCGCGAGCGGCCGGGAAACAGATCGCGGACGTTCGTCGTCCGCTCGAGCGTCAGATCGTGGAGGCAGACCAGCCGGCCGTCTTTCGTGATCTGCAGGTCCTGCTCGACGTAGTCGGCGCCCTGCTCGATCGCAAGCCTGTAGGCCGCCGCGGTGTGCTCGGGCGCGTAGGCCGACGCCCCGCGGTGCGCGATCGCCGTCTTCCCCCGGTACTGCGCGGCGCCATTACCGAACGCCAGCACGCCCGCCACCAGCATGATGACTATCCTGGGATGCGACATGACGCCCCATGATAGTTGAAGAAGCTGACAGCAGCCCACAGGCGGGACGCCTGTGCCACTGGCTGTCAGCTGCGCACAGGCGGCACGCCCGTGCTACTGGCTGCCCCAAGCAACCAAGTCAGCCGATCGTAAACCGCCTCGGCCAGGCGGGGATCGGAACCGTGCTCCTCGACGGTCTGGACGATCGCGCTTCCAACCACCGCGGCGTCGCTCCAGCGTGCGGCCTCGCGCACGTGCTCGGGCTGCGAGATGCCGAAGCCGAGCGCGATGGGCAGGCTGGTCTCGGCCCGGATGCGCGTCACCAGCGCCCGCGCACCGTCCGACAGTCTCTCGCGCGCCCCGGTGACGCCGAGCCGGGAGACGGCGTAGAGAAAACCGCCGCCGAGCGCGGCGGCGCGGCGGATCCGCTCCGGGCCGCTCGTGGGCGCGACCAGCAAGATGGTGTCGAGGCCCGAGCCGGCGGCCGCGTCGCGGAACGGCCCGGCCTCCTCGAGCGGCAGGTCCACGACGAGCACGCCGTCCACGCCGGCCTGCGCCGCCTCCCCGGCGAATCGTTCGACGCCGAGGCGCAGGACCGGGTTCAGGTAGGTGAAGAGCACGATGGGCGCGCGGGCCTGGCGGCGGACGCGTGCCGCCAGCCCGATCGCGCGCAGGAGCGTCGTGCCGCCGCGCAGCGCGCGATTGGACGCGCGCTGGATGACGGGGCCGTCGGCGAGCGGGTCCGAGAAGGGCACGCCGATCTCCAGCACCGAGGCGCCGGCGGCATCGAGCGCGAGGAACACGGCTTCCGAACGCGGAAGGTCGGGATCGCCGGCGGTGGCGAAGGCCACCAGTCCCGGCTGCCGGGCCGCTCGCAGCGTGGAGAAAGTCGAATCAAGTCGCGACATTCGAGAGGTCCTTGTCCCCGCGCCCGGAGAGGTTGACGAGGATGGTGCGCCCGATCCCCAGTTCGGGCGCCAGGCGGCACGCGGACGCGAGGGCGTGGGCCGACTCGAGGGCGGGCAGGATGCCCTCCAGCCTGGCGAGGGCGTGGAACGCGGCGGCCGCGGCGTGGTCGTCTGCAGTGGTGTACTCGCAGCGGCCCGACGCCCGCAGCCACGCGTGCTCGGGCCCGACGGCCGGGTAATCCAGCCCCGCCGAAATCGAGTGCGTGGAGAGGATGTTGCCGGCCTCGTCCTGGAGGACGAAGGTGCGCGTGCCGTGGAGGACGCCGGCGCTGCCCGCCGCGAAGCGGGCTGCGTGCCGGCCCGGCGCAAGGCTCTCGCCGCCGGCCTCCACGCCGACGAGCCTGACGGAGGCATCGTCGAGGAACGCGTCGAAGATGCCGATGGCGTTGCTCCCGCCGCCGACGCAGGCGACGACCGCGTCGGGCAGTCCGCCGGTCGCGCCGGCGAGCTGCCGCCGCGCCTCGCGGCCGATGACCGACTGGAATTCGCGGACCATGAGCGGGTAGGGGTGCGGGCCGAGCGCCGACCCGAGCAGGTAGTGGGTGTCGTGCGGCCGGGCGACCCAGTCGCGCATCGCCTCGTTGACGGCGTCCTTGAGAGTGCGGCTGCCCGAGCCGACCTCGATCACCTTCGCGCCGAGCAGCCGCATGCGCGCGACGTTGGGCGCCTGGCGCGCGACGTCGTCGGTTCCCATGTAGACCTCGCAGCCAAGGCCGACGAGGGCGCACGCGGCGGCCGCGGCCACCCCGTGCTGCCCCGCCCCGGTCTCGGCCACCACGCGCGACTTCCCCATGCGGCGGGCGAGGAGCGCCTGGCCGAGCGCGTTGTTGATCTTGTGCGCGCCCGTGTGCGCGAGGTCCTCCCGCTTGAGGAAGATGCGCGCGCCGCCGCAGGCCGCCGCGAGGCGCCTCGCCTCGTGGAGGGCGGTGGGCCGGCCGACGTAGTCGCGCAGCAGGCCGAGGTACTCGCGCGTGAACGCCGGGTCGCGGCGCGCCTCGTCGTAGGCGCGGGTCAGCGCCTCGAGCGGCTCCACGAGCGTCTCGGGCACGAACCGCCCGCCGTACTCGCCGAAGTAGCCGCCTGGATCGGGGTCGCGAAGACCCCACTCGATCGCGTGAGCCGTCATGCCCGTCCCCCTGCCTGGCGCACGGCCGCCACGAAGCGGCGCATGCGCTCGGCGTCCTTGATGCCGGGCGCCGCCTCGACGCCCGACGAGACATCCACCCCGTGCGGCGCAACCCGGGCGATCGCCTCAGCCACGTTCTCCGGCGACAGGCCGCCCGACAGGATGACCCGCCGCCGGCGCGCCACGCGTGCGGCCACTTCCCAGTCGGCCCTGGTGCCCGTACCGCCCTTCGACTCCGGCGCGTCGGCGTCGAGCAGGACGGTCGCCTCCGCGTACGCGTCAACGAGCGAGGGATCGAATGCCGGCCCCACGCCGAACGCCTTGATGACCGGCCGCGGCATCTGCCGGCACGCCTCGGGCGTCTCGGCGCCGTGCAGCTGCACGAGGTGCAGCCCCACCCGCGAGGCTACCAGCCGAACCCGTTCCACCGCCTCGTCCACGAAGACCCCGACGGCAGCCACGCCGGCTGGCAGCGCGCCCGCGATGCGGCGCGCGCGCTCCACGTCCACGGACCGCCGGCTGTGCGGCCAGAAGACGAGGCCGATCGCGTCGGCGCCGAGCGAAGCCGCCAGCCTCGCATCCTCCTCCCGCGTCACACCACAAATCTTCAGCCACATACACCTGCCTCGACCGGACGACCGATCAACCACAAAGATCACAAAGGGGTGTGGCCGGTGCGGTCGCCAGCGCAATCGGATCCCTCCGTTGTTCTTCGTTCTTCGTGTCCTTTGTGTCCTTTGTGGTTCAAGCTCGTTCGTCCTTGGTTCCGATCAACTCCTGGAGCGCGGCTCCCGGGTCGGCGGCGGTCATCAGGCGCTCGCCAACGAGCAGCGCGTGGTAGCCGCACCCGTGCAGTCGCACGGCGTCGGTGCGGGTCCTGATGCCGCTCTCCGCGACGGCCGTGACGCCGGGTGGCAGGTGTGCGGCCAGGCGGACGCTCGTCTCGAGGTCCACCCCCATCGTCCGCAGGTTGCGGTTGTTGACGCCGACCAGCGTGGCGCCCGCCTCCACGGCCCGCACCAGCTCGCCTTCGTCGTGCACTTCGACGAGTGCCGCCAGGCCGAGCGAGCGCGCCAGGCCGGCGAGCGGGCCGAGCTCGGCGCCGAGGACGGCGGCAATCAGCAGCACCGCGTCGGCACCGGCCGCGCGCGCCTCGACGACCTGGTAGCCGTCGAGCACGAAATCCTTCCTCAGCACTGGGAGAGTCGTTGCCGCGCGGACGGCTTCGAGGTCGCCGATCGAGCCGCCGAAGTGCGGCGTGTCCGTGAGCACCGAGAGGGCCGCCGCTCCGGCGCGCTCGTAGGCGCGCGCAATGGCCGCCGGGTCGTACGCGGCCCGTAGCAACCCCTTCGAGGGCGACCGGCGCTTGCACTCCGCGATGATGGCTGGGCCCGGGCCCGAGCGAAGGGCGGCGGCGAACGCCTCGCCCCTCGGCTCGCGCCCCAGGGCCGCACGCTCCATCGAGGCGGCCGGCACGCGCCGCCGGCGCTCCTCCAACGACCGCCTCGCCGCCAGGACAATGTCGTCGAGCGACGCGGCTGTCCTCGTCCCGCCCATCATGCGTGCTCCTCGCATCCGTCTTCGTGCGAGAGCCGCGCCATCAGCGCGAGCGTGCGCTTCGCGTCGCCGCCACCGATCGCCCGGCGCGCCAGCTCCGCCCCTTCCTCGAGGCTGGTTGCGCGCCCTGCGACAAACAGCGCCGCACCCGCGTTCATGGCGACGACATCGCTCGCGGGCCCCGGCACCCCGTCGAGGACGAGCCGCGCGATCCGGACGTTCTCGGCCACGCCGCCGCCTGCGAGCGCTTCGGCCGAAGCGGGCCGCAGGCCGAAGTCGGACGGGTGCACGTAGAAGCTGTTCACCGCGCCGTCGCGGCACTCCGACACCTTCGAGTACCCGGCCGTGGACAGCTCGTCGAGGCCGCCCTCGCCGTGCACCACCCACGCGCGGCGGCACCCAAGGGCGGCGAGCGCGCGGGCGACCAGGCCGGTCAGTTCGGGCCGCGAGACGCCGAGCAGCTGGTGCGACGGCCGCGCCGGGTTGGTGAGCGGGCCCAGCAAGTTGAACGCCGTCCGCATCTTCAGCTCGCGGCGGACCGGCGCCGCGTGCCGCATCGACGGGTGGAACGAGGGGGCGAAGAGGAAGGCGATGCCGGCCGCCTCGAGGCAGCGCGCCACGATGCCGGGCGGTGCCGAGAGACTCACGCCCAGGCCCTCGAAGAGGTCGGCGCTGCCGCAGGCGCTCGAAACCCCGCGGTTGCCGTGCTTGGCCACGCGGACGCCGCACGCGGCCACGACGATGGCGGCGAGCGACGAGATGTTGAAGGTGCCCGAGCGGTCGCCCCCGGTCCCGCACAGATCGACGAGCGGGCCCGATGCCGCGCCAGGCGCGGAACGCAGCGGCAGGGGCACGGCGTGCTCGCGCATCGCGCGCGCCAGCCCGGCGATCTCGGCGGCGCGCGGCCCCTTCATCTCGAGGCCGACGAGCAGCCCCGAGATCTCGGCGGGCGTCGCCTGCCCCTCCATGATGGCGTTCATCGACGCCACGGCCTGCTCGGTGGTCAGGTCGTGGCGCCGGCCGAGCCGCTCGAGGACCTCCGCGAACATACCTGCCTCCTCCCTGTTCACATCGCGAGGAAGTTGCGCAGCAGGTGGACGCCCGCTGCCGTAAGGATTGACTCGGGGTGGAACTGCACCCCGTGGACTGGCAGCGTGCGGTGGCGGAGGCCCATGATGGCGCCGTCCCCGGATGCGCGCGCGGTGACCTCGAGTTCTGCCGGCAGCCCGGCGTCGGCCACGACGAGCGAATGGTAGCGGCCGGCGGCGAACGGCCCGGGCAGGCCGGCGAACACGCCGGCCCCGTCGTGCTCGACGAGCGAGGCCTTGCCGTGCACCGGCCGCGACGCGCGCACCACCCGGCCGCCGAACGCGAGGCCGATGGCCTGGTGCCCGAGGCAGACCCCGAGCACCGGGACGGTGGAGCCGGCCCCCCGCACGAGATCGAGCGTGGCGCCCGCGCTCTCGGGCCGTCCCGGGCCGGGCGAGACGACCACGTGAGAGGGGCGGAGCGCGAGCATCCCGGCGGCGTCGAGCGCGTCGTTGCGCAGCACCGTCACGCGGGCCCCGAGCGCCCCGAGGCACTGGACCAGGTTGTAGGTGAACGAATCGTAGTTGTCGACGACCAGGATCATCGGCTGCCTCCTACCACTCGCTGGACGCGGCGGCCTCGAGCGCCTGCAGCAGCGCCCGCGCTTTTGCGCACGACTCCTCGTATTCCGCGGCGGGATTGGAGTCGGCCACGATGCCGGCGCCGGCCTGCACCGAAGCACGGCCCGGCTCCAGCACCACCGTCCGGATCGCGATGCAGAAGTCGAGGTTCCCGGCGAAGTCCACGTACCCCACGCCGCCCGCGTAGACGCCGCGGCGCGACGGCTCGACCGCCTCGATGATCTGCATCGCGCGGATCCTCGGCGCGCCCGACACGGTGCCGGCCGGGAAGCAGCTGGCAAGGGCGTCGAGCCGATCGCGACCAAGGTCGAGCCGCCCCTCGACCACCGACACCAGGTGCATCACGTGCGAGTAGCGCTCGATCCCCATCAGCTGCGCCACCCGCACGGAGCCGTACGTGCAGACGCGCCCGAGATCGTTCCGCCCGAGGTCCACCAGCATCACGTGCTCGGCACGTTCCTTCTCGTCGGAGGCCAGCTCCGCGGCCAGGCGCGCGTCCTCCTCCTCGTCGCGGCCGCGCGGGCGGGTGCCGGCAATCGGGTGCGTCTCGACGCGGTCGCCCTCGACGCGCACCAGCATCTCGGGCGAGCCTCCGGCAATCGCCGTCCGCCCGGCGCGAATGAAGAACATGTACGGCGAGGGGTTGATGTGGCGGAGCGCTCGGTAGACCCGGAAGGGATCGACGGAGGTCTCCACGTCGAACCGCTGCGAGAGGACGGCCTGGTAGATGTCGCCCTCCGCGATGCGTTCCTGCACGGCGCGGACCCCGCGCTCGAACTCCTCGCGCGAGACGTTCGGCCGCGGCACCAGGGGTGATGCCGCGGGCGGCTCGGGCGTCGAGACCTCGCGTGCCAGCTCCCGCTCGAGGAAGCCGATCCGGGCGCACGCGAAGCGGTACAGCGCCTCGAGGTCGGCGCCGGGCGTTACCCGGGCGTTCGCGATCACGAGGATGCGGTGGCGGACGTGGTCGAACGCCAGGATCGTGTCGAACACCATGAAGACGGCCGGGACGGGACAATCGCCGGCCCGCCGGACGGCCGGCTCGAACCACCCGGCCGCGTCGTAGCCGAGGAAGCCGACCGCGCCGCCAGTGAAGCGCGGGAGCCCCGGCACCGAGGGGGCGCGGTACTCCCCCATCACCCGCCTCAACTCCTCCACGATGGTGCCGCCGGCCACCGTCGTCTTCCCCGCCTGCTCCACCAGGGTGCGGTGGGAATCGGCGCGAAGGACGAGCAGCGGGTCCTTGCCCAGGAACGAGTACCGGGCCACCTGCTCGCCGCCTTCCACGCTCTCGAGCAGGAACGAGTAGTCGGAGTACTCGGCAACCTTGAGAAAGGCCGAGACCGGGGTCAGCAGGTCGGCCATCAGCTCCTTGCAGACCGGCACGAACGAGCCCTCGCGCGCGAGACGGGCGAACTCCTCGAAGGTGGTCATGGTCATCCCGGTCGTCTCCCGATCTGCCGTACAAACAAAAAGCCCCTTCAGCGGTTTCCGCTGAAGAGGCTCTGGAGAACGCTCTGCTCGAGTTGTGTCTACACGGGCCCCCTCAGTGGATGGTGTTCCGCCACCACCACGAAGAGGACGACGCGCCGCGGGCGGCCACACTCCCGCGCGGATCGACGCCGAGGCCGGCGGGCAGGGCCGGCAGGCACGGCGACGGGCAGCGGCGGAAGCAGTTCGTCACAATCAACCTGAGAGGTCGAACGGTAGCAGCGACTGGGCCGCGTTGTCAACCAGCCTGCCCGCCGCCTCGCGGGAGTGCGGCTGGCGGGGCGTCTTTCGGCGGCCGCTAAATGCCCGGCGTGGTGCTTCCGGCAATCTCCGGCCGTGGGCGGCGTCCGCGTCCGCGATCTGCCCGCAGCAGGCTGGCAAGCGCCACGATCGCTCCGGCCGCAACGCCGGCCGCGATCGCCTGCGGCACGGTCAGAAGCACGCGGGTGCCCTCCCCCAGCTCGGCCTTCCCGGCCAGCAGGATCCCGATCAGCCCCCGGTCGACCTGGGCCCGGCCGGCAACCATCAGGGCGCAGCCGCCTTGCTCGACCTCGAGCTTTCGGAGGCCGATCATGCACTGCCCGCCGCCCTGCTCGATCTCCAGCTCGTCCCTGGCGATGAGGATGGCGCCGCCGCCCTGCTTGACCTCAACGTCGTTGCCGTAGACCACCGGGAAGAAGCCCCGGTACGCCGCGACCACGGCCTTCTCCGGCTCGCCGTCGCCGCCTTTCCCCCGCTCCTTCCCGCCTTCCGCCATCGTCGTGCCTGGTGCTTCGGCCATGAGGACCCCTCTCTCCGCTCCCAATCGCCTGGCTGCCGGTTGTGACCTCGCCGCCACGGTCATGTCACGCGCCGCTCGTTGCCCCGAGAGCCCTGCTGCTTTTCGAAGGGCACCACGCTCACCCGTCCATCACCCTCCATGCACGCCACCTTGACATCCTTGATGTCGAGCACGCCCTGCTCGCGGAGCTGCGACAGCAGATCTTCCTCTGTCATCAGCTCACGCCGCATGTTCTGGCGGAGCAGCCGGCCGTCCCGGATGAGGGGCAGCGGCGGAGGATGCACGAGGCGGTTGAGCACCGGGAACCTGTAGCCGAGCCAGTCGAGCGCATGGCTGCAGAAGATGATCACGGCCACCAGGAGCAGCCCGTCGGGGACCGACCGGTAGTCGTCCGCCATCGCGTTCTGAGCCGCGTCGGCTATCAGGACGATGACGAGGAGATCGGTGATGCCGACCGTCCCGGCCTGCCGCTTGAGAACGAGGCGCAGGAGCAGGAACAGGCCGAGGTAGATCGCGGTGCCTCGAACAACGATCTCGAGCCACGGCGTATCGAACGCGAAGACCCGTCCCCAGTCGACGCCCATTCAGGCCCGGCCCGGTTGCCCGTGTGACACGCCAAGGTCCATGCGAACGTGGTGCCGGGGCCATCCCGCCGGCTCCGCAGGGCGCTGTCGCCCGGAAGTCCCGTTGGCGGGCGGGGGGACCTCGGGCGGGCAGGGGAATGCCGGGACCGGGATTTTGATCCAAACTGTAGGTGTGAACCCGGCTGTAGGCCTGCCGGGAGAGGAGAAAGGAGCTTGCCATGTCCGTGCCGCGTTGCGCTCTGGCCGTCGCGGCTTTCCTGCTTTCAACCGCTGCGGTAGGAGCGCAGACACCGAACTCATCCACGCTGGGGGCCGAGCTGGCCCAGCTGCTCGAACAACGCCAGCTGAACAACGTCGCCGCCAAGGACCCGGAGCACCCCGGATTTTTCGTCGCGGCATCACACATCCCGGGACAGCAACTGCTGGTCTTGTCGGCCCGGTCGACCGCGCCCGACTACGTTGAGTACGTCCTGGGCGCGTCCAAGTACGACGAGGTCTACGCCACCCTCAACTTCGCCTCCGCGCCCGACGGGAAGCTGCTCGTTCAGGACATGGGGTGTGACGGCCTCCGTTTAGAGGCAACCGAGAGCGGGACCGACGTCGCCTACCTGGACGCGGCGAAGACGGCCATCTTCAATGGCGACTGGAAGAAGCAGGGCGTCAGCGAGCAGGAGTACCGCCAGACGTTCGAGGAGGTGGAGGCCAGGTACGCGCGGGCGCTGTCCTTGCTCGTGGAGCAGCTGAAGCGTCCCGCAACCGAGTGACCGAGTGGGCGGGCCGTTCGTCAGCGGCCCGCCCCCACACGAGGATGGCCCCCGGGACGGCCCAGGAGGCGACCGACACCAGGATCCATGTCGGGAGCTGCGCGACGAAGTACTTCGCGGCAATCGATTCGCGCTCGCGCGGGTTCGTCTGCGGGTTCACCACGCCGGCCCTGATGCGAGCGTCGGGCCAGCGTGCCGGATCGTGCCGACCGCCGCCGGCCTCCGTGCCGGGAACTCCTCTTGCTACGCTCGCCGCTGGTGGCGGCCGATGGCTCTTCCCATCGAGGATTACGCGATCATCGGCGATACCCAAACGGCCGCGCTGGTCGGCCGCGACGGCTCGATCGACTGGCTCTGCCTGCCCCGCTTCGACGCGCCGGCCTGCTTCGCGGCCCTGCTGGGCACTCACCACCACGGGCGCTGGCTCATCGCTCCGGCGGGCGGAGGCCGTGCCGTCTCGCGCCGGTACCTCGAGGACTCGCTCGTGCTCTGCCAGGAGTTTGAGACCGCGGCAGGACGGGTGCGCGTCACCGACTTCATGCCGCCGCGCGACCGCGAACCCGACCTGGTCCGCCTGGTCGAGGGCGTGCAGGGGACCGTGGCCGTCGAGATGGAGCTGGTGATCCGGTTCGACTACGGCTCGATCGTCCCCTGGGTCCGCTCGATGGATGGGAGGCTGTTCGCCATCGGCGGCCCGGACGCGCTGAGCCTTTGGCCCGGTGCCGCGACCGAGGGGCGCGACCTCACCACGCACGCGACCTTCGAGGTCCGGGCGGGTGAGCAGGTGACGTTCGTCCTGGCCTGGCACCCGTCGCACGAGGAGCTCCCAAACCCGGCGCCCGACGCCGCGAAGGCCCTCACCGACACGCTGGCCTGGTGGCGCGACTGGGCGCGCCGCTGCACCTACCACGGACCCTGGCGGGAGCAGGTGCTCCGCTCGCTCCTCACGCTCAAGGCGCTGACCTACGCGCCCACGGGGGGGATTGTCGCCGCGCCAACGACCTCGCTTCCCGAGAAGCTAGGCGGGGTGCGCAACTGGGACTACCGCTACTGCTGGATTCGCGATGCGACCTTCACCCTCTTTGCCCTCAGCATCGGCGGCTATCTCGAGGAAGCGGCGGCCTGGCGCAACTGGCTGCTGAGGGCCGTCGCGGGCGACCCGGCGGATCTGCAGATCCTCTACGGTCCTGCCGGTGAGCGGCGGCTCCCGGAGTTGGAGCTCCCGTGGCTGCCCGGCTACGAGGAGTCGCGGCCGGTCCGGATCGGGAACGCGGCTTCCGGGCAGCTGCAGCTCGACGTCTACGGCGAGATGATGGACGTGCTGGACGTGGCGCGCCGGGCGGGCTTGCCGCCCGACCGCGACGCGTGGGCCCTGCAGACGGCGATGCTGCGCCACCTCGAGAAGATCTGGCGTGCGCCCGACGAGGGCATCTGGGAGGTGCGCGGCCCGCGGCGCCACTTCACGCACTCGAAGGTGATGGCGTGGGTCGCGTTCGACCGGGCGGTGACGGCGGTGGCGGAAGCGGGCCTCGACGGCCCGGTGGACCGCTGGCGCGCGGTGCGCGCCGAGATCCACCAGGAGGTGTGCTCGCGGGGGTTCGACGTCGGGTTGAACGCCTTCACCCAGTACTACGGGTCGCAAATCCCGGACGCGAGCCTGCTGATGATTCCGCTCGTCGGCTTCCTCCCTGCGCGAGATCCCCGCGTCGCCGGCACCGTCGCGTCGGTCGAGCGAGGCCTGCTGCGCGACGGGTTCGTGCACCGCTACCCGGTGGAGGAGCGGCAGCAGGAGGTGGACGGCCTGCCGGCTGGCGAGGGGACGTTCCTGCCCTGCTCGTTCTGGCTGGCCGACAACTACGTGCTGGCCGGCCGCTACGACGAGGCGCGCGCCCTCTTCGAACGCCTGATCGGCGTCGCCAACGACGTGGGGCTGCTTGCGGAGGAGTACGACGTCGGCGCCCGCCGGCTGGTGGGCAACTTCCCCCAGGCGTTCTCCCACGTGGGGCTGGTGAACACCGCGAGGAACCTGGCGCGGGCGCACGGCCCGGCCGAGAGCCGCGGCGAAGGCCGCGGGGCCGTACCAAGAGCGTGAAAGACGTCACACGTGGGGCCAAGATCGTGTGACGCTGGATGCGTGTCCACGTTCAACCCGCGTTTACTCTACGCGCTTTCCTGATGATCTTTTGCGTCTCGGTGTCTCTGTGTCTCTGTGGTTCAGTCAACGTGATCTCGAATGCAGCGTGACAGCGCCTTTGAAGTTGCTGATTCGCAGATCTCTGCGTACGCCTCCGCGCCTCCGCGTCTCCGCGTCTCCGCGTTGAACGTGGTCGCGGCCGTGCTCCTGTACGCGAACGCCCGCGGCCGTTCGACCGCGGGCGTCGTGTGCGCGCCTCCGACGGGGCGACCACAAGGGTCGCCCCCTACTTCACCTCCGAGATCTTGATCGGCGCGCGCTCCTTCGCGCTGAGCAGCGCCGCCTCGAGCACGCGCTGCGTCTCGTAGGCGTCGGCGAAGTCGGGCACCGGGACGACGGGCTTCCGGCGGGCGAGGACGTGCATGATGTCGGCCGCCTGGTTCACGAAGCCGTGCTCGTATCCGAGGATGTGCGCGTCGGGCCACCACGCTCCGACGTACGGATGATTCCCTCCCGAGGTGACGATGATGTGGCGCCACGAGGCGGTCTTGGGGTCCTCGGTGTTGTCGTAGAAGTCGAGGTAGTTCATGTCCTCGAAGTTGAACCGCAGGGCCCCCTTCTCGCCGTGGATCTCGAAGCCGTTGCGGTTCTTGTAGCCGGTCGCCAGGCGCGTCGCCTCGAAGCTGGCCACCGCCCCCTTCCGGAACCTCGCCAGGAACAGCACCGCGTCGTCCACGTCCACGCGTCCCTTGGCCCGGCTCTTCGTCTTCTGGACGATGCCGCCGGTGGCCCCGGCCGAGGCGATCGAGCGCTCCTTGATGAAGGTCTCGGCGATCGCGCCGGTCACCTCGACGATGTCGTCGCCGGTGACGAAGCGGGCCATGTCCACGATGTGGGCGTTGAGGTCGCCGTGGGCGCCGCTACCCGCCAGCTTCTTCTGGAAGCGCCAGGCGAGCGGCGTGTCGGGGCCGCCCCAGTCCTGGAGGTAGACGCAGCGCACGTGGTAGACGCGGCCGATCCGGCCCTCTTGGACCAGCTGGTACGCGAGTGCCACCGCTGGAACCCGGCGGTAGTTGTACCAGACGAAGGTGGGCACCTTCGCCTGCTTGGCTGCCTCGACCATGGTCCGGGCGTCGGCAAGCGTACCGGCCAGCGGCTTCTCGGTGGCGACCGGCTTGCCGGCGTCGAGCGCCGCCAGCGCCGGCTCCATGTGCATGTAGTTGGGCGTGACGATGTCGACCAGGTCGATCTCCTCGCTGCGAACCGTCTTCTCCCAGTCGGTGCTGCAGTGCTGCCAGCCCCAGCGCGAGGTGAAGGCGTTGCAGTTCTCGTTCTTCATCCCGAACGACGTGTGCATGACCGGGACGGCCGGAAGGTCGGTGAAGAACTTGGCAACCTTCAGGTAGGCGTTGCTGTGGGT
>Ga0116149_1003088_pt1 | contig 17522 bp, 17 predicted proteins | sample AD_UKC057_MetaG_FD_89787 | JGI IMG/M metagenome (GOLD analysis project Ga0116149, IMG submission 89787) | Active sludge microbial communities of municipal wastewater-treating anaerobic digesters from USA - AD_UKC057_MetaG | ecosystem: Engineered > Bioreactor > Anaerobic > Digestate | place: USA... | reverse complement strand
CAGTAAAGACCATCCTGTAAAAAATCAGTAGTGCCTAAACAAGACATATGGTAAGGGTAAGTAGCTGATTCTATAGAGCTTTATTTATGGGATCATGAAGTTGGGATAAGGGAACTAATAATGTTTGAAATTATAGAATCAAAGGGTTAACATTCTATATATGGTAGCGATTGCATTTTTTGTTTTAACAGGTAAAATATTTTTATACTAAAATGAAGAAAAAGGTTCCTAGAGCTAATGTTATCAGTTGTAAGAACTGGTTTTTAGCTGAGATGAAAGAAAATAAGACATGGAAAAAATCATGAAAGATCAGCCCGTTAATGTCTGCCCCATGTGCAGCGGGAAGAAAAAAGATGGAACTGCAACATTTGCAGTGGATTTAAAAGACACTGTTGTGGTGGTTAGAGATGTTCCTGCTTCGGTCTGGTTCCTTATGCGGGAACAAATGGATTAACGATGATATGGTTGAAGATATAGAGGCCGTTGTTGATGATGCAAAAAAGAGGAAACACGCCGTAGAGGTAATAAGATTCCGGAAAACTGCCTGATTCTGGCAGACAAAACAGGCAGGAGTGAATGGGTTATGCCGAAGATCGATCTGAATGAAGCTGACTTTAAACAACTATTCGATGCAATAAACAATAGCACCGAACCGCCTCATGAGCTTATCTCGAAACTCTTTCCCTCTTTTGCTGATAAACTCTGTCAGGACGGGAAAATTGACTTTGAAGGATTCACAAAATTCAAAATTCCCACCATCGAATATGCCGGAAAAAGATCAGAAGATGTTATTTTTGCAAACGCTTCCATACTTGGGCAGGCAGCTCCGCTCCAGGTGGTAAGGAGATCCGGCGAACCTGACAATGATGGTTGGCAGAACATGATTGTCCAGGGAGACAACCCCCAGTTCTTGAAAACCTGTTATCTTAATCAAGACCCACTGATAAAGGATAAGGTTGTGAGGAGATAAATGACTAATTTAATCTATTGCCGGAGTCTGATTTTATGTCCAGGGGTTCCCTCGACACCGCTGAGAATTTTGATGTGCGGTCTTGTCTCTTCACTAAGTGTGGCACTGTTGTGGCTGTATCTATGTTTGAATATACGATGGATCATCAAAAAAAGTAAAAAGGTTTTCTAAAAAGGAGAGCATGATTAGAGGTGATAGATTAATGGGCCAAACAGTCAATATTCCTTGGAATTTCATTGATAAAAGGGTAAAACGAGGACGAATCGGTATAAATAATAGAATGGATTTGTTCATAAACTGATAAACATTTATACGGCAGAGCAAGTTGTATTAAGAATTTGTCAAAGCAAAATCAGGCTATAAGGCTTTAGATATGAAAGGATGTAAAAAATCTAAAGATTGCGCAAGGCAGGTCCCTGCTACTCATAGCATACTTAATAAAACAATCATTGATATTATTGGTATTTCTAATATTGAAAAAAATACACTTATTGAACATTTTGAACATTTAACTTTCTCGGCATTGGATTTTTCAAAAGAAGAGTGGGACAGGCTTTGTCGATATTGCATTTATCAGGAAGATACACTCGACAACATATTAACGCTGTCAATAAGTTATATTTATAATCTATGGCCTTCAAAGCCACAATTTAGTCAAGTGCTGAAGTCAATAATTGGTTTAATAACTCAATCTTTGAATAGAGATATGATTTTAAATTTCGACAGTATAACCAACAATGCAGAAATATTTTCAAATGTTTATGTCCGTTCTATTGTCAATTGCTTATTTATTACGCCATCCTTTATTCCTCAAAATATGCTGGATCGACTGCACGATTTTGAGATTTATAAATGGAGTGATTTCTTTGAATTGACTGAATATGAAATATTAAAAAGGTATGGATTGAATGAAAAAGCCATGGAATGTCTTTTGCTTTTGGAGTCTTTTCATGTTTATGCAGATAAACTGATCAATATTTTTAAACCCTTAGAGTATGGTAGGCTCGAACCGCATTCGCTCGAATCAATATTATTGAATTGGATATCTGAAAAAACAAAAAATATGAGAAATGCAAAGGTGTTTTTCGAAAGGATGGGTTGGAATGGGTATGAACCTCAAACGTTAGGATCTGTGGGACAAAAATATGGGCTCACGAGGGAAAGAATAAGACAGATTGAAAAAAAATATGTTCAAAAGCTAAAGCACCACAAAATAATTAATGAACTTTATCCTTTATGGGTAATGATAGATTCCCTGTTATATGAATCGGCCGGAATTTTGTCATTATCAGAGTTAACTAAAAAATTACAGTTCTTATTTAAGTCTGACAAGCCTTTTTCGGTGTCTGGAATGGATAATCTTTTAATATTTGCACAGGAAAACTTGATTCGGCAAGAAACGGTTGATAACAATAAATATATCCTTTCGATAAACTTTGTTTGTAAGAATTGCGACAAGGTTGTGAAGCAATTTTCAGGCTTCATATTAGAACACGAAGAAACATATATCAATGAAGCGGCTGGTATGTTAAGCAACTTCTGTAGAATAAATTGTCAGCATGGAAGCAAGCCCTACTTTAAACCCTCGGCATCACTTGTTGAGTATATGATTGCTGACAGTGAACAGTTGAAGAGGATTATAGCACTAAAAGACGGAAAGCTTTATAGCATATATAGGTGGAATTTGTTATACGGAAGCCTTTTGCTTGCTTCTGAATCTATATTAAAACGAAACAAACGTGCAATGCATTTTAATGAAATTTACGAAGAAATCAAAAAATATCGAACTAAAGACACCTATTTGAAAGCACATAATATACACGCGGCTCTGGATAGATCCGAAAACGTGCTGTTGTGGGACCGGGGTACTTTTATTCATAAAGAGTATGCTGTTTTTCCTTATGGTCTAATTAGGCAAGTGGAAAAGTGGGCTGAAGAAAAACTCAAACAAGGTGTTCCTTTTATTTCAGTCCATGGAGCCTTTGAAGTTTTTAAGGAAAAAAGCATCGAATCAGGAATTCCTTCTGAGTCGGCCTTATATTCATGTTTGAGAAAGTCAGGTGACCTTTTGTTTTCCTACCCCCATTATCCATACATATATTTGAATAAAGGTGATGTCCAAAAGATTCCCATTACAAAAGCTATTGAAGAGTCTATAAGGGAAGTTGAGGGAACAGTTGCTTTAACAGCATTAAAACGTTATGCCCTAGAAAGTTTATGTATACCAGATTATGCCCTAAACCAGCATTTAGCAAGAATACCCGATGTTTTCCGCACCAAAAATGGATATATTCATGCGGATTATTTGAATATTGAAAAACAAAGATTAATAGAGATTATAGCTTATATCCAAGGCCTTATTTCAAAAACAAAACATGTATCGGTTGTCAAAATATTTAAAGAAAAAAAGGTCACCTGTGCGCTTATGGGCGTGGATAGTCCGGAATTGTTGTTTTCTATCTTGCAACTTCACGCCAACGACAGGCTTGAGGTAAAAAAATATCCCCAGATACGCTTGCTCAGCCATGAGGATACAAAAAGAAATAATATATTAGACGATATGGCCGAATATATTAAAAATAAAAAGTCTTTTTGTACCCGCCAGGAACTGCAGCGAAACTTTGTGGAAGGCTTGGGATATTCAGAACAAACAGTCTATCTTGTTGGTTTTAAAGAAAGTATTTGTCAATATTTAGACCAATGTTTGGTTCACACAGAAACAATAGAGTGGAGCAATGAAAAACAAAAGCAGATTGAGAAAATTGCAAAATATGTTTTTGAAGATGAAGTGAAAGCAGGCCAATGTTATGGTTTAATCGAGTTGATTACAGAGTTATCAGACTTGCCGGAATTGGGTAACAATTTATATTGGACTGAACTTTTAATAGCAGATATTTTAACAAAAGGTGATAATTTTAAAATTCTTGGCGATAGGAAGAATGCTTACGTTCCAGTTTCTAATCCGTTTGGTATTGAATCATTTGAGGATCTTGTATGTGAAATATTAAAGCGCGAGCACAACGGTGCTGAAAATCTTGACTTATTTTGTCAAAAACTTGTAGATTTAGGAATAGTTAAAAAAAGAATTACTCATGGTATGCTTGGAAATTCTAATAAGGTACGTATTATTGGACAGGAAATCATTTTAAGAGAATTAACAAAAGATGCTTAAAGATTTGAACTTGTTGCCGGTATACGATAGCGCAGAATATGACCTTGTTCATGATCTGATTGTTCCCTTACTTCAAAACTCTAAATTATATCTTAGAGGTGTGGGATATTTTACGTCAGGTTGGTTAAGATTAGCTGTTGAGGGAGTTACTGGGTTAATCGATAATGGTGGTACGGCCCGGTTTGTTATATCGCCAATTCTCGAAAGATCGGATTGGGAGGCATTCCGACTTGGGGAAGAGGCAAAATCTAACGAGATACTTAAAAATGTTCTTGAAAAACAGGTTGTCGATATCGCTACTACCCTGAAAAAAGACACCCTGAATGCTTTAGCGTGGATGATTGCAGATAATATAATGGAATTCAGATTCGCTGTAGCAAGAGAATACAAAATGGGCAGCGATTATCACGATAAGGTCGGTGTATTTATTGATGAAGAAGGCAACCGAGTTGCTATCCATGGTTCCTTTAACGACACAGTCAAGGGTTCCCTGAACGGAGAAGCTTTTTCGGTTTTTAAATCATGGGAAGAAGGGCAATATCCGTTTGCTGAGCGGCATTATAAAAGGCTGACAGAACTATGGGAAAGAGGCAATCGTCAATTTAGAATATTTACAATCCCCGAAGCTATTCGACAAAAATTTATGAGGCTAAGAACAACCGATCAAAGGCCTTATGTGAAGCCGATGACAGCAAATGTTTTGCCTCTGACCATTTCTGAAGGCCTTCAAAACACATTTAACCTTTATTCATACCAGGAAGAGGCAATTCAAAGCTGGATTTCAGCAAATTGCCGAGGTGTTTTTGAAATGGCTACCGGGACTGGTAAGACTTTGACGTCTTTGTCGGCAGCGCTCAACCGTTTCAAGGAGATTGGAAGGCTTGCTCTCATAATACTTGTGCCTTATTTGCATCTTCTTGAACAATGGGAGCGGGATTGTATCAAAGTTGGTTTCAATCCCATTTTATGTAGCAGCGCTCATAAGGGTTGGCACATAAAGGTCAAAAGCAAGATTCAGGATTTCAACATAAATGCTCTTCAACATATATGTATCATGGCTGTCCATGCAACTGCTGCTACAGAAAGATTCGCCAAGGCCATAAAAAAACTCAAGCCAGAGCACACCATGATTATCGGTGATGAGGTGCATGGGCTTGGCGCTCCAATTTTAAAACAGGCAATGATTTCTAATACAGATATGAGGTTAGGTTTGTCTGCCACGCCAAGACGATGGTTTGACGAAAAAGGAACAGAAGCTATCTTTACATATTTTGGTCCAGTCTGCTTTGAATTTCCATTAGAAAAAGCCATAGGCAAATATCTTACTCCATACGAGTATAAACCGGAACTGGTCAATCTTAATGCTGAAGAAATGGAGTTATATGAAGGCTTAACGGCAAGAATCGCGTTGCTAATGAAAAGAATGGAAGATAACAGATTAGATGTCGAAGAAGAATTGAAAAGATTATTTTTAGAACGGTCAAGGATTATAGCATCTGCTGAAGAAAAACTCGATAATCTCTTGATTCTATTGAAGGACATGATCAAACAATCCCGTGAAAAAGAAAAAACATTAAGCCATATTCTCGTCTATTGTGCGCCCGGTTCCCACAAAAAGGTGCTTCGTGCGGTTGCCGATTTGGGATTAAAATGTCACGAATTTGTTCATACCGTATCCTTAAGTGACAGGCAAAAAATACTTGAGCAATTTGCCAATGGAGATATACAGGTCATAGTTGCCATAAAGTGTTTAGACGAGGGTGTAGATGTTCCCTCAGCCAGAGCAGCCTTTTTTCTGGCAAGTACAAGCAACCCAAGGGAGTTTGTTCAGAGGAGAGGGCGCATACTTAGATTGGCGGAAGGCAAGGACAAGGCTATTGTTTATGATTTTATTGTTGTGCCAAAACCGGAATATTTACCCTTAAAAAGAGAAATTGACGCAGGGCTTTTAAAAAAAGAGATGCCGCGTTTTGCTGAATTTGCATCTGCAGCTAAAAATGAGTTTGAGGCGAGAATACCAAAAGCTACTTTTGATTTAAAGGCATTAAGATGAACTTCAAACACTTGGTTGGGAAATCAACGCTTAAGGAAGGTATAACAATTCATAAAAACTTTGAATCTTTTTTTGAAAGTCCAGAAGTTGGCAATAAAAGGGAAATTACCATAATCTATAGCGATAATAGATCAACCAAGGTAACTTTAAGAAAATTGAATAACGTTCGGCAACATGTACATATTAAATACGCATCAAAAGTGAATATCCCCTTTGTCAATTGGCTCAATGAAGTTTTTGTAGCCACCAGATCGGGAACGGTTGGAGAGTTCTTGGAGTTTAGGAAAGTTAGTTCCGATATTTATCAACTAATTCCTATCACAAAAGAAAATACAGTTAATGCGGGACTTTACATCGCTGATTCAATGCAACACCAACCATCTAATATTGATTATGAAAATAGAGCGTTAGATGAATTGAAATCGGTAGTAAGCAGTATAATGTTCCAGGTTGACGAAGGTCAAATTTATTATAATAGAGAGTTGGAAAGAAAATTTGTTGAATATGGGTGGGACAAAGAAGGTAGGGCCATACCTGAACTTGATTTAAAATATGACTTCAGAAAAGATGGCGTACAAGTAGAAGTAGAATTTGGCAATGCGCGTTCTTACTACCAAGACTACATAAAATTTATGCTTTCTTACCACTCAAAACAAATCAACCTTGGCGTGTTAATAACCCCCACATTTGATTTTGCAAATGTTCTATGTGAGATTGGCAAGCAGAAAGCTTTACTTAGAGGTAAAAAAACTTATTCAGGAATGATGCATTTTGAAAAAGCGCATAGAGAATTTCATTATCTTAAAGATATTTTTAATATGCCGATCGTTATAGTGGGTATTGACATAAATTCTTTTTCAGAAGGTTTATGAGAATACCTCTATAATTTGAAAGATTCATTCCTTACCTATGCGACACGCGGTTGTCCAAACAACTGCCCTTTTTGTGCTGTAAACATTATTGAACCTGAATTTATTCATTATTTACCTATAAAAAAGCAAATAATGGGGATAGATGAAGTATATGGCCCAAAGAAAAATCTAATCCTCATGGATAACAATGTCCTTGCCTCTGATAGATTTGAAAGGATTATTGGCGATATTATAGAGTTAGGTTTTTATAGAGGAGCAAAATTTAATGGAAAATTACGTTTTGTCGATTTTAATCAAGGCACTGATGCAAACTATTTGACCCCTGAGAAAATGGAGTTATTAGCCAAAACAGCCATTAAACCTCTACGAATTGCTTTTGACCATATTGAAATGAAAGATGTTTACATATCTAAAATAAGGCTTGCAAGTAACCATGGCCTTTTGTACCTCTCGAATTATGTACTTTACAATTATTTGGATACTCCAGAAGATTTTTACGAAAGGTTGCGGATTAATTGCGAATTGAATGAAGAGCTTGGTACCCAAATCTATTCCTTCCCAATGAAATATATTCCGTTAGATGCAAAAGACAGATCCTATATTGGAAAACATTGGAATAAAAAATTACTACGTGGAATACAATGCATTTTGCTTGCGACACGTGGAATGGTTACCACTAAACTTGATTTTTTTGAGGCAGCCTTTGGAGCCTCTCCCGAAGAATTCAGAATTATTGCAATGATGCCAGAACACTATATAATTAACAGAAGAAAGTATGAAAACAACGGTGCCGAAGATTGGCAAAAACTATATAAATCTTTAAGTAATAATGAACATGAGTTGTTAACAAAAAGTGTTACCAGCAAAAATGCGATTTTTGAAGCGTTTAAAAAAACTAAATCCAAGAAAATGAAAAATATATTAACTCATTACATAGAACAGTTGATATAATGGCATATAAACTTGTTATTTTAAAATATTATGAGCAAGCAGATGGTGGGAGTTCAATGGTGGTGAAATGACGCATGAAATAAAAAATCAGTCTGACTGATCTTTAACAGTTGCAAAAAATATGTTTAACGATATTGGGCATATAGATGCCCTGAAAAAGTTCTTGGCACCACAGAATGCTCTTTGACAATGAGTTGGGCATCATACAAGCTCCCGTATCGTCGGCGGGATGGCCACGCCAACTGCCTGGAAGACCTTGCCGTAGGTTCCTAAGCATTGACTTCTGATGGCCAGCGTTCTGCCACGGTCTTCTATCGTTATTTCCTGCAAGGCTTTGAGATCTTGCTTAATGTTGGCCCATTCGAAACAGTGACCGGCCTTCTCCAGTCTGCGATCCAGTTCCTTACGGAGGACCAGGGCCAGGAAACTGCAGAAGACGTGTCCCCTGATGGTCTCATCCCGCTTATGAAAGATGGGCCGAGTATCCAGAACCGACTTCATGTCCCGGAAGACCTGCTCTACCTGCCAAAGCTCCTTATACCTGAGGGCTATCTGCTCCGCCGGTAATGTTGTGTTGGTTTTGAGTACCCACTTCCCGTCGTATCGTCCTTCCTCTTCGATCTTGGCCTGGCTGATAGAAACAGTCTCCCGATCCAGCTTCAGGTACTTCCGATAACCCTTGTTCCCCACAAGGGACTAAGGATCTTTTGTTGAAACCCCCTCCGGATAGACTTCCCGGTAACGGCCGGCACGGGAGAGGACTTAGCCCTTCACCTCATTGTTCAGTCTCATCCGGACGCCCAGAATGTAAGGAATCTTCTCCGCTTCCAGATAGGCCATCGTCTCGGAACTGATCATGCCCCGATCCGAAACAACGCATATCCGCCCGATGGTCGCTACAACTCGTTGGATTGTCTTGGTCCCTTCCCGGCGGTTCTGAACGATCTGAAGGTACTGGTACTGACTGGATTTCTTCACCCCCGCAAATATGGGGCGCCTCCTGTATTAGTCACCCCATATTTAGGAGAATAACCACAGGATGTAAATATTTATCACCGTATTCTGTGTCACAACGTTTTTGAGATTTTTAAAGAGCGATCCAAACTATTACAATGGCTTACAATGACAAACAATCAAGTTGCTGTAGAAGAAAAGTCATTATATCCCAATTTCTAATGGCTGCTATTAGCCTCAAAGTTAAAATAAATTCCATATTGTAAATTTCACCAATGCCGGAGCTCCGGCATTTGTAACGTGCTGTAATCATAGGTGGAATCAGCGAAGATCAAAAAGTTATGCTCTCTGATGATTCGATGTTACGATTGCAGGATGGTGCAGGCACCGATGCCAGTTTCCAGAAAACACCGTTCTCCCTTCATAATTTCTAAATGTTTTTTTCTCTCGCGGAGCCCGCAGAGAAAGACAGAGGGTTAGAAAAGACAGAAGGTTGGAGGGTTGGATGTTTAGCTACCCATCTACCCATCCAAACATCTGAAAATAAAGGATTCCCCCTCACTCTACATACTCTACTTATTATATGGTTTCAATCCTAATTCCTAATTCCTAAATCCTAAATGTTTTTTCTCTCGCGGAGCCCGCAGAGAACGCAGAGAAAGACGAGATAAGCCTGTGGACAGAATTCTGAGACAGATGAATTCTGTCCACACTTCATGCCCCTTGCGGGGCAGAAGTAACAATTTGCACTGCCAGATGGGGTTAATTGGTTTCAATCCTAAATCCTAAATCCTAAGTGTTTTTTTATTATCTGCTTTTATCTGTGGCTAAAAAAAGCTGTTTGAGCATTGCTTCAAAGGTAAAATAAATTCCAAATCTTTATCCAAGGAAAAAGCTATAGATAAAAAAATGATGGGAAAAAGAAGGAGCAATGATAAACATGAAAAGAATTAAGGTATCGGTTTATGAAGACTATGGGTGGACTAAAATTGGTGAAAATAGTGGATTAGTTTTGATGATAATTGACACCCAATAAATTAATGGAAGAAGGGGTGAGCCGGATTTCGGCGTAACAAGCGTCAATTTCGATTTTGAAGAGTTACTTGCCAGGGCAGAGAAACCCTTTTAACTCTTGACAAGTTATGTCTATTTTCCTACAATGAAGGTAAGGACAGATAATTCTTACCTGAGAGGTGGAAAATGATAGTTGCAAAAGTAACATCCAAGGGACAGGTGACAATTCCCAAGCAAGTTAGGGAAAGACTGGGAGTGCAACCCGGAGAGGACGTAAGTTTTGAGGAAAAGGACGGCGTAATCTTCATGAAAAAAGCGATGATAAAATCTCCTTTTGACAAATGGGTGGGCAAACTGGAACACCTCAAGGGGCAGAGAAGTGACGATCTTGTCAGGGAGGCCCGGGGTCATGATAACAGCCGTTGACACCAATATAATCCTCGATATCCTTATTCCTGATGAACCTTTTGGTGAGTCTTCGAAGGTGCTTCTGGACCGGCATTTGTCTGAGGGAAAACTGATACTTTGCGAAGTCGTGTTTGCAGAACTTGCGGCACACTTCTCATCCGAGGCAGATCTGAAAGCGCTTCTTGCTGAGACAGGCATGCGTCTGGTATACTCAAATGAGAAATCTCTTTACATTGCAGGAACAAGATGGGCGACATATAATAGAAAAATCAACAAAAATCAGTTTACGTGCGGCAATTGCAGCAGCGGCTTTGAGGTAGTCTGTCCGGAATGCATGGCCACCGTTACAAAACGGCTCCACGTACTTGCCGATTTCCTGATCGGTGCCCACGCTCTTGTCCATGCGGACTGCATGCTCTCCCGTGATTTGGGGATCTATAGGGTCCATTTCCGTGATCTGAAAGTTGTGAGTTCGGTCTGAGCGAGAGGACATGATCTACTACGTTCCCACAATCAAAAGCGAAAGAGAGGGATTTGAGAGGATAGTTGCCCTCGCGTCGGACGCTCACGATCTCTATAATGCACATCTGGAACTCAGCTTTTCCCGTTGTGGATTTTTCGACGCAAACATGGCCTCACCCCTCGCATCTGTGCTCGCCAGGATCGCCGCTGATAGATTCAATAGAGTCGAGGTTGTCGACGTGCCTACGCCGATTGAAAAGATCCTGTGCAAGAACCGTTTTCTGGTCTCCTATGGGTACAGATCAATCAGAGACTCTAATCAGACCACATTGCCTTACACTCGTATGCAGCTTTCGGACGAAGGCCTGTTCGCGCAATACCTGAAAAGGTATATGAACGGCAAGGGAATCCCCCGGATGTCCGTGGCAATGGGCAAACATTTCCGACAAAGTGTGTTCGAGGTTTTTCAGAATGCTGTGATTCATTCCGAGTCAAAAGTCGGTCTTTTCGTGTGCGGACAGTTCTACCCTATCTGGCAACGACTTGACTTGACAATAGCCGATGCGGGAATTGGCATACGGACCAATGTTCGCCGCGCTCTTGGGCTTAAGGTGAACTCGGTGGATGCAATCCAGTGGGCGCTTCAAGAGGGGAATACCACCAAAAGGGGTGGGCAACCGGGCGGTGTAGGACTGAAGTTCCTTAAGGATTTTATTGAATTGAACAAAGGGAAAATCCAGATTACCTCGCGGTACGGTTTCTACCAGTATCACGACGGATCGGAAATGTTCTCGAAACTGAAAAATGCTTTGAAGTGCCGGGACTGCGACTACAGGCCGGCGAAATAACGAAACGACAGATCGATCTATACACCCGACTGGGCATCAACCCGCCCGCCTCGTTACAATAATGCGGAAATTTAGGCTACCTCTTGACATGAGAAAATGGCTTCCCTATGCTCCAAACCGTCAAAAACAATATCTTATCGATCAATTTTAACAGGAAATATGTTGATAAATGTTTAATGTCAAGCTATTAGGTCAAAATTGCACTTTTTTTGAAATGTTAGCCTATATTCTTATATTTCTTGACAAGAATTAGAACAAGGCTTATTCTTGTTTTAAATAAACTTATTTAAGGGCAAAGAAGTGTTACATGAGAAATATCAAGATAGATGATGAAGTGTTTGACTCCACCATTTCCGGAAACAAACTCCTTTGGAACAATGAATTTTAAATTAAAAGGGTGAATAAAAATATTACGAATTATTCTCACAGGTTACATTGAAAGTGCTTTATCTCAAGCAGAATTTGACAAGCTTGAAGATGGATCATTTTACGGTCGTATACCATCCTGCAAAGGAGTTATCGCTTTCGGTAAAACATTACGAGATTGCGAAGACGAATTACGTTCTACGCTTGAAGATTGGGTATTGGTCGGCTTGAAATTAGGGCATCCCATTCCAGTTTTGGCTGGATATGAATTGAATAAGGAGCCAGCCAATGAGTCGATGGTAGCCCCTGTAAACGTCGAGAGTTTATAAGACGATTACGAAAGCTTGATTTTAACGGTCCCTATTCAGGGACACGCCATAAATTTATGTTTTTTGCAGAATACCGCTTGACCATCCCGTCAAATACTGAATATTCAGTTCCCCAGTTACGTATGATGCTAAATGAAGTTGAAGGAATTATTGGACGAATCATTACGTCCGATGAATGGAATAAGCTGGGCTAACATCGGGGTGAACAAGGATGCGCAGAAAAACCGACGCGCACCTGTTACCCCCCAGAAGTTTGGGGTACAGTTGTCACCAAGGGAATATCTGACCCTTCAATTCCTTCCATGGCGATTATTTATCCTTTATAACCATTTCTTCTTTCGAAAATAGAAGAACATGAAAATCGCCATTACTAACATAATGCACCAGAGCACAGGATACCCCCATTTCCATGAGAGTTCCGGCATATACTCAAAGTTCATACCATACACGCCTGCGAGAAAGGTCAAGGGAATAAATATAGTAGCGATGATAGTGAGCACTTTCATCACTTCATTCATCTTGTTATTAATACTGGACAGATATATATCCAACATGCCAGAAAGCATATCCCTGTATGTTTCTATAGTATCTATCACTTGTATGGTATGGTCATATATGTCTTTGATATATATTTGCGTGGATCTTGTTATAAGGTCAGATTCGCTTCTTAAAAGGTTGTTTGACACTTCACGTAGAGGCCATACAGATTTGCGCAAAAATATCATTTCTTTTCTCAGAACATGTAACTCTTCAAGGGTGTCAGATGTGGGTCGATCAAGCAGTTTATCTTCTAGCGTTTCTATTCGTTCTCCCAGTTTCTCGAGGACGACAAAGTAGTTATCAACAATAGAATCAATGAGTGAATACGCGAGATAATCAGTTCCCATCTCACGAATACGGCCTTTTGATTCTTTTAGCCTAATACGTATAGGGTCAAAGGTGTCTCCTTCTACCTCCTGGAAAGATATTACGAAATTGCGACCCAGGAGAAGGCTCATCTGTTCGGATATGATCTTTGGACCACCATCCTGTTCATCTGTTGTATTAGAGTGATAGATCTTTCGCAGCACAATATAGATATAATCTTCAAACTCCTCAATTTTCGGGCGCTGGGTGGTATGAAGGATATCTTCAAGAACAAGAGGATGTATATTGAAATATTTTCCCAAGCGGTCGATGATCGTTACATCGTGTATGCCATCTATATTTATCCATGTTACAGTAGGACTGTCCCTGAAAGGGAACACTTCTTCTACATCAGATATTTTCTGTACCTGACAATGGTCTTTATCGTAATCAATCACTGTTATTTTTATTGGTCCTGTCCATTTATTTCCAACATGCACAATTGTTCCCGGAGGCAGGCCACACTTCTCAGAAGCCCCTTTTACAAACCTGTTTGCCATAATTTATCCTTCTTTATTATATAATCCAATCTATTCGAACACTGATTCCGATTTTATCCGAACGGCCTTTTTATGATCCTTTTCCTGCCATTTTTACTTTACAAAAGTGTTCGATCTAAGTCAAGGTTGAGTATATTTTTCTCATAGAATCTTCTCCTCCTTTTCTTTTTCACCTACACACACCATAAACTTTTTGATGGTAGTGTATCATGTTGTCAGGGAGAATCATAATCCGTTTTACTCGAACACCAAATCCGGAAAAACATAAAAAGTGTTCGATGAAATCCGGATTCAGTGTTCAATCTTTATCGGATTTAGTGTTCGAGGTTCAGTGGATTTTTCACCAATGCCGGAGCTCCGGCATTTGTAAAGTAGGGTAGGCGGGACTTGACCTTTTCGGTTCCACAGGGTTATTTCTTTTCTCAATTTCCTTTTGCAAAGAGAGGGAAAATGGTTTACCATATGACATGGCAACTTCTTGTTTGTTGTATGATATTAATGGTTTGGCAAAATCAATCACACCATATTCGGGGCTGCCCTTCCATTGGATAACGTGTATTATCAAGGGATTAAACGGTGTTTTCATGATAAAAGTAAGTGCGAAAGTTTAGCTTTAATATATGTTAGGCCGCCGAAGAACGTATGGAGACTCGCGACGTTTTGAACAATCATCAAAAACATAGTACTGAAAGGCAGAAGGTCACTCGCCTCATCGATTATCTGATGCAACTGACTTCGCTTCGCTCGAAGCTAGTCCGTGATATTGATGAATACGATAAAGTGCTCTGGTTATCGGATGTTCCCCATGAGCGGGGGTGTTTCACGCAGGCATGGGGGTCTGATAAGGAGCATGATCCGGACGAATGGTTAGAAGTGCAAAGCCGGCGGGAGCCGGAGTTGCCAACGGTTCCTGCTCAATGCAGAGAATGGCTGAACCATCAGGCGCTCCTAAATAAGGCCGATTTTCCAGAACTTCTTCCAGAGATTACACGGCAAATCCAGAGTCCTCATTGGCGTGAGGGATCAGATCAGCCGAAAACCATCCCACATACCGAACGTCTCGAGAACCATCCAGATACTCAGGGAGCATGGGATTGTTATCTCGAAGATAAGTGGTTGCCGTGGACGGAAGAGCACAATTCGTGGGAGAAAGCTCACAAGGTTTATTCCGCACTCTTTGCTATACATCAAGAACAACTCCGACTTGGTGAAGAATATGAACTGGTGCTTGGCTTGGGGTTGCTGACTTGGCAGACGTCCAGCGGGCGTCGCGAGGGTTCGGATAACCGTGTTATCAACCGTCAGGAAGCCGAAGCCATTGCCCAAAGGATTGTCGAGATGTGCGGCGACAGTCGTTATGACAATAAAACGATGGGTGTGGTAGTGCTTCAAGGCGAAGCACAAGCGGCTTTGATTGAGAGTCAATTGCTTGAGCGATTGGGCGCCGAGGAAATGGAACGGCGCCGCCTAATCTGTGGCAATCCCTACAGCTTCCAGGGCGACGAGCGGGATATCATAATCTTGTCGCTCGTAGCAGCCAATAACGAACGAATCGGTCCCCTCGCAAAACCGGCGGATGAGCGACGCTTCAACGTCGCGGCCAGCCGGGCACGGGACCAAATGATTCTTTTCCATTCCGTCACTCGCGATGATATCAGCACACATGATTTACGGCTAAGGTTGCTCGACTTCTTCGATAATACGAGGCCACCACAGATCGCCGGGATCGAACGGGACGAGCTGGAGCGGCGGGCAGCCAAGGACAACCGTAGTGTTATGAGTCCGCCCAAGCCATTCGATAGTTGGTTCGAGGTTGACGTTGCCTTAGAACTTCTTCGCAGGGGTTTCATTGTGATTCCCCAGTATGAAGTCGCAGGCAAGAGGATCGATCTCGTGGTCGAAGGCGGCCAGGCCCGGCTCGCAGTCGAATGCGATGGCGACAAATGGCATGGCGCAGGCCAATACGAAGCAGACATGCAACGCCAGCGACAGTTGGAACGATGTGGTTGGGAGTTTTTTCGCGTGCGAGAATCAACCTTCTATGCCAACAAAAAGAGCGCACTTGCTGGACTCTGGCAAGCGTTGGAGGAGCGAAAAATCTTCGCTCGTTCTTCGTATGGGAATAAGCGGCCAGAAGAGAGTTGCGAGGCTGATGAATTCGACAAAGACATAGACGATACTGCCAAAGACGCAGAAGATAACTACCCCTTAGACGTATCCGAGGGTGACGTCAGGCATTCGGGCCGTCGACCGGAAGAGATAACCGAGGCAGAAATACAAGAGGCCATTGTATCGGCGTTGTCAAAATGCCCGAACCAGTCCTGCACGATTCAATCTCTCGCAGGCCGCGTACTTAAAGAAGTGGGAGTGTTGACTCGTGGAAAACCCCGTAAAGAATTTGAGAGACGAACCAAACAAATAGTTGACGTCCTTGAGAAACAAGGCCAGGTCGAGACTTACAGAGCAAAAAACCAGAGGTTGAGACTTGTCTCTGAAGAGAAGCCTCACAAGTCGCTGCAACTGCAGCTATTTCGGTGCGCTCCATGATGACAGGTGAGCTTGGGCGTTGGACACGGTATAGACATGGATAAGGAAAAGACCATTAACATCCTTCGTGAAAATCGAGAAGCGCTGGCCCGCTTTCACGTGCGGTCGTTGTCGGTTTTCGGCTCGGTAGTGCGGGGGGAGGCGAATCCGGAAAGCGATATCGACATCCTCGTGGAGTTTGAGCCGGGCGCACCCGTCGGATTGTTTGAGTTTGCCAGGTTGCAGCGTTACCTTCAGGAAATCCTGGGCAGGAAAGTTGACCTGGCCACACCGAAGGCGCTTCACAAGGCGCTGAAAAAAGAGATCCTGGAGGAGGCGGTTTATGCCTTCTAGAAATTGGAAGCTCCGTATTCAGGATATCCTTGAGTCGGTGTAGGCCGTCAAAAACTACGTAAGGGGCATGTCCTTCGACGACTTCGCCCGCGACGGACGAACCGTAGATGCCGTCGTCCGGCGCTTTACGATCATCGGGGAAGCGGCCAATCACGTCCCGGAAGAAATATGCGACCGCTATCCCGGAATTCCCTGGGCGGATATGCGTGCCATGCGTAATTTCGTCGTCCACGAATATTTCGGCGTGAGTGAAGAAACCCTTTGGGAAACCATTACGCATGACTTGCCGGGAATAATCCAGCCGTTGCAAGAGCTGTTAAAAAAGGAGCAGGGTTGAGCAATGCCCTTTGACAAAGAAACCCGAAATCACTTGGCCAAGACCGTCGCAACCTGCCAGGGGGATGTTTGGGGTTAGGTCTTGCAATCATACATTATCCGTGCCTATTCTTTTTATTGCCCTGCTCACAGTGGCATAATGAAAGTCGAGATAATCGGCAATCTCTTTCAGGGTATAGCCGTGTACAACATGAGCCCTGACGTGATTTGAGGCCACATATCTGCAAAGTTCTGGGAGATAACTGTCTTTATCGACAATAGTGGCTTTATAGCGTCCTTGAAAAACATGGCCGGTATTTTTATATGTCCAATTGTGTGGTATAGGGCACCTGGATATCCTATTCTTAAGAGGACAAGCCAATAAGGGTTACATAGCGCAGATAATGTTATATTGCAAAACATGACCCCAAAGGCAAGGGTTACCCTATTGCTGTTTGAACGTGTTTAGCCAATTCACAATCTCTCCTGCCGCTACTGTCGGTGTGCTCATGTGATCGCTAT
>Ga0116149_1003085_pt1 | contig 17535 bp, 8 predicted proteins | sample AD_UKC057_MetaG_FD_89787 | JGI IMG/M metagenome (GOLD analysis project Ga0116149, IMG submission 89787) | Active sludge microbial communities of municipal wastewater-treating anaerobic digesters from USA - AD_UKC057_MetaG | ecosystem: Engineered > Bioreactor > Anaerobic > Digestate | place: USA... | reverse complement strand
TTCAGAATGCATTAAATTTATTGTCCAGTATAAACGGAAACTTAGCTTAGCAGAACGTATCGACCAACATCAAATGAAAATAAGGCTCCTGTAAAAAAATATGGGAATGCCAATTATTTTCAACTTGACATCTATAGTCTTTATGGTTATATTGTAATATTAACTTCATAAAGTAGAAAAACCAAAGAATTACAACCCTAAAGGGGAGGAAAAATGAAGCTACACAAAGTTATGTTACTCTTAGTGTTACTGGCAGTTATAGTTATGATTGCCGCATGCAGTTCAAACAAAAAAGCAGAAGCCAAACCACAAGGAGAAGTAGTTTACCGTCCATCCTGGTGGGCAAGTCAACCTGAAAAAGACTATGTTTGTACTTATGGACAAGCAACCAAGGTTTCCGAAAATGCCTCAATCAATGCTGCCAGAGCCAATGCTCTTCAGGAAGCGGCACAATATGTAGAAGTTTTGGTTAATGGTATGCTGAAAAATTATGAAGAAGAAGCCGGCGTTAAAGACCCTCAAGTTTTGGCGCTTACTCAGAATGTTGTAAAAGCAGTTTCTTCAGCAAAATTTACAGGTGTGATTACCGGCAGCATTGAAACCAGAAAAGTAAATGAGCCCGAAGGAATTCGCTATAAAACTTGGATTCAAATAAAGATACCCAAGGACGAAATCAATAAGAAGTTAGCAGAAACTATTCGCAATGAAGAAGCACTTTACAATCAATTTAAAGCATCACAAGCATTTCAGGAGCTGGATAAGGCTGTAGAAAAATATTAAAGAAAGGGAACTATCTCCTTGTGCTTTAATGCAAATGTGTTATTCAGGGACAAACTATTTTGGGGTAGCTAGTTACAGCTACCCTCCTTTGTAATTTTGGTATCTCTCACGGATTACCCAGATATGATTTTAGAAACGGGATTTTTTTAGCCACCGAGGACACCGAAATCACCGAAAATAATTCACGCAGACTACATAAATTACACCCATTTAGTTTTAGAAATAAGGATTTAGAGGATTTAAGGGTTAGAGGATTTTCTTAGCCACCGAGGACACCGAGATCACCGAAAATAATTCACGCAGACTATATAAATTATACCCATTTAGTTTTAGAAATAAGGATTTAGAGGATTTAAGGATTAGAGGATTTTTTTAGCCACCGAGGACACCGAAATCACCGAAAAAGGACCTGGAACTTTAAACTTTTGAACTTAGAAACTTGACAAGTGAGGTCCCCTAATCTTTTTCATCTCATCAATATTGAAGCTCAAAAAGTTGTACTATGATCCATTCATTCCTGTTTACTCCTGAGTAGTTGACCTATTATCATCCGCTCCTCATCTTTCCCTCCCCTCCTCTTTGAGGAAGAGTTAAGGAGGAGAGGAAGATGAGTGGATGAGGAGTTAAGGAGGAGAGGTAATAAAGGATCAAGCAAGAGAAAAACAAAATCCCTTGACTTTATAGGCAGTTCCAAAATTATAGAAAAAACTTCACTTTTCAATATACTGGAGAGATAAATGCTAAAATTAGACCTTAATCAGGAAATGGTAAACAGAGCACATAATGCTGCATCTAAGATTACAAATGCATTTACCTGGCTTTTTGATGGCTACACAACCGTAGCAATAGAAAGGACAGTTTTGCGACTGATGGGAATTGATGGTGCACTTAAAGACGGCAAACCTTTACCTAATGTGGTAGTAGATCACTTAGTGGAAAATTCTGCTATTTCAAAAGGAGCGGCGATATGGGTGGCTAATGCAATGTTAAACAAGAGGCTTACAGCACAAGAAATAGCCGAAGAAGTTGCCTATAAGGGTTTAGACCTCAGTCAAATTCCTCTTGCCTCTGGCGACGCAATATTTGAAACTCTTACTCCTTTAACCGATAAGATGTTGGCTCAAATAACCAGCCAAAAACATAAGCGTGAAGAGCTTTTGTCCAAATATCAGCCCCGTCCCAAACCAGCAATATATGTAATTGTAGCTACGGGAAACATATATGAAGATGTGGTTCAAGCTCGTTCAGCAGCAAGAGAAGGTGCAGATGCGATTGCAGTTATTCGTTCAACGGCTCAGTCGCTATTGGATTATGTGCCTTTTGGAGCTACGACAGTGGGTTTTGGTGGCACTTTTGCCACCCAGGAAAATTTCAGGATTATGCGCAAAGCTCTGGATGAGGTTTCGGAAGAAGAAAAACGGTATATTCACTTAACTAATTATGCCAGTGGACTTTGTATGCCTGAAATTGCAGCTATGGGGGCAATGGAACGATTGGATATGATGTTAAATGATGCTATGTATGGTATTCTTTTTCGGGATATTAATCCTAAGCGAACCTTGCTGGATCAATATTTTGCGCGAATGATAAATGCCTATGCAGGAATTGAAATTCAGACCGGTGAAGATAATTATTTAACTACTTCCGATGCTGTAGAAAAAGCATATACGGTTACTGCAAGTCAGTTGATAAATGAGAGTTTTGCTATTTTAAGTGGTGTTAAACCGGAAAAAATGGGTTTGGGGCATGCTTACGAGATAGATCCTGAGCTTGAAAACAGCTTTAGTTATGAATTGGCACATGCCCTTTTAACAAAAACCCTCTTTCCTAATTCACCGGTTAAATATATGCCTCCAACAAAGTTTGCCAGTGGCAATATATTTCATACCTATTTGCTGAATGCGATGTTCAATTTTGTTGGTCAGTTAACAGAACAGGGAGTACAGCTTTTAGGAATGATGACGGAGGCAATTCATACTCCTCATTTAGCAGATCGCTCTTTAGCTATCGAAAATGCAAAATATATATTTAGAGCGATTAAGGGATTAAATCAAGATTTATGTTTGACAGAAGATAGTTTTATCGCCAAAAGAGCTAATGAAGTTTTGGCACAAGCAACAGAATTTTTGGAAAAAGTTGCCCAAGAAGATCTTTTTAGTGCTATGGCTAAGGGCGAATTTGCAGAAATTAAGCGTCCCGAAAACAGCGGTAAAGGTCTGGAAGGTGTAATTATGAAAGATAGTTCATATTACAATCCTTTTATGGAAAGTATGAAACAGGAGCTTGGATTATGAGCAAGAATATAATTCGTCCCTATGGAGATACCTTAAATGATGGCAAAATGCAGCTTTCTTTTACGCTGCCAGTTTCGTGTGATGCTTTAGGAAAAGAAACAGCCAGAAAACTACTATTACAAATGGGTTTTGATGAAGCAGAAATTACTAGTATGAGAGATTTAACTGAGGGTTTCACTCATTTTATTGCTTATGCTGTTACATCCACAGGAGTAGATATCAGCAAAATAAAAGTAAAAGTAGTTGAAACTCCGGTTATGACTATGGAAGAAACCGATACCTATGTAGCAGAACACTTAGGAAGAAAAATTACAGTAGTAGGCGCCTGTATTGAAAGTGACGCACATACAGTTGGAATAGATGCTATAATGAATATGAAGGGCTATAATCATCGTTATGGTTTAGAACGCTATCACAGTTTTAATGCTATAAATATGGGTGCACAAGTTACCTGTGAAGACCTTTTAGCCAAAGCCAGAGAAGTGAATGCAGATGCAATTTTAGTTTCGCAGGTAGTTACGCAAAAGAATATTCACATCAAAAACTTAACTCGCTTGATCGAACTTGCAGAAGCTGAGGGTCTGCGTGATAAGATGCTGTTTATTTGTGGTGGACCGCGTATTTCTTTTGAGCTTGCTATTGAACTTGGTTATGATGCAGGTTTTGGGCCTGGAACTTATGCTACAGATGTTGCAAGTTATATAGCTATTACATTGGCAAAACAAAAAGCTCAGGAATAGGCAATCAGGATTTAAGCGTAACATTATGCTAACATTATTAATCACGATAATTGCCTTCGGGCTAATGATCTTTGTGCATGAATTAGGTCACTTTTTGGTAGCTCGCTCATTTCGGGTGAACATTGAAAAATTCTCTATAGGTTTTGGGAAGCCGATTTGGGAAACTGAAAAAAACGGCATTCAATACAGTTTAGGATGGATTCCTTTGGGTGGTTATGTAAAAATGAAAGGAGAAAATCCAGAAGAGAGTATCTACTTAGAAGAAGATGACACTTTTGTTGGGAAATCTTGGTGGAAAAGAGCTCTCATAGCTTTCAGCGGACCGTTTGCTAATTTGCTTTTTGGGATCTTACTTTTTATTATTGCCTTTATGTTGCCGCAAAAACAAGAAGATCTTTTGCCAGTAATTCAAAATGCTAAAGGAATTTGGGCAGAACATTTCAGTCCTGCAGATAGCATATATAGCATTAATGGTAAAGCTGTTACAGGTTTTCAAGATTTTCTACTGAAGCTATCCGATAAAAAAAATAATACTATAGAGTATATTCACAATGGACAAAAAGCCACTTTGGAGATTGCTCCTACACAAATAGATTCTTTAATTAGGTCTCTTGAGCCAAAAGTGGATACTACAATTGGAGAAGTTTTTACTGGAATGCCTGCTTGGAAAGGAGGTTTAAAACCAGGTGATAAAATTTTGGCTGTAGATAGTGTAGCAGTTTCCAATTGGTATGAAATGCGCGAACGGATAATTGGCTCTAAAAATGAGGAAGTTCAACTTACTGTTTTACGCAATGGAAAGATTTTGATCTGCAGTATTGCTTTGGAGGAAAATGTCTCTATGGGAAATCAAAAAATGATTGGTATCACGCAATATATGCCGGTGAAAAGAGTTATCAATTATAATCCTTTGGAAGCAATTAGCTATGGCGCAAGGAGCACATTGAATTTTATAGTGATGAATTATGTGGGCTTATACAAACTGATTATGAAACCAGAGCAGTTAAAAAACAATGTTGGGGGACCTATAATGATTGCTACAATGGGTCAACAAGTTGCTCAACGAGGTTTTAGTTCCCTAATCATCTTTTTGGCTTCCATTAGTTTAGTTTTGATGATAATGAATCTATTGCCAATACCGATTCTTGATGGTGGACATATATTCTTTGCCTTTTTTGAAGGTATTTTCAGAAAGCCTGTACCAATTAAAATTCAGGCATTTTTACAGAGAATTGGTTTTGCCCTACTGCTATTATTGATGCTATATGCTTTCTATGCAGATATATCCAAGTTGCTAATCCGTCAGTTATCATTGAGGCAATAGATGTTCAATTTTACTCTTCAAAGAACTTGTGGAAAAGCAAGAGCAGGAATAATAAAAACAGATCACGGTGAAATACTGACCCCAGTTTTTATGCCGGTGGGCACACTGGGAACAGTGAAAGCAATGAGCCCCAAAGAATTAGAAGAAGTTCAGGCACAGATAATCTTAGGCAATACCTATCATTTGTATATGCGCCCCGGACATTCATTAGTGCAAAAAGCAGGTGGTTTACATAAATTTATCAGCTGGAATCATCCTATTTTAACAGATAGCGGTGGTTTTCAAGTTATGAGTTTAGCTGCTTTACGCAAAATCAGTAAAGAAGGCGTAAAATTCCAATCCCATATTGATGGTTCTGCTCATATATTCACCCCGGAAAAAGTGATAGAAATTCAAGAAGCTCTTGGTGCAGATATAATTATGAGCTTTGATGAATGCCCTCCTTATCCTTCTACCAGGCAATATGTAGAAAAATCGCTGGCTACTACTTTAGATTGGGCAGAAAGAGGCAAAAAAGCATTTACCAATTGTGAACATCAGGCACTTTTTGGAATAGTTCAAGGTGGAATTTATGAGGATCTAAGGGAACAATCTGCTTTAGCTTTAATAGATATGGATTTCTCGGGTTATGGAATAGGCGGTCTTGCTGTGGGAGAAGAAAAAGAAGATATGTTTAGGATTACTTCCTTTTTAAATGATATTTTGCCTAATGATAAACCTCGCTATTTAATGGGTGTTGGAACTCCCAGTGATTTATTGAATAATATAGACCGTGGAGTTGATATGTTTGATTGTGTGATGCCAACTCGTAATGCCCGCAAGGGAAGTATTTTTACCCGTTATGGGAAAATGATTATTAAGGCGGCACGCTATAAAGATGATTTTAAGCCCATTGATCCTTTATGCGGTTGTTATACTTGCACTCATTTCAGCCGTGCATATATAAGACATTTAATTACTATGAACGAAATTTTGGGAATGCGGCTTACCACAATTCACAGTTTATGGTTCTATCAGGAACTAATGCAACTGGCAAGAAAGGCTATTCTGGAAAACAGATGGAATGAATTTCTGGCAGAAATGCTCCCCGTGCTCGATACGATCGTTTAGTAAAAAAGCTGTAATCAATTTATTCTGCTTTCTTACCCTAATGCTCTTCTGCAGTATAATCTACTGCCAGGAAGCTCAAAATGTTACAATTACTGATTCCTTGAAAACAATAGTCCCCGAGCTCTGGACAGAAAACTGGCTTTATAAAAGGATTTATCCTCTTATTTTTAAAGTGGAAACAGAACGCGAACAGGAACAAGAATTTTATACAGCTTTTATACAATATAGCGGTAAGACAATTGCTAATATTTTCATAGTTAATCTTGATGTGTTTGATCTGCTTCCCGATAAACCTGATAAGCACATATACAATCAAATCTTGGCTTTGGGAAATGCCGTTCATTATAAAACGCGGGATTGGATAATAGAGAAGATGCTTTTTTTTGCTGAAGGCGATAGCTTCGATCCACAAGTAATGAACCGTAATCTTGTATATTTGAAGGATTTACCATATCTGAGAGAAGCCGAACTGCTGATCAGTGAAAATGAAAATGGGACAGTTGATGTCTTTGTGTTGGTGAGAGATAAATTTTCCTTGGAACTAAGCGGTAAAATTATCTCCCATAACAAATACCGGATTAAGATTAATGAACAAAACATCCTTGGCTTGGGTTTAGGGCTAAAACATATCTGGCATATAGATCCACAAGCTCTGAAATCCAAGAGCTGGGAAAGCTATTATAGCAATGCCAATATTCAAGGTAGCTTCTTGCGTATTGATGCTTTTTGGAAAGAATTTTCAGGAATATCAACCCAGGACTTGTATTTAAGCCATCCTTTTTTGTATCCTGCTATCCCCCATTCAGGAGGAATTGAACTTTCCAGAAATTATACCCATCCACCCGTAGATTCTGTTACTACAGAACAAATTACTCTTGGTTCTTGGTATGCACATAGTTTTGCCTACAAAGATAAAGAGGCAAATGCTTACAAATATGTGGCCGGTTCTTTAGAAAAAAACTGGTTTCCCAAAAGACCACAAGTAAATGATAATAGCGGTAAACCTTGGCACGAAAACATTTTTGCCCTAAATTCGATAGCATTCAGTAAAACAGGTTACACTTTTTTACGGGATGTAAGCTCCTATCTGGAGAATGATGTTATACCTGTTGGTTATTTATGGGAAAATCTCTTGGGTTATGAATTTGGAGAATATCGCAATCGACTTTTTGCTGGCACACATTATTCTCGAGCAGATAAATTTGGTAGCGGTTCATATCTTTATGTATCGAGTGCACTCGAAACATATATTACTACAACAGGTACCGAACAAAGCATTTTGGCTATTGAACCATTACTTATTTCACCACTTAAACAATATGGAGCTCTCCGCTATAGATATTTCAGCAACAATAATATTATAATCGGCAGTAAAAGATATCCTAAAGAAAAAATGAACCTTTCGTCCCTATCAGGATATAGGGGAAACTGGAACTTACAAGGGAACAAAATCTTGCGCTCCTGTATAGAAAATGATATGGCTATTCCCTATACAATTTGGGGGTTTAAGATAGGATTATTTACCTTTCTGGATTTTGCCTTTGCCACAGATGACCTATCCCAAATGAGCACAAAAAATGTGTTGCTGACTGAAGGCACAGGTTTTAAAATGCATAACCCTTCGCTGATATGGGATTCCATTGAACTCTGCTTTGCCCTAAACCAAAAAAAAGGTACAAAAGGAGAATGGGTAATAACTCTCTCTACTCAAAAAGGAATTCAACTTCCCGATTTTTCAGGGAAAAGACCTCAGACCTACAAATTCTATTAAAAAGGAAGAGTGCGTATTTCATAAAGCTTTAACTGTAGGGCTATGCTTTTAATATAAATAAAAACACATCCTTTTTTGTGCTACGCATTAATTCCCTTTTTCCCAATAAGTTTTTGCTTGACATTATATTATAAGCTATTATAATGTACAATAGTTGCATTTTGGATAATGGATTTATGTAAACATCCAAAATATTCTGTAGAATAAGAAAGTGAATTACTAAAAGAAAGGAGATACTATGAAGACTCAAGTTTTGAAACTCCTCCTTCTGCTGTTTTTTTTAGTGAATGCTCTAAGTGTGTTCGCCGTAGTTAGCGAATATTCTTTTACCTCTATATTGGGGACATTTACTGAAATCAGTGGGGGGACTATTCACGGTACCAGTGCAAATGACAATGAATGTTTTATAGCCATTCCACTGGGCTTTACTTTTACCTATAACGATGTTGATTATACTACTATCAGCATCGCTTCCAATGGTTTTATTGCTATGGGTGATACTGTAGCAACAAGTACTGTTCCGATCAGTTCTGCAACTTCTACAAACAATGTTATTGCGGTTCTTTCCCGCGATATCAAATCCAGAGCAGAAGGAACTCTAATGTCCCTAAGTAGTGGGACTGCTCCCAATCGGGTTTTTACGATTCAATGGAAAAATTGGCGGAGAAGTCCTACTGCAACTGCAAATGATGATTTTACTTTTCAAATTCAACTTCAAGAAAATGGCAATAAGGTGGTCTTTGTTTACGGACCGTTTACTGCTGTAACTGCTTCAACTGCAAACACAGTGCAAGTGGGCTTAAGAGGTGATTCCAATGCTGATTTTAATAATCGGACAACTACAACTGATTGGTCTGCTACTATAGCTGGAACGGCTAATAACAATTCCTGTACTCTTAGTGCTTCTGTTTTTCCTGCTAATGGTTTAACTTTTACCTTCACACCTCCTGTAACGGGTGAACCACCTTTAGCAGCTCAAAATCCTCATCCTGCCAATGGTGCTATAAATGTTCCTATTGGTACAAATCTTACTTGGATTACGGGTGGAGGCATTGTAGACGGTTACAAGGTTTATTTTGGAACCGATAATCCTCCTACTAATATAGTGAGTGGTGTTATCCAAACTGCAACGGTGTATGATCCTGTCAACGACCTAAATTACAGCACAACCTATTATTGGAAAATTGTACCCTTCAACCAGTTTGGAGATGCAGTTGATTGTCCTGTATGGAGCTTTACAGTTTTGGCAGATCCAACTGTTACTACCTATCCTTATGAACAGAATTTTGATCTGGTAACTGTTCCAGATCTACCTCCTGGATGGACAGTTATCAATGCCAATAATGATACTTATACTTGGCAATCATATAACGCTAATAGTCAAACTCCACCTAATTCAATGCGCATTCGTTACAATGCAGCAATAGCTATGGATGATTGGTTGATTTCGCCCCCGCTTGTTTTCACTGATACTCACAATTATAAGATAAAATTCTATTATTGTGGAGGCGGATCAAACTATGAGGAAAAATTGTCTGTCTATTGGGGAACTACACCTACAGCTGCAGGTTTAACAAATTTACTATGGCAGAATTTGAATATTACCAATACTACCTATGAAACAGCTGAAATAATTCTACCTTCTGTTTCAGGGGGAACCTATTACATTGGTTTTCACGGTCATAGTGATGCTGACAAATTCTACATTTATTTGGATACTTTCAGCGTAATGGACATTGTAGAACAGTTAGATCCTCCCCAGAATTTAACTGCTACAGTACAGGATAACTATAATGTACATTTGGATTGGGATGCTCCTGGTGCAGTTCCTCCACCTCCTACAAATTTTACTGATGGTTTTGAAACCTATACTGATTTTTCTCTTGAATTCACCCCATGGACTTTAGTAGATGTTGACCAAAGCTCAACTTATGGAATTAGCGGCTTTTCTTGGCTAAATATATATGCAGCCCAAGCATATATTATTTTTAATCCAAGTGCTACAACTCCTGCTGTAACCACTCTGACAGCTCATACCGGAAATAAAATGGCTGCCTGTTTTGCTGCAACAACCCCTCCTAATAATGATTGGATGATTACTCCCCTACTAAATATTACAGCAGGCACTGTCTTAAAATTCTGGGCAAGAAGTTATACTGCTCAATATGGCTTGGAACGTTTTAAGGTTGGGGTTTCTACATCAGGAACAGCTCCAGCAAACTTCAATATTATTAGTGGAACAAATTACATTCAGGCACCAGTTGAATGGACAGAATATACTTATGATTTAAGCAGTTATGTGGGACTAAGTATTTACATTGGTATTCAATGTGTTTCTAGTGATGCTTTCATCTTTCTGGTAGATGATGTGTTTATCGGTAATCCTACTGATGCAAAAGTGTATCCTTATGTTGCATCTGTTCCTGGAACTATAGAAAGAGTAGTAGGTATTCCTGCTCCCACTATTAAACAAGAAATCAAACATATCGATCGTGACCTTTTGGGCTATAAGGTATATCGTGATGGTAACTTGATTGATACTATTAATAATGTTTCCACTACTGATTATACTGATCTAGCTTTGGCTGTGGGAACTTATAGCTATACTGTTACAGCATTTTATACAACTGGGGAATCAGTCCCTGCGGGTCCTGTAAGTGTAACTATTGTAGCTCCTTTGTTACCACCTACAAATTTAACAGCGACCGTGGATGGTAACGATGTTACTTTGAATTGGGGAAATCCTGAACCACCTCCTCCCGGACAGTGGATTACTTGGTGTAACGATGTTTTGGGAAACAGCATCGGAACTAATTCTGCAGCTAATTTTGATGTGGCACATCGTTGGCCTGTTGCGGATCTTGCTCCTTATGTAGGAGATGCTATCACTCAGGTTAAATTTGTTCCTGCTGAAGCTAATTGTGTTTATACAGTGAAAATCTGGACGGGCGGAAGTGCTAATAATGCTGGAACTTTGGTTTATTCTCACCAAATTCAAAATCCTGTTATAGACAGCTGGAATGTCCATGCGCTAACTACACCGGTAACGATTCCAGCTAACAGCGAAGTATGGATTGGCTATAATTGCAATACAATGGTGGGATTTCCTGCAGGTTGTGACATTGGTCCTCAAATTGATGGTAAAGGCAATATGATGTATTTTCAGGGTGTTTGGAGTACTCTTCTTGCTATTGAACCTGCTCTTACCTATAACTGGTTAATTAGTACTTATGTAAGCCAGGGAGCCACTTTGAAAAAAATGGAAATGAAACCTATTGCTGATCTTCATCCTCCTGTGAAAAACAGTGGTGAACTTGGTCTGTTGCATAAAGAAATAGCTAATCTTCAAGATAGGGTTGTTACCGGCTATAAGGTTTATCGTAATGGAGCCTTATTAACTACTATCTCTGATCCTACCAATACTACTTATTCTGATCTTGACTTAGCTAACGGAACTTACACTTATGGCGTAAGTGCTTTGTATCCAAGTGGAGAATCTGTTCCTGCAACCGTTGAAGCAATTGTAAATATTCAGCTTGCTCCTGCTTTCTTTACAGATGATTTTGAAAGCTATCCTGATTTTGCTACAATGTTTGCCCCGTGGACTTCATTGGATGTGGATCTATCTTCAACTTATGTTATTACAGGGATAGAATTTCCGGGTAGCGGAAGTCCTATGGCTTTCATTGTGTTCAATCCCTCTTCAACTGTTCCCCCTGCTACTACTATTATTCCTCATAGTGGAACAAAAATGGTTGCCAGCATTGCAGCTACAACTCCTCCTAATAATGATTGGTTGATTACTCCTCGTGTTTATCTGGGTACAAATGCTGCTCTAAAATTCTATGCTAAGAGCCATACTGCCCAATATGGAATGGAACGTTTTCGTATCGGAATATCTACTCAGTCTCATATAAATCCTCAAGGTTTCCAATATATAACTGGAAATGATTATGTGGAAGTTCCCACTAACTGGACAGAGTATATTTACGATCTTTCTGTTTATGATAACCAAAATGTATATATCGGAATTCGCTGCGTTTCTAATGATGCTTTCATCTTTTTTGCAGATGATATAAGCATTCATGGCGAAGGCGGTCATATTGTTAGTAACGATGATGAACTGGCTCCTGTTGTCCGGACAGAATTGAAGGGAAATTACCCCAATCCTTTCAATCCGGAAACAACTATCGCCTATAGCGTGAAGGAAACACTACCGGTAACTATAGAGATATATAACCTTAAAGGACAGAAAGTAACTACTCTGGTTAACGAAACTTTAGTGCCAGGTAATTATTCTATTGTCTGGAAAGGACTGGATGACAATAATCATCCTGTAGCCAGTGGAGTATATTTCTTTAAGATGAATGCTGGAAAGTATAGCAGCACTAAGAAAATGATAATGATGAAGTAATTCGTTAAAACAGATGATAATCAACCCCGAGCCAATTTAGCTCGGGGTTTCTTTTTCTCCAGGAAGATTGATGTCCTCATCAACCCACAATAAACATACTATCAAGCTATTATAGAATTTAGCGGAAACTACATAATCTGGTGTAAGGAAAACGACAGGATGTCGTTCTTAAAAAAAAAGCGGAGCCTTGGAAAGCTCCGCTACTGAATAAGTTGTTAACCTTTTATTTTGCTAATATCATCTTTTTGGCTGCTGTGTATTTACCTGTGGTTAAACGATACAGATAAATTCCGCTGGAAACAACTCTGCCATTTTCATCACGACCATCCCAAGAAACTTGATAGTATCCAGGAGCATTATGTTCTTGATGATAAGCCTTAATTCTCTGTCCTTTCATATTGTAGATTTCTATATTTACCTTACCTGCTTCTTTCAGGGAATAACGAATATTAGTGTTCGGATTGAAAGGATTGGGGAAAGCATTATACAATTTTGTAACCATTGGAACAACAGGAGGCAATGGTTCTTGAGTAGGATCTCCAATAGTAACCGTTAAAGGACCATAGAAATCACTGGCTCCATTTAGTGAAACACTTTCCAGCCAGTAATAATACACTATATTGGTATAGACCTCAAAATCAGTATAGAAATAATTGTTCTGAGTTCCAATTTCTGATCCCTGGTCAATTAGATGAGCATTAATCTTAATCGCATTATCCAAGTCCTTTGCTTCATTCCTGTAAAGATTATAACCGGAGTGATTCGTTTCAGTTTCTGCCGTCCAGGCAATATTAACAAAATTCTCTGAAGTTACTACAGCAGTGAAATTAGATAGAGTTACGGGTAAAGTTGGATCGGTGCCTTCATCTAAAACAACTATTACATCACCTTTAGCACTAAAATCTACATTAGCAAAAGTGACAATTCCTGTTAATCCTGCTCCAACAACACAAGGATAGGGTTCACCCTGATTCCATGCACCGCTATAATAAATAACTCCATACCAGGTTCCGGGACCAACTTCTACAGTTATCGTTCCCATTCCTGTTCCTGTAAGACCAAAAACAATCGGATTAGTTAAGCTATCATAATTAGGCAGGGAAAGAACTACCGGATTAGTTTCATCAATGGTCTCATTAATATCTAAAGGTATGGTAGAAGTAACAGTAGTTCCTTGAATTACTGTTGGCGTATCAGCTGGAATATCAACCTCTTTTTCGACCTTTATATCATCAAGGACATTTGGATAGCCATAATTATTAATTCCTTCAAAAGCAATTTGATAAGTAGAACTTGGTTCAGGTAAAACAATTCCTGATACAAGTGTCCATTCATCAATATTATCAGTATAATGATTTAACATTACCCAATTTGAAGATAAGCTTGTTCTATAGTAAACTTTTAGCTCGTTCTGATCATCATACCAATTTTCCTGTCCATACCAGAAAGATAATTTGTAATTTCCAGAAGAGAGATTCAAAGGTGGAGTAACCAGTTTTGTTATTCCTTCACTATATGATCCAACAAATCTGGCATTTTTAGTTCCAGAATGAGCAGTGCTAATATAACCGCTGCTAGCCCCTGTTGCAAAAGTCCAGGAATCACTTCCATATACATATATCTGAGTCCAGTTAGCTCTTGTTGGGGAATCATCTTCAAAGGTCTCAATCCAAGGAAATACACTTATAGTAGGATCAGCCATTGTAGAAAAAGTCCAGATAGGACCTTCTGCTGTTTCACCTACATCATTTTTAGCCACAATTTTCCATTGATATGTTTTGCTATATTCGAGCTCAGGATCATAGCTATTCAAGGGATCTGTTTGATTTTCAGAAACCAATACCATATTATCAGTTAGCCCAAAATAGACATCAACTTTTGTTACTGTGCCATTATTTGTCCAGGAAAGGATTTGATTTAATGGAACATTAGTAGCCACATTAGAAGGAACAGGATTACTTGGTGGTTCAGGAGAAGGATTAGGCATTGTGTAAGTAAGTTCAATATTATCTATAGCGGCAGGGGGTTGTGTTCCACCTGAACTATCATTTCTCCAGGAAAAGACCAGGCGTTTTGTAGTACCGGCTACAGCATTGTTGATAGTGATTGTTTTTTCCGTCCAAGCAGTAGTTAGGTTATACCAAGTATTGCCTATTTGTTCTGTAGAAAGTTGTGACCCTGCTGTAGGAACAGTAGCTGTATCAACTAAAAATACTTTTAATCCATCATAAGTAGATTCACCGCCACACTTAAACATAAAGCTTAAATTATATTCCAGAGCACCAGCAGGGAAAGAAATATCACGGTATAAATGAACTACTGAACTTGAACCATTATTATACTCATAAGTGGTTCCATTGTCTTTAGAAATGTAAGCAGAGTTTCCTGAATAAGCAGGAACAGAGCCCACAAACCATTTATTAGTTTGAGTTCCATTTACAATAGTCCAATTTATATCACCTTCAAAGTTTTCAGTAAGTGGTAATTCAGCTGGAATTTGAGCAGTTGTAAAACTGGAAGGACCTGCCCAAACACTTGTATTACCATCTTTAACAGCACGCACATACCATTCATAAGTAGTACTTGGCTGAAGACCTGTAAGTGTATATGGGTTGGAAGTAACTTGAATTTGAGTTGATTTTGCATTGGGATTAAAACCAGGTACGCCATAAATAATATCCCAGGTTGTTGCTTGAGGAACATTATTTTCTGTCCAACCTAAAACAGCAGAATTGCCAGTAATACTACTCACAATAAGATTGCTGGGTTCAATAACCGATGGGGCAAGTTCCAACAAGAAGTTATCTATATATATAGATCTGTAAGTTCCGCCTAAACCATGTTTAAATGCCAGATATTTATCATTACCAGTATAACTATTTAAATTGACTGTATATTTTGTGTATGTACCAGTCAAATTAATTGTTGTCAAACTCGTAAAAGTATCTCCATTGGTAGGATCAGACATAGTGCCAATATTTAGAGTATAAGTATCATATGCTGAACCAATTGCATAAAATGAGGTTCTTAAGGTATTAAGAGGAACATCAATCATAGGTGAAATAAGAATCAGAGCAGCATTATTATCCCCAGAATTATACATATATATGTGATTTGGAGTAGTATATGGAGAACTAGAAGTGTATGTTTGGATAACTGCATAAGAACTTGTAGAATTTATATAGCTTGTCCAGCCCAAAGGTAAAGCTGGAGCAGTAACACCATCAAAATTCTCTGTATAAGGTATATCGGTTTCATAGATTGTGGCATCTACACAGGTACCGGTGAGGGGTATTATCTTTTCTCCACCATCTCCATAATGGATAACTACAGAACCTTGATGAGTTCCTTTGGATTCAGCACCAGGTTCATATTTAACTGTAAAATTAGTATTTTCTCCAGCTTCAAGTTCTGTATCTGTTGGCAAGCTACTTATACTATAATAGTCACCTATTGTTTCTACACTATTTATCATCAATTTACCTCCTCCGGTATTGGAAATGGTAAATTGCTTAGTAGCTGATGAACCCAAAACAACAGTTCCAAAATCCCAGGATTCAGGATATACTGAGCAAACAGGATTATCAGGAACCTCTTCAATCGTAATATCATCAATAGAAAGATACCAAGGTGTTGAAGTAAGAGTCCCTAATATACCAATATAGTATAAACCACTTGTAGTAGGGGTAAATATACCTTCCAAACGTTGATATTCACCATTTGTAATATTTGTATTGGATATAATTGCATTAGTCATTCCTGCAGCAGAAGCTGTTGCTCCATAACTGATTTGGATACTTGCACCAGAAGTAGCATTTTGTCTGGCATAAATTATAGCTCTATAATTTATGTCTGCTTCCAATTGAATTGGTTTAAACATCCATCTTGTATTGCTATATCTTAAGAAAGCATTCCAATTTCCAGATCTGGGTGTTCTGTTATAATCAGTGTATGAATTATTAGCAGTCCATACATTGGAACCACTTACACTTTCTTGAGTCCATCCCAATACAGCAGTTTCATGTGTGTTGCCATTTTCAAAGCCCTCTGTAAATGGAGGATAAATTGTCGGATCAGCCATAGTTGTGAAAGACCAGATTGGACAATTAGCAGCAGGATTAACACCATTATAAGGAACAATTTGCCAATAATAAGTTGTATTATATGTTAAGGGGTTAGCAAATGTATAAGATGTGGATGTAAGATTATCATAACCATTAAGTATATTGGCTGGAGTTGAAGTTCCACCACCATCTGTACCAAAATAAACTAAATATTTTGTTACAATGCCTCCACCTGAACTCCAACTCAGTGTTGGAAGATTAGAAACATTACTTTGTCCATTTGTAGGAGAGACAATAACAGCAGGTAAAGGAGGAGCATTGGGATCAACCTTTGTGAAAGTGTAAGTTGTCCCGGATGTAAGATAAGTTATAGCACTAATTGAGTTATTTGATGTAGTAGTGGAATATGTTATAGGATTTCCGGGAGTAATACTATAGAAATTTCCAGAGCCACCAGGGGAACAGTTTATTCCAATAGAAGCACTTGGAGAATTAGGAGTAATCATTGAACCATAGATTAGCTCTATTTTATCACTTGTTTCATAGAGTCGAATTTGAAAATTCTGACCGGCAGTTCCATTATAGTTCCACTTTGTATTCTTCCACTGTGCTATAAAAACTCTATTTGGTTCAGTTCCTATAGTAGTATAAGACATAGTATTAGAAGTTAGATCATCCCACAAAGAAGCTATAATTGGTAAAACAGATGTTGTTGAAAGATTATTACTTAAACTAGAAGATGTTTGCGATGTCCCCAAAGCCAAATAACCATCTGAAGCCATTTTTAACTGTGTGTATGCAGTTCCACAATAATTAAATGTAAAACCAATATCCAATGCAGGAGATAGAAAAGCATCTCCACCTGCTCCAGCTGAGGTTCCAGTTATCTCTTGGTATGTTCCTTGAGAAGCAACTGGGGCATTATAATAATTTGTAATACCTGCTACTAACACACCCATAAAAGTAACTGTTAGTAGTGTAATAATTATCATTTTTTTCATAATAAAAACTCCTTATAAAATGAAGATTTTTTTGATT